>ERZ802831.11-NODE-11-length-95608-cov-17.8586_pt1 | contig 95608 bp, 109 predicted proteins | sample MGYA00345655_ERZ802831 | MGnify/ENA primary metagenome ERZ802831 (study PRJEB30503, sample SAMEA104212376) | marine metagenome | biome: Westerlies Biome; feature: [SRF] surface water layer (ENVO:00010504) within the epipelagic zone...; material: water...
AACGGTGGAAGTAAGATGAAATTTCCAAAACAAAATAAACCCTCAAATTTATGAAGATAATTTTTATCTTTTTCAAAAATTATATGAGATATTGATAAAAATATAAATAATGTCTTTTGAGTTAAACTGAATTCTATTCCAGAAACACCATACCCAATTAGTAAATAAAATAAATAGTTCACATTATCAAAATGAAACAATATTGGTGTGAAAACTATGATCAATCCTTTAATAAAAATATTAATATTAATATATATAGTTTTTCCATTTTTAAAATAGTTATAATCTTCAAATCCAAAATGATAGGCAGCTATAAATAAGAAGAATATTAATGATATTCCAGGAATAATAAACCATGCTATAAAATATGCAAAAGTAATGAAAATATAGATAGTAACAAAATATAATGACCAAAATCTTGCATACTTTTTAAATATTATTTTACCTATTGAGAAATCAAAAAAACCATGCGGTATGCCGATTAAAGATACTAAAAAAAATAGTAAATATATCTGATTATTTAGATTATTTGTTAGATTAGAATATTGAAGAAATATTAAGCTAAAAGTACTCAATATAATAAATAACCCTTTTTGAAAATTATTTATTTTATTTATCATTTTTTTCTCTTATTCCTAACGCGTATAATAAAAATTTTAATTTGGGTAGATAAAATATTATTTTCATAATATCAAAAATACTAGGCATATCTGAAAGAAATCTAATTTGCGCTTTATGCGAACTTGTTCTAAATAGATCCATCAAAGCAATTTTCATATAATCTGGATTTCTAGAAATAATTCTTAGAAAAATACTATCCATTTTTCTTAGAATAAATTTATGAAAATGTTTATTAATCTTATTTTTTTGAATGTTTGGGATTATCTTCATAAGGTAATCCACTTGCCTTTGAATATTTATAAATGTGTATCCTGTACTTGCTCTAGTTGCCCCAGAAAAAGACCCTATTTTTGTTATAAATCGCTCTGATAGGCTATTTATTCCTATGTCCATAGGTATAGACCCAAACTCTGTTTTTTCTATAACATATTCCTTATCACCATATTTTTCCCTCATATATTCATTTATATATTCCTTATTAAGCAAATTTTTTTCTTCATTGCAAGAGAAGAATGTAGATTCTATTAATGCCATATTTTTTGAGAACGGAAGAATATAATTGAAGTGAAATTTATTTTTTATAGTTGTAAATTCCATAAAAGCAGCAAGTTTATCATCAAAAATATCTTCTTTTGATTTTATGTAAGCTCCAAAAAATTGCTGCTTCATAAATGTTTTTTTATTATTTGGTCTACTATCAAATACATGACTACAAAAGTATTCATCTTTATCTGTAATTACTACAACATCACTATTTTTTTTAACTATTTGTTTAACCTCTAAAGAAAATAAAATATCAATATTACTGCTAGTATTAATTTTATCTAAAATGAAATTATTGAAATCTAATGAACTTATACTTTGATAATTATAATCTTCACAATTTATTTTTATTGATTCATTTTCATTGCTAATCAATAAATTTTTCCATTTCTTTTTAATTAAATGATTAAAAGGCGTCTCATATGTATCCCAAAAAGACCATAATTTATTTCTTTTATTAATATCATCACTAGATTCAATTATACAAACTGTATGACTCTTATTTAACAATCTGTATGCTAAGCTTAAGCCTGCGCAACCTGCCCCGATAATAATATAATCATAGTTATTTTGCATTAACATCAAGTAATCCTATAAGTGATTCATGAAGATATTTATTATGTTTTTTTCTAAATAAAGGTATTAAAAAAAATATTAAAAATTCAAATATTGTTTTAATTACTATAAATAATTTTTCTTTTTTAGATACATAAATATTTTCATGTAAGAACATTAATCCAGTATTTCTTATTTTTTTACCTATAGCCTGATATATTCTCAAAGCTATGAGTATGGATATTCTTGATTGTATTGGTATAAATCTCATACCATTTAGTGAGCTTTTATAAAAAATATCTGCTTTTATTAATAGGTTTTTAACGGTTTTTTGTATTTTTTTTTGATTTTGATCTGTCATATTGCTCATACAAATTTTATCTATTCCAGTATTTTCTGGCAAATAAATTCTATTTTTCTTATAATCTTGGACTATATCTCTTGATATATTTGTAAGCTGCATTGCTATACCTAAATCTATTGCAAAATATCTTGCATCTTTTGCTTTTATCTCTAAAGCACTAAGCATCATAAGTCCTACAGCACCAGCAACTTTATAACAATATCTTAGCAATTCTGCATTATCTTTATATCTTGTAAAATTTATATCAGAATTAATTCCATCTATTAATTCACTTATTAATTCTTCACTAATGCCATATGATTTTATTATTGCTTTTAACTCTAAAGCTTCCTTTGAATTTTCAATTAACAATCCCTCGTCAACTATATCATCTTGAATTCTGCAGAACGAATAAATATTTATTACTTTTTCTAAGGTGCCTTTAGGTAAAAACTTACTTGCCCAGAAGAAAGATTTACTATTCTGATATATTATATCTTTGTTATTTACTATCCCCATAATCTCTTAAAATTAATTTCTCAGTTACTTTTGCTGTGGATAATACACCAGGGACTCCTGCTCCTGGATGAGTGCTTGCACCCACAAAATATAACCCTTTTGTTTCTTTCGCTTTATTCCCATATCTAAAATATGCGGATTGCGTAAAAATTGGCTGTATTCCAAAACCACTTCCAGCATAAGTATTTAATTCATTCTCGAAATAATTTGGAGTTATGTAAAAACTATCCACTATATTTTCGGACAATTCTGGCATAATTTTTTCTTGTAATGTATCAATTATTATAGATGATAGCTCATCTCCTCTTTCATCCCAGTTAATATTACTTAAGTTATTAGGTACAGGAGCTAAAACATAAAATGTGTCATTATTATTTTGTATCATAGAAGAATCAGTTGCTCCGGGCCTATGAAGATATAAGCTAGGATCATTAACAAATATTTTTTTATTAAAAATATCATTTAGTAACTCATAGTGTCTCTTACTAAATACTATTGTATGGTGCTTTACGTCTTTATAGATTTTTTTAGTAGAAAAATATAATACAAATAAACTCATTGAATGTTTTAAGTTAAAATTATTAGATATTTTATTAGGTTTGTATCCAAGTAAATTTTTGTATGTATATGTAGGGTCAGAATTACATACAACAGCATCGCAACTAATAATTCCTTCATTCGTTTCAACACCTATAACTTTATTTTTACTTACAATTATTTTATGCGCTTCCGTATTTTTCTTTATCTCAACATCTTTATTTAATAAAAGCTTCTCTAAACCATCCACTATTTTTCCTGTACCGCCTTCTGCGTAAAATACTCCCCATTTCCACTCTAAATATTGTATTAATAGATATATTGATGTTGTACTGTATGGATTTCCACCAACTAACAATGGGTGCATACTTAATGCCTGATTTAAATTTTTGTTGCCTATGTATTTATCTACAGCCTGATAAACGGACCTATCAAATCTTATTCTGATTAATTCTGGAAGATGTTTTACCATGCTACCAAGGCTTTCAAAAGGTTCGTCGGAAAGCTCAATAAAGGCTTTATTAAAAATTCTTTTACTATGCTTTACTAATTTTAGATATGAACTTGCATTTTCATATCCATATTTTAATTTTATTTCTTTAACCGTGGTACTTAATTTATCTCCATAATCAAGATATTCTCCATTTTCAAATAAAAATCTATACCATGGCTTTACTGGTAGTAAGTTTACATAATCACTTAACTTTTCAGAATGTATTGAAAAAAGCTCATCTATTAAATATGGTGCTGTTATAACAGTAGGGCCAGCATCATACTTATAATTGTTATGCAAGAATGTTCTTGCTCTTCCACCAAGATCACCGTGCTTTTCTATTAATGTTGTATCAAAACCTTTACTTCGTAATCTTGAAGTAATTGAAAGGCCACCAAAACCAGATCCAATGATAATAATTTTTTTCATAAAAATACTAGGAAATAAAAAAGGCTCACTAGTTACAGCGAGCCTTTAGTTAAACTTATTAAGAATTCTACTTACGCAGATTCTTTAACAGCTGCTGCCCATATAACTACACCAAACGCGATTTTGTTAACAAAATCAGCTAAGTTATAAACTATATTAACAGTTGCTGGGTCTGTACCGCCAGCTAAGTATCCTAAGAAATATCCTAGTGGATAGATAGCCCAACCAACAGTTACAATTAAACGCATTGCACCAAACGCTGTTTGACATGCTGCACTTCCACTAGAAGCATTTGCTTTAGAAGCTTCACCAGCAAAGATTTCATAAAGAATGTATAACCAACCAATCATTCCAATAATGAAACCTGTCATATGAGACATCATTCCAGCTTCACCCGCAAAACCACCTATAAGCATTACAAGAGTACCAATTAATAGTCTCCAGAAAACTCCAGCAGAAACTGCTGTTACAGCAGCTAGGATTAAGTAGAACTCAATCATTTGTAAAGGTACAGTTAGTAACCAATCTATATATCTAAATACAGTTGGTGAATCACCTGTAGACACCCATACTTCTCTCATATAGAAATAGTGTACAGCAGCTATTAAAGTAATTAAGCCAGCTACAGTTAATGATGTTTTCCATTTTGCACTAACTCTATCGCGCTCCACAATAAAAAATACTGTAGATGCAACCATTGCTATAGAAATTATCCAGAAAGTAATCCCAACCGAATCACCAGTATCAAGAGCACCGCCGTGCCCACCTGCTAATGCTAATGTTGGTAAAGCGATTACTACTAGAAGTGATGCAAAAAGTTTTTTGCTAAAATCTAATAATTTAATCATATCGTTTTATCCTCGAGTTATTTTAATATATATTTTTTTAACTACACTCACATTCTAAGGATTTAAATATAAAAATAAACCCTTAATTACAAGCAAAATATATGCAAATTTCATAATATAAGCTATTGATTATAAAACTATTTTTTATTTTAATTATAAGAATTCTTATTAATTTAAATATAATAAAATACTAATACTTTCTATTCTTTGCTGTATTTTCTTTAATAATATATTTAAATCTTAACTTCATCTATGAGTCCATTAGTGTATACTCACTTTTTTCTAAATTTATTATTAATATTAATGGCTTGGTAGCTCAGTTGGTAGAGCAGTGGACTGAAAATCCTCGTGTCGGCAGTTCGATTCTGCCCCGAGCCACCATTGATAGAATATTGTTACTTCAAAAACCTTTTTGCATACTTTTCATTTATTTTATTTATATCAAATAATGTAAAAAAGTCAGCTGTTCTAAAATTTTCATCATATGCAGGATTTCCACAAACTTCAGCGCCTATTCGAATATATCCTTTTAATAATGAAGGTAACTGAACATTTTGTTTTTTAGAATACTTGAGAACGTCAAATGATCTTTTTGGCTCTATTCCATAATTATAATTAATTTTGTTTTGTATAGATAAATAATTATAAACATCAGAAGCATATTGACCGCCGTCTAATAAAGATATGCTTGAGCATCCAATCATCTTCTCATAATTATTAGCTTTCATAAATTTACCTAACTCACTCCATAACGAAATAATTACAGCACCATTTCTATAATCTTTATGCACACATGCTCTGCCTAATTCAACTACACTTTCATTATCAGTAATTAACTTATTTAATTTAAATTCTGACTCAGTATAAAAACTCCCAATTTTTTTCTTATTTTCTTGTGTTAAGACTCTATAGGTTCCAACAACTTTTCCATTAAATGCGTCTCGTATCATCAAATGATCGCAAAAATCATCATAAATGTCTTTGTCTATTCTTCCTGGAATTTTAGCACCCATCTCTTTAGCAAAGACTTTATATCTTAATTTTTGTACTTCTTTTATGTCTTTCTTTGTCTTTGCCCATGTTGCATATATTTGCGGTATATTTTCCTGTATTTTATTTTTTGAAAAAAAATATTTTGTTTTATGAAAGAATGCTTGGGTTTTCAAAAATGAATTTTTTTGAGGTAATATTTGTCTCATATATTTTCTCCTTAAAGAGGTTTTTATATGAATAAACATGATAATATTGAAATATTACAAAAATATTTTTTTTTAGTGACATTTCTATTACACGATTTGTTTACAAAAAAATTGATATATAATGCCTTTCATGGTCTACATTAAATTATTTCTTATATTTATGCATATAATATTCGGGTGTATTATATCGTTGCTATTTATCACTAATAATAAAAATCTAAAGAATTTAATTATCAGAAAATGGTCAGAAATACTCCTAATTATTTTAAATGTTAAAATTCTTGATAAAAAAACTTTAATAAATCATTTTAAAAATAATTGCTTTCTAATATTTTCTAATCACATATCATGGCTAGACATTATTATTTATAACTCTTTGCATCCAATGGTTTTTATAGCTAAAGATGATGTAAAGAAATGGCCCTTCATTGGTTTTCTTGCGTCACAAACAAATACAATATTTATTAATAGAAAAAAACCCTCAGATGTTAAAAATATTACAAATTCAATCGATAATGATTTATTAAATAGTGAACATATTTGCATCTTCCCTGAAGGAAGCTCAACAGATGGAGCAAGGCTCTTAAGGTTTAAAAGTAATTTATTTCAGATTGCAATTAATTCAAATAAAAACATTTTGCCTATATGCATAAGGTATTTTAAAAATAATAAATTTACATCTGCACCTGCGTACTATGGGGAGATTACTTTTATAGATTCTATAATAAATATTTTGAAACTAAATGGTATACATACTGAAGTATCAATTTTTGAGGAGATTATTCCTAATAAAGAAAGAAAAGAACTTGCTAACGAGGCTTACGAGATAATACATAAAAAAATATTTCTTTTTTAAGATAAATCTATTGCATGTTTTTTCAATAAATCGATATCTATAATTTCTAAAGCTAAGATATTTGTACTCTTAATTACTATTGGAGGTGCAACATTATCATTCAAAGCCTCTAGCCAACGCATAGCACATACACACCATTTATCACCTTCTTTTAATCCTGGGAAATCAAATTCAGGTCTGGGTGTGATTAGATCATTACCTTTACTTTTAGAATACTCAAGAAATTTATTTGTAACTTTTGCACATACAGTATGGCTGCCAACATCATCATCTAGAGTTTCACATGATCCACTTCTCAAATAGCCAGTCATAGTTTCTTTGCTACATACTTCTATAGTTTCACCAAATACATTTTTATTTAGTTTAGTACTCATTTTTTTTTATTATTAAAATTAATATTAAAGTTGACACTAGCATACTGAATGATACAAATATAAATCCTGATTCTATATTTAAAAAGCTAGTTACAATTCCTAATCCTAATGCACCTGAGGCATAACCAGTATCTCTCCAAAACCTGTATATTCCAATCCCAGTTGCTCTCCAATTATCTTCACAATTATCGTTTACAGCTGAACTTATAGAAGGGTATAACAATGCCATTCCAAAACCCAAGAAAATACTACACATGATCCACCAGCTAAATTCTAAACTTAACAGACACATTGGTAGAGAAATCGAGCAAATTAACATTCCTGATATAATTAATAAATTTCTTCCTACATAATCAGAATACAAACCTGAAAATATTTGTAGAATACCCCACGTAACAGCATAAGTGCCAACTATATAACTTATCTCTATCAAAGTTATTCCATTATTAAATAAGTATATTGGAAAAAAAATCCATATACATGTATCAACAAATTTCTCAACATGGCCTGCTTGTGAATATGCAAAGAGTTTTTTATTTTTCCACGTAACATAAAAAAAGATATTTTTTGGATTTTCATTATTTGAAATATTTGCAAATTTTTTTGTATCTTCGATTAAAAATATACAATATAAAAGCGCTATTAAGATAAATATTATACTAAAAGAAAATAGCGCTATTTTAATTGGTAGTATTGATGTCATATAGCTTACTAATATTCCTCCAATCGCTACTCCAAAATAACCTGAGAATTCATTAAGACCTACAGCAAAACCTCTTCTATCATTTTTAGTGATATCAACACTTGCTATTTGAGTTACCGACCATGTGAGACCTTGATTAATACCAATAATAAATGTTGCAAGTATTATGTAATACCAGTTTGTTGCAAAATATATTATAAATGGAACTGGAATAGCAATGAACCAACCGGCCAAAAGAACACTTTTTCTATTATATTTATCAGCAAGGATACCTGCGTAATAGTTTGCTACACCTTTGATTATCCCAAAGGCAATAATAAACATCGATAAAAAAATAAAAGAGTTTTTTGGGACGTTGAAGATGCTTTCAGATAAGGCTGGTACAGCAGTCCTAAATAAGCCAAGAAGGATACCTACAAACATTACTTGTAATAATAAGTTAACTAATAACGAGTATTTTTTTTCTGATATCATGTATCTCAAATAAATAAAAAGTTATTAAGATAGATTAGATGAAATGGGACTCAATAGAAACGTTTTTTTTAGATATGGACGGTACTTTGCTAGATCTTGCATACGATAACTATTTTTGGCATGAGCACATACCGTATTTATATGCTAAAAAAAATAATATCACTTTCAAATCTGCAAAAAAAGAATTCGAAAAGAAATATAAAGAAAAACAAAATACAATTGAATGGTACAGTATAGACTATTGGAGTGATATATTGAAAATTGATCTCGCTGCTGAGTTAATAATAACAAAAAATAGAATAAATATTTTTCCAGGAGTTACTGAATTCCTTCTCAAATTAAAAAAACATAATATTCAAATCCTACTTCTTACAAATTGTCCAAGAAAAATGCTAAATGTAAAACTTACACAAACAAAGTTATGGGGATATTTTGACAAAATAATTTCTTCACAAGATTTTGGATTCATAAAAGAAAGTGATATTTTCTGGAGTTATGTAGACAAAGAAGTTATCTACAACAAAGAAAAAACTATTTTTATTGACGATAATCAAGATGTTTTAAAATACGCTATAAGAAATGGAATAAAAAATGTTATTGCTATAAATTCTCCAGATTCAAATAAAAAAAATCAGGTTATAGAAAAATACATATCTATAGACGGTATTGATAAATTTAATGAGAATATTATTAATTTGTTTTAGTACAATTATTAGCTAATTTTAATAAAAACTTTCTAAGTTTCTTCCAATCTGTTTCAGTAACTATAAATCCAACACATTTTTTTGACCCGCACTTGCATACATGATCTCTAAAATCATCTGAATCAAAAGAGAAACCATAATCATAAGTTAATTCCTGTCCCTTTTTTATATCTTTAAAAGACCTTATCCAAATTTTATCGTCAATTATGTCTGTATCACAATTGGGATTGCATGAATGATTCATTAACCGTGCTTTATTATAAGGAACGTTGCCATTAATATCGTATTTTTTGTTTAAAGTAAAAATATAAACTTGACCCTCTTCTCTATTTTTTTGAGCTTTTTTTAACTGTGTTTCAGCTATTTTGTCAGATTGAGCTTTTGTAATTTTTACTCCGATATATTCAATAATATTTGTACCGGCTTTTATATTGCAGCTAGCAAATAAACCTTTACCATGTAATTTAGAATTTTTTATAGAATAAAGTTTCTGCATGATATTTTTTAAATTTGTGCTGAGGCATTCCAAGCAAATGTACAATCTAACTCTGCCCTAACTTTACATAGTCCGTTTATGCCTTCTGCTAATATAACTGATAAAGGAGTTTCGTTATTAAACCTCCTATGTTCTGTCTTCATCCATTTTTCAGACATATTTAGGTTTCTTGGAAACGTTGTTCTTAATGCATCAGAAATTCCAACTACATGGCTTAATCTTTTAATAATCAAATCATCTTTTGGAAAAGCTTTTAAAGTTCTGTATTTATCTAGTTGTCTTTTCTTTGTTTGACTGGAGAGACCTAATACCTGAACAGTTTGCTCTGTTGTAAGATTCCAAGAATCTAAAACATCCATAACTGTCTTTGTTATGTACATGTACTCTTCTTCTGTATAGTCTGCCATAGTCCACCGAAATTAATTTTTGATTTATTATATCCCAATAAAATAAATTATGAATAACATAATTTGATAAAATATAATAACTGATTTAAAATTTATTTAATCGTAAAATTTAGGGTAAGATTATAAACTATGATAAATTTTTTCAAGAAATTTTTTAAAAAAAATAATAATGATAATGACAAAATGTCAGATATTAGCTTGGCATGCGCTATTATTCTCATAGAAGTTAGTTATTCTGACTTTGAGATAAAAGATGTTGAGATTGAAAAAATGATAAGATTTTTTGAAAAGGACTTGAATTTATCAAAGAAGAAAGCACTTTGGTTAAATGAAGAGGCTCAAAAATTACACAAAGACACAAATTGTTTAAGAAAATATATTAGATTAATTAATGAGAGTTACACAAAGAAAGAGAAAATAAAACTTATTAATATAGCATGGAAAATAGCCAGAGCTGATAATGAAGTAGATAAATATGAAGAACATAGAATTAGGAAAATATCTGAACTTCTATATTTAAATCACTCAGATTTTATAAAAGAAAAAATCGATACAATTTAATTTAATTATTCTTTCTTAAATTTATACAAAGCAATTTCCCCAAAAAGGTTAGGAAGCAGTTTTGCAAGAAAATTGGAAGAATATTTATCATTCAAAACTTTCTTTTCTATAATAGTTATCTCTAAACTTTTACACAGATTTTCAAAATCACTGAATGTACATAAATGAATATTGGGGGTATTGTACCACTCATTTGGCAGTGCATTAGATACGGGCATACGGCCAAGAAATCCGAGTTGGAATCTATTTCTCCAGAATCCCATATTTGGAAAAGTTACTATTCCTTCCCTTGCAACTCTTAACATCTCTAATATTATATGATCTGGATTTTTATTTTCTTGTAATGCTTGTGTCATAATTGCGTAATCAAAAAAATTACTATTAAAATATTTTTCTAATCCAATATTAAAATCTGCTTGAATGACATTAATATTTTTTTTTATAGATTCTTGAACCTTTTGTATATTTTTTTCAAAACCATATCCAGAAACATTCTTATTTACTATCAAATACTTTAACAATGTTGAGTCTCCACAGCCCAAATCTAGTACTGTTGAATCTTTCTTTATCCATTCCGATATAATTTTAAAGTCTTTTCTATCCATTACACATTTTCCATAAAATTTCTTAAAACTTCCAAGTACTGCGGTATGGGCATCAAAAAAGCATCGTGCCCATGATTTGCTTCTATCTCAGAATATGAAACATTCTTTCTAGCTTTAACAAGTGATTTTACTATTTCATGTGATTTTGAGGAAGAAAATCTCCAATCACTTGTAAATGATACTACCAAATATCTTGATTTAGTATTCTGAAAAGCTTTAGATAAATCATCGTCATATTCTTTTGCTGGATCAAAATAATCTAATGCTTTTGTCATCAATAAATAGGTGTTTGCATCAAATCTTTCCACAAATGCCTGAGCTTGATATCTCAAGTAACTTTCAACTTGAAAATCAACATCATATCCAAAATGTAATTTACCCTCTCTCAAATCTCTTCCAAACTTCTGCCTCATGGAATCATCTGATAAGTATGTTATATGGCCAAGCATTCTTGCTATACTCAAACCTCTTTTTGGAACAACATTATAGTTATTGTAACGACCATCATGAAACTCTGGATCAGTTATAATGGCTTGTCTAGCAACTTCGTTAAATGCAATGTTTTGTGCTGACAATTTTGCTGCTGAAGCAATTACAATTGCATTTTTTATTTTGTCAGGATAACTTATTGTCCATTGAAGTGCCTGCATTCCACCAAGACTTCCTCCAATTACACAAGCCCATTTATTTATATTTAAATAGTCAGCTAAAAGTTTTTGACTGTTCACCCAATCATTAACAGTAACTATAGGAAAATCAGGCCCGTACTCGAGACCTGTCTCGCTGTTTATAGTATTAGGTCCAGTAGACCCCATGCATCCACCTAAATTATTTAAAGATACAATAAAGAATTTATTTGTATCAAATGGCTTTCCAGGGCCAATGCATGAATCCCACCAACCTGGCTTTCTATCATCAATATTATAATATCCTGCAGCATGGTGATCGCCTGACAAAGCATGGCAAATTAGAATGGCATTATTTTTTTCACTATTTAATTCACCATAGGTTTCGTAAACTAAAGAAAAATTTTTTAGATCTTTACCACAGTCAAGCTTAAGATTCTGTTTTATTTCAACAGTCTTAGATTTTACAATACCAACTGAATTATCGTTAATTTTATTTGTCATATTTAAATCCACATCTCATGATATGAAATCTAATAAATATGGTTTGGGAATTCTGGCTGTGCTTACTTGTTTTTCGCTTTAGCTGTATTTTCCCACCCGCAAGCTGACTTCAAATCGGTGTTTAAGGCAATATATACGAATTTATTAAAATATACAAATTTGGTTACAAAATAATATTTAAGAAATTTTGAACAAAATGAATTAAAACTAGAGCAATAATTACTGAGAAATCTATAATTCCAACAGAAGTAGGGATTATTCTTTTTATTAAAGACAAGATAGGATTGGTTATCTGATAGATAATATCTAATGCAGGATTCCTATTTGATTGTTGGGATTGGATAAACCAACTAGATATAGCTAGTATAATAAAAATAATCGTAAGTGCATTTAATAAGCTAAATATTGAACTTTTTAAAGAGAATACCATCAATTTTTCAATGATAATCTCACTACCCAATATTGAGATTTGAATATAGCTATTTATAAAGTGACATATAAAAATTACTAAAAAACTAGAAACTTCAAATTTACCAAAATTTGGCACAAAGAAAAACAAAGCTCTTATAGGGCTAGTAATTTTTATAATAGACTGGGTAACTGGATTGTGAGCATTAGCACTACATGTTGACAATAGTATCCTTAAAGTAAAGACTAAAACCAAGAAAGATAAAGCTAAATCTATTATAAAAAAACCTAATTCTGGAAATGAGTTTGACATTTTAATAATCCTTATTTTGATATATTAGAAGATTTTTTACTTGCTTCTTGAATTGCTTTTTCAACAATCTCAAAAAAATTATTTTCTTCTAAAGTTTTTATGGCGGCTTCCGTAGTACCACCTCTTGATGAAACTTTTTCTCTTAATTCTTTAATATCTTGAGAAATAAACAACATTTTTGATGTGCTACTTAACAAATGTAAAATCAAAAGAGATTTGTCATCTTCACTTATGCTCGAGAATCTCTCAGATTGCATTAAAGCCTCAACAAAATACATAATATATGCTGGCCCACTTCCAAACAATGCTGTGAAAGAGTGCATTTCTTTTTCTTCAATTTCTCTCAAATGACCAATACTTTTAAAAATATCTCCTACACATTTTTTTTTATTTTCACTCAATGAGCGTTCGGCGCAAATTCCTGTAATACTTTCGTTAAAAATTGCACATAAATTTGGCATTGCTCTTATAACACTTACGTTTTTTTGTATAAAACTTTTTATGCTATTTATAGTTATACCAGCTGCGACTGAAACAATAACTTGATTATCTGTAAATAAAGTTTTATTTTCATTTATCGCAGACTGAATATCTTTTGGTTTTACGCATAAAAAAATAGCATCAAATATTTGATCGCATGCCTCTCCAGAATTTAAAAAAATACATTTCTCCTTGGTATACTGATTTTTTTTCTTATTATGAAATATATATATATCGTCTGATACAAGAGTTTTATCTGAAGACATAATGCCATTAATTAATGCATTAGCCATATTCCCAAAACCTATAAATGCTATTTTCATTTTTTCCTTTCACCAAATATTGCTGTGCCAATTCTAACTATTGTAGATCCAGCTGCTATTGCCGCTTTATAATCAGAACTCATACCAATTGATAAAGTATCTAATTTATAGCCCTTCATTACAAGGGTATCAAATACATTTTTAATTTTAATAAATGTTTTATATTGTAAATTATAGTCTGCTTGATACATGGGTATAGCCATTAATCCTCTTATATTAATCCAATGAAATTCTTCACATTTTTTTATAAATTCTTCAACTTCATTAAGAGCAATTCCTGATTTACTCTCTTCAGAATCAATATTTACTTGAATGCATATATTTAATTTTTTTTTTGTAATCTGCCTATGTTCATTGATCTTTTTTAAGGTAGTAATCTTATCTACACTATGTACCCAGTCGAAATTATCGGCAATTATTTTTGACTTATTACTTTGAATTTTCCCTATAAAATGCCATGTAATATCTAAATAATTAAGTTGAGATATTTTTTCTATTGACTCTTGAATATAATTTTCACCAAAGTCTCTTTGTCCTGACTCATAAGCTTTTTTAATATTTTCTAGACTTTGTGTTTTACTTACAGCCATAAGTATTACACTATTATTCACTCTATTATATTTATTCTCAGCATTTACTATCTTATTTTTAAGATCCAATATATTTTTATTTATAATTTCCAAGATATCTTACCCTTAAATTTAAATACTAAATAATTACCAAGCTATTTATTCTCGTAAACTATTTTTCCATTACATATTGTTTTATCAACTCTTGTGCTGAACTTTTTACCTATAAACGGATTATTTTTTCCGGAACTCAGAATTTTTGTTTGGTCAAAAACCCAGTCTTCTTTTTTCATGATGCATAAATCTGCTGAGCTTCCTTTTCTAATTACTCCAGCATCTATACCCAATATACTAGCAGGGCTAGATGTTACTTTTGAGATTGCCATATTTATATCCATAATATTCGAGTCTACCAAATCCATCATTAATGGGAGCAAAATTTCTATTGAAGCTATTCCATGTTGAGTATTAGAGAATGGAGCTTGCTTAGCGTCTTCGTTATGCGGTTGGTGATCAGAACAAACTGCTATTATTGTATCGTTTAACATTGCATCCTGAATAGAAATCAAATCCTCGTTTGCTCTAAATGGTGGGATTACATGAAAATCACCATTAAAATTATTAATCGAGTTCTCATCAAAAAATAATTGATGTATAGCAACATCTGCAGTTACTTTTATTCCAGCAGAATGTGCATTCTTAATTAGCATTATTGATTCTTGACACGAGATTCTACATAAATGAAGTTTTACTCCTGTTAATTTACTTAATAATATTGCTTCAGCTACAGCTACAGATTCTGCAGCTGATGGTATACCAGGCAAACCTAATTTATTTGAAATTTTACCTTCATGTACACAACCGTCATTTGCTAAACAATCATTTTGTGGTTGGTAAAATATTGTTATTTCATGGCCGGATGCATATTCCATAGCTCTTCTTAAAACTAATGAATCTTTTATAGGGTTAAAACAGTTTGTTAATGCTATCGCTCCTGCTTGCTTAAGTTCCATCATAGAACTTAATCTGTTGCCATCAAGATTTTTCGTAAGAGACGCTAAAACTTTTACTTTACACAGATTTATACCCTTAAAGATATCCTCTACTAATTTTATCTGAGCTGGAGTATCAATAATTGGTTGGGTGTCAGGCATATAACATACGGTAGTAACTCCAGAGGACACCGCTGCTATAGATTCACTATGAATTGTAGCTTCTTTTTCAAGCCCAGGCTCTCTAAACCTTACAGATAAGTCTACTAATCCAGGGCAAACAATACGGTCTTCGGCATCAATTATTGTTGGCGAATTTAGTTTAGTAGTATCTTCATCTATACCAATTATTTTTCCATCTTTAACATAAATATCGTGCACACCAGATATTTCTCCACCCGGATTAACTAAATTTCCTGATTTTATAATTAAATCACTCATTCTCTATTCCTCATCTATGGCTGCATAGATAATGATAAAATTGCCATTCTCACAGCAATACCGTTTGAAACCTGCTGAAGAATTACCGATCTGTTTCCATCTGCTACCTCCGAACTTATTTCAACACCACGGTTAACTGGGCCTGGGTGCATAACTATTCCTTTTTTTGAAATAAGGTCTAGCCTCTTCGGCGAAAAACCATAAAGATTATAATATTCATGTTCATCTGGTATGAAACTAGAGTTCATTCTTTCATTTTGTAGTCTCAGCATTATTACAACATCACAATCTTTTATACCCTTGTCCATATCAACATACGGCGTTACCCCCATATACTCAATCCCTTTTGGTAATAGTGTTTGTGGACCAATCACTCTTATGTCAGGAACCTCTAAAATTCTTAAAGCATGCATTAAAGAGCGAGCAACTCTCGAATGAAGTATATCTCCAACTATTGCTACTTTGATTTTTTTAAAATCAGGGAAATATTTTCTTATTGTAAAAATATCTAACATTGCCTGAGTAGGGTGAGCATGTCTTCCATCACCTGCATTTATAATGCTAATATTCTGAGAAACATTCTTTGAAATAAATTTTGCCGCTCCTGACGAAGGATGCCTAACTATAAACATATCACAATGCATTGCCTCTAAATTTCTTAAAGTATCTAGCAGTGTTTCACCTTTTTTTGTAGCACTGTAATCTATATTTATATTTAAAAAATCAGCTGAAAGTCTTTTTGCAGCAAGCTCAAAAGTTGTTCTTGTTCTAGTACTTGCCTCAAAAAATAAATTTACAATGGTCTTACCTCTTAATAATGGTACTTTTTTAACAGGTTGGCCAGAAACTCCAGCAAATGATTCTGCTAAATCAAGAATATCTAGAATTAATGATTTTGGAAGATCTTCTATATCCAAGAAATGACGAAGATGCTTTTGAGAAACAATATCACTTTTCTTTATATTTTGATCTAAGTCTGTATCTTTATAATCACTCACGATGCATTCCTATTAATTGTCTTTATCAATTACTTCTAATATCATCGGCTCAGGGCCTAATAGTTTGATGTTCTTATTATTATCTAATTCCAATCTTTCTCCGCATATATCAGCAGATATAGGAAGTTCATTCCCATTTCTTTCAACCAAAACTACTAAAGTTACTGAAAGTGGTCTTCCAAAATCAAATATTTCGTTTATGGCAGCTCTTGTTGTTCTGCCTGTAAATAAAACATCATCAACAAGTATTATATGTTCATCATCTACAGATACCGGCATTTCTGTTGGCTCAACTCTTGGGTTGACACCCACTTTACTAAAATCATCTCTATAGAAACTTATATTAAGAGTTGCCGCCTTACCTTCATAATCTAATCTTTTTTGCAACCAATCAGCTATCCAAGCCCCTCCAGTGTGGACTCCGATAATTATAGGTTTTTGGATATTGTTTTTTAAAAGATAATTCTTTAAAGAATTTTCAATCTTTAGAAGTAGTTCCTGTGTCTGCTCTTTTGAATATTTCATTTTCAAAATAAGATTGTAATATTAAAGCGGCGGCAATTCTATCTATTTCTTCCTTATTAATCTTTTTTTTTCTTCCAGCTTTCATTTGGGTAGCCAACTCAGCCTGGGCGTAATTAGACGAATAGTCTTCATTATAAAAAATTACATCTAGATTTAGATTTTTTTTAAGTATTTTACCAAAATTTTCAATTTTCTTATTAATTGCTTGCTCCGCGTAAATTTCTGGCTTACCAATAATAATTCTAGAGATTTTCCATTCTTCAACGATTTTAGCTATTGAAGCACAATTACTTTCATTACCATTATTTTTAATAGTTTTTAAAGGTGACGCTATGTTACTTTCAGTATCTCCAATAGCAAACCCTATTCTTTTTTCCCCAAAATCTATAGATAAGACTTTTATTAAATTCATTAAATCTTATTCCAAAATTTTCTACCCAAATCTATATTGTGAAATTTATTTATTTCTGCAATACATGTTGGAGATGTTATATTAACTTCTGTGATTTTTTTACCTATCATATCTATCCCAGCAAATAAGATATTTTCTTTTTTAAGGTAACTTGCGACTTCATTGCAAATTTTTTTTTCATCTTCATTTAGTATATATTTTTCAATGGTTCCTCCAGAGGCTAAATTTGCTCTATGGTCTTTAGAATCTGGTTTACGTATTACAGCTTCTTCATTTACCACGCCATCAATTACAATTATTCTTTTATCCCCTATAACTGCTTCATCAATATATTCTTGTACTAAAATATAATTTTTCCCCATATTTGTAAGATCTTCTAATATAACATTAAAATTTTTATCTTTTTCTTCTAATAAATAAATTGATTTTCCACCCATTAAGTTTAAAGGCTTAAGAATTATTTTCTTATAGCTATTTTTAAATTGCTCAACATCTTCTTTATTGCAAGTCAAAAGACTTTCAGGTATGTGACGGGGGAAGTTTAATATGATTAGCTTTTCATTTTGATTTCTTAACGAAAATCCAGAGTTAATGACTTTTGTATTTTTTTTATCTACCAAATCTAAAATATAAGTCATATATATATAATTATTATCAACGGGAGGATCTTTTCGCATTAACACGTAATCAAATTTTTCTATCTCTAATTCCTTCGTATCTGATATGTGAAAAAAAGGAGTTTTATTTTTATCAACCTGTAATTTTCCGACTATTCCTATTGGTTTTAAATTTTTTATCGCTAAAGTTTCTGGCATTAAATAGTGAACTTCATATCCAATTTCTTGAGCTGATACTATTAACTGATAGGTAGTATCTTTTTTTATATTTATGGTTTCTATTGGATCCATAATTATGAGTATTTTTTTATTCATTCACTTTCAATATTATTTATAATTTGCAAGTAAGAAAATGCTGCTATTGCAGCAGTTTCAACTCTTAAGATGTTATCACCTAAACTTACAGATGAAAATCCTGATTCATTTGCGAAACTATACTCTTCATTTGTAAAATCCCCTTCCGGCCCTACAAGTAATGAACATGAAACATTTGGCATGCTATATATATCCTTAAGCATAGATTTTGATTTTGTATCTAATATAATTTTTTTTTCATATCTACAGTTATCTATATAATCTTGAAATGATACAATATCTTTTATTAATGGCAAATATGATCTCTCTGATTGCTCGCTTGAACTTATAGAAATATTTTTCCAATGTTGTATTTTTTTTACGGAATCTATTTTTTTTTGATTAAAAATAGAATTTTTCGAAATTATTGGTTGTATAGATTGAATGCCAAGCTCAGTTAATTTTTGTACTATAAGATCAGCACATGGATTCTTACATATACTAAATGCTAATTCTGTATTGTGTATTTTTTTTTCTATGAAATATTTTTTATCTAGATGAATCTCAAAATTCTTTTTAGTTATTTTTTTTACATAGCCATAATAATTAAAACCAGTATTATCAAACAATACTATATTTTGATTTTCTTTTACTCTCAATACTTTAGATAAATAATGATTTGCGCCATCCTTAAGGAATACTGATTTACCTTCATTTAAAGGTTCTTCTGTATATAATCTAATTAATCGCAAAACTTCATCTAGTATCTGTAAGTGTCACTTTTAAATGGCCCTTTTTGATTAACACTAATATAATCTGCTTGCTCACTTGAAAGTTCTGTAAGTTTTGCACCCACTTTCTCAAGGTGCAATCTAGCTACTTCTTCGTCTAAAATTTTTGGGAGCACATATACATCGTTTTTATAATTTACTGAGTTTCTCCATAATTCCATCTGAGCTAGGACTTGATTAGTAAATGAGGCTGACATTACATAGCTTGGATGACCAGTAGCACATCCTAAATTAATTAATCTACCTTCTGCTAATAATATGATTTTCTTTCCATCGGGAAATTGGACATGGTCAACTTGAGGCTTAATATTATCCCATTTACATTTTTTAATTGAATCAACATCAATTTCATTATCAAAGTGTCCAATATTGCAAACTATCGCTTGATCTTTCATTGCTTCCATATGTTTATAACTAATTACAGAAGCGTTCCCTGTTGCAGTAACAAAAATATCTACTTCAGATATTACTGATTCTATAGTGACGACTTTAAAACCTTCCATAGCGGCCTGCAATGCACATATAGGATCAATTTCCGTAACCCATACTATTGCACCAGCACTTCTTAGGGACTGGGCTGAGCCTTTACCAACATCTCCAAAACCACATACTAAAGCAGTTTTTCCAGATATCATTACGTCAGTTGCTCTTTTTATGCCATCTACCAATGACTCTCTACAACCATATAAGTTATCAAATTTTGATTTTGTTACAGAATCATTAACATTAAAAGCTGGTACTTTAAGCTCATCTTTTTTAACCATCTCATATAGCCTATGAACACCAGTTGTTGTTTCTTCAGAAAGTCCTTTAACCCCTTTGAGTAATTCGGGGTATTTTTCGTGCATTATGGATGTTAAATCTCCTCCATCATCTAATATCATATTTGGCTTCCATGATGGCTCACCAATAATTGTTTGATCAATACACCATAGGTATTCCTCTTCAGTTTCACCTTTCCAAGCAAAAACTGGGACGCCTTTTTCTGCCATCGCTGCAGCTGCATGATCTTGAGTTGAATATATATTGCAAGATGACCATCTTACGGTTGCTCCAAGACTTATTAAAGTATCCATAAGAACGGCAGTTTGTATCGTCATATGAAGACAACCAAGAATGCGTGCACCTTGTAACGGTTTTTCTTTTCCGTACTTTTCTCTTAGAGACATTAAACCTGGCATTTCTGTTTCTGCAATTCTCATTTCTTTATGCCCCCATTCAGCTAAAGAAATATCTGCAATTTTGTAATCTGGTCCAATCTTTTCTACTACCTTACTCATAAATAACTCCGTCAAATTAAACTTTTTATGTTATCGACCTTATCTGTTTTTTCCCAAGAAAGATTTAAATCATTTCTACCAAAATGGCCATAGGATGCAGTGTCAATGTATATTGGTTTTAATAAATCAAGCATATTGATTATTCCCCATGGGCGCAAGTCAAATACCTCATTTATTATGTGTACAATTTTTTCTTCATCAATTTTAGCTGTATCAAATGTGTCAATTCTTATTGAAGTTGGCTGTGCAACACCTATAGCATAAGATACTTGTATCTCACACTTATCAGCTAAGCCTGCCGCAACAACATTTTTAGCTACATATCTTGCTGCATATGCAGCTGACCTATCAACCTTTGATGGATCTTTACCTGAGAATGCTCCACCACCATGCCTGGCCATACCCCCATATGTGTCAACAATAATTTTCCTACCGGTAAGACCGCAATCACCAACAGGCCCGCCAATTTCAAATGAGCCAGTTGGATTAACATGTATTATTGTATTTTTAGTAAGATATTCCGATGGTAAAACTTTTTTTATAACTGCCTCGCGAACATAATCTTGTATATCTTTTTGAGTAACATCTGGCGAGTGCTGGGTTGAAACAACAATTGTATCAATAGAATGTATTTTTCCAGATTCGTATTTAAAAGTTACTTGGCTTTTTGCGTCAGGTCTCAACCACTTTACATCTTCTACTTTTCTTAATTGTGCTAGTTTATGAACAAGTCTATGCGAATAAGTTATAGGTGCTGGCATAAAAACATCTGTCTCATTATTTGCGTAACCAAACATAAGGCCTTGATCGCCTGCCCCCTGGTCTTCGTTGTTTTTTCTATCCACACCTTGAGCAATATCTAGTGACTGTAAGCCTATTTTATTTATAAATTCTACTGTTTTGCAATCAAAACCTAATTCCTCTGAGTTATAACCAATTCTATCAATAGTGCTTCTAACTATATTTTCATAATCAATATTTGCAGTGGTTGTAATTTCACCCGCTAATATAACTACACCCGGAGAACCTTCTTCAGACTTAACTAATGCTTCGCAGGCAACCCTAGCTTTGCTATCTTCCAATAATGCAGAATCTAATATTGCATCAGAGACTTGATCGCATAGCTTATCTGGATGTCCTTCTGAAACTGACTCTGAAGTAAATACCGATGATTTCATAATATTGCTCAGTAAATAAATTTCATAAATAATATCATAATCATTTTTTTTGAGCTATAAATATTGCTCGACAAACGGGGGGATAGCCCTCTATGGTATAACCACTTGGTAATGTAAAATCTTTAAAACTTTTTCCTTCCATCCACCTTGTTGCTCTTTGTTCATTAGTATTTGTAAAACTTTTATTAACTAGCTCTATATTTTTAAATCCAGAAGCACTTAATAAATTGATTATATTATTTTTACTAAAAATAGTTCCAATATTTTTCATACCCGCATATGTTTCATTATTTTTAATATTTATATTTTCACCCTGATTAGAAATTATTGTTTCAAGAACTAAGAAACCATTTTGCTTTATTAATTTTCTTGTAGTATCAATATTCTCAACTGGATTTTTCGCATGGTATAGAATACCCATAGATAATATAAGATCAAAATCCATGATTTTAGGATTATAATCTTCTACCGAACAAGGAAGTGTTAGGAGATTTTGAATTTTCTTTGCATAATGTTTTGTTGCTAAAAATTGAATAATATATAAAGCTGTCCTATCCATCCCTACTACTAATTCAGGGTTAAAATCTAACAATTTATATAAATAATAACCATTACTACAGCCTATATCACCAATTCTCATACCTTTTATATTTGGCAAAAAACTTTTTACTCTTTCCCACTTTTGATTAGATTGCCATTCAGAATCAATATCAATTCCACAGATATTAAAAGGACCTTTTCGCCACGGGCTTAGTTTAATAAGTAAATCTTCTAAATTTTTTTTTTCAGCAGAGGTTAATGAAGATTTTTCACCAAGAGTTATTTGCGAACTAGTATAGTCAATAAAATTAGAATTAGATTCGGGGAGTAAATTTAAAATATTTTTCCATTTTTCTAAGTTTCCGTGGTTAAAAAAATTTTTATTCTCTATGAACATTTTAAATAACAGATCATATTCACTCAAAGTTTCTTTTGAGTATAAATTTTTATTTTTAATGTACGATATTATATTTATTTTATTAATACCCAGGATACAAAATTATAGCATTGAAACCATTTATAAAAATTTTTGCAGCCAACATTTATAAATCTTTTTTCATGTACCTCTTCGCTTTCAATTATCATTGTCTTTTCAAGAGCTATTTTTTTTCTATCTATTTCTTCTTTCGTATAGCCATTATTCTCTTTAAAAAAATCATGAAAGTTCTTAAAAAAGATATCGTCAGAATTTCTATCTAAAGTTATTTTTTCTGTAATAATTATCATGCCACTTTTATTTAATTGTGAATATAATTTTTTCAAAAGATCAGTTCTTTTTTTTATATCAATAAATTGTAGTGTTAAATTTAAAATAATAATTGATGAATTTTCTACATTAATATCAAATAAATCTGCATTAATATATTTAATCTCTTTTCTTTTAATATTTTCCTTGCATATATCAATCATGGCTTGCGAAGTATCAACTGCATATATATCTCCATTTAAATTTTCTACTTTATCAAGAATAGATAAAGAGCATGAACATAATGATGAGCCAAGGTCATATATATCTGTATTTGGCTGATAGAATTTTTTTGACAGTACTCCAATGTTTTCTACCAGGAAATCGTATCCTGGAACTGACCTATTTACCATATCTTCAAATACGTTAGCTACTTCGTTATTAAATGTAAATTTATGATTTTGAGGGAATTTTTTTTTGTATAAATTATCTTTTTTAGAATCTGTCATTTACTTGATTTTTATTTTCTTTACTTTTTTATTTTTAAAAGAGGTATATTGGGGTATGCCATTTTTATATGATGGAAAATCTTCTCCATGTACTAATGGCGACATGTATTTTCTACATGCATTTGAAATATGAAAGCCATCGCTACTTATATAATTTTTTGGCATTTTTTTTTCTATATTTGCAACTTTTTTAAGTGGCACTGTTGTAAGCGTCCATTTGTATGGTTTGCTTGAGACTCTTTTAATGCTCGTCATAACTGCATTTTTTCCGCTTACTGCTAAATCCACAGCATAAGATCCTAAAGCATAAGCTTGCTCTACATCAGTTTTTGAAGCTATATGTCTTGCCGATCTTTGAAGATAATCAGCAACCGCCCAATGGCATTTATATCCTTTCTTAGCTTTAATTAGCTCTGCAATGTATGGAGCAACACCACCTAATTGGGAATGCCCAAATGCATCCTTAAGACCACTTTCTGCTAAAAAATTACCTTTTTTATTTTTTGCTCCTTCGGAAGCAACAACAACACAATATCCATGTCTTGACACAGTTTCTTTAACTTTGCTTAAAAATAACTTTTCATTAAAGACAACTTCTGGAAATAAAATAATATGTGGGGGATTTCGTCTTGACTCGCTAGCTAATGCGGAAGAAGCAGCAATCCAACCAGCATGTCTTCCCATTACTTCTAAAATAAAAACTTTAGTTGAAGTCTCGCACATTGATTTGACATCTAGACCTGCTTCTAAAGTTGATATTGCAGTATATTTTGCTACAGAACCAAAACCTGGAGAGCAATCTGTTAGTGGAAGATCATTATCAACTGTTTTAGGGATACCAACACATTTTATGTCTAGCCCCTTTTTTGAACAATATTCTGAAATTTTATTAGTTGTGTCTTGAGAGTCACCACCACCATTATAAAAAAAGTAACCAATATCATGAGCTTTAAAAACATTTACGAGCTTATCGTAATCCGTTTCGTTTTTCTTATAGTCTTCAAGTTTATATCTACAAGACCCAAATATTCCACCTGGTGTATATTTAAGTCTTGCTATAGCAGATTTACTTTCATAAGAGGTATCAATCAAATCCTGATTAAGTGCACCCAATATTCCATTTTTCCCAGCATAAAGTTTATTAATGTATTTTTTATGTTTTCTTGCTGACTCAATGACGCCACATGCGCTAGCATTTATTACAGAGGTAACTCCACCAGATTGAGCGTAAAATGCATTTTTTTTAACAATTTTCATGGAATTCTATAAAGTTATTAATTAAATTATTTTAATATTTTAGCATAGTAAGACTTTCTTGAAAGCAAACTCACTTAATGTTTTTTATAGGTTTATACATGTTACTTATTTGAAAATTGTTATCCACAAGGTTATATTTGTTTTATCAAAATAATAATAAACATTCGAGGATTCTATTATGCAAATCATATTACTTGGTGCTCCAGGAGCAGGCAAAGGTACTCAAGCTCAATTCATATCTAAACATTTGGATATACCTCAAATATCTACCGGAGATATGTTGAGAGCTGCAGTAGCAAATAAAACTGAGCTTGGGCTAAAAGCTAAAGTATTAATGGAAAAAGGAGAATTAGTTCCCGATGAGCTGATTTTAGACCTTGTTAAAGATAGAATTAATGAAAAAGACTGTGAAAATGGCTTTTTATTTGATGGTTTTCCTAGAACATTAGATCAAGCTGGCGCTTTAAAAGAAAAAGGAGTAAGTATCGATTGCGTTATAGAGATTATAGTTAATGATGAAGAAATTATACAAAGAATGAGTGGAAGAAGAGTTCACCCAGCTTCAGGAAGAACTTATCATATTAAGCATAATCCACCTAAACAAGAAAACATAGATGATGCTACTGGGGAACCGCTTATTCAAAGACCAGATGATAACGAGGAAACTGTTAAAAAAAGATTGGCAATATATCATGAGCAAACTTACCCTTTAGTTGAGTTTTATAAGAGCGTATCGAATGACAAATCATCCACTTCATACGTAGAAATCAATGGAATAGGTAGCATAGATGATATTCAGTCCCAAATTTTAGATAATATTGAAAAATTGAAGTAAATACTGGGTTATTAGTAGATTATAAGTTGTATATATCCTAATTCTTGGGTATTATTCCCACCCTTACTTAGGTTTAAAAATTATGATGACAAAAACAACAATTAGTGCAAAAAAGGAAACAGTTGAGAGAGATTGGTATGTTATAGATGCTACAGATAAGGTTCTTGGCCGTCTTTCGACAGAAATTGCAGACATGCTAAGAGGTAAAAATAAGCCTTGCTATACTCCTCACTGTGACACAGGTGATCATGTCGTTGTTGTTAATGCTGAAAAGGTAAGAGTAACTGGGAACAAATTTGAAGATAAAATGTATTATAGGCACACCGGTTATATAGGTAATTTAAAATCTACAAATTTTGCTAAACTGCAAGCAAAGAAGCCTGAAAGCATTATCGAAAAAGCTGTTAAAGGGATGATGCCAAAAAATAGATTAGGTAGCGCAATGATTAAGAAACTTCATGTTTATAAAGGTTCTGAACACAATCATCATGCTCAAAAACCAATAGCTAAGGAAATATAAAAATGGATAATGTTTTTTACTCAACAGGAAGAAGAAAAGAATCTACAGCAAGGGTATTTCTTTCAAAAGGAACAGGTAAAATAACAGTTAATTCCGATTCATTAGAAAAATATTTTGGCCGCGAAACAAACATTATGGTCGTTAAGCAAGCTTTAGATCTAACTGAAACTACTGATAAAACAGATATTAAAATTACTGTTAAAGGTGGAGGATCTTCTGGCCAAGCAGGTGCAATTAAACTTGGAATAGCAAGAGCCCTACTTAAATACGATGATACTTTAAGACCTTTACTCAAAAAAAATGGATTTCTTACAAGAGATTCAAGAGTAGTAGAAAGGAAAAAAGTTGGTCTTCGCAAAGCTAGAAAAGACGTCCAATTCTCAAAAAGATAATATTTATTTACATTAAATATATGTGCAAATATATTACGCTAATTGTAATTATTGATCTCATCCCTATGTATGCTAGAAATTCTTTATTCTTAATTAACAAGAAAAAATCTATCAGCCAAGCAACAAGATAACCAATTGCCAACAAAGATAAATTATCTGGGAAATCTAGAAAAAAAGCTGAAAAAGCTATTATTGATGGAGTGACACTTAAATAAAACAACTTGGGGGACTTTTCTAAATCATTTCTACCCCAGTTAATTGCACCTATAAATGATAAAATAATTGCACTATAATGTATAAAAATAGCTAGTCCACGCTCAAAATCGTATGTCTGCAAATAATAAATAGCAGAAATAAATGGAAGTAGACCCAAAAGCATAAGGGATATCGAAGTTTTGCTAGTATATTTTTGATTACTTAACATAGTGTCAATTTTAAACTGTTATTTTTTTTTTGAAAGGAACAAATTATGCCAATATATGAATATCAATGTGAATCTTGTGGGCACCAATTTGATATTATCCAAAAAGTTTCTGATGATAAACTGAAAATATGCCCAAAATGCAATGAGCCAAAATTAAAAAAACTGGTTACTGCTGCAGGTTTTAAGCTTAAAGGAACTGGATGGTACGAAACTGATTTCAAGACTAAAGAAAAGAAATCTTCAGAGAAAAAATTAAAAACCTAATTCATATGATTTATTCGAAGCTTGGACATACAGATATAGAGGTTAGTAAAATATGTTTAGGAACTATGACTTATGGAGAACAAAATACTGAAAGTGATGCGCATGCACAATTAAACTTTGCTCTAGAAAATGGAGTCAATTTTATAGATACAGCTGAAATGTATCCGGTTCCTCCTAATTCAAAAACACAAGGTTTAACTGAAAAATATATTGGTTCGTGGTTAAAAAAATACAATACAAGAAAAGATGTAATTATTGCGTCTAAAGTTACAGGGCCGGCCCCAGACTTCTCTTACATCAGAAACCCTCTGAGAATTGATAAAAAAAATATTAAATCTGCAATTGTTAATAACTTAAAAAGACTGGGAACTGACTATATAGATTTGTATCAAATTCACTGGCCCCAAAGACAGACAAATTATTTTGGTGAACTAAATTATAAATATTCTGAAGATAATGCTAGAGAGATTCAAGATAATATTCTCGAGAGTTACGAAGTACTGAATGAACTGGTTGAATTAGGAATAATAAGATCGATTGGGTTATCTAATGATACTGCATGGGGCATTATGAAATTTCTAGAAATTGCCAAAAAAAAATCATTTTCTAAAATCGTAAGTGTTCAAAATCCTTATAGCTTGTTAAATAGAATTTACGAAATTAATATGTCAGAAATTGCAGAAATTGAAAATGTAAAATTATTAGCATACTCGCCATTAGGATTTGGCGTTTTAACTGGAAAATATATAAAGAATCCTCCAAAATCCTCAAGACTTTCTTTATGGAATAGATTTGATAGATATAGTAATAAAAATTCAAAAGATGCCACAATAAAGTATGTTGAAATAGCGAAAAAATATAATTTAACACCTACTCAATTGGCTTTAGCGTTTGTAAATCAACAACCATTTGTTGCTAGCAATATTATTGGTGCGACTAATTTAGATCAGTTAAGAGAAAATATTGAAAGTATAAATATAAAATTAGATCAAGATATTTTAGAAGAAATTGAATCTGTTCATTCAAATCAGCCAAATCCAGCCCCTTAATGCGATTATCAAAATTCTTAGCTCATGCTGGATACTGCTCTAGAAGAGATGCAGAGAAACTTATAAAAGAAAATAAAGTTATTATTAATAATAACATCTGTAATGATTTTTCATACCAAGTAGATTGCAATGATAAAGTTTATGTGGGAGATACCCATATAAAAGCACAAAGTGAAATTGAACTTTATGCTTTAAATAAACCAAAAGGTTACATTACATCTAAAAAAGATGAGTTAAATAGAAAAACTGTATATGACCTTCTTCCAAATGATAAAAAACATTTAATTAGTATTGGTAGATTAGATTTTAATACAGAAGGATTGCTACTTTTTACTAATAATGGCGACTATGCAAGATTTTACGAGCTACCAAAAAATAAAATAAGTAGAACTTATAAAGTTAAAGTCTATGGAAATATTCAAAATTCAGATATTCAAAAAATTAAAGAAGGTATTAATATTGATGGTGTAACACATAAAGTTGAAGAAATAACGCTAACAAAAAAATTAAACACCAATAATTGGTTTACTATGAAATTAGTTGAAGGGAAAAATAGAGAAATTAGAAAAATTTTTGAAAGCCTAGATCTTGTTGTTAACAGAATTATAAGAACTCATTATGGTGATTATTCTGTAAGTAATATGGAGTTAGGAGAATTTAAAAAACTAGTTGCCAAAAAAATTCTCAATTAGCTTTTTTTAACTCAACTACTTCTTTTTCATTACTAACTAAAACTTTGTCAGCAGGTCTTTCAGCAAAAAGGCCAACTGTTAAAATACCCGGGATTTGATTTAAATCTTTTTCTAATTTTATTGGCTCTATAATATTCATATGATTTATATCTAAAATTAAATTTCCATTATCTGTAATAAAATTTTCTCGCCAAACTGGCATACCCTTATTTTTAATGATTTCTCTCGCAACAAATGATCTTGCCATAGGTAATATTTCTATTGGCAATGGAAATTTACCTAAAACATCTACTACCTTTGATTCATCTACTATGCATAAAAATTTATTAGATGCTCCGGCAATGATTTTTTCTCTTGTTAATGCACCACCACCACCTTTAATAAGTTGTAAATTTGGATTCACTTCATCGGCACCATCTATATAAATTGGAATATCACTTACATCATTCAAATCTAAAACTCGTATTCCATTAGCTTCTAATTTTTCTTGGGTTGAGATTGAGCTTGCAACGGCTCCTGATATTTTATTTTTTAATGGCTTTAAATATTCTATGAAATAATCAACAGTTGAGCCAGTGCCAACTCCAACGATATCATCATATTCGACATACTCTATTGCTGCTCTTGCAACAGCTTGTTTTTTTTGATCTGAGTTACTCATTAATTTTTCACTATATTATGAAACTGTATTATAATTCATATATGCCATACTTTGTATTTAAATATCAAGATAATAAATTTAGGTCTGTAGACCACATTGAGACTTTTGAAACCTATAAAGAAGCTAGAGCACTTTTAAAGGATTTACGTAAAGAAAAATCTCCTAATGACCCCAATGCTTACAAAGTAGTTTTTGCGGAAGATATGCTTGAAGCTGAGATGTTAATTCTTGAGAAAAGAGATGCTCCCATACTTAGAGAATGGGAGAAATAATAACCTAATTTATTCTTCTAAGTTATGCCTATCTATAGAAGCTTTCGCTTCATCATTTGCATAAAATTCTCTTATACTTTCTACTGTTTCTGTTCTATTAGCTCCGGACCCTACTAATACTTTTCCACTTTTATCTACCGCCCAGAGAATATAAGCAGTGAAATTTTTAAGATCATCTGGGAACTGATCACTATGCGGTATCCCTGTATGCTCAACTTTATCTTTATTTTTTTTAAGACTTTGTCTGGCGCCTAAAAGTATTTTCTTAAGATCTTCAACACTTTCACCATTCCATTGACCGACAACTTCTCCGTTTTTTGATACAATATCATCAGACATTTCATTACCCCTATTTTTTATGTGGGGTAATTCTATAATAAAAAAATAAAGCGTTCAACGAAATTTAAACATGAGAAATAAAGCGTCCATAAAAGAAGCAACATTATATTGGCTGAAGCTTGGTTTTATAAGTTTTGGCGGGCCTGCTGCACAAATAAGCATGATGCATGACGAAATAGTAGAAAAGAAAAAATGGATTGATGACAAAAGTTTTTTTCATGCACTTAATTTTACCATGATACTTCCAGGTCCAGAAGCACAGCAACTAGCAACTTATATAGGATGGCTAATGCATGGAAGACTTGGAGGGTTAATTGCTGGAACTTTATTTATACTTCCTTCTTTTTTCATTCTAAGCTTACTTACTTACATCTACATTAACTATTCAGATAATATTTGGGGAGAAGGTATACTCTATGGAATTAAAGCTGCAGTAATAGCAATTATATTTGCAGCATCTATTAAGATAGCAAAAAAAGTATTGAGAAAATTTTATTATTGGTTAACTGCTATTGCAGCTTTTTTTTCAATAAACATTTTAGATATAAATTTACCAATTATTATCATTTCCGCTGGCGCCTTTGGTTTATTATTTCATTATTTTAATGCAGACGATAAAAATCACGATAAGAATTTTATTGAAAATAAGGTAATTAAAAATTCATTTATAACATTTTTAAAAGCTTTAGCTATATGGTCTGGTATTTTTCTATTAATAGTTTCTACTAATGAAACTATATTAATTAATCTATCCCTATTCTTTAGTCAGGCGGCTTTAGTTACGTTCGGGGGTGCATACGCATTATTACCATACGTTTTTCAAAATATTATTGAATCTCATGGTTGGTTAACTAGTCAACAAATGATGGATGGCTTAGCTTTAGGTGAGTCTACTCCTGGGCCGCTGATAATGATTGTTACATACGTGGGTTTTATAGTTGGATGGTACAATGATATCCTAGGTCTTGGATCTCCCATTTTAGGCGCAATTGCTTGCGCTTCTATAGCAACTTTTTTTACATTTTTACCGTCTTTTGCTTTTATTTTTATTGGAGCTCCAATTATTGAACTAAGCAAAAAAAATAAAGCTTTAGAAATTCCATTAAATTTTATTACATCTGCAGTAGTTGGTTTAATAGCGAATCTAGGTTATTTACTTGCTTATAATTCGTTATGGACAGATAATGGTAGTACTGAGAACTTTGATATACATCTATTTATTCTAATCGTATTAAGTTTATTAGCGCTAATTAAAGCAAAGGTTGGAGTTTTACCACTCTTATTAACTTTAGGCTTAACTGGAATGATGATGAAAATCTACTTTTAATTTTATGACTGAAATCGTTACAAAAAATAAATATGTTGAATTCACTTATTCAATAATAAATGATGAAGGGCAAATAATTGAGCAAGTTGAAGTGCCAGTTAATTATGTTCATGGCGCTAAAATGGGATTGTGGCCAAAACTCGAAGATGCTCTTGCTAATAAAAAAGTAGATGATCAAATAAGTGTTACGTTTGAACCTGGTGAAGTATTTGGCAAAGTTGATAAAGATTTAATATTTGAAGATGACTTAAAAAATGTTCCCGAAGAGTATCGTGAATTAGGTAAAGTTGTGGAATTTCAAAATGAGTCTGGAGATGTCAAACCATTTACTGTGACAGAAATTACAGATACAAAAATAATCTTGGATGGGAATCATCCTCTAAGTAATATGAAAATAAATTTTAATGTTAGTATCACTAGTATTAGAGATGCTACAGAAACTGAAATTAATGCTATGAACGAAGCGTCTGAAAGTTAAATATTCTCAAAAATACTTTCGACAAACTCTATCTCACAAGATTTAAACCATTCAATTTCAGGATAAACTGAAGATATTTTATTTGAACAATCTAAAAAACATTCGCAAACATTATAGTTTATCTTGTTTTCTGCGGATAAGAACTTTTTTTCATTATATGTATCCCAAAATAATATAAATTTTCTAATTAAGTTTTTTTCTATAAATCTATTTGCCTTAGACTTTTCTTTTTTGCTACCACTTGTAACTTTTTTTAATGTCTCAGACATTTTGAGTAATTTGTAGCTCATTGAACTAGCTGGATGCGGCATACCCTTAAGTAGTTTACTTGTGTGTTGTAAGTTATAGATGGCTTCATTATATAATCTATTTCTTTCTTCTACTGAATAACTATTATTTTCACTTAATATTAAAATTATAAAATCTCTAAATACATTAGAAATTTCTTTAGATATATTGGCTTTATATTCAGCATTAAAGTTATATTTTTCGCACAATAAATTATAAAAACTATCATCAAAAATATCCTTTAATTGAAACGTTGATGTCAAAGCTATTACCTCTTATCTATATGTTTTATATATATAAATTTTCTAGTGGTTGATTAATTTATTATAAATGCTATATTTAAATCTGGTTATACCACGCAAGAACCTGCGTAACAAGTTCACTATTTAAATTGATTATTGAATATCTAGTGGAGGTGTTATGCAAAATCAAATTTACAGAGGCGTTTTTTATACTAACTTCAAAGCGCTTGCCTCGGAAATAAAAAAAGATTCAAAGCTTAATTATAGAGGTATTTCTTATTTCAAATCTAATAATGCAGGTAATAAAAGTAATAATTTACTTATGAATTATAGAGGATTGTCTTATAAAAAAATTGTTAGTTAAGTAAGTAAGAAGTTGAGGTGCTATTTACGATTAAGTTCGCTCCTTATCCTAATAGTGCCTTAATTTTTTTTAAAATAAAGATGAGCTTAGTTCATTTACTGCTTTAAGCATATCTGGGTCATCTGTAATAGCCTCAGAAATTGAACATCTGCATGCAGTATTAGGGTTTACACCTGAAACTATTAGCTTCGCCGCATGTACAAGAAGTCTTGTACTTGCCCCTTCATCCAAACCATTGCCTTTTAAGTTTCTTGTCATATGAGCGAATTTAACAAGCGAGGAACTTAGTTCACTATCAATTCCAGTTTCGCTTTCTATTATCGATTGTTCTACCTTAGCATCTGGGTAATCAAATTCTAAGGCTACAAATCTTTGTCTTGTACTTTGTTTTAGATCTTTAAGAATACTTTGATAGCCTGGATTATAAGATATGGCCATACAAAATTCTGGAGTAGCTTCCAGTACCTCACCAACCTTCTCGATAGGCAATACTCTTCTGTCATCACACAAAGGATGAATAACAACGGTAGTATCTTTTCTTGCCTCAACTATTTCATCTAAATAACAAATTGCACCAGCTCTTACAGCTTTAGCTAATGGGCCATCTATCCAAACAGTGTCGCTTCCAGATATAAGATATCTACCTACCAAATCTGAAGCTGTTAAATCATCATGGCACGATACTGTTATTAAAGGTCTTTTTAAACGCCAACTCATATACTCCATAAACCTTGTTTTTCCGCACCCTGTAGGCCCTTTGAGTAATATGGGTAGTTGATTGTTATAAGCACTCTCGAATACCTCTATTTCATCTCTCACAGCATGATAATAGGGTTCCTCTTGAATGATATAGTCTTCTGATTTAAAAGTATTTGCGTCCATTTATATTTCTCATATTAAACAATAAAAGTATATTACAAATATAACATTCGCAAGCTGTTTATTATTTATATCTTAGTTTTTTATACAAAAAATTAATTAAAACAATAAGGTATAATATCCCAATTATCATTCTTGATTTCTATTTGCATGAAACAAGGGCCGCCATCATTATTTCTTGTATGACCACATGCTCCAGGATTTATTACCCAGGGATCTTTTTCTTGATCGCAAGCTTGAATGTGCGTGTGTCCATATATAATTAATTTTGAATCTGGGTAAGATTGTCTTAATCCGTTATGATCAGCATGATGTCCAAAACGATCTCCATGCTCTACAGAAATAAGTTGGTTGTTAATTTCAATTGTTTGAGATTTTTTTAAATTAGAAATGATTGCTTTGTCATTTTGATCGCTAAACTTTTCAGGAATGTCATTATTTCCAGCTACCATATAAACATCATCACAATATCTATTTAAATCTGAAATAATTTTCGTGCTACAAATATCTCCGGCATGTATTATGACGTCTGTATTTTTTAAATAATTAATAATATGACTATCGATGAGCCCGTGTGTATCAGAAATTATTGAAACAGAACTAACGCCTTTCATTATTTAAAATATAGTTGCACCAAAGACTTTAACATCATCGTCTTCCAAGCCTATAACCAGTCTCCCTAAATAATCACCAGGAAATTCTGTGCTGGTTTGTTTATAAAGTACAGTTATATGGTCGTTTCTGCGTAAACAACCCAATGGATTTGCTTCTTCTGTTAAGGTAGACAATAGCTTATTGTTTGCCCACTGTTTGCCAATCTCTACTTCGTGTGCACCCATTAACATAGTTTCTGAAAAGTTTTTAGTAAAGCTTCCGTAATCTTGCTGATTAGAAGCTTTAACTAAATCTACCCAAAAAGGATCTGCTATCTTAAATATTTCGTCGTCCGTTTTTTTTAAAAGATCCATTTACCCCGCCTTTTTTTGCTCCTCATCTACTATATGATAAAGCGGCGCTTTTTCCATGGTAAATTTACCTGTTTCTGGATCTCTTCTAGACAATGTTAAGCAGTGCCAGTTTTCATCATCTAACTTCATTTTATCTGATCTGTAATAGTATCCTGGCCATCTAGTTTCTTCTCTAAATAATGTATGTTCTGTTACACATTGCGAAACTAGTGCGCGATGTCTTAACTCCCATGCTCTCATTAATTGATGAAGATCCTCGGCTCCAATATTTTCTAAATCTTCTTGAAGAATACCCAAATCTTTTAAGCCTTTCTTCAATTGATTTTCATTACATTGGTAACCAACTGTTATACCACCACAGTACTCGTCCATGATTTTTTGCAATCTTTGTAAACCTTGAATTGGCAATATATAACTTGGAGAAACTGTACCAGCTGTTATTTCGTTACGGCCTACAGTATAATTTTCAAGTGGTTTGAAAACTTCTTCTTTAAAGTTGTTTATTTGCTTCTCAGTAACACTAGGTTTTGTTTCCATATCTTTTATATATTGAACAGCAGCTTTAGCAGCAAGACGTCCTTCAGTAAATGATCCTGAAGAGAATTTGTGTGCTGTTCCACCTACTGTGTCACCTGCACCAAAAACACCATCAACAGTCATCATTCTGTTATATCCCCAGAAATATTCTTTTGGAGATAAATCTGATGGTCCGCTTACCCAAGCTCCAGAACATGTTGCATGAGAACCCATAACATATGGCTCTGATGTAGTTAATTCTGGGTTTTGATATTTTGGATCAATGTCTTGTGAAGCCCATACCACAGCCTGACCTACGGTCATGCCCAAGAAATTTTCCCATCCAATAGTTTCTAAATGAGGATCTTGGAAAGCTTCCATTGTCACCATATGTATTGGACCTCTTCCAGCTTTCACTTCTTCCAAGAAAGCATGGTTTCTTAAACATGTTGGTGTTGGATGATGGTCAATGTAATCTCCAACCATCTCTTTAGTTTGGTCATACCATTTTGATTCGTACTCTTCACCGTATGTATTTTGTGTATACGTTTTAAGATGTAGGAAATATGCCCCAACTGGACCATATCCATCTTTAAATCTACATAGAACAATTCTATTTTCCATTTGAGTCATCTTAGCGCCCAATAGGATTGGTAATGCATAACATGAACCATTACTCCAAGGCGCATACCATGTTCTTCCCATACCTTCACCAACAGCTCTTGGTTTAAATATGTGAGAAGCACCACCTGCACATATGATAGTAGCTTTTGCACGGAACACATGAAAATCACCTGTTCTCATATTAAATCCAACAGCACCACCACAACGGTTGTCTTTACTTTCATCTTTTAAAAGATGAGTAATCATTACGCGGTTATATATTTTGCTCGCAGACTTCTTTGCAGCTTCTGCAACAATTGGCTTATAACTTTCACCATGAATCATGATTTGCCATTTACCTTCTCTTTGATAACGACCTTCTTTATTCTTCATTAGTGGCAAGCCCCACTCTTCAAACATGTGCACACATGAATCAACGTGACGAGCCATATCAAGAGCTAAATCTTCTCTAACCATTCCCATTAAATCATTTCTTGCATAACGCACGTGATCTTCTGGTTGGTTTTCATTCCAACGTGTTCCCATATAGCAGTTAATAGCGTAAAGACCTTGAGCAACAGCTCCACTTCGATCTATGTTAGCTTTTTCAACACACACAATGTTCATATCACGGCCCCAGTATCTGGACTCAAATGTTGCACCAGTACCAGCCATACCACCACCGACTATAAGAATATCGCAATCCTCGTAAACTGTTTTATGATTAGCCATTAGTAGTAAACTCCTTGTTTAAATGTATCTTTTTCGCGACTTGGAAGACCATCATCGTTAATTAATTTAGCATCTCTGTTATCACCAATTTTTAAATAATCTGGCTCATTGAAAAGTAGTTGAGAGTCATGAGCTGCTTCATCTGGAACTTCAGCATCAGCAACTTTATGGATATGTTTTCCCCAAGGCTTTGTAGTAATAGGTGATACAAAGTTTTTCTCAGTTCCATTTCTAAATGTAATCTTCCAAGAGATAGTTCCTTTTTCTTCTTCTCTTAGCACTCTTACTTTGTGACCCATAGGAGCAAAATCTGCATACCCACGAGCATCAATAGCATTTTGAGGACAAGCTTTAACGCATGAATAACATTCCCAACAAAAGTTTGGTTCAATGTTAACAGCACGCCTAATTTTTGGATCGATGTGCATGATATCAGAAGGGCAGATATCTACGCAGTGTCCGCAACCATCACAACGGGTCATATATACAAATGTTGACATAATTTTTCTCCTATTACTTACTCAAATAAATTAATTAAAAATTCTTTTCTCAATACTATCACTTATTAATAGTGTCTTGGTGCCTCACGTTTAATTCCTAAACCAAATTGTTCTGGCGCATCAGCTGGTTCTGGTAAACTATCTCTTGATCCATCTGCTTCAGCTAAATGTTTTTGAATTGCTGCTCCAGGTTTGTAGAACATGTGTGCAAATTTAGACCAATATACTCCACCAAATAAAATTATATTAGATAGTATAAATAATACTAAAAATAATTGACTCCAAGCTGATCCTGCAAACTGCAAGTAAGACCAAGCTAAACCAAATGTTGAAGTAACTACTAATGACAGAACAAACATATCAGTGAATACCACTCGATACCATTTGTGTCCTTCTGCTGCTACATCTACTCTTAAAAAGAACCAGAACCAATATGCGCCGAGACATGTCATTGCTGCCCCTAGGTGCCATAATTGTGAAATGATTACTGGAGTATCTGAAGTAGGTGTTGCGTACTTGAATACCAATATTGCAGATGTTACCCAAAAAATTATTGTTCCGTACATGCCCAGTAAATGTGCTACTTGTCTTTTCCATCCGCAAAACTCACCAGAGATTAAAACATCATGAGCTACTGTATTAACAATGATACCAACCTTCTTGCCTGTAGGAACATTTGTTTTCGCTTTTTCTTTTGCTTTCTTTGCGTTATCGAAGAAGTACTTAACATTCTTCTTATGTATGATATCTAAGATTACTCCACCAGCTGTTAGTGCTGCCATACAAAGTAAAAACCCTTGTAATGCAACTGTTGGAATTGAATTTGATAATTCCACAAATGGATTTATATTTACAAACATTGGCATATCCCCTCCTGTTATGACCCAAATTAATAGGTGTCTTCCTGCACCTTTAAGTATGCTATATACTATACTCCACAAGAGTAAAAGAATGCTAATAGCAAAATTTTAATCAACTATAAGTAAAATTTATAATGTCTGAAAAAACCACTCCTATATGCGAATATGGACAAAATGCATACGACTTTAGTTTAAGTTGTACAAATAATAAGATTTGGACCTTGGATAGACTTAAAGGCGAGCGGGGATTATTGATTTTTTTCATCTGTAATCACTGTCCTTTCGTAAAAGCCATCATTCCAAAACTTGTAAAAGTAACCAATACTCTAATAGATCATGGTATAAATTCTGTTGGAATTATGTCCAATGATATCAATGATTATCCAGAAGACTCATTTGAGAATATGGATAAGATTGCCAAAAAAAATAAATTTTCTTTTCCTTATTTATATGACGAAACCCAAGAAATTGCTAAAAAATATGGTGCAGTATGCACGCCAGATTTTTTTGGTTACAACACTTCTTTAGAACTTCAGTATAGAGGGCGTTTAGATGCAACGCGCATGACAGAAACCAATGATGATCTTAAGTCAGATTTATTAGAAGCAATGATACAGATTTCTGAAACAGGGCAAGGCCCAATTGAACAAAATCCTAGCGTTGGGTGTTCAATTAAATGGAAATAATTACTCGCATAATTTAAGCAATTTTTAAAAAACTCTCTGCAACTCTTCTTGCATAATTTTTTTCTCTAGCGTTTCTTTTAATAAGTCTTCTTGGCTTCCCCATTTATCATCAAAATTTTTTGGAGAATGATGATAAGAATCTTCGCTGTTTCTATGGTGATGAGGACAAAGAGGTATAACTTCATAATTAGTTGCTTTTTTACCCATGCCTGTATTACTAATAATATGGTGCAACTCTGCTGGGCTTCCTGGAAAACCCATCTTATCACAAATAATACAGCCTAATTCTGCGACTGATCTCATATGTAACTTTTCATCTTTTGTCTTAGATTTTTTCGCCATAATTTTTGCTCCCTTTATTATTTTATATTACTTTTACCAACTCATCCCAATTGGTTGTGTATCTTGGTGTTCTATTTTCACATTTTCTTGCCCATGGATGATCAATTCCTTGGGCTGCGAAACGAATCGTATCTTGACCCATGGTAGTATTCATTGTATCAATGGTTTTCATTAGCTGGCTACGTGCTTGAGTTTCTTCTGAATTGAACATTTCTATTTGTTTATAAGACGCAGGTACTATGTCTAATAACATGATCCCAGCTTTGTGATACTTATAACCTTTAGAGTAAATTTGTTCTAAGCATTTACGTGCTGCTTGAATAATATAAGTTGTATCATCGCTTGGCTCCATAAACCCACAAGTAATCCCGTTATCATACTGTGGGTCTTGACGACGAAATGGATTAGTTCTTAAAAAAACATAAATCCCTTGAGCTTTACTTTTTTGTGAGCGTAATTTATGACAAGCACGTGTTGTATAATTTGCAACTGCACTCATCATTTCTTTTTTATCTGTTACTAATTTCCCAAAAGACTTAGAAGAGGTAATATTTTTTTTTGCCATTACCTCTTCTAACTCTAAGCAATTTAAACCTCTTAATTCTCTAACCAATCTTTCTCCCACTACCGTAAAATGTTTACGTGCCCAAACAATATCAACATCTCTTAACTTCAAGGCCGTACTAATCCCCATCTCACTTAATCTTTTTGATAGTTGTCGACCAACTCCCCATAAATCACTTACTGGAAAATTAGCTAAAATTTCATTTTGTGTTGTTTTTTTACAAATATTAAATACACCGCTCTTAGTGTGTTTTTTTGCTACATGATTAGCAACCTTTGCTAAAGTTTTATTTGGCGCTATGCCAATTGAAACTGGAATTCCTGTCCACTGCTTAACTGTTTTTCTAATTTCTAAAGAATACTTATTTATATCTAGTCTGCTAAATTCCTCTAGACGTAAAAATGCTTCATCAATTGAATATACTTCCATGGCAGGTGTGAATTGACGCAAGGTTGTCATTACCCGTTGCGACATATCGCCATACAGCTGATAATTTGAAGAAAGAATAATTGCTTTTTTTTGCTCTAATAATTTTTTGTATTGAAACATGGGTGCGCCCATTGGAATTCCAAGAGCCTTTATTTCATTTGAACGCGCCACGATACATCCATCGTTATTTGATAAAACTGCCATTGGTTTTTTTTCTAATGCAGGATTAAAGACTCGCTCACAGGAACAGTAGAAATTATTACAATCAACTAATGCATAAATTGGATCTGGCTTAAGTGAAGACATGGGTTAAACCGCATGCACAACATTGGTAACAACACCCCAAATATGAACTTCATCTTCTTCACTTACTAAAATAGGTTCAAAGGCATCATTTTCAGGCGCTAAATAAACTTTGCCGTCTTTTTTTACGTAACGTTTAACAGTCAGTTCATGCTGAATGGCAGCAATTACAATTTTTCCTACTTGTGGTTCAAGACTCCTATCTACTACTAATAGATCACCGTCATGAATTCCCGCATTAATCATAGATTCACCAGAAACGCGAACAAAAAAGGTAGCGCTTGGTGTTTTAATTAAATGAGTATTTAGATCAAGTTTAGTATCCATAAAGTCATCTGCAGGTGATGGAAATCCAGCAGCGACTTTTGAAGCAAATAGCGGAAGTTCATATTCAGCTGCATTTTGCGATTCTATAAAATCTCTCACTTCTACAATCATGTGTTCTGGAACACGGATTGCTTTAGTGGGAACACCATACGAACTCTTACGTCCAGCACCTGGCCTTTTGCCCCCATGTTTTGCAGATTTATTTTTGATTACGTACATAATCAAAAAATACCTTAACTGATACACAAAGTCAAATAAAATACAGTTAAAAAATACTAAAATTAAAGGTATCTTGTCATTAATTTGAAAAATAAAGAAGTTATTCTATTTAATTAAAATCAAGAATTTTAGGAGAAAAAAATGGCGAAAATGCATATACATGTCTCGGTAGACAACTTACAAAAATCTATCCAATTCTATACTGCACTATTTAATTGTGACCCATCTAAACAAAAAGCTGACTATGCAAAATGGGAGCTTAGTAATCCAAATATTAATCTAGCAATTTCCGAGCGTGGTTCAAAGCCCGGCATTGATCATTTGGGTTTGCAAGCTGAAAATGAAGAAGAAATGGCTCAGATTAGAGATCGTATAAAAAGTGCAGATTTAGATACATTTAATGAAGGCGAAACAAACTGTTGTTACGCTTACTCAGATAAAACATGGTTACAAGACCCAAATGGTTTACCGTGGGAAACATATTACACCATGGATGATGTTGCTTTTTTCAATGAATCACCAAGTGAAGAAACTGGAGTTTGTTGCGCGCCTAATATGGAAAAAGAAGAAGAAAAATCATGCTCTTAATTCAGATGCCCTGTTTTAACAAAAATAAGTGCGCCTTCATCTTTGGTGAAAGGGGTATGCTGACTTAAATGTGGACTCCTTAACCATGAGCCTTTTGGGTACGCGCCAAACTCATCATGAAATACACCTTCTAAGACCAAAATCTCTTCGCCACCCCAATGCTGATGTGGATTAAATATTGTGTTCGGGGACCATTTAACTAAAGCCGCATGCTCTGTATTAAAGTTGTGTAATGGCATAACAGACAACCCATCAACTAAACCGGGTAACCAAGGTTCCTTATTGGTATCAACGACAACTGGTTTTTGATCATCACTTTGAAACTGGCGCAGCTTCACAAATAATACACAGCCAGACTCACTATAAGGATTATGTGATGACCCCTTTGGATTTCTAACATAAGTTCCTTTTGGATAAGAACCAAACTCATCTGAAAAAGTACCTTCTAAAACTATGAATTCTTCACCACCATCATGCAGATGTTCATCAAATTTACTACCTGGAGCAAAACGAACGATTGTCGTAGCTACCGCTGATTCTCCACCATCATCTCTTTCAAGATATAAACGTTCGACGCCATCAGATGGTGATTTATGCCAAGTTTCTTTCTCAGAATTAATAGCTATGCGTTTAGTAAAATCTTGATTAACCATTTAAATATTCATTTAATTGATCTAATGGCCATCTTGGTTTCACTTCACCCTGCAAATCGTATATTTGCCCAGCCTCATATTTTTTATAACCTGCGTACGCAATCATTGCGCCATTATCAGTACAGAATTTTTTGGTTGGATAATAAGCTGAGGTATTAATTGATTTTGCAAAGTTACTTATTTTTTCCCTAATAAATTGATTGGCACTAACGCCACCAGAGATAACAATCGAAGGGTAACCCTTTTCATCATAAGCGCGTTTTAATTTTCCTACTAAACAATCAGCAACAGAGTTTTGTAATTCTAGTGAAATATTTTTTCGGTCTTGATCAGTTTTTTCTGCTGCTTTCCATGTAAGCATGATGTGTGTTTTTAGACCACTAAAGCTAAAATCACAATTAGGTTTATTTAAAATTGGTCTCGGAAATTTATAGCTACCTTCAATTCCGTCCTTTGCTAACTTTTCAATTAATGGGCCTCCTGGATAATCTAAACCCATTAATTTTGCACTTTTATCAAATGCCTCGCCTACAGCATCATCTAGTGTTTCTCCCATAATTTCATATTCACCAATACTTTTTGCATCAACAATCATGGTGTGGCCCCCTGAAATCAATAAGCCAAAAAATGGAAAAGATAATTCTGGATATTCCATAAATGGTGCTAACAAATGAGCCTCAACATGATTAACTGAAATAATTGGTTTATCTGTTATGTAAGCTAAAGACCTTGCAAAGGTTGAGCCAACTAATAAACACCCTTTTAATCCAGGCCCTGCTGTATAAGCTATTAAATCAACATCATCTAGCGATTTACCAGTACTTTTAAGAAGATTTTGTAATAAAGGTAAAACTCTATCTGCATGATCTCTTGATGCTAACTCTGGTACTACTCCTCCATAATCCTGATGAATTTCGATTTGACTAAAAAGCTCATCTGCTAACAAACCTTTTTCTGAATCATAAAGGGCAAGACCAGTTTCATCGCAAGATGTCTCGATACCTAAAACCAGCATACTATATACCCACTTTGTTTTGATTTTTGTTCATACAACTGTATAATCACACCACTAAATAATTAAAGGTAAATTATGCCAAGTATTAAAGTAAAAGAAAACGAGCCATTTGATATTGCGATCAGAAGATTTAGACGCGCATGTGAAAAAGCTGGAGTTTTAACAGAAATTAGAAAAAGGGAATTTTACGAAAAACCAACTTCCGTTAGAAAAAGAAAAGCAGCTGCAGCTGTAAAAAGAGTTCATAAAAGAACTAATAGAACTGCAACTGGTAGAAGAATTAAACTTTATTAATGTCGAACCCTCAAGAAACTAGTTCACCCTTAAAAATTAAGATCACTGAAGATAAGAAGTCTTCTATGAAGAGCGGTGACAAAAAAAGGTTGGGCGCTGTTAAATTAATTCTTGCAGCAATTTTAGATAAAGAAGTTGAAACCAGAAAAACTCTTACCGACGAAAATATTTTTGAGATCCTCAAAAAACTCTCTAAAAAAAGCAAAGAATCTTTAACCCATTACAATGAAGCAAATAGAACTGATCTTGCAGAACAAGAAGAGTTTGAGTTGTCTGTGTTTAAAGAATATCTCCCGGAAGATATGTCTCAAGAAGAAGTACAAAAAATGATTGAAGATATTATGAAAGAAAAGTCTATTGAGCAAATGAGTCAAATTGGGGAAGTTATGGGCGAACTAAAAAAACGTTCAAATAATCGAGCTGACATGGGTTTTGCAAGTAAGCTTGTCAAAGAAAAACTATCCTAAATATCATATAAGTTATATTCAACCCCATATCTAGCGTATCTATTGAATGCTTTACCTGTTAGTCCTATAATCAATGTATTATATAGACACACGTTCATCCTTATAATTTAAGGACGGAAGTAAGCGAAATGCCGAAGGAACGCACCAAACTTTAACCTAAGGTTTGGTGAGATATCATCAAGCTCTAGTTAGACTGGTAGAACTATGAAAAACGCAATGCAATTTTTAGATATTAAAAGGGAAGAACCTTCTGTAGAAAAAGCCGAAGTAAGAATTTATACCTATGATGAAATATATTCTAACTTCCCTGCTGACAAAGCTGCGGAACAAGCTGGCAGATGCCTAAACTGTGGCAATCCCTATTGTGAGTGGAAATGTCCAGTTCATAATTATATTCCAACTTGGTTAGATCTTATTCGTGATGGAAAAATTATAGAAGCCGCTGAAATGTCACACAAAACTAATTCACTCCCCGAAATCTGTGGGCGCATATGCCCTCAAGATAGATTATGTGAGGGGGCTTGTACTCTTGAAGATGGTTTTGGTGCCGTCACTATTGGATCCATAGAAAAATATATTACTGATGAAGCTTTTCGACTTGGCTGGAAACCAGATATGTCAGAAGTTGTTAAGACTGATAAAACTGTTGCCATTATTGGAGCAGGGCCTGCGGGCTTAGCATGCGCAGACATACTTACTAGAAATGGGGTTAAGGCGAAAATATATGATAAATATTCAAGAATTGGAGGTTTATTAACTTTTGGTATTCCGCCATTTAAACTTGATAAGAATATTGTAGAAAAAAGGAAAGAAATTTTAGAAGGCATGGGTGTTGAATTTATTTTAAATACCGAGGTTGGTAAAGACGTAGATTTTCAAGAAATATATGATTCTTACGATGCAGTTTTTTTAGGTATGGGAACATACAAACCCATGAAAGGAAATTTCAAAGGTGAGGATCTTGAGGGAGTGCATGAAGCATTACCATTTTTGATCTCCAATATAAACAAAGAATTAAAAATTGATACAGATGTCATATCAATGCAGGACAAAAAAGTGGTTGTTCTAGGCGGCGGTGATACAGCCATGGATTGCAACAGAACTTCAATAAGACAAGGTGCAGAAAGTGTCAAATGTGTTTATAGAAGAGATGAAGAAAATATGCCTGGTTCCAAAAAAGAAGTTAAGAATGCAAAAGAAGAGGGTGTAGAGTTTATGTTTAATTACCAACCGATAGAAATTGTTGGTGATAAGAAAGTTGAAGGTATAAAAGTTGTTAAGACAAAATTAGGTCCACCCGATGCAATGGGAAGAAAAAATCCTATAATATTAAAAAATTCAGAAAAAATTATTCCAGCTGACAAAGTTATTATTGCTTTTGGTTTTCAACCTAGCCCGGCAAAATGGTTTGACAATTATGATATTAAAACTAAAGATAATGGGCTTTTAAAAATTGACAATGAATATTCATATCAAACTACTAATGATAAAATATTTGCTGGTGGTGATATGACTAGAGGGTCTGATTTAGTTGTAACTGCAGTTTTTGAGGGGAGAGAAGCCGCTGAAAATATTCTAGACTTTCTAGAGATATAAATTATGAGCGTAATAAAAAATAGAAGAATCTTGGATGTTTTAAGTGGTGAGCCAGTCGATAAAACACCTGTCTGGATAATGCGACAAGCCGGCAGATATTTGCCAGAATATAAAAAGACAAGAGCCGAGGCCGGCAGTTTTTTAGATTTATGTAAAACACCAGAATTAGCTTCTGAAGTAACTGTACAACCAATAAGAAGGTTTGATTTAGATGCTGCAATTATTTTTTCAGACATATTAACAATCCCTGATGCTATGGGTCTTGAGTTAAAATTTGAAGATAATCGTGGCCCTTATTTTGATAATCCATTAGATAATTTAAATGATGTTTCTTCTCTAAGTAATAATGTCAATAGCTTGGAATATGTTGCCGAAGCTATTATTCATACGAAAACTAAGTTAAATAATGAAATACCTTTAATAGGATTTTCAGGGAGTCCTTGGACTTTATCAACCTATATGATTGAAGGTGCAGCAACTAAAGAATTTAGAAAGGTAAGGTCTATTGTTTTTAATAATCCAGAGATGCTAAATGAACTCACCAAGAAACTTATTAAATCGATATCTGAATATTTAATTATGCAAGCCAAAGCTGGTGCAAATATTTTAATGATATTCGACTCATGGGGAGGGTTATTAAATACAAATAATTATGTTCATTTCTCTCTTAATCCTATGAAAGAAATAATTAATAATTTAAGAAACAACGAAGTTACAAAAAATATACCAATAATACTATTCACGAGAGGTGGTGGTGGATGGTTAAATAAAATTTCTGAAGCTGGTTGTAATGCAATAGGACTTGATTGGACAGTGGATATATCAGATGCCAGAAAAATAGTTGGAGAAAATATTTGCTTACAAGGAAATTTAGACCCTTGTGCATTACATGGAACAGAACAATCTATAAAAGATGCGGTATCTAAAGTTATAGATGGTTATGGTTTTGGCCATAGACATATTTTTAATTTAGGCCATGGTATTGATCAGTATGTTAATCCTGATAATCTTGGAGTTCTAATTGATCACGTAAAAGAATATAGTAAAAAATACCACCAAAACTAAAATATTTTTTCTATCTCTAATTCTTTTTCATTTTTATTATTTGTCTTAATATCTTTACTGAAAGTTTTTGGAATATTTTCTTTTCTAAAAACTTCTATGATAGAATTCTTTGAGTTTGGTGATGCCAACAAGCCATTTTTGCTATCAATTTTTGCACTTACTAAACCATCAGGCTCATCCATGTTTGATTTAGGCATCCCTTTTAATGCTACTTTCATATAATCTACCCACATTGGAAGAGCGGCTGTACTTCCGAACTCATTTTTTCCAAGCGACGAATGGTTATCGAAACCAAGAAAACTTATAGTGACAATATCTCTATTAAAACCGCTGAACCATGCATCTTTTTGATCATTTGTTGTTCCTGTTTTTCCTGCTATATCAGTTCTTTTCAAAACTCTAGCTCTTCTTGCTGTACCGTACTTCACAACATCTTTCATCATGCTAACCATTTGATATATGTTTCTAGGATCTATAGTTTGGGATGCGAATCTTGGAAGCCCGGCTTTTTTTCTTAACTCTGTTATTTCTTCAACTGATTCTGCAGAAGGAAATTGCAAGGTGTCCATGCTTACGTAGTCGCAGGGATTACTACAAACTCGAATAGGGTTTTCAACATAAATTATTTCGTTACTTCTAGTTCTAACTTGCTCGATGAGGTACGGTTTAATCCCATGTCCTCCATTTGAAAAATATGCATAAGCTTCAGATAATTCTATGGGGGTAATTTCTCCACTTCCTAAGGCCAGTGTTAAGTCTTTAGGAAGCTTTTCTGAAGAAATATTAAAATTTTTAACGTAGTCTAATGTGTATTTAATCCCAATACTATCCAATAGCCTTATGGATATCATATTTCTAGATTTAGCTAACCCATAACGTAATCTTGTAGGTCCAAAGAATTTCCCACCGTAATTTTTAGGTCGCCAAGCGCCGCTTACAGTATTTTCTTTAAATACTTTTGGCGCATCATTTATTATTGAAGCAGGAGTATATCCTTTGTTCAAAGCTGCAGAATATATAAAGGGTTTAAAGCTTGATCCCGGCTGCCTTTTTGCTTGAGTCACTCTATTAAATTTACTTAATCTATAATCATAACCACCTGACAAAGCTGATATCGCGCCGCTATTTGAATCAATAGAAACTAAGGCTCCATTTACGTTAGGTATTTGTGAAAGACGCCATTTACCTTTCGTTTCTTTAACTCTTACTACGTCACCAATAGTTAAAATTTTATTAAAATCTTTAATTCTTTTTTTATAATTAACATCAAAATATTGATTTTTTATAATTATTTCATTTAAAGCTATATCCAATAATTGATTATTTTTTGTGTATACTTTTATTTTTTTTAAATCAACATTCAATACGACTGCTGGAACATTCTTATTTATTTCGTAAAAACTTTTTAAATATTTATCTATATTGATCATAGAAAGCTCAAGATCATATTCAAAATCAGAATTTAGTAATTTACTGTAGCCGATCTTTGCTTCCGCGCCTCGGTAACCATGACGAATATCATATTTTTCTATATTATTTTTTAAAGATTTTTGCGCAGCTTCTTGTAACTTACTATTAATAGTTGTAAAAACATCATAGCCCTCTGTGTAGGCATTTTTGCCAAACCTGTCTTCCATTTCAACTCTTGCCATCTCAGAAACATACGGAGCTTTTAGTTCTATATTTGCAGTGTTAAGTCTAGCGCTCACAGGCTCAAGGTACGCATCAACATACTCGTTTTGAGAAATGAAGCTGTTTTCTGACATCCTTCTTAAGACATAATCTCTTCTTTGTAGCGCTCTTTTTTTATTAGCAATTGGATTATATCTTGATGGTGCTTTTGGCAAACCAGCAATCATGGCCATTTGGGGTAGATTTAATTCAGATAATCTTTTCCCATAATATACTTGTGCCGCCGCTGCTACTCCATATGCTCGATGACCTAAATATATTTTGTTCATATATAATTCGAAAATCCTTTCCTTGCTTAAGTTTCTTTCCATTTTATAAGCGAGCAAAATTTCTCTTAACTTTCGAATAATTTTTTTCTCTCTAGTAAGATAAAAATTTCTTGCCACCTGCATAGTTATTGTGCTTCCTCCTTGAGTAACTTTACCTGTAGAAATAAAACTTTTTAGAGCTCTTAATAAACCAAGATAATCAACTCCATTATGTTTATAAAATCTATTATCTTCTGCGGCAATGAAAGCATTTTTTAAGCTATCAGGTATTTCTTCAAATGTTGCTGGAATTCTCTTTTTTTCTCCAAAAACAGCTATTAATTTTTTGTCTTGGGTGTAAACCCTCATTGGGACTTGCATTTTCATATCCTGTATTTCTTCTACAGAAGGCAAGCTACTAGCTAAAGTTATATATAAAACCAAAAGTGAAATAATTATCAAGCCGATAAAATAGTAAAGTGGTTTCAAAGCTTTATTAAAAAATATACTCATACTTGTTGGTGGCAATAAAAATTCTTGTTAATATCTATATAATACTATAAAAACAAAATTTATCTTGCCTAAACTAAAAAACAATATAATTCTAATTGGCCCAATGGGTTCAGGAAAGACTTCCATAGGGAAAAAACTATCCAGAATGATGAAATTTGATTTCATTGACACTGACCATTTAATTGAAGATAAAACTGGTGTGGATATCTCAACAATATTCGAGCATGAGGGTGAGACCGGCTTTAGAAAAAGAGAAAATAAAATTCTTGAGAGTATTTCAAATATTGAGAATACGATTGTAGGAACTGGAGGCGGAATAATACTTTCTGAGGAGAACAGATTAATTATAAAAAATATGGGATTTATTGTGTATCTCACTGCCAGCATAAAAGAATTAGTTTATAGAACAGAACAAGATAAAAATAGACCCTTGATAAAAAATGGCGACGCTGAAATTAAAATTATAGAAATTCTTAAAGAACGAGAAAAATATTACAAAAATACTTCTAATATCAAATTAAGCACTGATAATTATGATACAGTAAAATTATCAAAAATTATTATTAAGAATTATGAAAAATATGAAAAAAATAATTGTTAAATTAAATAATAGATCATACCCAATTTTTATTGGAAAAAATATTTTATCTAATAAAAGTTTATTAAGTGGCATTAATGAAAGAAATTTTGCCATAGTTACTAATAGAAAAATTAAATCTCTTCATTTAACAAAAATAAAAAATTCACTTGTTAAGAAAAATAAAATTATACTAAGTGATGGTGAAAAATATAAAAATCAAGAGAGTACTAATAAGATATACAATTATTTATTAAAAAATAAATATTCTAGAGATAGCTGCTTAGTTGCTTTTGGCGGAGGTGTGATTGGTGACATAACTGGGTATGCTGCTGCTACATATCAAAGAGGAATAAATTTTATTCAAATACCGACAACATTATTATCTATGGTTGATTCGTCCGTAGGTGGCAAAACAGGTATTAATCATCCGCTTGGAAAAAATATGATTGGAGCTTTTCATCAGCCTATTGCTGTTATTATTGATACTGAAATTCTAAAGTCATTACCAAAAAGACAATTTAATGCCGGAATGGCAGAAGTTATTAAGTACGGCATAATAAAAGATAAAGTTTTCTTTGATTGGATCTCCAAGAATAAAGAAAAAATAAATAAACAGGACTCAGAAAGCATAATTAAAATTGTTAAGAAATCATGTGAAATTAAAGCAAATATAGTTTCTCTTGATGAAAAAGAAAAAAATATTAGAGCCTTATTAAATCTAGGGCATACATTTGGACATGCTATTGAAAACTACCTAGGTTACGGGAAATGGCTTCATGGAGAAGCTATAGCCTGCGGTTTTCTTATTGCTGCGTCTGTTGCTATTCAAAATAACACAATGAATATTGCTGATTATAATAAAATAAAAAGTTTGCTAAAAGATTTCAACCTTCCAACAAAACTTCCGAAAAATATAAATATAGAAAAATTATTCAAAATAATGTTACTAGATAAAAAAGTTAAAAATAATGAAATGGTGTATGTGCTACCTAAAAATATAGGCCAAGCATATATAACAAATAAAATTACTAAAAATATTGTAATTAAAGCACTGAAAGATCATGTCAAATGACTTTGAACAAAACCTTGCGCCCTATGCACTCAAATCCTCTCAAACCTTAGGCAGATTATTCCATGAAGAACCAGCTAGGCTGCGAACAGAGTTTCAAAGAGATAGAGAAAGAATCATACATTCAACTGCTTTTAGAAGGTTAGAATACAAAACTCAAGTATTCGTTAACCATGAAGGAGATATGTATAGAACTAGATTGACTCACACTATAGAAGTTGCTCAAATTGCTAGGGCATCTGCTAGAGCCTTAAAGCTTAATGAAGATTTAACAGAGGCAATATCGCTAGCGCATGATTTAGGACACACCCCATTTGGTCATGCTGGACAAGATGTACTTAATTTATGTATGAAAGACTTTGGAGGTTTTGAACATAATATACAATCTTTGAGGATTATTGATAAATTAGAAAATAGATATGCTAGTTTCTCTGGCCTTAATTTATGTTTTGAAACCAGAGAGGGTTTGCTAAAAAAATGCAGCATAACTCGTGCAAAAAAATTAGGGGCAGTTGCAGAAAGATTTATTAATAAAAAACAATCTTCTCTTGAGGCGCAGTTAACAAATGTCTGCGATGAAATAGCATATAATAACCATGATATCCAAGACGGAATAAGAGCTAAAAAAATCTCTATCGAACAGTTAGAAAATCTATCTATTTTTTCTGATCAAATGAAAATAATTCTAAAAAAATACCCAAAACTATCTGGATCAAAAATTGTAAATGAAACAGTTAGACTAATCATAAATTTATTGGTAACAGATTTAATAAATAATACAAAAAAAAATATTAAAAATGAATCTATCTCATGCGTTAGTGACGTAAAAAATTTCAATGCTCTGATCGTTAGTTTTTCTGATGATATAAAAAAACTTAGTATGGAATTAAAAAGATTTCTTTATGCAAATCTATATCAACATCCTGACGTTGTGAAGATGACTAACCAAGCCGATATTATTATCAAAAATCTTTTTGCTGCCTATACTAGTGATATTAAATTACTTTCAAATGACTTCTATCAATATAATTTAGATAAAATTAATTCTGGTTTTAAAGAAAGAGTAATTTGTGACTATATTGCAGGAATGACTGATAGATTTGCTCAACAAGAGTATAAAAAGCTATTTTAAGCAATATAAGTTATTTCCAATGCATAAATATTCGATATTTATTGAATGAATAGATTCCTAGTCCTATAATGTAATCATACGTTCATCCTTGAACTGAGGACGGAAGTAAGCTAAAAGCTGAAGGAACGCACCAAACTTATATCTAGAGTTTGGTGAGATATCATCAAACTCTAGAAGTTAATATTATTGGACTTATTGAGTATGAAAGACAAAAATAAAGAAATTACCGGTTTATACGATAAGAAGTTTGAAAAAGACAGCTGTGGTTTTGGTCTAATTACGAATATTGATGATAAACCTAGTCATTGGCTGATTGATACTGCTATTACCGCCCTTGAAAGACTAGCTCACAGGGGAGCTGTTGGGGCTGATGGAACTTCTGGTGACGGGTGTGGAATTTTATTTAAAATCCCAGAATTTTATTTTAGGTCAATAGCAAATGAACAAGATATTAATGTGGCAAAGAATTTTGCTATTGGTATGTTCTTTTTAAATACCGACGAAAAGAAAAGAAAATCTTCAATGAAAATTGTTGAAGATGTTGTAAGAGAGCATGACTTTATTTTAGCTGGATGGAGAGAAGTGCCAACAAACAAAAATATTTGTGGAGAGGACGCACTAAAAACACTTCCTTATATTACCCAAGCTTTTATAAATCCAACAGAAAAAGTAAGCGATAGTGACGTTGAGTCCAAACTTCTTATCATTAGAAGAAAAATAGAAATATTAATTTCTAAAACAGAAGACGACGTATTTTACATTACCAGCCTATCTTCAAAAGTAATTTTGTATAAGGGTATGATAATGCCAAAACATCTCGCAATGTTTTATTTAGATTTATCTAACAAAAAACTTGAAACTTCACTATGTGTTTTTCACCAAAGATTTTCTACAAATACAACGCCACAATGGAGCCTAGCTCAACCATTTCGGATGCTAGCACATAATGGGGAAATAAATACTATAAGAGCAAATAGAAATTGGTCTCAAGCTAGATCAAGTATATTCAAAACATCTAAAATTCCTGAGCTTGCAAAATTAAAACCACTAGTTTCAATGAATGGTTCAGATTCAAAAAGCCTAGACAATATGCTAGAAGTTTTAGTTGTTGGCGGAATAAACTTATTTAAAGCTATTAAACTACTTATTCCTCCAGCATGGAAAAGTATACCAGACACTGATTCTGATTTAAGAGCATTCTATGAATATAACGCTAAACATATGGAGTCTTGGGATGGACCAGCTGGTATAGTTTTAACAGATGGGAGATATGCAGCATGTGTGACTGATAGGAATGGTTTAAGACCAGCACGATATATAATTACTAAAGATAGACATATTACAGTAGCTTCTGAGATAGGAGTTTACGAATATGATGATAAGGATGTTATTGAAAAAGGTAAACTAGGTCCAGGCCAAATTATTGCCGTGGATACACAAGAAGGCAACGTTTTATACTCTCATGATATCGATAATATGCTTAAAAAAAGATGCCCTTATAAGGAATGGATGGATACTGGTGCTGAATCCATGCGCAAAATAATCCCAGATAAATTTCCAGAACTAGAATTTTTTAATGAAACTAGAGTTAAACAATATGAAAAAATGTTTAATGTTTCTTATGAAGAAAAAGATCAAATTCTCAAACCTCTTTCAAATCTAAGCCAAGAAGCAATAGGTTCTATGGGAGACGATACGCCATTCCCTGTTCTATCAAACGAGATAAGATCTTTGTACGATTATTTTAGACAGCAGTTTGCTCAAGTAACCAACCCTCCTATTGATCCAATCAGAGAAAGTAATGTGATGTCATTAGAAACCTACCTTGGTCCAGATTTAAATATATTTGAAGAAGGCTCAAAGCACGCTCATAGATTAACAATAGAATCTCCAATTTTGTCTTACAGGAAGTTTAGACAACTTCAAGAACTTAAGAACAAAAAATTTACTTATAAAGTACTAGATCTAAACTATGATGCTGATATAAAACTTGAGGATGCTATTAGCAACCTGACTCGTAAAGCAATCGAAGCTGTGAAGAGCAATAAAGTATTTATAATTTTAAGTGATAAAGAAATTAAGAAAGGAAAACTTCCTATTCACGCTTTACTAGGAACTGGCGCAGTTCATCATGCATTAATTAAAAGTGGCTTAAGAACAAAAGCAAATATCATAGTGGAAACTGCTACAGCTAGAGATTCTCATCACTGCGCTGCATTAATTGGCTATGGAGCGACAGCTATTTATCCTTATCTAGCTTATCAATCCTTAAATAGTATGATAATCGAAAAATCAGATGATAACGCAGAATTTTTCCAAGCAACTAGAAATTATAGACAAGGAATAAATAAAGGTCTTTATAAAATACTCTCTAAGATGGGGATTTCAACTATTGCTAGTTATAGAGGATCTCAGTTGTTTGAATGCGTTGGATTAAATCAAGAAATCGTGGACTTATGCTTCTGCGATACAACAAATAGACTTTCTGGTACAACATTTCGTGACCTAGAGAGTGATCAAATGCAGTTAGCAAAAAATACTTGGAGCCAAAGAAAAAATATTAAACAAGGTGGCTTATTAAAATATGTTCATGGAGAAGAGTTCCATGCTTATAACCCAGATGTTGTTAAGACTTTACAAGATGCTGTAAAAAGCGGCAAATATGAAGATTATAGAAAATATAGCGATATAGTTCACTCTAGAGAAAAAATGGTTTTAAGAGATATGTTGGATTTTAAAAGCTCTAGAAAACCTATACCCTTGCAAGATGTTGAGCCTATAGAAAATATTCTCTTAAGATTTGATTCTGCTGGAATGTCATTAGGCGCGTTATCACCTGATGCTCATGAAACTTTAGCTCAAGCTATGAACAAAATGGGTGGAAGATCAAATTCTGGTGAAGGTGGTGAAGATCAAAAAAGGTTTAACACTGATAAAAATTCAAAAATTAAGCAGGTTGCCTCAGGCAGGTTTGGTGTGACTCCACACTATTTAGTGAATGCAGAAGTTATTCAAATTAAAATTGCTCAAGGAGCAAAGCCTGGAGAAGGTGGACAGCTTCCTGGTGATAAAGTTGACAAACTAATAGCAACTTTAAGATATGCTAATCCTGGAATAACATTAATATCACCGCCACCTCATCATGATATTTATTCTATAGAAGATTTAGCGCAACTAATTTTTGATTTGAAACAAGTAAACCCTACTGCGTTTGTATCAGTTAAATTAGTAGCTGAGGCTGGAGTTGGAACAATAGCGGCTGGAGTTGCAAAGGCTTACGCAGATTTCATAACAATATCTGGATATGACGGCGGTACTGCAGCAAGTCCTTTATCAAGCATAAAATATGCTGGGGGACCTTGGGAAATGGGATTATCAGAAACACATCAAACATTAAGAGCTAATAATTTAAGAAAGAATGTAAGGTTGCAAGCAGATGGTGGTTTGAAGACTGGGGTAGATGTAGTTAAAGCAGCCATCCTTGGTGCAGAAAGTTTTGGTTTTGGTACTGGCCCAATGATAGCAATGGGTTGCAAATATTTAAGAATTTGTCACTTAAATAATTGTGCAACTGGGGTTGCAACACAAAACCAAGTACTAAGAAAATATCATTTTATAGGCAAAGACGAAATGGTTATGAATTATTTTAAATTTATTGCAGAAGAAACTCGAGGAATTTTAGCAAGTTTAGGGTACAAGAAATTATCTGATATTATTGGGCAGACTAGTAATCTCGAAGTTAAAAAATTTGAAAATGGTAAATTAAAAAATTTAATTGTAGATCCAATTATTTCAGATGCTAATGTTGATAAAGATATTTCTCATATATGTGAAGTTGAAAATAATACACCTTGGGATAAAGCTGACCTATCTAGAAAAATTGATAAAGATACAAAAGATGTGATCCAAAAAAAATTAGGCGGTAGTTTTAGCTATAATATAAAAAATACTGACAGATCTGTTGGAGCAAGTATCTCAGGTTCCATAGCAAAAATACATGGGAATTATCGTATGGCTGAAAACCCTATAAATATTTCTTTCATGGGGACAGCTGGTCAAAGTTTTGGGGTATGGAATGCAGGAGGATTAAACCTAACTTTAGAAGGCGATGCAAATGATTACGTAGGTAAAGGTATGGCTGCTGGAGAAATAGTTATATATCCTCCAAAAGATGTTAGTTATAAATCTAATGAATCAGTTATTATTGGTAATACATGTATGTATGGAGCTACCGGTGGAAAACTTTATGCTGCGGGTATTGCTGGAGAAAGATTCGCTGTTCGAAATTCTGGAGCCACAGCTATTGTTGAAGGTGTTGGGGATCATGGGTGCGAATACATGACGAATGGGATTGTTATAGTTCTTGGTAAAACTGGAGTTAACTTTGGAGCAGGTATGTCTGGAGGATTCGCAATAGTTTTAGACGAAGATGGAACATTTAAAGATAGATATAATCCTGAGTTAGTTGAAACGCTAAAAATTAATAGAAACAAAAACCCTTATCAAGAAACTTTTTTGAAGAATTCAATTATGGATTTCTTAGACAAAACAAATAGCGAATGGGCAAGAAATATACTAGAAAATTTTGATGATTATATTGAAAAATTTTTAATAGTAAAACCTAAAGCTATTAAAATTGAAGAGATATTTAATAAAGATAGTGTAGCTGCATAAAATGGCTAAAAGTATACCGAAGGATTTTATAGACAGCTTAATAGATAAAGCAAATATTGTAGACATAATCGGTAATTATATAAAGTTAGAAAAAAAAGGAAACGACTATTGGGCTAGATGCCCATTCCATAGTGAAAAGACTTCTTCTTTTAGTGTTAGTGAAAACAAACAATTTTTCCACTGCTTTGGCTGCGGAGCCCATGGAAATGCTATTGGGTTTGTCATGGACCATACTAACAAAACTTACCCAGAGGCCATAGAATCTATTGCCAATACTCTAGGAATTGAGATTCCTAGGGATAAAGAGACCAGTAAAATATATGAAGCTAGAAAAATTCTAAAAGATTCGTTAAACGATGCAAAGAAAATTTTTGAAAATCAGTTAAAAAATTCCGAAAATGCAATTTCCTACCTTAAAGAAAGAAAGATCTCAGGGGAAACTGCAAAAAAATTTCAAATTGGCTATGCGGAAGACGATTTTCAAGTTATAAATAAATCTTTGAGTGACGCTTACACAGAATCTAACTTGTTAGATGCAGGGTTAATTGTAAAAAAAGATAAAAATTCTTACGATAAATTTAGAGATAGAATCATGTTTCCAATACATGATCAATCTGGAAATATAATAGCATTTGGGGGAAGAATATTAAAAGAAGATAAAGAAAAACCTATGGCAAAGTATATGAATTCTCCCGAGACCTCTTTATTTAGCAAAAAAAGAGTTTTATATAACCTGCATTTAGCAAAACAAGACAAAGACTCTAAAGAATTTTTATATATTGTTGAAGGATATATGGATGTTATTAAGTTATACCAAGCAGGCATTAAAAATTCAGTTGCAACTCTAGGAACAGCAGTAACGCAAGAAAACCTTATACAGTGCTTTAAATATACTAGGGAAATTATTTGTTGCTTTGATGGAGATAAAGCTGGAGAGAAAGCTGCGTGGCAAGGTGTAGAAAATATTATGCCAGTTATTAAAGATGGCGACGCAATAAGTTTTGTTTTTCTTCCGGAAAATCATGATCCAGATAATATTATTGAGAAAGGTGGTATTAAATTATGGAATGAATGTGTTAACAAAAAGATCAGTATTGAAGAATTCATTTATATAAAATTTTCTAAGGAAACAGACTTAAATACAGCTGCTGGAAAAACACAATATTTACAAAAAGCAGATGCACTTTTAAATAAATTAAATGCAAAAATTCTCAAAGATATTATTTATGAATTTTTAAAAGAAAAAGTTGGAGTTAAATATATCGCTGAAAATCATAAACAAAAAACTATTGTTAATAATAAGCAATATAAAACAACTTCACCTCTGCAAAAAGCTATACTAATTTTATTACATAATCCGAATATCAAGATAAATGAAGACTTAATAAATGATTTTCGTATTAAAGATAATCAGGGAATTGTTTTGCTTAAATCTATTCTTGATTTAATAAAAAGAAATAAAAATATGAAATTAGGGGGAATACTTGAAAATTTTAGAGATGATAAGCAAGCTTATCTTTCTTTGGAGAAAATTAGCAGAATGCCTATTACTGATTATGATTATCCTGATAAAGAATTAAATGCATGTCTTTGCCTAACAATCAAAAACTTCTTAAAATCTAAATTAAAGGATATTGACCCTTCAAATTTAAAAGAGTTTTCAACTGCCCAGCAAGAAATAAGAGAAATTGAGGAGGAAGCAAAGAATTATTAAAATATATCTTACTTTATATGGTATAATCCTTTTCCCTAAAAATATGTTTATTACATTCGAATCTGTATAAATGGCAATTAATCAAGATCAACAAACAAAAATTAAGGAGCTTATTTCCAAAGGAAAAGAGCAAGGATACCTTACGTATGCTGAAGTGAATGATCATTTGCCTGAAGGAATCGTGGACTCTGATCAAATTGAAGATATTATCAATATGATTACAGAAATGGGCATTATTGTTCAAGAGCAACCACCTGATGAGGATTCTTTGAGTTTAAGCGATGATAATCAATCAACAGATGATGATGCGGCTGAAGAAGCGGCTCAGGCACTTGTTACAGTAGATCAGGAATTTGGAAGAACCACGGATCCAGTTCGTATGTATATGCGTGAAATGGGGACTGTAAATCTTCTAACAAGAGAAGGTGAGATCAGTATAGCCAAAAGAATTGAAGAGGGATTAAATCAAGTAACGCACGCGCTTGCATTTTACCCAAATACGATAGAAAAACTTTTAACATCATACGCTCTAGTCATTGACCAGCCTGATGCTGACGATGATGATGATGAAGAAATTGAAAGATTAAAATTAAGCGATCTATTAAATGGATTTATTGACCCTGATGCTGACAACGAAGTGATAGCTAGCCACACAATCAAAGACCCTAATGATGGTGAGGAAGAGGAAGAGGAAGAGGTAGAAGTTGATACTGGTATTGATCCTGAGGAAGCAAAATTACACTTTGATTCTTTAATTAAACTATATAAAAAGACAAATCAACCAGCTGTAAAAAATGACCCTAAAAAACTTTTGAAAGCTAGAGAAAAAACAGCTGATTATTTTATGAGATTTAGAATAGTCCCAGTATTACTTACAGAATTAAAACATGATTTAAAATTGGTTGTATCAAAAATTAGAGATTATGAAAAGCAAATAGCAAAGTTAGCTACTTCAGCAGGAATGCCAAGAAGGGAATTTATAAAAAGTTTTACTGAACACAGCACAAACTTATCGTGGGTACAAAATAGACTTAAAGGAAAACCAAAGTACTCTGCAAAACTGAAAAAAAGCAAAGATGAAATACAAAAGTTTCAGAAAAAACTTAAAAGGATAGAAGATCTAACAAATTTAACAGTTATTGAAATTAAAGAAATAAATAGAAAGATGTCTATTGGTGAAGCAAAATCAAAACGTGCTAAAAAAGAAATGATTGAAGCTAATTTACGACTAGTTATATCTATCGCTAAAAAATATACGAATAGAGGTTTACAATTTTTAGACTTAATACAAGAAGGTAATATAGGTTTAATGAAGGCAGTAGATAAATTTGAGTACAGAAGAGGATATAAATTTTCAACGTACGCTACCTGGTGGATAAGACAAGCAATAACAAGATCTATAGCTGACCAAGCTAGAACTATCAGAATACCTGTGCATATGATAGAAACTATAAATAAACTTAATAGAATTTCTAGACAGATGACGCAAGAGAATGGAAAAGAGCCTTCTCCAGAAGAACTTGCTATAAAAATGGCAATGCCAGAAGACAAAATTCGCAAGGTTCTTAAAATAGCTAAAGAGCCAATATCTATGGAAACACCAATTGGTGATGATGAAGATTCTCATTTAGGAGATTTTATAGAAGATGGAAATATTCTAACGCCTATGGAATCAGCTGCTAATGAAAGCCTTGGTGAAGCAACGAGAAGTATTCTTGGCTCATTAACTCCTCGTGAAGCCAAAGTTCTGAGAATGAGATTTGGAATTGACATGAATACTGACCATACTTTAGAGGAAGTAGGTAAACAATTTGATGTAACAAGAGAACGAATTAGGCAAATAGAAGCCAAAGCTTTGAGAAAATTGAGGCACCCAAGTCGCTCTGAACAATTAAAAAGTTTTCTTGATTTAGAATAACTAGATAGCTATAGCTTGAGGAATTGTTTCATGAAATTTCTCTATAATGAAAGTAATATCATTTCCGAAATATATATAAACTAAAAATATTAAACCAAAAAATATAAATAAAAGTGTCAATAAAGTATAAGAGAACATTTTTACAAATAATCCTATAAAAAACAATAAAAAATTTAGAATAAAGTTCACAAATATTTTCCTAATTTCTAACTAAAAATATTAGTACCCGTTGACACAATTATTAATAAAAATACAAGAATTATAGAAAAAAGGAACCCGAAAAAAATTCCTTTTGATCTCATGTAAAATTCTTCAGTAGAAGAATGTGATTGATTTGTATTCACTATTTGATCACTTGGCGCGGCCATAGTGTTATCTAAGTTTGAAGCATTATAAATATCAAACCTATTAATTAAATCATTTAACGATTTTTCAATAGCATCAATTCTTTTCAATCTAAGATTTTCTGCTATAGCATAACCTTTTTTCTGATTTAAGGACCTTCCTTTATTAGAAGGCGTTGTATTTAAATATTTTTGATTTGTTTTACCTTTATTCTCATTATTTACTTTGACACTTAAATCTGAAATCTTGTTTTCAAGATCTTTGATCTTATTACTCATTTCTTTTTCATCAAAAACTGATGAGGCATCTTTACTACTCTTAGCTAATAAGGATATATTATGGTCTAGCTCTTCAAGTTTATTGTCTAAACTAGATATAGCTGAGATCAGTGATAATTCTACATCTGATATATTATTTTCTTCTTTCACAGTAAATATTTTATCCTAATATAATAGTAATTTATAGTGCCACATAGTTTAGAATACTTTTCTATGGCGAAACCACGTTATGGTTCCAGTTAATGATAATATTATTATACCTATGGTTACTAGATCAACTAATGTAACGCCAACTGCTCCAAACAATCTACCAGAGTGAATATCAACAATGATCCTTTCATAAGTTATTGTTTTACCAATGCTTTTATTTTCAATAATGTTTTTATGTTTTTCTGGAATATTTTTTGTACTTAAGGTTACCTTATTTTTTGAATCTATTGTGTTGGCATCAACATGCTTGATTCCTAATATCTCTGAATCTTTATTCACGACTACTTCATGATTATCATATTGAATATGATATTTCCCATTCTTTACATAAGCTGCTGTTACTAAGTTAATATTATCTGCAATTTTCTTAGTCTCAAAATATAAATTACTATTGCATATTGATAGCCATTTATTTTCTAATTGAAATGATTTAATTTCACATGGTTGAATGTTATAAAAACTTTTAGCAATTGAGCTAGATGCATATTTCTGCCTTATATTAAAATCATCGGCATGTTGAAGTAATGTGCCAGTGATAGATAAAACTATTACAAATAAGACCAGCGTTATGCCAAGAAATCTATGTATTTTTATTATCATAGATATAATTATAATTTGTATTATATAAAAAAGATACTTCTTGGCTATTTTGCTATAATTAATTCAATAACATTATTTTAAAAATATGACTTACTACAAGCTTAAAATATTTCTTTTAATTTTTTGTTTTTCTCACCTAATGGCATGCAGCGCTAATAAATACTATGAATTAAGAGGTAATGCTTTTGGAGCAATTTATTACATCTCTATAGAAAATGATAAAATTATAAACCCAAGTGAAATTCATTCAGATATTAAATATATTTTTAATATTATTGATAATTCAGCTTCAAATTATAAAAATACTTCTGAGATCTCTGCTCTAAATGAATTTAAAGGTGATACTTTCAAATCTGTTTCCTCTAATTTATTTAATATTATTCATAAGGCAAAAATTGTTGGTGATATAACAAGTGGGTACTTTGATATAACACTAGGTGATATAAAAATTTCCAAAGGTTTTTACTTGGATAAAAAAAATAGAAATAAAAATATAAAGAGGAATTATACCTACAAAGATATTGTCTTATCAGGTAATAATCTTATTAAAAAACCATTTTCCCATGTAAATATTGATTTATCCGGAATAGCAAAGGGGTATGCGGTTGATCTCGTTTATAATTATTTACTATCAAAAAATATATCTAATTTTGTAATTAATGTTGGTGGTGAAATAAAAACTTATAGTAGATATGAAGACGCCATAGCTATCGCTATCGACGACCCGACTAATAATCAACAATATATTGAAGAGGTATTGCTGAACAATAATTCTATTGCTACATCTGGAACATATATAGATACTGTTAATTTTGAGGGTTTAGAAATAAGCCATATTACAAACCCTAAGACACTTCAGAATGTGTCTAACTTAAATATTCTTGTTTCAGTGATTCACAAAGAGTGCGCTATTGCTGATGGTCTTGCCACAGGACTTATAGCCATGAATCCTAAAAAAATTATTAATTTTTCAAATTCAAATGGCATAGCTTCTATGTTAACAGTAGTGAAAAATGGGAAGCTAGAAAAAAGCTACTCTACTGAATTTTCGAAATATTTGAGTGACTAAATCTTTGTATACAAAAATAATGATAGCTTGGAAAGTTTTCTCATAGAATTCACAGACATTGTAGCACCTGAAATATTTGCAAGTTTTTTGGACAACTTGTTGCTTGTCTTCAATGAATTCCCTTTAATTTGGTTTATAAAATAATCATATTTTACTTCATAACCATAGTTCTCTCTATAAGTAATTACTTTAGCATCTGATATTTTATTATTCTCAACTAAATAACCAGTTGTTATAAATTCGTGTTTACCAATTGCTTCAAGAATAAAAGCAACTTTATCGCCTACTTTCCAGTATTTAATCACAGGGGTATGATACGAATCTTTCAGAATCTCGTAAATGCCATCTTCAACATCATCTTTGATGATTAAATATTTATGTATGGGTAGATCGCTGACCCCAAGCGCTGACTTTAAATATTTTTTTTGATCTAAGATATCATCTGAAGCTTGAACAGAGACAAACAGAGAAAATATTAATATGGTTGTTAAAAACTTTTTCATAATTTACTTTAAAACATTATTTAAAAAAAAAATATATATAACTATTTAAAATTTTAACTCTTTAAGAAAAAATGGCTAGCTGACACTGAAGTTTAAAATCTTAAGAATGAAAAGAACAAGGAGAATTTCTTCAAATCATTCGTTTAAAAGTTTAGCTCTTACTGAGTGGAGGAGAAAAAACTAAACTTTATTGTCAACTAGCCAAAACACGTCCTAATGTGTATTTTTTATATTGTTATATTTGTTAGAATACGTAACCTACTCCTAAGTGAACACCATCTGCATCACTACCAGAGTCACTGTCGTTATCGTGTTCTTTGTCGTACCAGTTAACTTTAAGTGAGGCATTGCTGTTTCCTGGGTACCACCATTGAACACCATACTGCATTACATTGTACTGTCTTGATCTCTTTTCACCAGAAACATTAGAGCTGTTTACAAAAAATCCTAAATTACCAAATCTTTTTGATACTTCAAGGAATGTACCTTGTTGCTCATCAAAACCATCTGTAAAGAAAGAACCTGACTCATCTTTACCTTCAAATTCTGCTTGTGCATATAATGCTCTTACTTCAAAACCATCACCAAAGCCATATATTGCTGAAGCTCCCATAATGTCCAATTCTTCAAGATTATCACCTGAACTTGCTGTCGCATCTGTTTGGTGGTTAAAGAATACTGATGCTTTTAAGCCTGGAAATCCTGTGTATGTTGCTCTTAAAGTATAAGCCCAATCATTCGCAACAGCGTTCGCAGATTTTTGACGACCGCCTCTAATGTAACCAGTATCTGTGTCAACTGCTAAACCTTCATGAACCATAGCTTCAAGAGTTACACCATTATTCATTTTGTATACTAATTGAGCACCACCACCCCACCATGTAGTAGGAAGTATGTATTTCTCAACTTCGTTTCTTTCAACACCATAGAATGTTGACGGTTCGTGATTTTCATTTAAGATTCCAACAGGAATAAGCATGACACCTACTCTACTTGTAAGGTTATCTGTATGATCCATCTCAATGTACATTTGCTCTAATTCAACTTCACCACCGTTAGATCCATCAGCAGTATCTTTTACAAGACCGTGCTCTAGCTCAAACTCAGATCTAAATCTAACTTTATCTGTGAAATCGTAACCAAAGAATAATACGTATCTGTGTGCATCCATGCTTCTTGAATCAGAACCAGAATCTTTTTCAATATCTTGGTAATGTAATTCACCGTAGCCACCGATTGTTATTTTTTCGAATTTCTTCGCTGCTTTAGCAATTCTGCCCATTGAAGCTTCTTGCACTTCGCCTTGCATCGCTACTGCTGCTTTTAATTCATTTAATTCAGATTTTAATGCCTGAATAGTTTCTAGTGCGAGATGAACTTCCTCTTCAACATGCTCTAGAGTCTCTGCAAATGTTACTGGCGTGATTGCTAGTAAGGCTGCTAATGCTAATTTTTTCATTTTTTAAATCTCCTGATTGATATTTAGATACAAATGGTAATGGTTATTAATACTATTTGCAACAGTAAATGATAATTATTATTAATTAAAAAAATTATTTATAAGTATATCAATGATTTATAGTTTGAAAAAACATGCAATATTAGAAAATAATAGAATTATTATAAAAATAATGCAGCGTTTTTTACTTTTATTATGAGGAAATGAATCTTTCTATTTTTTTAATAACAATTATAGTTTATAAAATTACCAATTGTTTCATCAACTATTTTCTTTGCAGAAATGATGTTTTTAGTATTTTTATATTCCTCGGCCTGAGTAAAATGGTGTATAAATAACGGATTATTTTTGTGATACTTTTTTAAGCAAAAATGTCTATTTTTAGATAATATCCTATCCCATTTATCTCTGACTACACTCCAGTAGCCTTTTGTTGATTCCCAATATTTATTTGCTTCGCTAAAATCGTAATTTTTTATTTTTTGATATCTAGCCAATCCGTACTCTGTTCCAATATATTTTTTTGGAGTTTCTATTTTGTCGTTATTTTCTTCCATAACCCATCCCCATGGTAAAATGGAAATCTTATTTATTCCCTGCAAAAGATCATAATCGTTTCGTATGCTATGTTCTCTTCTTGGAAGCGGTCTATTTGTAATTTTACTCACCCATTTGGAAACACCTTCGTCATGAATCCAGATTCCATATGATTCGTATCTAGGAGAATCATCAACCTGATAAACAGCTTGGCTCCAACTTTTTTTTATATCTTTCTTTTTTGTAACGTCCCATCTGTTTTGTCCTTGAAATTCTAAAATACTTTTATCTTCATAAGTCCAGTCCTGTCTCCAGTGTTTTTGCACATAAGGTCCTTTTAAGCTGCCTTCATTGTCAGTCATGAACATTACAAGAATATGTTGAAGTGATATAAAGTTTTCACTATTCTGGATAACAATAATAGTTTCTGTCCCCCAAGATTTATATGGGTTATCAAGTTTATAATTTGGGTTACTTCCAAATATTTCTGTAAATTCAAAACCAGCTTTATAATCTCCAGCCATTGCAAGTATTGCAAATCTGTCTTTTTCTTTTTTATCGTCTGCGCTTCTAATATTTATAAAAGCATTAGAAATCTCAATATCTATTTGAGGTTCTAAACCGATAGTTGTTCCACCACGTGATTCCTGGACATTATGTCTATCTAATAACCAGTGAATCTCACTTTGGTTTATTTTTTCTTTATTAATGGGGCTGTAGCTTTTTTTATCAGCAACTGCGCTAATAGAAAGCATAAATGGTATTAACAAAATTAGTCTCATCCGTATACTTTAATACATTTTCTTTATCATATACATTTACACAAAATATTAAAATATATTAAAGATATTTACATAAGACATGCTTTTAAATTATTTGCGATATTTCTCAAAAGGTTTGTATACATCTCTTTTCCAGGTTTAATGTCTGCTCCTAGGGGGTCAAGCACACCAACTTTTGTGTTTGTATCTTCTATTACTGTATCAACAATTTTTGCTCTAAACTGCGGTTCTTTAAATACACAAGTTGCATTTAAGTTCTTAATTTTTGTCTTAATTTTAATAATTCTTTTTACTGATGGTGATATCTCTGGATCAAGCAATATAGAGCCTGCAGGTTTTAAATTATATGTTTTTTCAAAATATTGATAAGCGTCATGAAATACAATATAAGGTTTATTCTGAATTGGTGCTAACATTGATTTAATTGATAAGTCAGTTTTTTTGATCTCCTTTATAATGTTTTTTGCATTTAATTTGTAAGTATTAATATTTTCTGGATAAACCTTGCTTAATTCTCTAGTAATTCCTTTGACAATTTGAATTGCATTATTAGGGTCTAACCAAAAATGAACATCATAGGAACCATGTCCATGGTCATGATGATCATGCCCATCTTCTTCCCAGTTATCATCTTCTCTTACCGAAAGAAGTTCTAGTTGCTTCATTTTTGAAACTTGAATAACACTAATGCTTTTTGGTAAACCTCTAACAGTTTTTTTCAACGCTGACTCCAGCTGATTATCTATATAAAAAACAATTTTTGCGTTATTAAGAAGTTTTGCGTGTGACGGCTTAAGAGCAAAATTGTGCGGTGACATGCTTCCATCTATCAAAAGTGAAACCGAGTTACTTCCTTCTGATATTGCACTTACTAAAGAATGGAGTGGTTTAACGCTTACAACAATTTCACTTGAAAAAGCATTATTACTAAGAATAATACTAAATATGATTATTAATGTTTTTTTTGTCATAATTGTTATCCTAAGGTTAAAGTTGAAATGAATGTTATAATATAACATAATTAATTTCAATCAAATAAATTAAAACAATATGCGCAATTGTAAAGATCACAAAACTTGTATCAATGAAGCTTTAATAAAAGCTGAAACAATATGTAAACAAAAAGGTGTTAAGTTTACTAAACTTAGAAAACAGGTTTTAAAGCTAATATGGAAGAGTCATTCTTACGTAAAAGCATATGATCTTTTAGAAGAACTAAAAAAAATTGATAGCTCCGCAAAACCACCAACGGTTTATAGATCTTTAGACTTTTTAATAGATAATGGATTTATTCACAAAGTTCAAAGTCTAAATGCTTTTGTAGCATGCACTCACCCGCAAGAACACAAAGAATGCTATTTTCTGATCTGCAAAAATTGCAAAAGTATTGAAGAGTGCTGTTCTGAAAAGATAAGTAAAGTTATGAATTCTGAAGCAACGAGAAATAATTTTAATACAAATCAGGTGACATTAGAAATATCAGGGATTTGCCAGGAATGTATAAATTAAATGTCTTATTTAATTCAGGCAAAAGACCTTTGTGTCAACCGACATAAAAAAAATATTCTTGAAAATGTATTTGTTGAAGTAAAGAAAAAAGATTTTATAACTATTATTGGTCCAAATGGAGCAGGCAAATCTGTTTTACTTGAATGTCTTATGGGATCTTTTCAACCTGATAGTGGCGAGATTAAAAAAAGAGAGAATTTGTCTGTAGGTTATATACCACAAAATTTTAATCCAGAAAGTTCTATGCCAATTAGTGTAAAAAGGTTTCTAACACTCAAAAGAAAATCTACTCCAAAAGAATTAATTGATATTTCAAAAGAAACCAATATTTCTGAAATTCTAGAAAAAAACTTATCAAATCTTTCTGGTGGCGAGCTGCAAAAAGTACTCTTGGCAAGGAGTTTATTGAATGAACCCGAGTTACTCATCTTGGACGAGCCTGCTCAAAATCTTGATATTAAAAATCAATTAAATTTTTATAACTTATTAACTCGAATTTACCAAAAAAGAGAATTAAGTATTTTAATGGTTTCACATGATTTACACATGGTCATGTCTTCTACTAGACAAGTTATATGTTTATATCATCATGTTTGCTGCTCCGGAGAGCCGCAAACTGTTGCTAAAGATCCCGAGTTTATTTCTTTGTTTGGAAATGATATGGCCAAAATGATGTCGGTTTATCAACATACTCATAATCACTCGCATCAAGAGGACTCTCAATGACTGAAGCATTTATGATAAGGGCAATAATTGCTGGGGTAGGTGTTGCTATTATAGCTGGTGCTATTGGATGCTTTGTTGTTTGGAGAAAAATGGCATATTTTGGTGACTCGCTTGCACATAGCGCTTTGCTTGGCGTTGCTCTTGGGCTGGTAATGGGTATTAGTACTAACTTGGGTACTATAATTATATGTTCTATTTTTGCAGTTACATTAATTTGGCTACAACAAAAAAAAATATTAGCTACTGACACACTTCTTGGAATTCTTGCGCACTCTGCTCTTTCTGTCGGAATGGTAACTTTAAGCTTGCTTGAAAGAAGCGTTGATCTTCACTCATATTTGTTTGGAGATATCCTAGCTGTAACTCCAACAGAAATATATTACATCTTATTTGGCGGTTTGATTGTATTAATTTTTTTGTATTTTAATTGGTCTTCTTTTGTTTTAATGACTATAGATGAAAAGTTGGCAAAAGCTGAAGGAATTAACATTGTACTTAATCAACTACAAATAATGTTATTAATGACTATTGTGGTTGCCGTCTCATTTAAAATCGTAGGCCTTTTACTAATAACATCCTTATTAATTATTCCTGCTGCAACTGCTAGGCAGCTTGCTCACTCACCAGAAATAATGGCCGTTGTTTCTTCGTTACTTGCAGTTTTCTCAGTTATCATTGGTATCTACAGTTCTCTGCATTTAGATACGCCTTCAGGGCCTTCAATTGTTGTGGTTTCAACATTAATATTTATTATGATGTCTATTTTTTCTTTGTTAATTAAAAGACATTAACAATTAAATACCAAAATAATATTAGACATTACTAATGTTATATTATAACATTCTCTCTTTAAAAATTACTGGTGGAATATATGAAAATAAAAACTTTTATTAAACTTTTTGCGCTAATTGCCTTATTACAAGGAGTTAGTCACGCTGCAGATGACGATCATGACCACGATCATTCAGCGCATGCAGATGAGCCCTTTTACGGGCATGTAGGAATTAGACTTCACGCCGATCATGTCAATGATGCAGGAGAAGGAGAAGAAGAAGTTAATGAATTATATACACACTCACATATAGAGCTTGGATCGAGAATTGCAGAGGGCCTCAATATCGATACTAACTTAAAAATTGAAGGTGAAGCAGGCGGTCACAGCCATGGTGGAGTAAGTAGAACACATGATGGTGAAAGTAGAATTTTTGAAGATCACCCATTAATAGTTGAATCTTTAACACTTACATATAGTCATGAAGATTTTTCAGCTTATCTTGGAAAATTTAATCCAAAAGTAGGCCTTGATTATCATAGCTTTCCTGGACTTTGGTCATATTCAATGATTGAAGAATATAAAATTGCTGAACGAATTGGTGCAGGCTTCAAGTATGGAGCGAACTTAGATGATTTTGGTACACATCAATTGAATATTAGTGCTTTTCATGTCGATACAACATTCTTAAGCGATTCGTTGTTAGATCAAAGAGGGCATACAAGTAAGGAAGATGGTGGTTTAGGAAATACAGAAGATTTTGATTCATACTCAATCTCTCTAGGAGGAAAAGATTTTTATTCATTAGACAATAATATTGCTGAAAGACTTAGCTATAGATTTGGCTATGCACATCAAGAAGCCGGCACTGCAGAAAGTGATGAGGAAAGGTACTCTGCTTCGATAGTCTATAAAGAAAATTTTTCTGAAGGAATAAGTAAAACTTTTATCATTGAGTATATGAATATTGAACATTACAGTGGAGAAGAAGCACATGACAGATCATACTTTACTTCTTCTTTAGGTTTAAAACTTTACCCTTGGAGTTTTGCCACTACATATACTTTCGTCGACAATGATGCTCCAGAAGAACCTGATGAAAATCATGATGGAAAAATTCTGCAAATTTCAATTGGCTACAAGGTAGCTTCTGATGTGGAAGTTAATTTTGGATTTAAAAGAGCAGACGAAGAAAATGAAGTTAATGAAAGATTTGGACTAGGATTGAAATATAGCTTTGAGCTTTAAAATTATCTTATAAAATATTTATTAGAATCTCCTAATAAGAAGCCCATAATTCATTTGAAAAGTGGGCTTTTTTTATGCTTTTATATAGTTTCAAATAATCGTTAAAAACAATTGTGATATAATGGTTTTAAATGTATCTTACATTCTATCCTTAAAAAAAGGCCCTGTAGCTCAGTTGGTTAGAGCAGTGGACTCATAATCCATTTGTCGTAGGTTCGAGTCCTACCGGGGCCACCAATTATGCTATAATTTTTTAATTAATGAAAACTATAAGCATCATAATTATTGTAAAAAACGGCCAAGAGTTTATTGAAAAAGCTCTCAAAAGTGCAATGTGGGCTGATGAAATAATTATTTTAGATTCTGGAAGTACAGACAAAACTTTAGACATTGCAAACAAGTACACCAAGAATATTCACACTTCTGAAAAATGGCCTGGATTCGGCAAGCAGCGACAAGATGCTCAAAAGTTATCATCTTCTAACTGGATATTTATGCTTGATGCAGATGAAGAAATTAGTAGTTCTTTGCAAAAATCAATCAAAAAAGTAATTAAGGGTGAACCCAAAATCTATCAAGTAAACCGCCTAAGTAGTGCCTTTGGAGCAGAAGTAAAGCATTCAGGTTGGTACCCTGATTGGATCAATAGACTTTATCCAAATAATTTAACTACTTACAATGATGCACTTATTCATGAGACGTTAGTTATTCCACAAAACCACAGACCTGAAAAAATTCATGGTGTACTTCGCCATGAAACATATAAAAATATGAAAGACTATTATCTTAAAATGAGTATGTATATTGACGCATGGAGTTCACAAAATATTGATAAAAAATCTGGCGGCATGTTTATAGGAGTAATAAGAGGTTTTTGGGCTTTCTTTAAAATGTATATTTTAAAACTAGGTTTTCTAGATGGCCAGATAGGGTTAACTCTAGCTTTTTTAAGATATGAAACAACGGTCATGAAATATGTTGATTTAAAAATCAAAAAAAAGATTATTCAATAAATTTATTTGTATAATTTACACCAAGATAAACAAGTGGAGTGTCTATGGCTGCTATTAATATCTTAAAAATATAACTTGCAATTATAACTTGCCATATAATTTCCCATTCTATGTTTAATCCAAAATGTAAAAATATTGAGTTTACAATTACTGTGTCTACAAGTTGAGAAAACATTGTGGAAACATTGTTTCTTAGCCATAATTTCTTTTCACCTGTGAGTTTCTTTAAATAATGAAATATACGAACATCAATAAGCTGCGCAATTAAATAAGCAAGCATAGAAGCAGAAATTAAAAATCCTGGTAGTGTAAATACAGACTCATAGGCGTTTTGCATACCTTTTACTGAATCATAGCCTAAGGAATTATTTATCCAAACCTCAGAACCTGGCAAAATTACTGCAAGATTAATAAATAGTAAAGATAGAATGCTTGCTAAAAAACCAAATATAACCATTATGCTTGCTTTCTTTTTCCCAAAAACTTCGCACACAATATCTGTTATCAGGAACGTAAGAGGATAAGTTATTATTCCAGTTGTTAACGTAATAGGGTTTTCAAAAAAACTATTGCCAAAATAATTAAAGTCTAATTCAAATAACTTTACTCCAATAATATTGGTCAAAACTATCATGGTAATAAAGCAAATTAAAAATAGACTATAAATTTTTTCTGAATTACTCATTTATCTTACATTTTTCTCCATTCCCAAGGCGGAATTGGTGGGACACCTTGTTTTGACCATAAGCCTATTTTTTCTTTCCTAGCAATATTTTCCGCATCTTTAATTTTTTTACGACGATTATATCTATCATAAGACCATGCAAAACCATTTCTTACAAGATAATAGTTAATGTCTGTTTTCTTGTAATAAATTATTCCAACTATTCTATTGTATTTATCTACTGTTACTTTATTAAGTTTTACAATTTTACCACTTATCAATTTTGATAATGCTAAAGCCGCTTCTTTTCCATAAGGTTGATCTTTCTCCGGTGTATCTATTTCAGCAAGCCTAACCTTTATTTTTCCGTATTCATTGTGCTTTAGATAAACTGTGTCACCATCAACAATTCTTAAAACACTAGCAAAAACAGTGTTCGGGATTTTGTTTGAAGCCAAAGAGTGTACATTTAATAAACAAAATGAAATAATCAAGATTGTAGTTTTAAATTTTGTTATCATAAAGCTATGTTTTTAGTAAAGAAAATAATTAACTTCACTTTAATATTTTTACTTATGGTTTTCAACATAAATGCCAATGAAGAATTATCTGCAGGAATGAGTGCTCCTGATTTTACACTTTTAGATCAGAATAATGTTAAGAGATCATTGGCTGATTTTAAAGGCGAATGGGTTGTACTTTATTTTTATCCAAAAGATGACACGCCTGGTTGTACTACAGAAGCCTGTTCTTTTAGAGACAATATAGAAATAATTAATAAACTTAATACTAATATCTTAGGGGTAAGTGTTGATTCTCAAGAAAGCCACAAAGAATTCTCAGAAAAATACTCATTACCATTTCCTATTTTAGCTGATGTTAATGGAGAAGTGGCCAAAAAATATGATAGTTATGGTTCATTTGTTGGGTTCAAATATGCAAGCAGACATACATTTATCATAAATCCATCTGGAATGATTCACAAGGTATACAAGAAAGTAAACCCCAGTAAACATGCATCTGAAATAATCGAAGAACTTAAAGATAATATATAATGTTTTATAAAAAATTTATTTTTTTTGTAATAATTTTATTTTCAGCATCAACTACATTTTCTAATGAAACTATATTCAATGGAAAGTTTGTCCAAGGGGGTATAGTGATAGGACAAAATAAATTGGCTAAGAAAGTTTTCTTTAATAAAAAGATCATACAAATTAGTAAAGATGGGTACTTCATGTTTGGTTTTGGAAGAGATTATAAGTCATCATCGACTTTAAAAATCATTAAAGACAGTAAAGATGATATTTTAAAGTATAATTTTAATATAGAAAAAAGTATTTATAAAATTGAAAAAATTAGTGGCCTGCCTAATAAAATGGTTACTCCAGGGCCTGAGTTTTATAAAAAGATCAATGAAGACAGAACTCTAATAAAAAATAGTATGAACGAAAAATATGTTGTCGATAAATTTCCTTTAACTTTTATTAAACCTACTGAAGGAAGAATATCTGGCATCTATGGAAGTCAAAGAATTCTCAATGGTGTAAAGAAAAATCCACATGGAGGGCTAGATATTGCCGCCCCAGAAGGAACCCCAATAAAGACAATGTCAGATGGTAAAGTTTTATTGGCAGCAAAGGGTTTATACTACACTGGGAATATTGTTATTATTGATCATGGTTATGACCTTCAATCTATGTATATACATATGAAAGACATAAATATAAAGAAAGGTGATCTAGTAAAGCAGGGTCAAATTATTGGTACTGTAGGATCAACTGGAAGATCAACTGGACCTCACCTTCATTGGAACGTTTATTGGAATAAAGTAAGAGTTAATCCAGAGATTCTGCTTGCAATATCAAAATGAAAATTTTTTTCCTAATATTTTTATTTATTATTTCATTTGCATCTTATTCAAAAGATAAAATAGATATAATTATTGTTAAAAAGTCTGAAAGAATCCTTTATGCTATTAAAGACGATAAAGTTATAAAAAAATTTGATATTGCTTTAGGAAGAAATCCTAAAGGCCATAAAAAATTTGAAGGAGATAAAAAAACACCTGAAGGTTATTATTTTATAGATGGAAAAAATTCTAAAAGTAAATTTTTTTTATCACTTCACACTTCATACCCAAATTTCCATGATAAACAAGTTGCTTTAAAAAATAATTTAAATCCAGGTGAGCATATTGCAATTCATGGATTGCCGCCAATAACTTTATTAGCGCAGTATTTGTATAGTGGTAAAGACTGGACTGATGGTTGCATTGCTTTGAATAATTCTGATATGAAAGAGCTTTGGGACCTTACAGAAGAGGGCACACAAATTCTTATCCGCCCTTAGAATCTTTATTAGTTAAGTAATAAGAAATTATAATTGCCGGTAATCCTAAAGTTGCAGAAATAAAAAATAATTCTGAATACCCAAAGTTGTCTACAACTAGTCCTGAAAATCCTGACAAAAATTTTCCTGGAACTAACATTAGTGAACTAAAAAGTGCATACTGAGTTGCAGTATATTTTGGGTCAGTCAGACTTGAAAGATAAGCTATAAAAACTGTACCAGCAAAGCCACCTGTAAAATTATCTAAGGCTATTGTTAATATAAACAGATTCATCTCGTTACCAAAAATTGATTGAACTACAAACATTAAAGTCGTAGAAGCTATCATTATAGAACCATAAAACAGAGGTTTTTTAACGCCATATCTTAATACAATAATTCCTCCAAAAAATGCACCAATTAGTGTCATGGCTATTCCAAAAACTTTAGTAACTGTTGCAATCTGGCTTAAGGTAAAACCAATATCTAAATAAAATGGATTTGCCATCACAGCCATAGATAGGTCACTCAATCTATAAACACCAATAAAAATCAATATTAAAATTGCATCTTTGTATCTTGAAAAAAAATCTCGTATTGGCGCCCAAAACACTGCAGATATAAGATTATCTGTGTCTTCAATTTTGAATTTATGCTCATCAGGTTCTGACGACATTAATGTAGTTATTATTCCTATTAGCATCAATGAAGACATAATCTTGTAAGATATTTCCCACGAATAACTATCAGCTATATATAATGCGCCAGCTCCTGAAACTAATATCGCTACTCTGTAACCAAACTGGTAGCCGGCAGTTAGAATTCCTTGTGATTCTATAGGAGCGATTTCTATTCTATAAGCATCAACAACAATATCCTGCGATGCTGAAAAAAAGGATACAAATAATGCGCATATAGCAAAGGTAAATAAACTATCACCATTTGGAGAAATTGTTGCTAACAAGTAAAGAAAAATCCCAATAGAAATTTGTGTTATAAGAAGCCAGCTTCTTCTTTTACCTAAAGCTTTATGAATCAATGGTAATTTAATGCTATCTATTAAAGGCGCCCATAGAAATTTTAAACCATAGAAAATTGTAACCCATCCAAAAAACCCTATTGTTGATCTAACTATTTCTTCATCTCTTAACCATGCTGACAATGTTGTGAATACCAATAATAAAGGTAGCCCAGCTGAAAAACCCAACAGAAACATTGTCAATAGTTTCTTGTTTTTTAAGTGTGAAAAAATGTTGCCCCAAGCTTCTTTATTGAAAAAATCAGTCATTATATTTTATAAGTAAAAATTAGAGGGGCATGGTCTGAAAAGAAGGTATCTCTATATATTTTTTGTTTTTTAATATTTTTTATAAGATTTCCAGATACTATTTGATAATCTATTCTCCACCCCACATTATTTTCTCTAGCATTTCCTCTATTTGACCACCAAGTATACTCATCACTTTTTTGGCTAAGCTCTCTAAAAGCGTCTACATATTGATTATTTTTAAATAATTCGTCTAGCCATGCTCTTTCTTCTGGAAGAAAACCAGAATTCTTTTTATTTCCTTTCCAATTTTTTAAATCAATTTCTTTATGGGCTATGTTCCAATCACCACATATAATGTATTTTCTTTTTGATTTTAAAATTTTTAACAAATGTTTTTTGAAAGACTTTAGAAATCTAAACTTTGCTTCTTGTCTAGCTTCTCCTGAAGAACCTGAAGGAGCATATAATGATATTATTGATAGATCCCCAAATTGAGCTTCAATGTACCTTCCTTCATTATCGAACTCTTCATCACCATATTCATAAATTATTTTATCAGGCTTTATTTTTGAATGAATTGATACGCCACTATATCCTTTTTTTTCAGCACATTTAAAATACGAATATGTATTTCTTGCAAACATGGACTTAATGTCTATTTGGTCTTCTTGAGCTTTTAACTCTTGAATACATAGTACGTCACACTTTTGCTTCTTGTACCAATCAAAGAAGCCTTTTCTATGTGCGCTTCGAATACCGTTAAGATTGCATGATACAATTTTCATATAATAGGTCTTTTTAATATATAATATAGTCAGTCTATTATAACTTAGATAAAAAACAATGAATTATAAAAAAACATTTATAGAATTAGCTATAAGGAAAAATGCTCTTAAATTTGGAAGCTTTAAGTTAAAATCTGAACGTATAAGTCCTTACTTTTTCAACAGTGGAGTGTTTTCTGACGGAAGATCATTATCTATTATAAGTAATTTATTCCTAGAGTTAATAAAAGAAAAAAACTTAAAATTTGTAAACATCTTTGGCCCAGCTTACAAAGGTATACCTTTAGCATCAGCTTTATCAGCGTTCATAGCTACAAATAATGATTTAGACAGTAATTTTATATATGACAGAAAAGATCAAAAATTGCATGGTGAAAAAGGTGATATCGTTGGAAATTTTAAGAATGGAAATACTTTAATTGTCGATGACGTCATAACGGCTGGTACAGCTATAAAAAATACTTTAAGAAAATTAGAAAAGTATAATGTGGAAACAAATATGCTTTTAGTTTTACTTGATAGACAAGAGAAAGGTAGTGAAGATATTTCTGCATCAGATGAAATCAAAAAAAAATTTAATATTCAAGTTTATAGCTTAATAAGTATTTCTGATATTATAGAATATGTTTCTAAGACTAAGGAATTTGAAAAATTCAAAGATAGTATAATTGATTATAAAGATAAGTACGGCTCATAATCTTTGTTTTAAAATACTTCTTAACTCATTCGTAATTAACGGTCTTTTTGATTCCCAAATATAAAATGAATCAGCTGCTTGCTCTAGTAGCATTCCTAAACCGTTATAAAATTTTAAATTATTTTTATTTGCCCAACTCATAAAACTGTTAGACGCTTCCCCATAAGACATATCATAGCAAATGGTATCTTCTTTAAAAAAACTGTTAGGTAATACAAAATCCACATTATCTATACCTAAAGAAGTCGCATTTATTATTAGATCAAATTCTAGCTTATTTTCATTTTCTATATTGATAGCTTGAATTTCACCAATATCTGAAAACTTTTTACTGAGGTCTTTTGCTTTTTTAAAAGTCCTATTAAAAATTTTTAATTCAGCTGGATTTTCATATAGAATATTTGGGATAACTCCCATAGCAGCTCCACCCGCTCCCATTAATAGAATTTTTTTATTTTCAACTATGTAGCCAATATTTTTTGTAAGATCTTCTATGAATCCAGATCCGTCAGTATTATCTCCATGAATTTCACCGTCTTTTAGTGAAATAGTGTTAACTGAGCCAGTGATTAAAGCAATATTAGATTTAGTAGTCGCTAAATTATAAGCATCTTGCTTAAATGGAAGTGTAATATTAAATCCAGAGCCACCATCTTTTAGAAAATTTCTAGCTTCAATATTAAATTTTCCTATGGTCCCTAAAATTGGCTCATAACTTATTTCTATATTTAAACTTTTGGCAAAATAAGAATGGATCAGAGGCGACATACTATGTTTGATTGGATTTCCAAAAACAGCGTATCTTTTCATTATTTCTTATCCAACCACTCTAGAATCTCTGGCGTATAATATGTTAAAACACCGTTACAACCAGCTCTCTTAAAACAGTACATTGCTTCCAAAACAGATGATTTTTCATCAATATAGTTTTTCAGCGCCGCACTTTTTATCATAGAGTACTCACCACTCACATGATAAGAGAATATTGGTATAGAAAATTTATTTTTTATTTTCGAAACAATATCTAAATACGGTAAACCTGGTTTTATTATTATCATATCTGCGCCTTCATTAATATCTAAACTAATCTCTAAAGAAGCTTCTGAAATATTAGCAAAATCCATTTGATATGTTTCTTTTGAAGAATCTTTCAAATTAGTTGAAGAATCTACAGCGTTTCTAAATGGCCCATATAAGTTTGAGGCATATTTTGCAGCATAAGATAGTATTTTTGTATTATGAAATTTATTTTTTTCTAACGTATTTCTAATAGCTAGTATTCGACCGTCCATCATATCTGATGGCGCGACTATATCAGCACCTGCTTCAGCATGTGACAACGCTTGCTTAGTTAAAACTTTTACAGTTTGATCGTTTAATACATAGCCATTCTTATCTACCAAACCATCATGCCCACTTAAAGTATAAGGGTCTAAAGCTACATCAGTAATTATTCCTAAATCCGGGTATTCTTTCTTAATTATTTTTACTGCAGTTTGGACTAATCCTTTAGGGTTAAATGCTTCTTCAGCATCTTGAGATTTTTTAGTTTCACCGACAACTGGAAAAAGTGCAATTGCATTCAAGCCCTTCTTATGAAGTTTTCCTAATATCGGAACGAGCTTGTCAACAGAATATCTTTTCTTACCTGGCATTGAATCAATAGGTTCTTCTTTATTTTTCCCTGGCAAAATAAATATTGGATATATTAAATCATCAGCAGAGAATGAAGTTTCACGTATTAAATTTCTAATAAATTTAGAAGACCTATTCCTTCTCATTCTTGTATTAGGATAACTTTTACACATAGCTTTAAGCTGAAATTATTAATTAATAAGCCTATAATATAGATATGTTCAAACTAATCAAATTAGAAGCTATTGGTTTAATTATATGTATATTATCTCTGCTAATTGCATATATATACTTTGATTTAGTTAAGCAACTTGCAGCTTGCACTCTTTGTGTTTTGGATAGATTTTTACTATTTGGTACGGCGATAATATTTGCCGTTATTTTAACCACAAGAAGAAAATATTTTTTTAAAACACTGCTTTCTTTTAATCTAGTTTTATGTGTAATTGGCATCATAAGCACAATAAGACATATATGGTTACAAAAATTTTATGACGAATCTTCTATGGATGGATTTGGTTGTGGTGGAGATTTCTTTTATTATATTTCTACATTGCCGATTTTAGATGCAATTATAAATATTTTTGATAATCCAACTCCATGTAACGATATCAAATGGGAGCTTTTTGGACTTTCAATTCCAATGTATACATTTATTTTATTCGTTATATTATTTATAATCTCAATTAAATTATTATTTAAAGGAAAACATGATTAGTACAAAAAGAATTGCTCTTTTCATTATTTTATTATCTATATTTAGCTTATCTCATAGTGAAAATCATAATAAACCCTCAATTGAACTTGAAGGAGTCGTTGATGGAGGCACATACAAATCTCCCATACAATTAAATTTTATTGTAAAAAATATGAAAGTTCTTAAAGCAGGTATAAAAGAAAAAAATAGCGGTCATCACCATTTATTAATAAATTTAGATGCACTACCAGATTTAAAAATGCCGCTTCCTATGACAGAGAATATTATACATTTTGGAAAAGCTCAAACATCTACATCGCTTGACTTAGAATCTGGCAAATATACTATTCAACTTTTATTTGCAGATTACAGTCACACACCACATGAAGTTCCTCTGATAACGGATAAAGTAACTTTTTTTATTAAGTAGATTAAATTTTTAAAAGAGCTAATAGTATGTTTAAAAAGATTGTTTTTGTATTTTTAGTTTCAAGCTTTTCTCATTCATCTGAATTTTTAGTCGTGCAATCAACTACATCAACTTCCGACTCAGGATTCTACGACTTTTTACTTCCAATTTATGAAAAGAAAACTGGTATTGATATAAGAGTTGTAGCTGTAGGTACCGGTCAAGCTATTAAGAATGCTGAAAATGGTGATGGTGATTTACTTATAGTTCATTCAGTAGATGATGAAAGGGACTTTGTATTGAAAGGTTTTGGCATAGAAAGAAAAGAGTTAATGTATAATGATTTTATAATAATTGGCCCTAAAAATGACCCAGAAAATTTGAAAAATAAAAAAAGTGTTAAGGATGTTTTTAACGCTATAAAAAATAAAAAGCTTCCTTTTTTAACAAGAGGCGATAACAGTGGTACTCATAAAAAAGAAGTCTCATTGTGGGAAAGTGCCGAGATAACGCCAGGTTTACTTGACCCAAAGCATTATATTGATGCTGGAAGGGGTATGGGAGCTACATTAAACATGGCTGCTAGTATGGATGCATATACAATAACGGATCGAGGTACATGGCTAAGTTTTAATAATAAACAAGATTTGGGAATCTTATTTTCTGGGGTCCCCCCGTTGCATAATCAATACAGTGTAATTGTTATTAATCCTGAAAAGCACCCACATGTAAAATATAAATTAGCAAAAGATTTATCAAATTGGCTTATTAGTAATGAAGGGCAGGAATTAATTTCTAAATATAAAATTTTAGGACAACAATTATTTTTTCCAAATGCAAAAAATAACTAAATCCATTTTTTAGGAACTAGAAAACTGTTATACAATTCTTCTTCTTTACTGTTTTTTTTAATATTGTATTTATAATCCCACTTCACTAAAGGCGGCATTGACATTAATATCGATTCAGTCCTACCATTAGATTGTAAACCAAATAATGTTCCTCTGTCATAAACAAGATTAAACTCGACATACCTACCCCTTCGAAATAATTGAAAGTCTTTCTGTTGTTCATTGTAAGACTCATGAATACGTTTTTCCACAATGGGGCTATATGCGTCCATAAATCCATTTCCTACAGACTTAATAAAATTAAAGCAATCTTGGAATTTCCATATATTTAAGTCATCAAAAAAAATTCCACCAATACCTCTAGGCTCACTTCTATGTTTTATATAAAAATAATCGTCGCAATTTTTCTTATATTGATCATATATTTCCTCGCCATAAGGCGAACATAAATCCCTAGCTGTTTTGTGCCAATGCACTGCATCTTCCTCGTAACCATAATAAGGAGTCATGTCAAACCCACCACCAAACCACCATATTGGTGGAGAATTTTCACTATATGCTATAAATAATCTTACATTCAAATGTACGGTAGGAACATGGGGATTTTTTGGATGACAGACAACAGACACGCCCATGGCTTGGTAACTTCTACCTTGTAACTCTGTTCTCAAATTTGTTGCTGCAGCAGGTAAATGTTTGCCTGATATATCAGAAAAGTTAACACCGACCTTATCAAAAATATCTCCACTTTGTAAGATTCCAGTAACACCGCCTCCTCCCTCATCTCTAACCCACTCATCCTTGATAAATTTGTTGTTATCATATTTGCATACCATTGCAATTATATTATTCTGCAAATCTAATAAATAATTTCTTACTTCTAATACATTATCTGCGTTAATTTCCTGCATCTAATCTCCCTCTCGCAAAACTTCATGCGTTAATAAATCCAAGATTCTTGAAGGTTGCTTATTATTACCAATTTGGCCTTCTACAATATAATCTATTTTATTACCAAAATAATTTTCTAATTGATTCATTTTAATAATAGGTTTTTCACCAGCTATATTTGCACTTGTAGAAACGATTGGCATATTCAATAGTTTACATATTTCACAAGAAGTTTCATGTCTAGTTATTCTAATAGCAATTTTTTTACTACTTCCAGTAATCTCTGGCGATACAATATTGTTTGCGGGGCATAACCATGTAGTAGGTGTGGCATCAGAATTATTATCAGAAAAATTTTTAAAATAATCACCATCCATCAAACCTCTAACTTTCTCAAGGTTGTCTGAGATAACTATTAAGCCTTTGGTAACATCTCGTTTTTTTAAATCTAAAATTTTTTGGATTGCATTTTTATTTGTTATATCACAGCCAAGCCCAAAAACGGCTTCAGTTGGGTATGCGAATACTGCACCATTACTTACAGCTTCAACAAACTCTTTGCAATTTTTTTTATCATTAAGATCTAAGATGTGTGCCATATAACTATAAGGTATTTTCTATACTGCTTTCGTCGGGATTTTTCTGCGGTGTTTTTGAATTAGATTTAACTACTTTTTTCTTTTTGGCTACTTTTTTCTTTTTAGCTACTACCTTTTTTTTAACAACAACTTTTTTCTTTGCGCCAAATCTTCCGCGCTTTACAGGAGCATTTTCTATCATTTCTTCGCATTCAGCTAATGATAGATCTTTAGGATCCTGATCTTTTGGTACTTTAACATTTTTACTACCATCTGTTACATAAGGGCCCCATCTCCCATTTAAAACCTGAATACCTTTATCTTCAAAATCTTGAATTACTTTATTAGCTTCTATTATTTTTTTTTGTTCTACTAATGGCAGCGCTTCTTCAAATGTTATTGTATATGGATCAAAGGGATCTTGTCCTTTTTCCTCTAAACCCTTTAATGATAGATTTTTCTTTTCACCATAATTTAAGTATGGCCCAAATCTTCCTAAACAAGCTGTGATATGTTCTCCATCTGGTGTTTCACCCAGTAACCTTGGCAGAACAAATAGATCTAATGCTTCTTCTAATGTAATAGATAATATATCCTGACCTTTTTTTAAAGATGCAGACTTAGGTTTCCCTGCTTCCTTAGGATCATCCTTAGTACCAATCATAGCATGTGGTCCAAAAGGACCATGTCTCACACTTACAGTTCTTCCGCTTTTAGGATCCTGTCCTAAAATTCGTTCTTGTTTTCTTTCTTCTGGCGATAATTTTTCTGTTTCTCCAACCATTTGTGTTAAATATTTGTAAAATAAGTCGGTTGTAGGTACCCATTCGACTTCTCCTCTAGCTATTTTATCTAAAGTTTCTTCTAATTCAGCTGTATAACTATATTTAATAAAATCATTAAAATTCTTGTCTAAGAAAGCACATGCTGAAGCACCTTTGCCCGTAGGTGTTAGCGTTCTATTTTCAATTTCTACATACTCTTTAAACCTTAACGTCTCTATAATTGCAGCATATGTTGACGGTCTTCCAATTCCTTCTTTTTCTAAATTTTTAATTAAACTCGCTTCTGTATATCTGCCGGGTGGCTGAGTGAAATGCTGGATTGCTTCTAATTTTTCAAGTTGAACTTTGTCACCTTCCTGCATTACAGGTAATATTTTTGATTCTGCTTCTATGTCTTCTTCATCAGTTCCTTCTAGATATACCTGCATGAATCCAGGATACTTTATTGACTGTCCAGTGGACCTAAATATTTTCTCGTTAACTCCTAGATCTATTGAAACAGAATCTAGTATTGCATCATTCATTTGTGATGCGATTGTTCTTTTCCATATCAAAGAATAAAGATCAAACTGATCTTTATTTAGATATTTTTTTACTTCGTCTGGAGTTCTAGCAAATAAAGTTGGCCTTATAGCCTCATGGGCCTCCTGTGCATTCTTTGATGTATTCGCATATTGCCTTACCATTTCAGGCAAAGAATTGTCACCATATAATTTAGGAATAATTTGCCTTATTTCATCTATTGCTTCTTGTGCTAAATTAATTGAATCTGTTCGCATATAAGTGATTAATCCAACTGGCCCTTCTCCTAAGTCTATACCTGTATATAATTCCTGAGCTATGCCCATAGTTCGCCTAGCTGCAAATCTGAGCTTTCTTGAAGCTTCCTGCTGAAGTGTTGATGTAATGAAAGGTTTTGCAGGCTGTCTTTTTCTTTCTTTTTTTATAACTTTTAAAACATTAAAACCATCTATTGATGAGTTTAATATTTCATCTTTAATTCTAGAAGCATCATTTTCATTATCTATATCAAATTTCGATAATTTTTTATTATCATTACTATGAAGAAATCCATCAAAAGGTTTTGTATCTTTTAAAAAATTTGCGTTAAGAGTCCAGTACTCTTGTGGAATAAATTTTCTAATAGCTTCTTCTCTTTCTACAATCATTTTTAATGCAGGGCTCTGCACTCTGCCAGCAGAGCCTTTCCTGATGCCAATTCCCCAAAGAAGAGGTGATATTCCCATGCCAAATAAATAATCTATCGACCTTCTAGCAAATTGAGCATTTATAAGATCATATGAGAGTTCTCTTGGATTCTCTATAGATTCTAAAATTGCTTTTTTTGTAATCTCATTAAATACTATTCGAACAATTTCTATTCCAGATAAAGAATTTTCTTTTTCTAAAATATCTATCAGATGCCAAGCTATTACTTCACCTTCTCTATCTTGGTCAGTTGCCAAGTAAAGTTTTTTTGCTGTTTTTAAAGCGTTTTTTATATCACGAATAATTTGCTGCGGCTTGTTATGATCTCTATCAATAAGCTCATAGTTCATCTGGTAGTTGTTATCTACATCAATACCTTTTTTTGATGGTAAATTTCGCAAATGACCGACTGTCGAAATTACACGATAATTTTGCCCTAAATATTTTTCAATTGTTTTTGATTTTGCTGGAGACTCAACAATTACTAAATTCTCACTCATAATTTAAATCAACTCTCATAAATTATTTGTCGCTAACTAGTGGACGTAGGGTAATGTTTTGTCTGAATTCAGGTTCTGCAGCCAGGTATAATTACTTTCGTTACCGGGCGTATTGAATAATATCATTAATACAACCCATCTGATTTGACTTAAATCAACAGTTTGGGTATCTAACGCCATTATTCTATCGATAACATGCTCTCTAATTTCACCATGAAAAATACCAAGCCTTTCTAAAAACATTAGAAAACTTAAGCCCTCTTCTCCAATTTTTCTATGCTCAACATCACTAAATAACCTAAAACTATTTTTTGTTGGTTTGTTTAACAAAGCGCTGTCATCAACGCCCGGGAGACCTTCTAACCATTCAAAAGCTTTTTCAATATTTTGATCTGCAAAACCTGCTTCAGCGAGATTTTTATGTAAAGATTCTTTATCAAGCTCTACTTCTTCATTGTCCTCTACATAGCTTTGAAACATGTACATTAATACATCTAAAATGGTTTCTTTCATAGGGCTTATCCTTAAGTATTTGATTTATATTAAAAAAATATATTTTATCTAATTAAAATAATGTCATATTTTTAACATTAATACATTGTTTAAGTTTAGTCAAAAGTAGTTATGATTCAAGATTCGTTGCATCTCTAAAATATTACATAATTATATTGAGAATAGTATAATTGTATTAATTAATGAACTATAAAAACTTAAAAGATGAATAAATTAGAAGTTTTACATTTTCCAGACAAAAGACTCAGAAAAGTAGCTGAGCCAGTTAAAAATGTTGACCAAGAGATCAAGGACATTATTGATGATATGTTTTTTACTATGTATGATGAAAAAGGTATTGGTTTAGCTGCAACTCAAGTAAATATTCATAAAAGAATTATCGTGATTGATATTTCTGAGAACAAAAACGAAAAAATATTTCTCATAAACCCGGAAATACTGCTTTTATCTGATGAGACTGACGATATGGAAGAAGGCTGTTTATCAGTTCCAGGATTTTATGAAACTGTTTCAAGACCTAAAACAATAAAAGTTTCATCATTAGATTACGAAGGTAATTTAAAAGAATTTCATGCAGATGGGCTTTTGGCAACATGTATTCAACATGAAATAGATCATCTTAATGGTAAACTATTTGTTGATCATATATCAACATTGAAAAGAAACAGGATTGAAAAAAAGATTGTCAAATTAAAAAAAGATGGTGCTCTAGCTTCAAGAAAAAGCATGCCTAATTACAAATCTGCAACTTAATAGTAAAAAAATGAATAAATTAAAAATTGTGTTCGCTGGAACACCACGATTTGCAGAGAGCTATTTAACATCTTTAATTGAATCAAAACATGACGTTGTTTGTGTTTTCACTCAACCCAGTAAAAGATCAGGAAGGGGATTAAAATTTAAACATAGTCCTGTTCGAAATACTGCTGAGAAAAATAGTATAGACATTAGGCAGCCAGAAAAAATTACAATCAAAGAAACTGATGCTTTAACTGAAATTAATCCTGATATTGTTATTGTTGTAGCTTATGGATTAATGCTTACAAATGAGTTTATGTCTGTTCCGCGATTTGGATGTATTAATGTTCATCCGTCGCTACTTCCTAGATGGAGAGGTGCAGCACCTATACAAAGAGCTATAGAAGCTGGCGATAAACTTTCCGGAATTACTATAATGAAAATGATAGAAAAACTTGATGCTGGTGACATAATTTACCAAGAGCCAGTAAAAATTGATGATTGTGATTCATCTTCAAGTTTACATAATAAATTTATAGATATAGGAACGGATACCCTACTATTAACTCTTGATTCAATTCTAGAAAATAATTTTATGCTACATCCGCAAGATAATAGTCTAGCAACTTATGCAAAAAAAATTAAAAAAGAAGAAGCTGTTATAAATTGGGAAAATAATGCAGAAATGATCCATAAAAAAATAATGGCTTTTAATTCTTGGCCAATAGCAGAAACTACATTATCTGGGGAAAGAGTGAGAATCCACGATAGTGAATTTGAGAAATTAAATATCAATGGTATTCCAGGAAGTATAAAATCACTAAAAAACAACTTAATTGAAGTTTTTACAAAGGATGGTCTTCTAATTATTAAAAAATTGCAAAAAAATAATTCAAAGATTATAAGTTCCGAAGACTTTATAAACTCAACTGATTTAAAGGGCAAGAAGTTTGAATAAACAAATATTTATTAATCTATTAAATTTGATCTATAATACATACATATTATGAAAATTATCATCGTGGGAGCTGGGCAAGTCGGAAGCTCATTATCAGTTAATCTTGTTAAAGAAGGCAATGATGTAACATTAATTGATAAAAGCCCTGACCTTCTAGAAAATATCGCAGATAAAATTGATCTCCAGACTATTCATGGAAATGGAGCTCACCCAAGAATTCTCGAGGCAGCAGGCGCACATAAAGCAGATATGATTGTAGCTGTTTCTAAAAGTGACGAAACAAATATGATTGCTTGCCAAGTCGCCTATACGGTATTTGGTGTAGAGAAAAAAATAGCACGTATTAGAGATTTAGAATATTTAAATTATGAAAATTTATTTGCAGATGAATCCACTCCCATTGATTATACAATTAGTCCTGATTTAATAGCTTCAAACTATATTAAAAAATTAATATCAAATCAGGGAACTCATCAGATATTTAATTTCTCTAATGACGAAGATTCGTTTATAAATATTTTTTATGAAGAAAATAATGACAATGAAAATTCAATAAAACATTATCAAACATCATGCGATAAATTTAATTCAAAAATATGTGCCTTTATAAGGAATGATAAGTTATTTTCTATAGAAGACGATGATATTTTACAAGCAGGCGATGAGTTGTTAATTATATGTAAAGAAGAAAATATTGTTGATGTAACTAAAATTTTTAAACGTGTCAAAGATAATAAAAGAATAATGATTACTGGGGGCGGAAATATTGGGAAGCATCTATCTGATAGTATGAGTGGAAACTTTCAAGTTAAAGTCATTGAAAAAAATGAAGATAGGGCTGAATATTTATCTGAGGTTCTTGATGACGTAACTATAATAAATGCTGATTCATCAAATGAAGACATATTGTTAGAGGAAAATATTGAACATATGGATGTATTCTGCGCTTTAACTAATGACGATGAAGCAAATATTCTCTCTGCCATGTTGGCGAAAAAACTAGGGTCTAAAACCGTTATGTCGATTATTAATAAAACAAGTTACTCTGACTTAGTTGAGAAACAAGAAATTGATATAATAATATCTCCAGAAGATTTAACGATAGGAGCATTACTAACTCATATAAGAAAAGGAAGTATTTTAAAAGCACATTCTCTAATGCATGGATTTTTAGAACTTCTTGAGATAGAAGTTAGAGATAATCCAGATACAAAAATCTTAGGCAAAAATATAGGGCAGTTAAATTTATCAGAAAATATAGTTCTATGCTGTATTATAAGAAATAATGAATTTATATTTGATTCTTCAAATATACTTTTAGAGCAAAGTGATAGACTAGTATGTCTTGTAAATAAAAAAGATGTAAAACAGATAGAAGATCTTTTTGAGTAGAAATAATGCAAATTAAATCTGTAATTAGAATACTCGGCTTACTTTTAATGCTATTTAGTTTAGCAATAATACCTCCAATTATTGTAAGCATGATATATCAAGACGGCGAAACGTGGTCTTTCTTTTATGCTTTAATTTTAATCTTTGTCTCTGGACTTTTGCTTTGGCTACCCGCCATGCAAGCTAAAAGAGATTTAAAATTGAGAGATGGCTTTATAATTGTAGTTTTATTTTGGTTTGTTTTAAGTACTTTTGCATCTTTGCCAATGATATTAAGCGAATCACTAAGCATTTCAATAACAAATGCATTGTTTGAATCTGTTTCTGGCCTTACAACTACTGGTGCTACAATAATAAACGATATTGATAGTCTTCCTGAATCTATATTATTTTATAGGCAATATTTACAATGGCTTGGTGGCTTGGGCATTATTGTTTTAGCTGTAGCAGTTTTACCGATGCTAGGTGTTGGTGGAATGCAGCTTTATAAAGCAGAAGTAGCAGGGCCCATAAAAAATAAAATTACACCAAGAATTACAGAGACTGCTAAATGGCTTTGGGCGGTTTATTTAACAATGACCTTCCTTTGCGGGATAAGTTACTATTTTGCTGGCATGAGTGTATTTGATTCTATATGTCATAGTTTTTCTACAATAGCTATTGGGGGGTTTTCTACTCACAATGAAAGTTTTGGATTTTATGATAATCAATGGATAGAATTAGTGGCTATATTTTTCATGATCGCCGCGTGCCTTAATTTTAGCTTACACTACCTAGCTTTCAAAAATAAATCGATATCGCCTTATAAAGAAAATAAAGAAGCTTATTTTTTTATATTTTTAACTCTTCTTATATCCTTATTAACTATTTTTTATATAAATAATTATTCTGAGGAAATGAATATCAAAGACATCATAAGAAATATATTCTATGCGGTATCTATTTCAACCACCACAGGATTTACAAATTCTAATTATTATAGTTATGTGGGCTTTCTACCCTTGCTATTAATACTTTTTAGTTTTGTTGGTGGATGCGCAGGCTCAACCGCTGGGGGCATGAAGGTTATTAGGGTTATGCTACTTTTAAAACAGGGCTATAGAGAATTAATAAGATTAGTTCATCCAAATTCTAAAATCAAAGTAAAAGTAGGAAATACGCCTATTAACGAAAGAACTTTAGAAACTATTTGGGGATTTTTTGCAATTTATGTGTTTGTATTTTTAACTGTTTTACTTTTATTAATGTTGTCTGGCCTAGACTTTCTGACATCATTTTCTGCAGTCGCCGCAACAATAAATAATCTTGGACCAGGCCAAGGCGAAGTGCTATATAATTATGCAGATATATCAGATATAAATAAATGGATTTTGTCTTTTAGCATGATCGTAGGTAGACTTGAAATATTTACTTTATTAGTTATTTTTACACCAGACTTTTGGAAAAAATAGTTAATTTTAATTATATATATTCTCTTCAACTCCCACTCTATTTCTAAATCTCTCATAAGACCAAAGATATTGAGAAATATTTTTGTTGACTAGATATTCAATACTTTTATTTAGGAAATCTGCAGATTCAATCTCGTTAAGATCGTAAAATTCTTTGTCAATAGCTCCCAGATGTAAATCAAAACCTTTACTTGCTTTAAGACGTTCTGCAAATATATAGATTATTGGAACTTTATTTTTTTTTCCCAATTTATTAATTAATGTTGCAGTATTTACAGGCACTCCATAAAAGCTAGACATTACTCCTTGATTAATTTTAGGTGTGTGGTCAGGCAATATGCCTATACCACAATTATTTCTTAAAGCCCTTAGTAATTTTTTAACACCACTATTATCTGTTTCAACAAGTGTAGCTCCTTGCACCTCTCTTCCTTTAAAAACAAAATTATTTAAAATTTTATTTCTTAGTGGCTTGAACATGGTGTAAGTCTTAATTTTACTTGCTACATATAGTCCACTTAATTCCCATGATCCATGATGTGGCGTCATAAATATAATTCCTTTATTCTCCTCAGAATATTTCTCAATTATATTCTCATTATGAACTTTATTTATCAGTGTATTTATATTTTTTTTAGAGACTCTATATAGATAAGGTGATTCTAGTAAAGATTTTAAATATTCCTTCAAGCTTTTTTTGGCAGTACTCTCTACCCATTCTTTTGATTTGCCAGGGAAACAAATACTAAGATTTTTTTCAGCAACGAGGTATTTTTTACTTTTTTTTGAGAAAAGCAAAACGGCAAGTATATTAGCTAAATTATGTGTTATAGATAATCTGCAGTAGCTCAGCAGAAAAAGACATAATTTTTGTATTGTGCTAATAATCATTATTTTAGTGTATATTGTATAAAATTTTAATTATACTCATCTTTTAATAATTTTTTTATAATTATGAGCAAAAGACAAGCATCTATAAAACGTAAAACGAATGAAACTAATATTGAGCTTAGTCTTAATATTGATGGAAGCGGTATATGCAAAATAGATACTGGAATGCCCTTTTTCGAACATATGCTAGAGCAAGTATGCAGACATGGTCAAATTGATCTTGAGATAAAAGCAAAGGGTGATTTAGAGGTGGATGCTCATCATACTGTAGAAGATGTGGGAATTTGCTTTGGACAGGCTTTTACTAAAGCTATTGGTGGCAAAGAAGGAATAAATAGATACGGGCATGCTTATGTTCCTCTAGATGAGGCTCTTTCTAGGGTAGTAATAGATTTTTCTGGAAGGCCTGGAGTTGAATACTCAGCATCATATCCAAGACAGTACATAAATGATTTCGATGTTGACCTAATTCACGAATTCTTCCAGGGTTTTTGTAACCACGCAATGGTTACTCTTCACATTGATAATCTAAAGGGGGAGAACGGTCATCATATTGCTGAAACAATATTTAAGGCATTTGGCAGAGCTTTTAGATATGCTAAAGAAGTAGATTTTTTAAATAATGGGAATAAACCGCCTTCAACAAAAGGCATTCTCTAAATATAATAGGCGATTAAAATTGAATACTATTGCTATCATAGACTATGGAATGAGCAATTTAAGTTCTGTTGTAAAAGCTGTCAAACACGTTGCGCCTAACGATAATGTTATAATTACTTCTAATTCAAATGAAATAAATAATGCAGATAAAATTATTTTTCCAGGACAAGGTGCGGCTAAAAAATGTATGGAGTCAATTTATGATAAACGCCTTGATTCTGCTATTAGAAAAAGCTCACAAGAAAAACCTTTTTTAGGAATTTGTATGGGGATGCAAGTTTTAATGGACTACAGTGATGAAAACCAAGGAACAAATTGTTTAAGCATCATAGAAGGGAAAGTGGAGAAATTTAAAACAAAATCAAATATAAAAATAAAAATTCCCCATATGGGCTGGAATAAAATAATTAAAAAAAGTGATCACCCTATATGGTATAAAATAGATAGCGAATCATATTTTTACTTTGTGCATAGCTATTTTATTAATCCTGCAGATAAATCCAGTGTAATTGGTGAAACAAAATATGGTGATATTTTTTCATCTGTTATAGCAAAAGAAAATATTATAGCAATACAAGGGCATCCTGAAAAAAGCTCTTATACTGGACTGCAATTTTTAAAAAATTTTATAGAAACGAAATATTAATATAATGAAAATAATACCAGCAATAGATATACAAAACGGAAATTGTGTAAGACTAAAACAAGGTGATTTTGCTAAAGAAACAATCTTTAACAGTAGTCCAATTGATATGGCAGAAAAATGGATAGACGACGGGGCAGAAAGGTTGCATCTTGTCGATCTGGATGGAGCAAGACTTGGGAGCCCCATAAATATTGAAATAGTTTCTAGTATATGTGAAAAATTTCCAAGTATGACTTTTCAAATTGGCGGCGGTATTAGAAATTTAGAAACTGCTGAAAAATATTTAAGAGCTGGAGCAAAATATATAATAATTGGAACAAAAGCTGTCGAAGACCCAAATTTTATTAAAATACTTTGTGAAAAATTTCCAGGAAAAATTATTGTAGGTATAGACGCTAAGAATGGTGAAGTAGCAACCGAAGGGTGGAAATCTATTTCAAACAAAAATGCTATTGAGCTTGCAAAAGAATTTGAAAATTACGGGGTAGTGGAAATTATATACACAGATATTGAAAAAGATGGAATGATGAAAGGCCTTAATGTTGAGGCAACGTTAAACTTAGCTGAGAATATTAATATTCCTGTAATTGCTTCTGGCGGTGTAAGTTGTATTGATGATATACAGAAAATGAAGTCTTATTCTGAATCAGGAGTCTCAGGAATTATTGTTGGAAGAGCTTTATATGAGAGAAAATTTAGTATTAAGGAAGCAAATGAAATTTTTACGAAATAAATAATGAGTGTAACTAAAAGAATTATACCGTGTCTTGATGTTGACAATGGAAGAGTTGTCAAAGGAGTTAAATTTGTTGATATAAAGGATGCTGGAAACCCAGTTGAAGTTGCTAAAAGATATAATGATCAAGGAGCAGACGAAATAACGTTCTTAGATATAACAGCGAGTTCAAGTAATAGAAAAACTATTCTTAATGTTGTAGAAGACGTCGCATCACAAGTGTTTATACCTTTAACAGTTGGCGGAGGAATAAGTTCTGTTAGAGATATTAGAGCTTTATTAAACTCTGGCGCCGATAAAATAACTATTAATACAGCCGCCATTAAAAATCCTGAACTTATTTTAGAAGCAAGCGATGCAGTTGGAAACCAGTGTATTGTAGTGGCAATTGATGCGAAAAAAAAAATTAATAGTACAAATCAAATTTCATGGGAAATTTATACCCATGGGGGAAGAAATCCAACAGGCATAAATGCTGTTGAATGGGCTGCAGAAATGGAACAAAAAGGTGCTGGCGAGCTATTAGTTACAAGTATGGATAAAGATGGCACGAAACAAGGTTTTGACCTAGAATTGATGAAAGCAATTAATGATAAAGTAAATATACCAATTATAGCTAGTGGCGGGGTTGGGACGCTTGAAGATCTGTATAATGGCATAAAGATAGGAAAAGCAGATGCCGTTCTAGCTGCAAGTATATTTCATTTTGGCACTTATACTGTTAATGAGGTCAAAGAGTACTTAGCAAACAAAGGCATTAATATGAGAATTACACATGAATGATATTTTAACAAAATTAAATCTTATTTTAGAGGATAGAAAAAGTAAAAGGCCAGAAGAATCTTACGTTTCATCCTTATATGAAATGGGTTTAAGCCACACGTGCGATAAAGTTGAGGAGGAAGCTAGTGAGCTTATCAATGCTCTTAAAAATGAAAGTAAAGAACGAGTTGTTTCTGAAGCTGCCGATTTATGGTTTCACAGTCTAGTTGCATTATCCATGAAAAATCTATCCTCAAATGATATATTAATAGAGCTTGAAAAAAGATTTGGCATATCAGGGCATAAGGAAAAAAATGATAGGAGTACTTGATAAAAACAATAGGAGTATAAAATGGCTGGAGTAAGTATTTGGTCATTATTGTTGATTTTTGTAATTGTTCTTTTGCTTTTTGGGACAAAGAAACTTAGAAATATTGGTGGCGACTTAGGTGAAGCTATCAAAAATTTTAAAAAATCAGTCAATGATGATGATAAGTCGGATAAAAAATAAAAAAGGTGTAAACCATGTTTGATTTTGGTTTTTGGGAGCTTGCGCTAGTTTTAATAATAAGTCTAATAGTCTTGGGACCGGAAAGACTGCCTATATTTGCTTCTCAACTTGGATCTCTTTTAAAAAAAATAAAAGATTTTGCTAATAGTATTAAAACAAATATTGAAAATGAATCTCGAATGAAAGATTTAAAAAATATAATTGAAAAGCAAAAAAATGAGCTTTCTGAGTTTGAAAAAAGTATAGATTCTGATGAAAAGTAAAAACTATTCGTTAACGGATCATTTGCTAGAACTAAGAAACAGACTACTAATCATTATATCTTCTATTGGAATATGCGCAATCCTGCTATCTCCTTTTGCCAATACCATATATAATTTTTTATCAATTCCTTTGTTAAGCGTTCTTCCTGAAGGGTCAAGCATGATTGCTGTTGATGTTGCCTCTCCTTTTCTTGCTCCATTTAAGCTAATTTTACTTCTCGCTGTTGCAATTACATTTCCAGTTTCTATGTACAACTTTTGGGCATTTATTTCTCCTGGTCTTTATACCAGTGAAAAGAAATTTGTTGCTCCGATACTTATTTCCAGCACACTTCTTTTTTATTTAGGGATTTTATTCGCTTATTATGCTGTATTCCCTTTAATCTTCAGCTTTTTTACTAGTATTGCTCCCGAAGGAGTTGAAATAGCTACTGATATAAGTAGTTTTCTCAGTTTTGTTATAAAAATATTTTTTGCTTTTGGTTTAGCTTTTGAAGTTCCCATTATTACTCTTATGATTGTTTTATTTGAAATTACCACTGTAAAATCTTTATCTCGTAAAAGACCCTACATTATCGTGATAGCATTTATAATGGGTATGATTTTGACTCCTCCCGACGTGATTTCTCAAATATTATTAGCTATTCCAATATGGCTGCTTTTTGAGCTTGGTCTATTTTTAGCTTATATAATCACCAAAAATAAAGGTAAGTAAAAAGTTGTCTAATTTGTTAATATCTATGAAATAATTAAAATTGCAAATATAAATGAATGATAAAGTAACCAACAGAGCTCTTCTAATTGTTCTAGATGGTGTTGGTATTGGCCCAAAAAATGATAATAACGGTTGGGCAATCGCAGATACACCAAATCTTGATCTTTTCATGAAAGATTACCCCTCTACATCCATAGAGGCTTCAGGACAAAGTGTTGGTCTTCCTGATGGTCAAATGGGTAATTCTGAAGTAGGCCACATGATTCTTGGGTCTGGCAGTATTTTCAAACAAGATCTAGTGATTATTAATGAAGCCATTTCAAACTTAACTTTTTTTAAAAATGAATCAATAATAAATTCTATTCTGTCTATAAAAGACAGTAAAAATGATCTTCATCTTCTTGGGCTGGTATCGTTTGGAGGCGTACACTCACATATTGACCACTTAATTGCCATTTTAAAATTATGTAAATCATATGGTGTTTCTCCTAAGCTTCACTTATTTACAGATGGTCGTGATGCAGACCCAAAATCAGCAATAGATATTCTTAATCATCTTAATAAATTTTTAGAAAAATATGGTGGAGAAATTTATACAATATCAGGTCGTTATTATGCAATGGATAGAGACCAAAAGTGGTCTAGAACAGAATTAGCATGGGACGCTATAGTAAACAATAAAGGTGAAGAAGCAAATAGCTATATAGATGCTATAG
>ERZ802831.12-NODE-12-length-93055-cov-21.4883_pt1 | contig 93055 bp, 95 predicted proteins | sample MGYA00345655_ERZ802831 | MGnify/ENA primary metagenome ERZ802831 (study PRJEB30503, sample SAMEA104212376) | marine metagenome | biome: Westerlies Biome; feature: [SRF] surface water layer (ENVO:00010504) within the epipelagic zone...; material: water (ENVO:00002006)...
CTGCGGATGCGGTATGGGATGGATGGTGAGGAGCCGATGAGTCTCACCGGCATCGCTAAAACACTCAAGATGAGTCGGGACCGCACACGTCGTCTAGAACGTGAGGGTTTGCAATCGCTGCGTCAGGCACCTCTTGAACTTAGGGATTACACCGTGGCTGCCTGAGACAAATCAATCAAAAGAATTCGTCGAAGTTATCGAAATCAACAGCTTTGAAGTTTCCAGATTCCACCTGGGTCATCAGACCCTCCAGCTGGACCCACAAGGCTCCGCCGGTGAGAATTGAGAGCAAGAAGGCAATCAGATAAGCCGCTCCGGATGCAAAACCAAAAACCTGGAGGGACCCTCCGATAAAAAGGCTGATTCCGATCAGTGTTCCGGCAAAACTGATGCTGGTTTCCGCTGTCCCTAGGGGGAGCATTGCCAATCTGTCATTTTTCCAGCCATCCAGCCGGTTCTGGACAAGACGGGCGAAGGTGAGACCGCAGAGCACACCAATGGCCAATCCAAGGCCGGCTACGAGATAAGGAGGCTGCTGGAGCGGGGCGAACTCCAGAAGAATGTCATCAGCGCTGAGATCACCGAACGCTCCGGAAAGGAAATCCAGGTCGGCTTGATCAAGATCGATCGGTGAGAAGTCTGGTGCGATCGACATGGGGGCCGTACGACTGAATCAAGTGGGCATTATCACCGCCGGAACCTTGTAGCGGAGGGTCCGATGCAAGATCAGGCTGCAAGAGGGTTGAGTCCTTGGAGCATCCCCTGCGCTAGGCGAGCCGGACCAAAGGTTCGGCGCATCAGATCGGTGAGATTTTTCAAATCCGTTGTGTCCAGTCGATCGTCCTTGATCAGGGTGAGCAGAAGCCTTCGGCGCAGGTCGCCTCCATCGCGCCCCAGCAGCAACTTCAAGCCTGCCCCTGCCACTGGAATCAACTCTGTTGCGACTTGCGTCTGCTCTTTCCCCACAACATCAAGAAGGCTTTCAAGTCGTTCAAGCCTCAAGCTGCCATCACCGTCGAAAATCACCTCCATCAATTTTTCCCTCATTTCGTGGGTGTCCCCAGCAAGCAAACGCTTGGCCACGTAGGGATAGGCCACGGCAATGATCTTGAACTGTGGATCGAGGCGAAGGGCCAAGCCCTCCTGGCTCACCACAGCTCGGATGATCAGGGCGAAACGGGCCGGCACTCTGAATGGATAGTCGTACATCAATTCTGAAAAGCGATCAGTGATCGCTTTGAAATTGAATGACCCCACAGAATCACCGAGACTTCCTCCTAAAACATCCTCAAGCGCCGGAATGATCGGAGCAAGATCGGCGTTACTCGAGAGAAAACCAAGTTGCTGAAAATCGCGTGCGACAGCCTCGAAGTCACGATTGATGAGGTGCACAACGGCGCCTGTCAAGGTGAGGCGGTCGCTGTCGCTGATGGAATCCATCATGCCGAAATCGACGTAGGCCACATGCCCGAGGTCACCGCTTCGGCCGCTGAGTGCGAACAGGTTGCCTGGGTGGGGGTCGGCGTGGAAATACCCGAATTCGAGAAGTTGTTGCAAGCCACTGATGACGCCGGTTCGGATCAGAGCGGCCGGATCAAGTCGTTGGGCTTTGAGTTCCTGGCGATCGCGCAGTTTGGTTCCATGAATCCAGCTGGTTGTCAGGACTCGCTTGCTCGATAACGAACGCTCCACTGTGGGGATCGTGACAGCAGGATTGTTGGCAAACAGGGCTGCGAAACGCTCGGCATTGTCGGCTTCGCAGAAGTAATCAATTTCTTCAAACAGGCTGCGGCCGAATTCATCGATGATCTCACCCAGGCCGAAGCCAAGGTTGAGTGGCAAGAACGGAGCTGTTAGTACGCCCAGACTCCGGATCAGCACCATGTCGCGCCGGAGGATGAATATCAAATTGGGGCGCTGCACCTTGACGGCTACCCAGTGCTCACCATGAACCCTGGCTTTGTACACCTGGCCCAAGCTTGCTGCAGCAACAGGACAGTCTGGAAACTCTTCAAACAGTTGATCGGCCGGTGACCCCAGCTCGGTTTCAATCGTTTTCAGAGCAGTGGCATGGCTGAACGCAGGCAGGTCGTCCTGAAGTTTCGTCAGTTCATCGAGCCAGTCCCGTCGAATCAGGTCGGGGCGGGTGGACAGGGCCTGTCCCACCTTGATGAAGCAAGGGCCAAGATTCGTGAGTGTGCGCAGGAGCATGCGCGCCAGATTTCTCTGAACCTTGGGATCACTGCTGTTGCCTCGGATCAGCAAGCTCAGCACCAGCCCGGACAATGCCCAGACAATCTGGAGAACACGGGGTATGGAGATCCACGGACGCAGCAGCAGCCAACGGGCATCTCGGCCAGGGTTGTACCGCACAGACTCCACGCTCAGATCTCAACTCCCGCGGCAGATCCTAGAGAGTTCTTTTCATCAGGGTGCCGATGCCGGCGGTCGCCGAACCAGTGGATCAATTCAGCCAGCACCAACGACGGCCAGTGATGAGCTGCTCCTGATTGGTGACTCTCTCAGGCGTTCACACACAAACAAGGGGTTCATGTGTGTGTAAGTACTGCTCCATGGGGTGGGCACGGTTGATGCCACGATTCAGCTTCTAGCCGCAGTTCGAGCGGGTGGCTGCGGTGTTTTGTTGTTGTATTCATGTCCCTGCTGCGGATCCTGCTCGATTCAAACCCGCGATTCGCTCTGCATCTTCCCGTGCATGGCCGGGGTGAAGCCTTGCCACCGCGGCTTAGATGCCTGTTGCGTCGGCAGCCGGGACGCTGGGATCTTCCTGAATTACCAGAGATCGGCGGGCCTCTGGAACTGGATGGGGCTGTCGTAGAGAGCCAGGCTCTCTGTGCTGCCCGCATGGGTGTGGATTGCTGTTGGTTTGGTGTGAACGGAGCCACCGGTCTTCTGCAGGCAGCACTGTTGGCGATGGCCGCCCCTGGTGAGGCTGTTCTGCTGCCTCGCAATGTTCACCGCAGCCTGATCGCCGCGTGCGAACTGGGGGGATTGCTGCCGGTGTTCCTCCCGGTTCCATTCGATGGGGAACGGGGCCACCCCAGGGCCATGACGGCCGATTGTTTGATCCGCTCCCTTGATGCCCTGCCAGACCTTGGCTGTCGGGTCGCCGCCGCAGTGCTTGTTCACCCCACTTATCACGGGTACGCCGCAGAGATCGCTCCTCTGGTGGACTGTCTTCAGGCGCGTGGTTTGCCGGTGTTGGTGGATGAAGCCCACGGCACCCATCTCGCGTTTGCCCCTGGGATGGGATTGCCGTCGTCGTCCCTGACCACCGGGGCTGATTTCGTTGTGCATTCACTGCACAAATCAGCGCCTGGGCTGGCTCAGACCGCGGTGCTCTGGCAGCGGACGACGCGCATCTCCTCAACAGCGTTGCGTCGCTCCCTCCAGCGTTTGCAGAGCAGCAGTCCCAGTGCGCTGCTGCTGGCCTCCTGTGAAGCAACCCTTGATTGGATGCTGTCAACCCGATGGAGAAGCCTTCTGCATCAAAGGCTGGTGAAAGCCCGCAAGCTGACTGATGATTTGCGTCGCCATGGCGTAGCGCTGCATGAGAGCGACGACCCCCTACGGCTGATCCTGAACACAGCCTCTGTTGGGGTGAGTGGCTTGGAGGCAGACACCTGGTTCATGAATCATGGGGTGATTGCCGAGCTCCCGGAGCCTCTTTGCCTGACCCTGTGCCTGGGATTTGCCAGGCATCGTGGGCTGACAGCGCGGCTTCGGCATCTCTGGCAGTTGTTGATCAAGGAGCAGGGCGGGCCATCCCTCGCCGCCGTTGCAGCGCCTCCCCTTGATTCGGTAAGGGGCGCAGAGTTGTCTCCCTCTGCTGTCCTCCATCGCCCCAGTCTTGAGCTTCCTCTTGATCGATGTGCTGATCGGATCGCAGCGGAGATGATCTGTCCCTATCCGCCAGGGATTCCCTTGTTGGTGCCTGGAGAGCGCATTGATCACGCCCGGGTGCAATGGCTGCAACTGCAGCACCGGCGCTGGCCCGAGCAGGTGCCGGGTATGGTGAAGGTTCTGGCCTGACAGGCCGCGGGATCCAACGGGTGGTTGCTGACGGCACAATCAGAGAAGCGACTCTCAGGCGCAGCGGCGTCGATCGCAAGCGTCTCAGTAGTGGTCTTCTGGCCGGCGTGTTCGGGGTTGTTGTCGTTGGTTTGGGCGGTTGGTGGTTCACCATTGCCCTTGGCGTGATTGTTCATCTCGCCCTGTTGGAATTCTTTCGGATGGCCCAGTTCAAGGGCATGCGTCCAGCCACGAAAACGACCCTTGTGGCCTGCCAGCTCCTGCTCGTCAGCACCCAGTGGTCTGTGAACGGGGGACTGGCCTCACACCTTGCTGATGCCGTTTTGCCCCTGTCAGGTGCTGCGATCTGCGGTTGGCTCATTCTCCAGCCCATTACAGGATCAATCGCAGACATCGCGGCATCGATTTTCGGATTGTTCTATCTGGGGTTTCTGCCCAGTCACTGGTTGCGTCTTCGCAACCTCGTGACTCCAGATGCTGCGCCGATCCTCCAGTCAGTCAATGGATCCTGGATTAGCTCAGGTCTGCTCATCACCTTTGCCGCCTGTCTGATGGTGGTGGCCAGCGACATCGGTTCTTATGCCATCGGCCGTCGCTTTGGATCCCGTCCTCTCTCGCCGATTTCACCTGCCAAGACCATTGAGGGTGCCTATGGAGGTCTTGCCTCCGCCATCGTGATTGGTGCCTGTACCGGTGCGCTGTTGATGTGGCCCCTTGGATGGTTCACGGGGGGATGTCTTGGTGCTCTTGTCGCTCTCTTCGCGCTCGTCGGCGATCTCACCGAATCGATGATGAAACGGGATGCAGGGGTGAAGGATTCCGGCGATGCCTTGCCTGGTCATGGGGGAATCCTGGATCGCATCGACAGTTATCTCTTCACTCCTGCCGTTGTTTTTTATGCCGTCACCCTTGCGTTGCCGGTGCTTTCCTAAGGCTGAATCTTGGCCGTTCCCTTCAACACGAGCTGGCCGGCCTTGAGACGGACTTCCTCAATCTGGATCGCAGGATCCATCGGAATCAGCATGCCTCCTTCAGCGTCACAGTGATCAACCCGGATCGTTCCCTGTTCGGCGTACAGGCGGAAGCTGCGGCGTACGGGGTCTTTCCCAGTGATCACATCAGCCGTCAGCTTGAGGATGTCGTTGTCAATGGTGAGGGATCTCAGGGGAGTCAGTCCCATCAGTTGTTCCGAAAGCAGGTCGCCCAACCAGCGCCAGCGATCACTGGCGAGGGCTTGGTTGAGTTCGACACCCGAGAGCACCACTTCACCCGATACCAAGAAAGGTTCTTCGAATTGCACCGGTTGAGTGGGCTGACCCGGCCGTAGCGAAGCCTTCAGTTCTCCTGATTGAAGCTCAGCCCTGACAAGAGGCAGTTGCTGGAACTGAACATGTTTGGCCTGCAACGTCACACCCTTGAGGCGGCCTTTCAACAACGCGAAGGCAGACCCCTGCAGCGAGAGATTCAAGTCTTCAACAGAGTCGCATTGGGAGCGGATCCATCGCTGCAGACCGCTGGCCAGCAGCTGTAAGACCGGGCCTGAACTGTGGCTGGACATGGATCAACCAGGCAGGAACACAGTGTTGCATCGTTCCGAGACGTCCTGAGGTCGATCAATGTGCGGGAGATGACCACAGGCGTCGAGGGCTTCCACCGGATGCTCCAGCAGTGCGCTTAAGGCTTGTTGTTGTCCCGCCCTGAGAATCCTGTCGTTGTTTCCCCAAAGCACATGCATGGGTTGTTGAGGCAGTGGGTGGCCACTGCCTGAGAAGCCACCGCTGCGGGCAAACGCTGCCAGCGCTTCACTCCAGCCTGGACATTGAAGATGGAGAGACGCAATCTGCTCTTCCGCAGGACCGACATCACGGTCTGGATCGGCAAACGCCTGTCGGCAAAGACCACGGCGCACGCCCGGGCGGCTGAGAAACCAGGCACCGAGTCGATCCAGTAGGGGTGGCACGGGCATGGGACGCCCGGTCAGTCCAGCCGGTGCCAGCAGGAGCAGTGTGTTGATCCGATCTGGCTGGCGACGGGCGATCTCCACCGCGACAGCCCCTCCCATCGATGCGCCGACGACACCGATCGGATGGTTGCCGGGGATCCGTTGAAGAACGCGCTCCAGATGGAGCAGAACCGGTTCTCTGCCGTAGTGAGCCGTGCGTGGTCTTGGGCTGAAACCGAAACCGAACAAGTCGGGGATGAACAACTGGAACCGACTGCAAAGCAGTGGTGCGAGCCGTCTGTACTCCAGAAAACTGCTATCGAATCCATGGAGCAGCAAGAGGGGCTGCCCTTGGCCGAGAACGGCGACAGGAAAAGGAGAATCGATCCCCAGTTCAGGGAGGTCCCACCACTGCAGATGGTCGAGAAGCGCAACAGCCTGGGGGTCCAACAGGTTGGAGCGGATGGCCTCGAGTTGAGTTTTCAAGGGCGTCGAACGCTGGGTTCGGCTGCTCCCACAAGAGCTTCCAGAAGCGCTCCAGGCGTCACGGAGAAGGGAAGATGGTGAAGGTCGGATCCTTCACGGCAGGCAAACTCGCACACCTGTTGAAGGTCACTCAAACTGGCATTGGAAAGACCGAGATCGTCGAGGCTCACCGGTAGTCCGAGTTGGATGAGCAGGGGTAACAATTGGCGATGGGCTTGTTCTGCCAAGCGATTGCCACCCAAACGTTCTTCGAGTCGCAACTGAACCAACACTCCGAAGCCCACTTTTTCGCCGTGGAGGGATCCGTGACAAGCCTGGAGTTGGGTGAGCCCGTTATGAACAGCATGGGCTGCAACCGTGCGGCAGCGAGCTCCCCCTAGTCCTCCGATGAGGCCGGCTGTCAGCCCGCAGGCTTCAATCACTCGCACCCAGGCGTCTCCCCCGGGGGACTGCATGGCATCCACACTGTCAATCAAGAGCTGATCCCGCAGCACCCGCGCCATCTGGACAGCTTGCTGAATCAGTCCATCGTGGCTGGCGCCGCTGCTCACTGAGGCTTCATACCACTTGGCAAGGGCATCAGCGATGCCACTGGCGAGAGTGCGGGGTGGTGCCTGGCGAAGAAGATCGTGGTCGAACACCAGAAGATCAGGACAGCGTTTCAAGGCCTGATCGCCAAGAAAGGCTCCTTCAGGGGTGTACAGATTGGAAAGCGCGGTCCAGCCGGCACAAGTTGACGCACTCAGTGGCACTGTGATGCACGGCAGATCAAGACGATCGGCCAAGAGCTTGCCAGCATCCAACACCTTGCCCCCGCCTGCGGCAATGACGGCATCACTGCGGTGAACTGTGAAAGCCGCTTCGAGACGACTTAAATCCTCTTCGCAGCAGTCGTGATTCAGGCATGCAGGCGTGACGTCAAGACCTGCGGATACCAGGCTGGTAATCAGTCCGTTGCGCAGTGGTTGGGTTGCTGCGCTTCGACCCAAGAACAGTGGTCTGGAGCTGAGCGCACGGATCTTGGTGAGAGCGCTTTGCCATGCACCGGAGCCGCGAATCACGAGGTCCGGTGCAATGCAGTGTTGAGAGATCAAACAGTTGCTGTCTGTTGAGGACATCCAGGTCAGCGACCGGCACTGGCCAGCTCGGGTATGTCGCTGGGCGTGCGGTTGAGGTGTTTAACAACCACCTTGCCATCTTCCACATCAACTTCGGCTTCGTCCCCATCCTTGATGCGACCCGTGAGAACTTCCTCAGCAAGGCTGTCTTCAAGCAGGCGCATGACGGCACGACGCAGTGGTCTTGCGCCGTATGCAGGGTTGTAGCCCTCCTCGACGAGTCGTTCCTTGAACGCATCGGACACAGTGAGAGTGATCCCTTTCTCGCCGATACGCCCGAAGACTTCGCGCAGCATGATCTCTGCGATCTCTTTGACTTCGTCGCGATTGAGCTGCCTGAACACAATGATTTCATCGAGTCGGTTCAGGAACTCAGGGCGGAAGTACTGCTTCAGCTCTTCGTTAACGAGGGAGCGGATTCGGTTGTATTGATTCTCTTCGGCATTTTCGCCGGAGAACTCAAAGCCGAGGCCGCCGCCACCTTTTTCAATCACTTTCGAACCAATGTTCGACGTCATGATGATCAAGGTGTTCTTGAAATCCACAGTCCGACCCTTCGAATCGGTTAAGCGGCCGTCTTCGAGGAGCTGCAGTAACAGGTTGAAGACATCAGGGTGCGCTTTCTCAATCTCATCAAACAGAACCACTGTGTAGGGCCTGCGACGTACGGCTTCAGTGAGTTGGCCGCCCTCATTGAATCCCACGTAGCCCGGAGGAGATCCAATCAGTTTGCTGACCGTATGCCGCTCCATGAATTCCGACATGTCGAGGCGGATCATGGCGTCTTCACTTCCGAAGAAGTAAGCCGCTAGTGCTTTGGTGAGCTCGGTTTTACCCACACCAGTCGGGCCAGAGAAGATAAAGCTGGCAATGGGACGATTGGGATTTTTAAGACCAACACGAGCCCGACGAATGGCCTTGGATACGGCTTTGACAGCCTCGTCCTGACCAATCAAACGCTTGTGCAGCGTTTCTTCCATGTTGAGAAGTTTCACTGATTCACTTTCAGTGAGCTTCTGAACAGGCACACCCGTCCAAGAGGCAACGATTTGGGCGATATCTTCTTCATTCACGACCGGGGTTGTGCCGGTGACCGCTAATTCCGATGTTTCGGACCCTTCCGTTGCCACTGCAGGCTCTCCGGAATTTTCATCTGAAGCCTGCTGCTCAGCGGGGATGTCTTGGCGTGAGGTCTGCAGCAGGGATCTGATCTTGTCTCGAAGCTCAACTTCCTTATCTCGTAGTTCGCCTGCTCTGGTGAAATCTTGCTCGCGAACGGCATCTTCCTTCTCCTTCTGAACGGAGCGAAGTTCCTTGTCCACCTCCTTGGCTTCAGGAGGAAGCTTGGAATTTAAGAGGCGAACGCGGCTGCCGGCTTCATCGATCAGATCGATGGCTTTATCAGGAAGAAAGCGGTCGGAGATGTAACGATCACCGAGGGTTGCTGCCGCTTCAAGAGCTTCATCAGTAATCCGCAGTCTGTGATGTTGTTCGTAGCGCTCACGCAGTCCTCTGAGAATCTCAATGGTGTCCTCAATCGAAGGTTCTCCAACCATGACGGGCTGGAAGCGTCGTTCAAGGGCAGCATCACGCTCAATGTGTTTGCGGTACTCATCGAGGGTGGTAGCTCCGATGCACTGAAGTTCGCCTCTTGCTAAGGCCGGTTTTAGAATGTTTGCTGCATCGATGGCACCTTCAGCGGCACCTGCGCCAATCAAGGTATGCACTTCGTCAATCACAAGAATGACATTCCCGGCTGACTTGATTTCCTCCATAATTTTTTTGAGGCGCTCCTCAAATTCACCTCTGTATTTCGTTCCAGCGACAAGAAGACCTATATCGAGAGTAAGCACACGTTTGTCTTCAAGGATGTCTGGTATGTCTCCTTGTTGAATCCTCTGAGCGAGTCCCTCAGCAATTGCGGTTTTGCCGACACCTGGCTCACCAATCAAAACTGGATTGTTTTTGGTGCGTCGACCAAGAATCTGAATCACGCGATCGATTTCGTTATGACGACCAACAACCGGATCTAATTTGGCTTCGCCAGCAAGCTGGGTGAGATTGTTTCCGAACTCATCGAGTGTCGGGGTCTTCGTGGATCCCTTTGCTCCGGAACCACTGCCACCCCCTGCTCCTACTTCCGCAGTTTCTCCAAGCATGCGAATCACCTGCGTCCGCACCTTGGCAAGGTCGACTCCAAGGTTCTCCAGAACGCGGGCCGCAACGCCTTCACCCTCCCGGATCAGTCCGAGCAGAAGGTGTTCAGTTCCGATGTAGTTGTGACCAAGTTGACGAGCTTCTTCCAGCGAGAGTTCGAGGACCCGTTTGGCTCTCGGGGTGAAGGGGATCTCGACGGCGACGAACCCAGACCCGCGACCAATGATTTTCTCAACCTCGACTCTGGCGTCTTTGAGATTGACACCCATGGATTTGAGCACTTTGGCGGCGACGCCCGTGCCCTCTCCGATCAAACCCAGGAGGATCTGTTCTGTGCCAACAAAGTTATGGCCGAGGCGACGAGCCTCTTCCTGGGCCAGCATGATCACCTTGATGGCCTTTTCCGTAAACCTCTCGAACATCGTTCAGGCCGGCAGCTGTTGGAACCAAGCTATCAGGAGTAACGGGTTTGCGTGACCTAAAAGGGCTCTGTACGAGATCCCTGTGATGCCGAGGGTTGAACGCCGTAGAAAGTATTAATCAATGCCGAAATGTTATGGGTTTTCTGTTTGTTCAGTGTGGATATCCCTACCCCTTTTGATTTTTAGCCGCTGCAGGAGTGCATCACTCCCATCTCGGTAGTAATCACGTCGGAATCCGGTGGTCACGAAGCCCAGACTTCCGTACAAGGCAATCGCTGCGGGATTGTTGCTTGAAACATCCAGGTTCGCTTCGACAGCTCCTTTCAGCTGCCCTTGCTGGATCAAGGCTTTCACGATCAAGCTCCCTAGCCCTCGCTTCCTCTGATGGGGGGCAACAGCTACAGCTGTGATCTGGAGTTCGTCAGCCACCAGCCACCCTGCAGCAAGGGCGATGAGGTCGCTTTGTTCGTCTTCCAACCCCAACACAAGCCTGGATTCATCGGTCAGTTCCCTCTCCCATTGTTCTGGCGTCCAGAGGCCCTTCAGCGCGATGCGATCGAGGGCCAGGCAAGCGCCCAGATCTGCTGGACCGAGTGGATGCGGCCCTCTCAGGCCTGCAGGTGGCTGCATGAAAACTCTCCCTATGACGTGGCTCCGTACATTGCTTTTCACTGTTGGTCCACACTTCAATGCCTCAGCTTTTCGACCCCGGGTGTGACCTGAAGAGTCCCAACCGGAACCTCGCACCGATCACCGCGGAGATCGATGACCAGGGCAAGCTTTCCATCGGCGGTTGTGTGTTGAGCGAACTGGCGGAGCGCTATGGGACACCGTTGTACGTTTTGGATGAAGCCAGTATCCGCCAGGCTTGTAGGGCCTATCGAGAGGCTCTTGAGCGTCACTATCCGGGCCCTTCTCTGGCGATCTACGCCTCCAAAGCCAACAGCTCGATGGCTCTCACAGCTGTCGTGGCTTCCGAAGGACTCGGACTCGATGCGGTATCGGCTGGGGAGTTGATCACAGCTCTCGATGGAGGCATGCCCGCCGATCGGATGGTGCTGCATGGCAACAACAAATCTTCTGAGGAGCTTGCTCTTGCTTATCGGAACGGCGTGATGGTGGTCGCCGACAATCAACACGATCTGGATTTACTCCAAACCATCGTTCCAGACCAGGGTGAACCGGTGCGGCTCATGCTCCGCTTCACGCCAGGGATCGAATGTCACACCCATGAGTACATTCGTACCGGGCACCTTGACAGCAAGTTCGGCTTCGACCCGGATCAGCTGGAGCCGGTCCTCCGTTCTTTGCAAGGCGCGTCCTGGGCCAGGGTCGAGGGTCTGCATGCGCATATCGGCTCTCAGATCTTTGAGCTAGAGCCCCACCGAGATCTCGCCGCCGTGATGGCCGATGCCCTCCTTCTGGCGAGAACTCTTGGGCACCCTGTTGAGGATCTGAATGTGGGTGGAGGTCTGGGGATCCGCTACACAGCCAGTGACGACCCCCCAAGCATTGATGCATGGGTTCAAGTCGTCGGTTCGGCTGTGGCGTCCGCTTGCCGAGAACGGAATCTTGAGTTGCCGCGCCTTCTTTGTGAACCCGGTCGATCTCTTGTGGCTACAGCAGGAGTGACGCTGTACACAGTCGGTGCAAGAAAGGTAGTGCCAGGGATCCGTACCTATTTGTCTGTGGATGGAGGCATGAGCGACAACCCCAGACCGATTACCTATCAATCGCAGTACACCGCCTGCCTTGCAGATCGCCCCCAGGCAAGAGCTGAGGAAATGGTCACTATCGCCGGCAAGCACTGTGAGTCAGGTGATGTTCTGCTCAAGGACCTCGCCTTTCCCTCCTGCAGCAGTGGGGACATTCTTGTTGTTCTTGCGACTGGCGCTTACAACAGTTCGATGAGCTCCAACTACAACCGAATCCCTCGACCTGCTGCTGTTCTGATCAGTGCGTCTGAAGCGGAGCTGGTTCAGCGGAGGGAACAGCCAGAGGATTTGCTGCGCTACGACCTGCTGCCAGAACGGCTGCGATCGTTAATCTAAAAAAAGAGGAGGGATGGATGAACGTGTTGGCGGTAATGCAGTGGCGCCAGCTGTTCGACCTTGTCTGGGCTTCAGTTGTGCAGTGGCGCCTTCTCGACATCCTTTGTGCAGTATTGGTCGGGTTCTTGCTGTTCTCTCGCGTCAGGGAACCGCGAACTCTTTGGTTGCTCAGGGGATATCTCTTTCTTGTTTTTCTGGCCTGGTTCTTCAAGTGGTCTGGGAAGCTCCCTCTCACATCAACGTTCATTGATGCGTTGGTTTTGGCATGCTCTTTGTCGCTGGCCATTCTCTGGCAGGGTGAGCTGCGAAGGTTGATGGAACTTCTCGGCACAGGCCGGTTGGCAGTGCTGCTTGGGAATCCACAGAGTCGACTCAGAACGACTGCTAGCACGGTTGCTCAGCTCACCGAGGCTGCTGGGCGCCTGTCGAAGAGCCGTCGTGGGGCTCTGATCGTGGTTGATCTCGGCAGTGATCTCAGGCCTGAGGACTTTCTCAATCCTGGTGTGACTGTCGATGCGCAGCTCAGTAAAGAGCTGCTTCTCAATCTGTTCGCTTCCGATACCCCTCTTCACGATGGTGCGGTGGTGATTAAGGGGAATCGCATCATTTCAGCTGGTGTGATCCTGCCTCTGTCCAGGCAGGGGGTCAGTCGCTACGGCACCCGACATCTGGCAGCACTGGGAATCACCGAACGCTTCGACCGCTGCATCTGCGTGGTGATATCCGAGGAGTCTGGAACCCTCTCGTTGGCAAACCAGGGAAGGCTCGAGCGCCCGATCACGAGTTCTCGTCTTCAGGACCTCCTCACCGAATTAATTGCCGCTTCTGTTTCATCGGCATCGATGAAAGTTCCGTCTCCACGTAGCGTTAAGACAGGAACTCAGGAATCTTTGCCTTGAGTCGTCAACTGGCCACCAGTGCCGATCAGGTTCATTCCAGATGCATTCCCGACGGTCTGGATCTGTCCAAGCTTCCTGGGCACCTAGCGGTGATCATGGATGGCAATGGACGCTGGGCCAAAGCTCGAGGGTTGCCCAGGGTGATGGGTCACAGAGCAGGTGTCGAAGCACTCAAGTCCACACTCCGACTCTGCAGCGACTTGGGCATCCGTGCCCTCACGGCCTATGCGTTTTCGACGGAAAACTGGTCGCGCCCCGGAGAGGAGGTGAATTTCTTGATGACCCTGTTCGAACGGGTGCTGCAGCGGGAACTCCATGCTCTGGAATCAGAGCAGGTTCGAATCAGGTTTCTCGGTGATCTGGAAGATCTCCCATTGCGACTGCAGACGCTGATCGCTGATGCCATGAGGCGAACTGCCGACAACCGTGGCATCCATTTCAATGTTTGTACCAACTACGGCGGACGCCGGGAATTGGTCAGAGCGTCACGACGCCTCGCTGAGCGGGTAGCCCTTGGGGAACTTGAGGTTTCCCAGATCGATGAGAACACACTGGCCGCAGAGCTTTACACCGTTGGAGAGCTCGATCCGGACCTTCTCATCCGCACGAGCGGAGAGCGGAGGATCAGCAACTTCCTGCTCTGGCAACTGGCCTATGCGGAGATTCATGTCACCGACGTGTTCTGGCCGGATTTCGGTGCCGATGCGCTGTTCTCCGCTCTGCTCGACTACCAGAGTCGTTGCCGGCGCTTTGGTGGCCTTGACGGGGTCACGCCGGATGCTCTGGGATCCTGATCACTGCAGGACACGTGGCTGGTGCGATGAGCGAACAGGTAGATCAACGCCATGACTGGACTCTGGGGGAGATTGAAGACCTTCTCCAGAGCCCTTTGATGGATCTTCTTTGGAGTGCTCAGGGTGTCCACAGGGCCGCCAATCCCGGCTACAGAGTGCAACTGGCTTCACTGCTCAGCGTCAAGACCGGAGGCTGCGAGGAGGACTGTGCGTACTGCCCTCAGTCGATGCATCACAGCAGTGATGTCACCGGTCAGCCGGATCTTGAGGTGAGGGCGGTTCTGGACAGGGCCCGTGTGGCCGCCGAGGCCGGTGCGGATCGCTTTTGTATGGGATGGGCCTGGCGTGAGATACGTGAGGGGCCTGCATTCGAATCGATGCTGGCCATGGTGCGTGGTGTACGGGAGCTTGGCCTCGAGGCCTGCGTGACCGCGGGCATGCTCACTGACATGCAGGCTCAGCGACTGGCGGAGGCTGGGCTCACGGCCTACAACCACAACCTCGACACCAGCCCGGAGCACTACGACAACATCATCACGACTCGCACCTATCAGGAGCGTTTGGAAACGCTTCAGAGGGTTCGTCAGGCGGGCGTGACGCTCTGCTGTGGCGGAATTATCGGCATGGGCGAATCGCTGCGGGATCGCGCCTCAATGCTGCAGGTGTTGGCGTGTCTGGATCCCCATCCTGAGAGTGTGCCGATCAATGCGCTCGTTGCTGTGGAGGGAACCCCACTGGAGGCCCAACCGAGCATCGACCCCTTGGAGCTTGTGCGCATGGTGGCTGTCGCCCGCATCTTGATGCCCCACAGCAGGGTACGGCTGAGTGCTGGGCGTGAGCAGCTCAATCGAGAAGCTCAGATCCTCTGTCTGCAGGCGGGAGCCGACTCGATTTTTTATGGAGATTCCCTGCTCACCACCAGCAACCCAGCGGTTGAGTCCGACCGTGCCCTTCTCGCTGCAGCTGGAGTGCAGGCCAGCTGGCAGGAGCGCTCTGTCGCATGAGCCTGAAGCCTCCGGCTCCATCCCGGTTCCTGGTGGCTGCGTTCTACGCCTTCACGCCGCTAGAGGGGGACACGCTCGCACGATTGCTGGAGGAGCTTCCAGCACTGGCTGCTCAGGGGAACGTTCTCGGATCCGTGCTGCTCGCATCTGAGGGGGTGAATGGAACCATTTCCGGTTCCGATGAGGGGGTTGGCCAACTTCTGAAGCGCTTGCGGTCTGACCTGCAACTTGGCAATGCGCACTTTGAGCGCCTTCAGGTGAAATTCAGTCACTGTGACCGCCAGGTCTTCCGGCGGTTCAAAGCGAGGCGGAAAAAGGAGATCGTGACCATGGGTGTCCCGTCGGTCGATCCGCGCGCGCGAGTGGGCACGTACGTTTCCCCGTCCGAATGGAATGCTGTGGTGGACGATCCGGACACGCTCCTCATCGACACGCGCAATCGCTACGAGGTGGCCATTGGCAGCTTTGAGGGTGCTGTCGATCCAGGCACCGATAGCTTCAGAGAGTTTCCTGAATGGGTTGAAAAGGAACTTCGCCCGCTCGTAGAGAGCAGGGCTCCAGCTCGGATTGCCATGTTCTGCACTGGTGGCATCCGTTGCGAGAAAGCCAGCAGTTATCTGATGCAGAACGGTTTTCCTGAGATTCATCATCTTCAGGGAGGGATTCTCAGCTACTTGGAGCAGATTCCCGAATCCGCAAGCCGCTGGAGGGGGGAGTGCTTCGTGTTCGATCAGCGTGTCGCTCTCAACCACCAGCTTCAACCTGGGCAGCACAGGCTTTGTCATGCCTGCGGCCTGCCGCTCACGCCTGAGCAACGGACCATGGAGAGTTACATCCCCGGTGTGCAGTGTCTTCACTGCAAGGACCTGTTCTCGGATCGGGATCGTGCCCGTTTCCGTGAACGCCAACGCCAGTGGGAGCAGCAGCACGCAGGTGGTCACTGACCATGACAGCCCTGCCGATCCTCTACAGCTTCCGGCGTTGTCCTTACGCGATGCGAGCCCGCTGGGCCATTCTCGAGGCAGGCCTCCTGGTGCGATGGAGGGAGGTGGAACTCAAGGCCAAGCCCGCCGCCATGCTGGAGAGGTCGCCGAAAGGGACCGTTCCTGTTCTTGTGCTCTCCGACGGGACGACCGTCGATGAAAGTGCGGATGTGATCCACTGGGCTCTGCACCAGGCTGATCCCCGCGACCTCGCCCGTCGGCAGTGCCTCAAGCAGCAAGCCGAGATCCGTGATCTGATCAACGCCAACGATGGTGTGTTCAAGCATCATCTGGATCGCTTCAAATACATCGATCGTTATCCCGGAGCCTGCAAAGAACACCACCAACAGGCTGGTCTTGAGATTCTCCATCGCTGGTCGCAGCGGATCGACGGCCATGGAGGCTGGCTTCTCGACGGTGGATGTTCGCTGGCGGATGGGGCCTTGTTCCCATTTGTGCGTCAGTGGCGGATTGCCGATCCGCAGGGATTCGACAGTGATCAGGGGTTGAAGGGCCTGCGCGGCTGGTTGCAGGGCTTCCTCGACAACCCTGGATTTGAACGCTTGATGCAACGGGCCGATCCATGGGCTCCAGGGGGGCATCAGCCCCATTTCCCAGCCGACGCCATTGCCGTACCCAAGGACCAACCTCTGTTCCATCTGGCTCTTGCAGAGGACTGGTCGCAGGCCGAGCGTTGCGGCCACTACTCCACCTCAACCCGAGGGTTGTCTGTGGAACAGGTGGGTTTCATTCACCTGTCCTGGCGAGACCAGATACCCGATACCTTTCGGCGTTTTTACGCTGATGCCGGTGATGTTCGCTTGCTCACCGTGGATCCGATGCAGATTCAGGCCCCCTTGCGCGCTGATGCCGTTCCCAGTGGAGAGCTGTTCCCCCACCTCTATGGCGCCTTGCCTGTTGAGGCGGTGACCTCGGTCACCTCTTACCCCTCAGACTGAGCCAATGCTGGATCAACTTGAACGCGAGGCTTGCAGCCGCGACCTGTTGCTGAGGTTGCAGGTGGGACGTCCCCTGGGCCTGTGGAGTCTGCGTCTTGTGGTGGCCCGCTCCAGCGAGGAGAGGCTGCAGTTGCTCGGGGAGATGAAAGCCTGGGCCTATGGACGCTCCGGTGGACTTCAGCTCGACACGCTGCGTGTTCTCCCCGGTGCACCGGCGGGATGCGCTGATCTGATCTGGGCCGCGACTATGGCCTGGGCCCTTGAAGCCACCCCGTGCCGCCGTGCCCGCTTGCTCGCCATCAGAGATGACGAGCGTCAGCATCGGCGACTGGTCCGCTACTTCCAGGCCAAGGGATTCCAGTCGGTGCGGGAGGTGCAGGCTGCTCTTTTGGATCTCCCTCTGCGCATGGTGTGGGGCGGTGCAGGTGAACTGATGGTGGGCGACTGTGCTGTTGTGCTCGAAGGCGCTCTTGGGCGTTGGCGTGCTCAGGCCGCGGCGTGATAACTGCTGCGCACCAGTGGTGCGCTGCGCACTACGGAGAAGCCAAGCTCCCTGGCGATAGTCCCCAGTTCCGCGAATTCATCCGGATGCCAGTAACGGGCGACGGGAATGTGGGCCAGGGAAGGCCGCATGTACTGACCGATGGTCAGGCGCTGGCAGTTCACAGAGCGGAGGTGCTCCATGGTTTGGATCACCTCCTCCCGGGTCTCGCCTAGCCCGAGCATCAGTCCGCTCTTGGTGGGAATCTCAGGTGCGAGTTCCTTCGCAGCGGCCAGCAATCCAAGCGAGCGTTCATAGGTCGCTCCCCGTCTCACTTCGCCCTGCAATCGCTCAACGGTTTCCAGATTGTGGTTGAAGCAGATGGGTAGGGCATCCAGAACCGTTTTCAATCGCTGCCGCTGGACCTGGACTCCTTCGCGCTGGTCTGGCCGCCCGCCCCAGAAGTCTGGAGTGAGCACCTCGATCGCGATCAACGGATTGCGCTGTCGGATCGCCTCCATGGCACTGGTGAAGAGGGATGCTCCATGGTCCTCAAGATCGTCTCGGGCGACTGCGGTGAGCACCACATAACGCAGCTCCATAGTGATCACGGCATCCGCCACCCGTTCTGCTTCTAAGGGGTTCAGGGCTTCGGGGGCCCGGCCCTTGTCCACCTGACAGAACGCACAACTGCGGGTGCAGATGGACCCACCCAGCAGAAATGTGGCCGTGCCGGCGGCATAACACTCGCCCCGATTCGGGCAGCGTCCTTCTTCACAGATGGTGTGAAGAGCGTTGGATTTCACAAGGGTCTGAACACGTTCGATCGCGGAGGCGTCGCCTACGGATCGCCGCAACCATTCGGGTAGACGTTCCCTCGGTGGGATGGAGGAATAGCGACTGATCTGACCCATGTCACTCGACAGCCCTTCGCCCTTCGAGCGCCCGGCTGAGGGTGACCTCGTCGGCGTATTCCAGTTCGCTGCCCACCGGGAGTCCGTAGGCGATTCGGCTCACCGTGGTGAAAGGTTTCAGCAGCCGAGCCACATAGAGGCTCGTGGTGTCTCCCTCCACGCTGGGTGTGAGGGCAAGGATCACTTCTTCGGTGTTGCTGGCTGCAACCCTTTTCACCAAGCTGGAGATCTGAAGCAGGTCGGGTCCGATTCCATCCATGGGCGAGATCAGGCCTCCAAGAACGTGATAGTGGCCGGAAAATTCCCGTGTGCGCTCTAGCGCCAGGAGATCGCGTGAATCGGCCACAACACAGATCTGGCCGTTGGACCGTTCGGGATTGCGGCAGATCTCACAGATTGGCTCTGCGCTGAGGTGGTGGCAGGTCTGGCATTGGCCGACCTCCGTTCGCGCTGCCAAGAGTGCATTGGCAAAACTGTGGATCTGCTCCTCCGGTTGGCGAAGCAGATGCAGGGCCAGTCGCTGGGCAGTGCGTGGTCCGATACCAGGCAACCGCTCGAATTGATCGATCAGCCGTGCCAGTGGGCGGGTGAAGCCGCTCAGAACTCTTTGGCAAGTGTCTGAAATCTAGGCAGGCATTTGCGCGGGCAGAATGGCCACATCCTGACGATGGCCCGATGCGTTTTTCGCTGCACTCTTCGCTCAGAACGTTGTGCGCACTGCTCTGCGTCTTGATGCTGACCGCTTGCAGCGGAGCGGGGGCGGGGCTCAACTCCTTCAAGAGCCCAGATGGACGTTATGCCTTCCTCTATCCGACCGGGTGGACCCGCGTGGCCGTGACCGGGGGGCCGCAGGTGGTCTTTCACGATCTGATCAACAGCGATGAGACCGTCAGCCTGGTGGTGTCGGATGTGGATCCAGACGATGACCTTGAAGAGCTGGGTAGTGCCGTTGCCGTTGGCGAACGACTCCGCCGGGACGTGATTGCTCCGGACGGCAGTGGCCGTGAGGCAGATCTCATCGAAGCGCGTGAACGGGAGAGCGACGGTCATACGTTTTATGACCTGGAATACGCGGTTCATCTTCAGGACCGTGATCGACACGAGCTGGCCACTGTCGTGGTCGATCGCGGTCGCCTTTACACCCTGGCCACCAGCACCAACGAGGACCGCTGGACAAAAGTGCAGGGATTGTTCGAGTCAGTGATCACCTCCTTCACCCTGCTGATCTGAGTTGCTGCCGTTTGTTTGAACTGTCCTCCCGCCTGAAGCGGCAGTCGCGAGTCAGCAGCAGGATGTTTTTTTGACGACATCCAGCCGGGTTGAACGACTCAGAGGTCGCTTGAGTGGCCTCTCTGACCACCAGCAGGTGGGGACGTTTTTGGTTGGCATCGGCGGTTTATTGGGTCTTTGGCTGATTTTTTGGCCTGTCCCGACCCAGGTGGAAGGTCAGGGCGTCTGGAACGGCAGCTCGAGCAGCAGAAAGGCAATCTCGAGCAGCTGATCCTTCAGAACGAGAAGCTCAACCAACGCGATGCACTGCGCATCGCCACTGCCAAGGCAGCCCTGGACACGGCTCTGTCCAATCCATTCCTGACATCTCCGACAGTGTGGTTGTCTCCTCTGCCTTTGGCTCAGAACAGAAAGCGATAGCGCCAGCTGCTGGACTCAGTGGCATCGCTGCCCCGGGGCCTCTCACCCGGCCACTCCGTCTCCAGATAACTGATTCCATTGCGATAGAAGGGTCGCGCCGGTAGCCGTTCGGTTTCCAGTTCGGTGAGACCCATCGCCGTGATCAACCCCCCCAGTTCCATCGCGCCGAGATCTGTGTCGAGATTGCGGCCCGCCGCCTTGATCAGCGCTGGGAGCTTCAGCAGATGCTGGGGTTTCGTCAGGGTGCTGAACAGGCTTTTCAGAACCAGCTTTTGACGTTCGAGTCGTCCGAGGTCTCCTTCCCCGTCATGGCGCCAGCGCAGGAATCCCTCCAGCTCACGGCCGCGGAGCACTTGGGGGCCCGGCTGTAGATCGATCAGCAAACCCTGGCTGTTGTCGCGGTAGTAAAGCCGTTTGGGAACATCCACTTCCACGCCGCCCACCAGATTGCTCAGGGTGCGGATTCCTTCCAGATTCACAAGGATGTGATGGTCGATCGGACGACCCATCAGCCGTGAAAGTTCCTTCTTCACGGCGTCCGCGCCACCACGAGCAAACAAGGCATTGGCCTTGAGCGGACCGAAGCTGCGTGAATCGATGTAACTGTCCCTAGGAATTTGGGTGATCGAAGTTCGGCCCGCTTCGAGCCTCACGGTGAAAATGGCGTCGGTGTTTCCGCCTCCTTCATCCACCCCCAAAACCAGGATCTCGCGATTGTCGAAGACCGACCAGGCCGAGAATGGATTGCTGACCGGAATCAGTGGCGGGGCGTCCGCATCCGGCATCAGAGCTCGGCTCAGCGGAATTGCCAACAGAAATCCTCCTGCCAGCCCTCCGGCAGCCGCCATGAGAAGGGTTTTGATTCCGACGCGCTGCCGGTAGTTCATGCCTTTAACTTAGGCGGTTATTTCCCAGCTCTTAAGGCTTTCTTCACGTTGCTGCTTAGTGCAGGGGGTCGCTGACCACCAAGGAAGCGCACTTCAGCTGGTTCACCAGATTGCTGGTGCGGTCACTGGCAGGGATCGGCAGACCTGCAACTCGCCGTCGCTGAGAGCGCAGGATCACCAGATCGTGATTACGGCTCTGGACGTGAATGAATCGATCGATTCCAGGCCCTTCGCAGAGTTCAATGCGCAGATCAAGTCCTTCGGCGTCGTCCCGAGCAGACCAACTGAGCAGTTCTTCACGCATCCAAGATCGGTCATGCCGATTGAAGCGAGGGTCATGAATGTGGAGGAGGGTGATTCTTGCGCCATTGGTCTCCCCTGCGCTGCCCTGAAGGCGCAATGCCAGCTCGAACTGTTCCCGCGCATTGGAGGAGAGATCCTTGATTGGAACAAGGATTCTGCGGAATTCCGTCTCGGTCTCTTCCTTCAGATTCACCACCACCACGGGACAATGCGCCGTTCTGCAGACTCCATCCACCAAGTCGCCGAAGAGCCAGTTGCGCAAGCGATCGGGACGGCCAGCACCTATCAGAAGTAAATCGGCTCCTTGCTCAAGGGCGCTGCGGCTCATGCCGCCAGGGATGTCCTCATCCAATCGGAGTAAGCACCGTGTGTTCACCGAGAGGTGGTTGCCGATCACTGACGCCTCTTTGAGGCGCTCTCGTGCCGCGGCCAGGGCTCTGTTCAGACCACCTCTTGCATCCTCGAGATTGGGGCTGACCAGGGCCAGGGGCAGCAGCTGTCCGCTCTTGGCATCGTCTCCTTTGAGCAAGCGTGCAGCAATGGTCAGAAGGCGCCTCTCTGTGTCTGGATTCGAGATGGGCACAACCACGTTCAGTGGCCTTCGGACCACGGCTCGGATGCGCGTGTTGGCGGTTTCATTCCTTGCTGAGCCGCTAAGGATCGGCTTGGAGCTGCTCTCATCTGGTTCCATCAGCGCCACAACGGAGCGGGTGGTCAGGGTCGGGCCAAGGGTCGCCGTCACCACCATCACGGCGAGCACACTGTTCAGCACCGTGGCATCAAGCAGTCCGGCTTGAAATCCCACGAAGGCTGTGGCCAGGGTGGCGGCCACCTTTGGCATCGCCAGGGACCACATCAGCAAGATCTGATTGTTGCTGTACCGGAACCAGCGGCCGGCGATCACAGCGGCCAGGGCCTTGCAGCCAAGAGCCCCAATCAGCATCAACGCGGTGAAGTCGAGCGTGTTCACGCTCGCGGCGAGGTCACTGAGATTGAGCAGCAGCCCAAGGTGGATGAAGAAGATGGGAATGAAGAGTGCCCCACCGACGAAGATCACCTGCTCCTTCACTCTCCCTTCCGGCAACACGGAATTAACGGCCAGTCCGGCGAGAAAAGCGCCCACAATTTTTTCGACACCTGCGAGTTCAGCGCCAAGTGAGGCGATGAACAGAGCAAGCAACACAGTGAGAAAAACGCGGTTTTCATCGGTGATGCTTCGCATCCAGAGACGTCGTCCGAGCCATCGGATCGCCCAGACCACCCCCAGAGAGAAAAGCGCGATGCTGGCGAACAACCCTGTCATCCCCGCTGCTGTGAGGTTTCCGCGACCAAGACCCAGGGCGACAGCGAGCAGGAGCAACGCGGCGATATCCGTGAGGATTGTGCTGCCAACGCTGACGATTACCGACTCATCACGCTGGGCTCCATAGCTGCGCACGATCGGGTAGCCAAGGGGGGTGTGCGTTGCCATCAGAGCCCCGAGGAGCAGGCTGGGGACCAGGGAGAAACCAAAAAGCTGGCCGATACCGACCCCTGTGGCGACGCCGAAGGCAAACACCAACAAACCGAATCCCACCGAGCGGTTTTTGACGCGGTTGAATTCCTCGAGATCGATCTCCAGCCCGACGGTGAACAGCAGGTAGATCGCGCCGATGTCGGAGAGCAGGGTGATGGTTTCTCCCTGGGCATCAAGCCATTGCAGGCAATGGGGACCCACCAAAACGCCTGCTGCCAAAAGGCCCACGAGGTCTGGCAGTCGCAGGCGTCTGGTGAGGGGTGGCACCAGCACGGCGATGGCCACCAGCAGGGCGAAAATGCCCAGCGGATGCTCCATCATGTGATGTATTGAAGCTGACATCAGCTCCTGCGATTAGAGGACCAGAGCTTCGTCGCTTCGGAGACCGGCTTGCACGCGCCAAAGGTCCGCGTAGGCACCTGGCTGATGCAGAAGTTGATCATGGGTTCCGTCTTCAACGATGCGTCCCTGATCCATGACGACGATTCGATCGGCATGACGCACCGTGCTGAGGCGATGGGCAATCACCAGTGTGGTGCGGTTGGCGGTGATGTGCATCAGGGATCGCTGGATCGCCGCTTCAGTGTCGTTGTCAACGGCGGCTGTGGCCTCATCGAGCACCAGGATCGGCGCATCTTTCAGGATGGCCCGTGCGAGGGCGATGCGCTGACGCTGACCACCCGAGAGCCTCTGGCCTCGTTCGCCCACTACCGTGTCAAATCCATCCGGGAGGGCGTCGATGAAGTCGAGCGCTTCGGCCTGTCGGGCCGATTCACGCACCGCCGATTCGGTGGCCTCCGGAGCCGCATAGGCGATGTTGTCCCTCACGGTGCCATGAAACAAGTAGATGTCCTGGCTGACGAGAGCGATCGCTCGCCGCAGGTCACCCAGTTGCAATTGATCGATCGGGATGTCATCGAGAAGGATCTGGCCTCCGCTCAGGGGATACAGACGCAGCAGAAGTTTCACGAGAGAGCTTTTCCCTGATCCGGTCGCGCCGACAATCCCCAGGGTGCTTCCTGCCTTGATGGTCAGATCGAAGTGATTCAGGAGAGGTGGCCGGTCCCGGTACGAGAAGTTCACGGCCTGATAACGCACTTCGCCCCGGATGCGGGCTTGATCCAGCGTCCGGTTGCCTCCAGCGATCCGGATCGGTGTGTCGATCAGATCCAGTACCCGGTGGGTGGAGGCCATGGACCGCTGGTAATCATCAAGCGTGCGGCCGAGCGTGGTGAGAGGCCAAAGCAATCGCTGGGTGATGAATACCAGAAAGCTGTAGGTGCCAACAGCGATCACGCCTTGCCACGCCTGGAGACCTCCGATCAGGAGGATTGCCAGGAACGCGAACAAGATCGCAAAGCGAATGAGGGGGATGAAGGCAGCCGAGATGCGAATGGCGCTTCGGTTGCAGTGCCGGTAAGCATTGCTCTCCTCCCGCAGTTGCTCCAGCTCCCAGGCCTCGTTGGCGAAGCTCTTGATGGTGAGCATTCCCCCTAGGTTGTTGCTGAGCCGGGCTGCCAGGTTGCCGGCCCGTTCACGAACCTCCCGGTAGCGCGGAGCCAGCTGGCGTTGAAAACGCAGGGATCCCCAGAGAATCACTGGAATGGGCAGAAAGCTGAAGAGCGCCACCCCTGGAGCCACAACGGTCATGGCGCCTCCTACCAGCAAAACGGTTGTGATCAGATGCAGGATTTCGTTGGCACCGTGATCGAGAAAGCGCTCGAGCTGGTTGATGTCGTCATTGAGAACGGTCAGCAGCCGGCCGCTGCTGTCGCGCTCAAAAAAATCCATCTCCAATTTCTGGAGATGGTCGTAGGCCTCAAGCCGAAGACTGTGCTGCGTGGATTGGGCAAGATTTCGCCAGAGCACTCCATATAAGTACTCAAAGAGCGATTCAGCTGTCCAGACGATGAAGGACATCCCAGCCAGCACCGTGAGCTGGGTTGGCACCGTTGTGGCACCGAGTTTCGCCAGCCAGGACGTGTCCTGCTGGACCACAACATCCACCGCAAGGCCGATCAGCACTGGCGGAGCGAGATCAAAGATCTTGTTGATCACTGAACAGCTTGCCGCCACCCAGACTCTCCGCCGATAAGGCCTCAAGTGGAGAATCAGACGGCTGAGTGCGGCCGGACTTCGTGCTGGAGCAACAGAGGACGGCATCCGCGGAATCTGCAGTCCTTGTATTCAAGCGTTGTGTTGCACCTGAACATCCACAAGAGCAAGGGCGCTGTAGACCTGAAGAAGAACGAGGAGGACCTATGGCCCGTTCCCGCGACAACACCCGATTCAATCGCTATCTGGCAAAGAAACATCGCCAAGATCTGAGGGGAGCTGTTCCTTCACTTTGCGCTGATGCAGGTCAACCTATTGATGTCAGTGGGAGGTTGATGAAGCGTGCCATCAGCCTTGACCAGCGACTTGAGTTCTTGACGGAGGAGGAGCCGGCCTTTTGAGCCGGCTCCGGCAACGGTTACCAGCGGTTTCCACCACCGTCGTATCCGCCGCCTTCTCCTCCGCGGCCGCCACCACCGCCGTAACCGCCACGGCCGCCGCCGCCGCCGCCACCACCAGTGCGCTCACGAGGAGTTGCCTTGTTGACACGGATCATGCGACCCATCCATTCGACGTTCTGAAGGTCGTCAATGGCCTTCTGTTCGTCTTGATCGCTATTCATTTCCACGAATCCGAAACCGCGCTTGCGGCCGGTTTCGCGATCAAGAGGAAGGCTGGCACTCTTCACCTCGCCGTATTGGCTGAACAGATCGAGCAGATCTTCCTGCTCGGCCTGAAAGGAGAGGTTGCCGATGTAGATGGTCATTTCCTGTTGGGACCGATGGACATTTGATCAGTGAAGCCGTGGTCCGAATTGGAAAGTCCTTGATGCTGAAGCCGGAAAGCTGAAGCCTGGGGGAGCGAGCCGTTCAGAGCCGAACGCTGAATCTGATGCATTCCCAAGCTACAGCCTGGCCTGTAGCAACGTCACGACAATCAGAAGACAATTGGAAGGGGAGGGCGAATTTCCTTCAGGTCAGGGCATTGTCAGGAGACCCTGACGGAGAAGTTGATGACTGCACTCAGCCTTCGTTGTCTCGGATGGACGGCCGAGGGAGAACTCGATGCATCCGATCAACTTGAATTGCTGCAAACGCTGTTGTTGGGCGCGCAGCCGGATGTTCAGATCGAATTGATTTATTTGATCGAAGCCACAGCACTGCGCCAGCCCTGCGCAAGCCTCGAAATCACTCCATTGACAAGCTTTTAGAGCTTGTAGCGGTCAGCTGCTTTCTGCTTGCAATTGTCCTGAGCGGATTGGATTGACACTCCTGCATTCACCTCATCGAGAAAACACGTGCAGGTGTATTCGCCCATTCCCGCAGGAGGTGTCTTGCCGGCGCTGGCCATGGCACCGTTGAAGCCAGCCATGCACAGACGATGAATCATGTTTTGATCTTCTGATGCAAGCACGGGCAAGACCGGTGCGACCACCAAGCTCAGCGCAAGAGTGATCGCAGAGAAACCGGCAGTCGTCAGGGTCATGAAGCTTTCGTGATCTGCAATTCCCGATTCAGCACCTTAAGGCGTTGCAGCGAATCGAAAACATCGTCAGGCATACCCTTCGGCAGGTCTACCAGGCTGTGGGATTCAAAGATCTGAATCCGACCGATCATCCGTCCCTGAAGACCAGATTCGTTGGCGATTGCTCCCACAAGATTGCCCGGCTTGACTCGGTCGCGATGGCCAACTTCCACTCGGTAGCGCGTCATGTTGTCTTCGGGAGGGCGGGCATCACGCTCGGGGCGACGGCGATCCCGCCCTCGATCCCCCCGCCGATCATCGCGGCGCTCGGTGCGTACAGGCGCCTGAAGCCAGCTCTCATCACCACTCACCAGCAGCGGTTGATCGCCAACCACGAGTCTCAACGCAGCCAGGGCCAGTTGATCTGCTGAGAGCTCATGCTCCTGGGCCACGCGCTGAATGAGCTCCTGCAGGAGGGGAGTCTCGTCATCGGCCTCGCAGACAGCAGCCTCACTCAGGCGATTTCTAAGTCGATCCAAACGACTTTGATTGATTTCCGCGTTGCTGGGAATGTCCATCGGCTCGATCGACTGGTTCACAGCCCGTTCGAGGTTGCCTACAAAGCGCCGTTCACGCGGTGTGACGAACAGGATGGCTTCGCCCGTTCGACCTGCTCGACCCGTGCGGCCGATGCGGTGCACATAGGCCTCGCTGTCGAACGGCATGTCGTAATTGATGACAAGGCCGATGCGGTCCACATCAAGGCCGCGTGCTGCAACATCGGTGGCCACGAGGATATTGACAGTCCCCTTTCGCAGCCGATCAACGGTGCGCTCTCTCTGGTTCTGCGGGACGTCTCCATTGAGGACTGCGACATCGTGACCCGCCGCTTCCAGAGATTCAGCCACCGTCAGGGTGATTGCCTTGGTCCGGGCAAAAATGATCACGCCCTCGCCAGTGACGGCCTCGAGTACACGATTGAGAGCTTCGATCTTGTGTGAGTTCTGCATCGTGATCGACCGCTGGCGGATGCGTTTCGCCTCTCGATCCTTGGTTTTGATCGTGATTTCAGCGGGTTCCTGCAGATAACGCTTCGAGAGGCGACGAATTTCATTCGGCATCGTTGCCGAGAAGAGCACCACCTGTCTCTCCTCAGGGAGCTGGTCAAGAATCCACTCCACGTCATCAATGAAGCCCATCCGAAGCATTTCATCGGCTTCATCGAGCACCAGGCTGCGAAGCCCTGTGGTGTCGAGGGTGCCTTGCCGCATGTGATCCATCACCCTCCCTGGGGTGCCCACCACCACATCGACCCCTCGTTTGAGGGTATGGATTTGGGAGCGGAAATCCGATCCCCCGTAAATCGCCAGCACGTTCAGATGGGGATGACCGGCGGCGTAAGCCTTGAACGAGTCAGCCACCTGCATGGCCAGTTCCCGGGTTGGGGCCAGCACCAGCACCCGGGGCTTGCTGCTGCGTCCTTCAAGACGCTCGAGAAGAGGAAGGGCGAAAGCTGCTGTTTTGCCTGTTCCGGTCTGGGCCTGACCAACAAGGTCACGACCGAGCATCAGCTCGGGAAAGGCTGCTTTCTGAATCGGGGAAGGCTCCTTGTATCCCTTCTCCTCCAGAGTTCTCAGCAACGCTTCGCTGAAGCCAAACCCGGCGAATCCAGACTCTTCTTTGGTCGACTCTTCTGCGATGGACTCTGCGGGTTCTGCGTCGTTGCAGGGAGCGATCACGGTGGTGAACAACTCCTCGTTGGGGAGTGTTTCCGAAGACTGCTCGGAAACAGTGAGATCCACGGCGCAAGGCACTGCGGCCTGCGGGGGTGTCTGGGTCATGGTGAAGACGGCGCTCAGCCTGATTGATCCTTCAAATCAGGCTTGCAACGTCCCATCGGCAAATGCCGCGCAGTATTGCTTGCCGTCTGTTCAAAGGTGAATTTTTAATTTATCACCCGGCCAAAGTCATCTTCGAGGCGTTCGATATCACTTTCCTCGAGCGTGCCTCCGTGTTGTACCTCGATGATCAGGAGATCGCCCGGCCCACCACTGGCGCGGTGAATCGAGCCGCAGGGGATATGGAACGTGGTCCCTGCCTTGGCTTTCACTAGGTGACCATCGCAGAGCAGCTGTCCTGTTCCAGCCACCACGGTCCAATTCTCGCTGCGATGGCGATGGCGCTGCAAGCTCAGTCTGCAGCCATGGCGCACCAGCAGTCGCTTGAGTTTGTAGCCAGGACCTGAAAGCAGGTCTTCATACCAACCCCAGGGGCGTTCCACCCGTGTTGACACGCTTTGAACCGTCACTGCTTCTCTCACAGCATGCCGTCATTGACGGCATGCGCCAGTCGGTACAGCTTCAGCTGTTGGCGTGCCCGAGTCATCGCTGTGTAGAGAAGGGCTGAAGAATCCAACGCGTCTTGCGGAGGCCACAGCAGAATCACATTGGTGACCTCACTCCCCTGCGCCTTATGGATGGTGAGGGCCAGCGCTGGCTCCAGCTGGCGGATGCGCGCAGGATGAATCAGTCGGAACTGGCTGCCTGCATTGCCGTCGTTGCAGCGGAACAAAAACCGTCGCGACGCACCCTTGCCGACCGCGAGACCCAAGTCGCCATTGGCGAGTCCGAGATCCATCTGATTTTCGCTGCACAGCACCGGCAGACCTTCAGGCCATCCCGAAGGATCATCTCCTTGGACCAGATCGCGATGCAGGGAATCAACACCCCAGGGTCCCCGGCGGCGAGGACAAAGAACGATGAGATCGTCGAGCCGACTGAGCAGTCCTGCGCTGGTTGTCGGGTTGGGATGGCCCTCTGAGTCGGTGGATAACTGGGCCGTTGAGCGGCCGAGTTCCGCCAGACGGTTTCGCAAGACTTGAATCACGGTGTCGGGGATCCGACGGTCATGGCAAATCTGGAGGGCGACATTTGCCTGCTCGTCCAGCCCGTTGCACGCGTCCCAGAAAGCCTCTTCCCCCGCGTTGCGCAGCAGACTCCCCAGCCGTGCCAGCTCTCCTCTGTTGCGGTAAATCCGGTTGAGGCAGATGGCGGCATCACCGAAACGGTGCCGGCGTTCTGGGTGCTGGAGGTGTTGCCAGACCGCTCCAACGCCGATGGGCGGCAGTTGGTTGGCGTCTCCCACAAGCACCAGCTGTGCCTCTTGAGGTAGGGCCGCCAGCAGTGCCTGAGCCAGGTTGAGATCCACCATGGATGCTTCATCAACCACGAGCACATCAAGATTCAGTGGGTGCCGGCTGTTACGGCCGAAGCCTCCTGGGCGCGCTTCCAAGAGGCGGTGCAGGGTGGTGCAGGGCAGGCCCTTGGTTTGCGGGTCGCTCTGAAGCGCTTCCTCCAGGCGTCGGGCCGCCTTGCCGGTGGGAGCCGCCAGATGGATACGCAAGGCCTCGCGTTCAGCCATTGCTTGGAGCAGCATCGCCTGCACGGTGCTGGTTTTCCCCGTCCCCGGGCCGCCGCTCACCATCACCAGGCGATGGCGTGTGATGGCTTGGACAGCGGCCCGCTGCTCCGCATTGAGCGTCCCGAGCTCTGGCGGATTCACGGCGTTGGCTTGGCCCCCGCTGGGCAGGGTGTGACTGCGATCGATGAGTTCCTTCTCCAGGCACTGCATGGCTTGATGCCATCGCTTCCAGTGCAATTGATCGCCATCGAGAACCATCAACTGGGGCGGATCAGTCAGCCATCCGCTGCGCTCGAGGAGCTCGCGCTGCCCTTCCTCGATGCTCAGGCTTGTTTCGCCCACGCTGAGAGCTGCCGTGAGTGCCTGTACGAGATCCTCGAGCGCCTGTTCATCCGTTGCTGACAGGCTTGCCACGGGCGGACGGCGGCGGCGCAGCATGGCCATGACTCCGTTGGCGAGTTGCTGGCTGAGTTGTGCGCCTTCGCTGCGGTTCATGGCTGGGTTCCTTGGAGCAGCTGATTCAGACGTTCCAGCCGCTGCAACGGTGCCGGTTCGAGGATCACGCCGCTCCCCCCCCGCTCGCTGACACCGCGAAGAAAGACGTAGGCATAGCCGCCGAGATGGCGATCCGGGGAGTAGTCGACCAGGCGCCACCGCAGGAAGCGATGCAGGGCCACCAGGTAAAGATGGGCTTGGAGGGGGTAGTGGTGCTGGAGCATCTGCTCCTCCATCGCGGATTGGGTGTAGTGCCGTGGGCCGCAATAAAGGGGCTGTCCTCCGCCGTCCCGCTCGCCGATCCAGTTGCTCTTCCAGTCGGCGACCCACCAGCGGGCGGTGGCGAGATCATCACCATCGGTGAACACCAGATCGATTGAGCCTGTGAGGAAGCCCCGGCTGTGAATGTCCAGGGTCTCCAGTCGAGCGGCATAGTCCGGACCGAACCGCTTGTGGGGGTCGCGGCGGAAGGCACTGGCGAGAGCCGATGCCCGCACAGCTCTGCCCGTATGGGCCACTGGAAGATCGAAGCTGAGTTCATGCAGGCGCCGACCGCTGTGGAGATCAGCCAGGCGCAGACTGTCGAGGGGGCCGCCGAGGGGTGAGCGGAGCACCGTGTTGACGGCCTTGAGAACGTCCTCTTTCAACGTGAGATCCAGGCCGGAACGACTCAGCTCGCGCTCGACGAGCTCATGGTTGCTGGGCTGATCGATCGGCTGATCGAAGGGAATCTGCTCCAGGATCCGGTGCAGGCAATCGCCTGCTGTCGCTCCACGCGGAAACGTACCGAGAGAGCCGGTGCGCGGCAGTGGCTCTCCGCTTGGCTGGACGTCTGGCACCTCGTCTGGCCCCAGGTCTCGTGCGCTTGTGGATGGCGCTTCGGTTCCGGCATCCACATCCCGGCCTTCTTCGAGTTCGTGGGGGTTGTTGCGATTGCTTTGGTGTGGGCTGGAGGCACTAGCAATCCATGCTGAGTAGCTGCTGCGTCCCCAGGAGCGATCCAGGGCTTCCTTCGGTACCGGTCCGCACTGAAGCGACTGGGGTTGTCTGGATGGACTCCAGCGCAGGTCTGGAGGGATGGATCGCGGGTGATGCAGGCTGATTCGCGGATCGTCATCGCCTGCGCGTGCATCCAGCCAGGGATCCAGAGGATTGCCGCTGGGGTTGGCTTCACCGGCACTGAAGAGCACCAAATGGCGTTCAGCGCGGGTGACTGCCACGTAGGCCAAGCGTTCGGCCTCCGCCATGCAATCCAGGGCATCGGCGCAGGCGGCTGCGTGCCCGCTGCCCCAGTGCGGATTCAGGGCCACCCTCCAGCTCCCTGAGCGATCACCTGCGGGAAGACGCCACAGCGGCCCTTTCCCAGGGGATGGCGCCTCCCAGAGGTAGGGACAGATCACAACTGGATATTGCAGACCCTTGCTGCGGTGCACCGTGACCACGGCCACTGCGCTGGCCACTAGATCGCTGTAGGGCTGACGCTGTTCCGGCACGTTATCCGGTGGATGCAGGCGTTGCCGGCGCAGCCAGTCGGCTCCGCCTGCAGCATTGAGTCCTTGTCGGTGCATGGAGTCCTGCACCAGGCGTGCGCATTGCTGCAGATCTCCCAAGAGACGTCCGCGTGTCGACAGGTCGGCCAGGGTTTCCCCTTCCAGGAGCTGGGCCAGGCAGCCCATCACTCCAAGCCGAGGCAAGGCATCGGCGAGGGCCTGGAGTTTGGCGGCGAACTGGTCGAGTTGCCCGTTTCGATCGCATGCTTCAAGGGTGTCGGCAGGCCATTGCATCAGGGCTCCTGTCGCCAGTCGGCGCAGTCGTTCATTGTCCGCCGGGCGGGCCAGACCATCAAGAAACCATTGCAATTCAACGGCTCCACGGCTGCTGAGCACATCCCCGGGGCTGATCAGGCGGCTGGGCAGGCCCACCCTTGAGAGCTGGTCACGGATTGCTTCAGCCTGCCGGTGGCGACTGACAAGAATGCAGAGGTCTGCAGGCGTGAGGGAGGTGTCGTTGCTGAGGATCTGAAGCAGCAGATCCGCAGCGAAGCAGGGGATGCTTGCTTCCAGATCGGTTCGGCTCCTGCTGCCGCCGGCATCCTCGGGATTGAACGCGAGGATCTGCAACGGTGCCTCGCCTGCCGGCAGTGACAGAGGGGTGCAGCTGGCCTTCGCCGATACCGCTGGTACGGCGAGTTCGGAGTGTTTGAGTCCTGGAGACATCAAGCGATTCATGGCCTCCATCAGCGCAGGTGTGGTGCGCCGGTTGTCGAGCAGATCGTCGATGCGATCGACCTGAGCGCGTGCGCTCTTGTAGGTGTTGAGATCACCGCCGCGAAAGCGATAGATCGCCTGTTTGGGGTCCCCCACCATCAGCAGGAGATGCTCGCGGGAGGCAAAGGTCTGGCGCAGGAGTGTCCACTGCAGGGGATCGGTGTCTTGAAATTCATCGATCAACGCAACCTTGTAGCGGGCCCGCAGGGCTGTAATCCATGGTTGAGACCTGGATGGATCCGTGGGGTTCAGTGCATCCAGCAGGCCTGAGAAACCCACCACTCCACGACGTTGGCGTCGTTGATCGATCTCGCGCAGTCCGCGCATGAGCAAATAGCGCCAGGTCTGCTCCCCAGGTCCATCCCAGAGCGCAGCGATGGCTTGCATCAGCTCTGGTCGAGGCAGGCTTGGTGAGGTTTCGCCGCATTTGCGGGCTGTTTTGGAGAAGACGCCTGGGTGGAAAAAAGTGCCAAGAATGGCCTGGTTGCGTACTGTTTCGTAACGAATTGGTAACGATTGCGTGTCATCGCGCGTTTCAATCCAGCTGCTCAGCAGGGCGGCGCGATTCTTCGTGGGTTTGCGGCTGTAGGGCTTCGTGTCCTTGCAGCCGAGGCTGTGCCATTCCTGGGCGCAATCGCGAAGGCACTGCTCCAGTTCAACGCCTTCGCTGCTCCAGAGCTCGTGGAAGTGCAGCCATCGCTGCTTGAGCCAGAGGGGAAAAATATCCCGTAGAGCGTCCTCAGGATTGATGGTCTCGGCGTCTTCGGCGATGCGCACACCGCAATCGCCATCAAGACGCAAGAGTTCAGCCGTCAGGGTGTCTTCTCGCAGCCCTGTCTGCAGGAGCCCGGCGACATCCCCGGGGTCAAGCGAGAGAATCTGTTCGCGCCAGAGGTCATGGGCCACCTCTTCCACCAGGGTCTGAGGGTCATCGTCGAGCGAGAGATCCAGGCTCCTGCCACTTTCCAGGGCTTGCCGGCGCAAGGTGCGCCGGCAGAAGCCATGAATGGTGGTGATATCGGCTCGCTCAAGCGCTTCGAGAGCTTCAAGAAGCAGGCTGGCCTTGTTTCTGCGCCCTGCTCGATCGCGGCCGTGCTCCTCCAGCCACTCCTGGAGAACCGCATCGCTTGCCGTTGCCCCGCCATCGTCTCCCTGTTCAAGACGCAGGAGCCCTTGAAGCGCTCCGTCGAGTCGCTTGCCGATGCGGTCACGCAGTTCATCGGCCGCTGCTTCTGTGAACGTCACCACAAGAAGTGCATCGAGCTTGAGCTCTCTTTCCACCACAAGCCGCATCACCAGATGGGCCAAGGCAAAGGTTTTGCCGGTGCCTGCGCTGGCCTCCAGCAATCTCAGCCCCGGGGTGAGCGGGTAGCGGTTCGGCTCGAAGCGGATGGTGCGGGCTTCCCCTTGACCTGTCATTGGCTTCTGGCCTCGAGAAGCGGGGCATACAGGCTGTCGAAGGCGCTGTCGAACCCGGGGCTGTTGAGGAGATAGTCCGCATCACAATCGTCACCGAAACAGGCCTGGAGATCACCTCGATCCCGTTCGGCCCAACGCTTGATCCCGCCATGCCAGCAGGTGCTGAAGGCGCGGTCGGCAACGTCTCTCCCTTTGGCCAGGGTGATCGCCCTGGCCAGTCCGCTTTCCGGGGGGATCGGCCAGCAGATCCGGAGCCCCTCATCAGCCAGTGCAAACAGGTCGCTGAGCAATCCATCAGCCTGCTGCGGCTCCATCGGCATCCAGCGCATGGCGACGGAGAACGTCTCGGCTTTGCTGCTGCTATCACCGCGGCAAATCACCACGGTCGGAGAGCCTCGGCCCTCCCGCTGGTTGAGAAGGTGTTTGAACCAGCTCTCCAGCACGGTGCGGGCCTGAAGCTTGGAGGTGCTGATCATCACAGCGGTCTCCCCCGCCACTGGCAGTGGCGGAATCGCGAGCTTCTCCCATCGCGGAGGCTGCTGCAGGGTTCCGAGGCTGAACAGGGCGGTTTGTAGGTTTTGCCAGCGCTGTTCCAGGCGGCTGTCGTCCAGCGCCGCCCCAGCCCCGGGCGGTAGCAGCCCTCGGCCGCAGCTCCATTGCAACCAGTCTCCGGACTTGGAGGTGTCCCACCGGGCCTCAGGGTCTCTCGTGAGCCCATCGAGTTCATCATGCAGGCGCTCTGTCATCAAGGCGCGAAGGGCGCGTTCGGGTAGGGCCAGCGGTGATCGATCTTCAACGGCATCACACCACTCCCCAGCTTCGATGCCCCGCTGCCGGAGCCAGGCCCGTTGGGGAGCTTGCAGCCAGCGTTCCAGCTGTTCCACTTGGTCGCTGTTCAGAGTGTTGGCCTGCGCTGCCGCGGGTTTCGCTTCCAGGGTCCAGTGAATGGGCAGGGCGAGACCGAGGGGGGCATGGCCTGGGGCCGGGCGTTGCGGATCATCGAGGCACTGCCTGGCCTGAAGCAGGCGACGATCACAGCTCAACGCGTCAGTTTTGGCAGGGATGAAGTTGGCTGCGTCCAGAGGGTTGGCCGGTGGTTCGATCAACACCTGAGCCATCGCCTCCTCGCTGAGCTCCTGTCGCAGCAGGCTGAGCCACTGCTGCACGGGCGGACAGGGTGGCAGCGTGTCTCCGCGTCGTTCATCACGGCTGCTCCAGCTGATCAACAGGTGCTGACGGGAGGAGAGCAGCGCCTCGAGTAGCACGTAGCGATCCTGATCCGTACTGCTTGGATCCCCAAGCCTCCGCTGCCGCTCCAGCAGATGAAATCCCGGGCGTTCCCGTGTACGAGGAAAGGAGGCGGCATCCAGCCCCATGAGCACGATGACCCGATGGGGAATGGCACGCATTGGTTCGAGGGCGCTCACGGTCATGGCACCGCTGCGGTGCCCGAAGCGGCCACTGTCGGCCGAAAGTGCTTCCTCGAGAACCGAGATCACCACAGTGGTTTCCAGGTTGAGTTCGCAGTGGCCAGCCTGTAGCACCCAGCAGTCCAGGCATTGCTGGATTGCTTGCAGTTCCCAGTCCCAGGCACCACCGTCGCCGAAGAGATCGGAGAGCAGCCGCCGCAAGCGTTCCACCCACGCCGAGCAGCTTCCGCTTTGGCGCAACTGAGCGATCCATCGTGCAACCTGATCCAAGAGCGGCCACCAGCGCTCGAGCTGCTGAAGGCTCAGATCTGGGAGGGCGGGAGCACAGGTGCCAAGTGCTAGGCCAGGCTCATCGGGGAGGATCAGGCCGATGAGCCAGCGATCAAGACACCAGCGCAGGCTGTGGGTGTCATCGCCATGGCGTTCCTCACGATCGAGCCCCCAACGGAAGCCGCTGCGTTGCAAAGCCGCGGTGATGTCCATCGCCTCCTGGGCTACGAGACCCTGAAGACTGAGAAAGGCCGGATTGCTCATCAGTGCTTCCAGTCCTGTGGCGGTGAGACGCTCCGCACTGAGCTGAAGCAGGGTCATGAAGGCCTGCTGCAATCCAGGGCTGTTCTGCTGACTGCGGTCGGTGAGGCGCCAGGGCAGATCCACTCCGGTGGCGTCCTGGTCAGAGAGCACTGAGGCCAGCAGCGGGGCATAACGCTCAACATCAGGCGTCATCACGAGGATGTCCCGTGGTTGAAGCGTGGGATCGTCGGCCATCCAGTGAAGAATGTGATCCCGCACCAGCTGCACTTCCCTCCAGGGGCCTGCGCAGCCCATGAACAGCAGGGATTGATCCGAACGCTTGAGCTGTAACGAAGCGTGCTCGGGGCTTGCGAGCTGTCGTTGTAGTTGCTCCAGCAACGACGCCTGCCGGCCTTCGGAGGCTGCCATCGCCACCGGGTCGGCAAACAGATCAGCCTGGTCCGTGCTGCTGAGCAGGCAGTCACCACTGCCCTCCAGCAGCAGCTGGAATTCCCCTCCCATGCGACCGAGGATGGCTTCCAGTTTCGGGGCCTCGATCAGCCAGGTTCCATCTGGGGATGCGGTCCAGTTCTCGCCCAGTCGGCGCCGTCTTCGCGCTGATCGCTCCCATAGATCCGGGCATGGTGTGAGCAAATAAAGCTCCACCTGCATCACTCCGGCCAGCGCCTGAAGCAAATCAATCTGCACCGGGGCGAGGTTGCTGAGACCGAACAGCCTCAGGCGCCTCGGCAGCGTTGTGGCCGGTGCTTGCCCCAAGCGGAGGTGATCAACGGCCCGTTGAACCTGTAAGCCGAAGGGATCGCTCGGAAGCCGGTCAGCGAGCGCACGCACGAGAAGGGGCTGCCAGCGCAGCACGCCCGGGAGGTTCCCCCCGTCATCTCCAGCCAGCCAGTTAGCCAGTTCCTGAGGTCTGTAAAGCGCGTAATCGTCCACCGCATCCGCCAGTTGGCGGGCGAGCAACCACTGCTCCCGCGTCAGAGTCTCGGATGCTGTGCGGTGACTGTTCCACCACTGCCTGAGCGGTTCAGCCTCCTTGCGCTGCATCAGTTGCGGCAGCACAGCGAGCACCGTCCAGACCAACCGTTCGGCTCGCCAGGGATCATCAATGGGGGGCTCCGTGCTCAGCACCGCTTGCACCAGTTGGCGCAGGCGGCTCCCGGGGAAAGGGAAGCGCACAAGAGCGCTGATTCCGTTGATGCTGGCCAGTCGTTCCCCCAGCCAACGGCTGGTAGGCCAGGTATTGACCACCACCTCGACCTGTTCAAACGGGTTGGGAGGGTTGAGATTGAGATCCTGGGCGAGGAGCTGAGCCAGAAGCTCCGCTCTGTTGCTGCGGTAGATCCTCAGCAAGGCAGCCCTGTGGCCAGTTCCTGTTGGTGAGCTGGACTCACAGACACGGCTCTGGGTCCATGCACCTGAACTACCGATTCGGTTTCAGGGCAATAGGCGGTTAACAGGCCTCCGTAGACCGCGCCGGTGTCAATCATCACGATCTGGCCTTGAAACTCAACAGTCGGACGCGGGGTGTGCCCCACCACAACCTTTCCGTAGCGCCCGTTGTAATGCTCCCAAAAGGGTTCACGGATGTTCAGGTCGGGGCGACCACTGTCGTCAAATCCTGCGTGGGTGGCGACCCACCCATCGCCTTGAAACACATCAGGAAGCTGCTTAAGACGATGCAGCCACTGGTGCGAGAGACCGTCCCCAAGTTGGCGGTAGGTGTCCATCGTCAAGAGTTCGGGATGGCCGATGGCGGGGGAACTTTCAAGTCCCAAGATCAAGGCCTGCTCATGGTTGCCACGCAACCATGTGGCCCGTCCTTCGCAAACCAGCTCCCAGACCAAATTCATGCAGTCGGCGATGGCTGGACCTCGGTTGATCACATCACCGCAGAACACCAAGTGGTCGTTGCGTGGCAGAACCGACAGCAACCTGACGAGGGCTTCGTGGCACCCATGCACATCACCGATGATCCAGTGGTGTTGCGGCGGAGGTGCCATTGCCATGAACAATCTCTAGAGATTCTGCCCGCTGAGCCTGCTTCTGTCAGTGGACGTGGTTACGGTGAGCGGCTTTCGTCGCTGGTTATGGATCCTCGTTCCCTCCCTGTGGCCCGTCGGGTCACCCTGTTGGTTCAGGCTCTTGATGGAGCGAAAAAAACGAACGAGGCCTTAGCACGCTGCAACAACGGAGAGGAAATGCTCGATGTCTTATTGGGTGCGTCTCAAAAGCTTGGGCTTGGGCTGACGCGCGAGCAGCTGGCCAGCACCCCACCCATCCGGGACTGGGTGTGGTGGAAAAACAAAGAAGCGCCGATCACAATTGGCAGTTAGAGACGATCACTAACAGTTAGTTCTGTAGTGACTGTGGAGGAGCTTGAATGAATCTACATTGGATGCAAATTGATGTGATTTAAGGTGTATTTTAGGTGGATTGGTTCGATGGATGTTTGCGTTGGAAGCGTCATTAATCGCGAGAGAAATATGTTCTCTTTGCTCTGATTCTCAGTTTTTTTGTTGAGTGTTTGCTGGCTGCTCGTTCGGCACGGCTTCGAACAACACCACATCCAGTTCGCCGACCCAAGCCACGATGGCGATCAGTCCAATGATGGATCCAAAGGCCAGTATCAGGCGGTTCACAGTCATGCGTTGGAACTACTGTGAAAAAGAACGGAGAGGGTGGGATTCGAACCCACGGATGCTTTCACATCGCTGGTTTTCAAGACCAGAGCCATCAACCACTCGACCACCTCTCCTGACACAACCCTCACTGAAGGTTGAAAACCCATCTTAAAGGAGTCCCTGCAGAGGGACTCCTCCATTGTGGTCAGGAGTTCGGCTTGGCCAGAGGCAGCAGGCATTTATCGGAATCGCAGCCTGCAGGACCCGCCTCGCTGATCTCTCCCATGTCGTAACGCTGGAGGGCTTCGAAGAAGTCCGCGCTCACGCGGCGCTGGATCACCTCGTTCTGCATGCGTTCATAGGTGTCGGCATCAATGGGCTCAAAAGGGAGCCTCGGGAACGTGGCATTAGCGTCGAAACGGGCCAGCAGGGCTGCTGAGATGTAGCCGTCGCCGTTTTCGATGGTCTTGTGAAGAGCATCGGTGAGAGTTTCAATCTCGTGCTCGCGGAACTCGATGGTTGCCGAGGTGTTGTGCGCGGTGTAATGCGTCTGAACCTGCATGTAGAAGTCGAACTGCGCCATTGCCGAGAACGCGTTGATGTCCACGGCATCGGCCCCGGGAAGATTGGCCCAGCTCACTTCCGTGGGGATTTCCACCAACCATTCAGTGCAGCGCGGATCAAATGGATCATCGAGAAGTCGACCCTGCTCGTCCTTGTCGGATTGCGATGGCACAACGGTGTAGCCGTAGTCCATGCAAGCCATGGCAACGGGGTCGTTCTTGCGGAAGGTGATGCGGCGGATGAAACGCTGGGCCTTGGGGGGGTGCCAGCCTGGTGCCGCGCCAGTGAGCAGGCTCTTGGTGCCTGCGGGTTGCACGGTGGTGCAACGGTTGGGGCGACGCAGGCCATGGCGGTCGCAGTACTCCCACACGGCCTCATTCACCGTGGCTTTCCAGCGGCTCAGGTACTCCGCTTCACGCCGTTTGAACTCCTGGCCTTCCTCGGTGTTGGGTCGTCCGGCTTCCCACCACTGCAGCCAGGGGGTGCCGAAGGCATGCACGAAGAAGTCGAACAGGCCGGTGAAGCTCACGCCCACAATCGGATCCCAGGCACGACTCTGGCGGTAGCGCTCCACTTCAAATTGATGGTTGAGCAGGCAGGCCACTGACAGCGCACCCGCGCGGAAGGCATCGCGTTGGCCCTCGTCATCGCTGGGGTCGATCTGGTTGAGGTGGATCTCCGCCAGGTTGCAGTGGAAATCGGCACCGAGAATTTCGCCGCAGGGGTTGAGGCCGTAACGGCCAAGACGGTGCTCCAGTTCGGCCACATCCATGGGCCCGTGGTTGAGATCGAGCCAGCGGCCGGCCTCGTCCCGGCCTTGATCGCAGTAGATCTCGATGAACTCCCGGCGCAGTTCCGGTGTGTTGAGGAGATCGGCGTTTGAACGCGCGATCGCCTCAGGCGCGAACTGAATGGCACCCTCACCACTGTGGAATTGGCGGGTGACAGCTTCAAGGAGCACGTCGCGAGTCGGACGCGTGTGATAGACGCGAGTGTGATTGGCCATGCGCAGAGCATCCCGTTCAGGATCGATGCGCCAGTTGCCCTCGTCATCCTGTTGCCAGAGATTGTCCTTGGCACCGGCTGCGCTGGAGTCGTTAGAGGCGAACTGGCGCATGCCAGCACTGCGACGGATGTTGCCCGCCACGATGGTGACGGCGGCTTCGTCGATGAGCAAGCAGCACTCCACGGAGGTGAGCTTGCGGCCGATCGCTTTGCCGAGAAGACGTGCAACCCTCCCATAGAGATCTTTGAGCTTCACTGGATTGGCCATCCCGCCGAAGCCCTTAAGGGTTTCGCCGACCGGGCGGACATCAGAGAGATCAACCTCAACCTTGACGGTTCTGCCAGCAAACCGAGCATCACTGCTGAGTTCCAGCAGAAGTTGGTAACTGTCCACCCAGCCGCGTCGGGTGTCTCCGACCTTGATGGAGACCAAGTCATTGCTGATGGTGTGGCTGGTCTGCTCTTGACGCTCTCCAGCGGGGGTGACACCGATGTCAGACACCGAAAGGATCTCAATCGGGTTACTGACCATCGGCAGACGCTCGATCAGATGGGGCTCAATGATGGCTCCAGTACCACAGCCCATCATCGCCAGATCCATCATCAGACCAAAGGCTTCCCAATCCACAAGGTTGGTGGAGGTGCAGTTGTAAGCACCGGAGAAATTTTCCTGCTGCTCGATCCACGGTGTGCCACCGATCCAAAGCCATCGTCCGGATGGGAGTGCTTTCTTCTCGGCTTGCATCCGAGCCATCAACTCCATTTCCTCGGACGTGAGGCTGCCGAGCTTCTCCAGTCCGCCAAGGTTGCGTGCGCCGACCTGCGTCCAGCTTTCCCGTCCCACGCTGCTGCGACGGCTGTAAGTCCGGTAAAAGACGGGATTGGCGGCGGGGGCGGTCGCTGGGAAATCGCCATTCCCAGGCAGCGTTGCATTGGTGTCCGAGCTGACGCTGCGGGTTGGAGTCAGGGTCACAGGGCTTGGGATCATTACTGGCACCCTAACGCCAGCGATGGGGCCAGCAAGGGTGTGCCAGCACCACCTGCAGTGTTCAACTCGGCGTTGTGTCTGTCTTGGTAGCGGTGGCTGCATTCACCCTCATCGATGCATCCTTTCGGTTTCTGAGCGCGTCGGCCATCGCGCCTCCCTTCTCACGTCAGACTTTGGAATTGAAGTCCACTGACTCGACCCGATGATCCAGCGGACGCCTGAGCCGGAGCTCATGAATGAGCCACAGCAGGTGAAGGCTTACGCGGCGGCGGATTTTGCTTCAACTGACCAGGCGCTGGTGGAGCGCCTTGATCAGTTGCTGCGGGACGCTGATCGTTGGCCTGCCCATGGCGACTGCCTGATTGATCTTGGTTGCGGTCCCGGCAACATCAGTGAACGTCTGGCCCGGCGCTGGCCGCGTTGCACTGTTGTCGGTGTGGATGCTGCCGAACAGATGATCCTTGAGGCGGAGGACCGCCGCCGGCAAAACAGTATCCCCAGTGATCGGCTCCAATACGTCGTCGCTCCGCTCCCCTGGCATGCGCCCTCATCCCAGGCGTCTTTGATTGTGAGCAATAGCCTCCTGCATCACTTACATGATCCTCAGAAACTCTGGGGATGCCTTCGTCCCCTCGCCGGTAGCCACTGTCTGGTTCTGCATCGGGACTTAAGGCGACCGTCCAGTTCAGCTGAGCTGGATCAGCTCTGTGAGTGCTACACGGCTGATGCTCCGGAGTTACTTCAGAGGGACTATCGGGCTTCTCTTCACGCAGCTTTCACGGTCGAGGAGGTGAAAGAGCAACTGCGGGACGCCCAACTCGATCACCTCCAGGTTCGAGAACTTGAGGATCGCTATCTCGAAATCAGTGGCTGGATCACGGGCTGTCAGGCTGGTCTCGATCAGCCCAGCGCATGAGCACGGAATCAGGTCCACAAGACAACAGCGAACTGTTGGAGGCGGTGGCACGCCGCAGAAATTTTGCGATCATTTCCCATCCAGACGCGGGCAAGACCACCCTCACAGAAAAACTGCTCTTGTACGGCGGTGCCATCCAGCAGGCTGGAGCCGTCAAGGCCCGGGGAGAGCAGCGCAAGGTGACCTCCGACTGGATGGAGTTGGAGAAGCAGCGGGGGATTTCGATCACTTCAACGGTGCTGCAGTTCGACTACACGGGCAACACCATCAACCTGCTCGATACTCCCGGACACCAGGATTTTTCAGAGGACACCTACCGGACACTGGCGGCGGCTGACAATGCCGTGATGCTTGAGGATGCGGCCAAGGGATTGGAGCCTCAGACGCGCAAGCTTTTTGAGGTCTGCCGAATGCGGCAGATCCCGATCTTTACCTTCATCAACAAAATGGATCGACCAGGGCGCGAGCCTCTGGCGCTTCTCGATGAAATCGAAGCTGAACTGGAACTGACGCCCTGGGCTGTCAACTGGCCAATCGGCAGTGGCGAGCAGTTTCGAGGTGTGATCGACCGGCGGACCCGTGAGGTGGTGTTGTTCAGTCGTGCTGAACGCGGCAAGCAGTCAGAAGAACGACATCTGTCTCTGGATGATCCAGAACTTCTGGATCTGGTGGAGTCCGACCTCCTGGATCAGGCGGTTGAGGAGATGGATCTTTTGGACGCTGCCGGAGCGGAGCTCGACCTCGAGCTGGTGCATGCCGGTGAGCTCACGCCGGTGTTCTTCGGATCAGCGATGACCAATTTCGGTGTGCGTCCTTTCCTCAACGCCTTTCTGGAGATGGCGCAGAAACCAGTGGCTCGACTCGGTCATGACGGGCCTGTTGATCCATTGAGCCCAGATTTCAGTGGCTTCGTGTTCAAGCTTCAGGCCAACATGGATCCACGCCATCGCGATCGTGTGGCTTTCGTGCGGGTGTGCAGCGGCAGGTTTGAGAAGGACATGACCGTCCGCCACGCGCGAACAGGCCGAACCATTCGTCTCTCCCGGCCCCAGAAGCTCTTTGGTCAGGATCGTGCTGTGGTGGAGGACGCCTATCCCGGGGATGTGATCGGTCTCAATAATCCAGGCATGTTTTCGATCGGGGACACTCTTTATGTGGGTTCCAAGGTTGAGTACGAGGGCATTCCCTGTTTCAGTCCGGAGATCTTTAGTTGGCTCCGCAATCCGAATCCCTCAGCCTTCAAAAATTTCCGCAAAGGTGTGAATGAGCTGCGCGAGGAGGGTGCCGTGCAGATTCTCTATGACACCGATGAGAGCAAACGCGATCCGATCCTCGCGGCTGTTGGTCAACTACAGCTTGAGGTGGTTCAGCACCGTTTAGAGAATGAATATGGCGTAGACACCAGGCTTGAACCTCTGGGTTATCAGGTAGCCCGCTGGGTGAATGGTGGTTGGCCAGCGCTAGAGAAGGTGGGTCGGATTTTCAACTGCAAGACCGTTCGCGACGCATGGAACCGCCCGGTGTTGTTATTCAAGAATCAGTGGAACCTCAATCAATTGTCTGAAGAGCATCCTGCTCTCGAGCTCAGCACGGTTGCTCCTGTGGTGAGTGGTGTCGAGCCGATCAGCCTTTGAACCAAACGTTGATCAGAGCTTGAAGCCAGGTCTTGACATCGTGGGCAGCAGCCACGGGCCAAGTGCCGGACTCAAACGCCAATGGCTGGCTCTGACGAGTGGATGGGGGTCGGGTCAGGGTTTGCATCACAGCCTCTTTCATCTCCATTCAGCCTTAACCCACTCTTTACTTGCGTCCGGCGTGGCTGTCCGTATCCCCGGATGGTCCTCACGGCAGCAGATTGAAATCGCCAGACTGCATATTCTTGTGCGGTGTGGTTTGGACACCCTCTGGCTGCTTCGGCCCTGTGATGACGGAGGAACGGATTACGTTTGCTTCCGTGATTGCAGAGATCGCGTGGAGGTGCTTGAGGGATATCACCTGCCGCCGCAGATGCCGTTGATCAAGCATCGCCAGTTTCTTCTCAGCACTGAAGTTCCCGGTTTCCGCCATCGTTGCGAACGTCAACAAGGCTTCCGGCATGGCCCCCCTCTGTTCTGAATCGTTTGTCGATGGCGATTGATCAACTCATCTGGTCTTCATCCTCGATACCATTCATCAAGAGAAGAGAACACCGATGGCGGCAGGGCTGAACCCTGGTGAGGACTCCGATGGACAGGATCCTTACCAGCTGTTGCAAATTCAGTCCGACGCCAGTTTTGACGAGGTGCAACGCGCCCGTGATCGAGTTCTCAAGGCCTGCGGTGACGATGTAGTGGCTCGCGCGAAGGTCGAAGCGGCCTATGACGGCGTTCTCATGGATCGTCTTCGCGATCGTCAGTCCGGCCGCCTGAGCGCTGAAGCGGCGACAGCTTCGCGCGTAGAGCGTCAGCAGGGCGAGGGAGGGATGGTTCAAACCACCAACGGACCGGCGGCTCTGCTCACTCGGTTTCGCAATCTTTCACTTCCAGCTCCTTCTTTTAAGGGATCGGCGATGGTGCCCGATCTCACGCTTGTTGAAGGTCAGGGGCTGGTGGTCCGCCTCTCCCTAGGAGCTCTTGCTCTGCTCTTGTTGCTGTTTGCACCGCAGACGATCGAGCTGCTTCTCGCTTTGGGAACGATCGGTTTGTTCCTTAGTCAGATCCGCCGTGGACGCCGTCCCCTTAGCTCCTTGGGTTGGGGCGTCTTGTTGTTAATCCTCGGTCTTGTGGTTGGGGCCTTGCTCAGTGTTGCCGTGGCCGGCTCGGGTCTGCCTTTCACCATGGAACAGTTGCAAGCATTGCCTGCCCTGCTGCTGCTCCTCGCTGGAACGCTGCTTCTGGCCTGATCAAGCCAAGGTTTTGATCAGTTCCGCAAGCTCAACCTCATCGACCTTGTACACCTCGCTGCAGAAGTGACAGGTGAGCTCTGCGCCCCGATCGTTTTTCAACATGTCGGTGAGCTCATCAGGGCCAAGCAGCGTGAGGGCTCCCAAGCTGCGCTCTCTGCTGCAAGGGCAGTGGAACGACACTGATTGCATCGGTTCACCACTCGGAATCGGTTGTGGATCAAGATCGGGGAAGACTTGTTGGATCAATTGCTCCGGATGATCACCGCAGCTGTTCAGCTGTTTGCTGAAATCCTGAATCTCACGGCAGCGTTCCTCAAGTAAGGCCACCAAGGCGGGCTCTTCAGCGGCTTTGGGAAGAACCTGCACCAGCAGTCCACCGCTGCTTTCCAAGCCATCGCTGTTGATGGTTTCACCCACAAACACTGCCGATGGAGTCTGTTCGGAGTGCAGCAGGTAGGACGCCACATCTTCACCGATGCATCCGCTCACGAGCTCGACCGTGCTGCTGAAAGGTTCACCTTTCCCTTCGTCTCGCACCACATGCAGGTAGCCCGTTCCCGCGGCCGTTGTGAAATCAAAACTGGCCTGACCGTTGGTGGAGCGGACTGGATCGAGTTCCAGATTTGGATTGCCCACATAGCCACGAACCCGTCCATCCCGTCCGGCGTCCACCGAGAGACCTCGGATAGGGCCGTCCGACCCCAGTCTGAGATTGACCCTTCCGTGGCTCACCTTCATGGAACTGGCCAGAAGCAGCCCTGCACTCATGGCCCGTCCAAGCATCACAGTGGTGAGATAGGAGAGCCCGTGGCGAACCTGGGCGTATCGGGTTGTGTCGCTGGTGGTCACGGCGACAAGCCTGATTCCCCCCCCAGCTGCGGTCGCCCGCACCAGCCGATCAGCCATGGCTGCCCTGCATCGCAGCGGTCATGGTGACAGAGCGAGCAGCTGGCCGTCGCGCAGTTGGTTGTGCTTGCAGTTCCAGCTCCGGAACAGATCGGGTTCATGGGTCACCACGATCAAAACATGCTGTCTGGATAGGTTGAAGAGCAGGTCCAAGACCTCACCTCGAACCGACCAGTCCAGGCCCGCGGTCGGTTCATCAAGGAGCAGGACCTCTGGTTTTCTCAGAAGCTGCACGGCCAAAGCCAGCCGTCGTTGTTGCCCGCCACTGAGCCGCTCCGGAGCCTGTCGGTTGTCCACCCCATGCAGTCCCACCTGGCTGAGGACCTCAATCTGGTCGTCACCGGCCAGTCGGCGATGACCCAGTTTCAGTTCCTGGCTCACGCTCAGTCCTAAGAAGTGACGTTCAGGAAATTGGAACACGACACCGCAAAGCCAGCGTCGCTGGCGTTGATTCAGGCTTGCTCCCTTCCAGGTGATGCTGCCGGATTGGGCTCCGACCATGCCGCTGATGATCTCCAGGAGGCTTGTTTTACCGCTGCCGCTTTCCCCTGAAATCAGCAGGGGGCTGCCCTGTTGCGCCGTCAGGGAGACTCCATTGAGGATGGAACTTCCTGCGGTTGCCGGTTTGTAGTGGATATCGGTGAGTTCCAGCATTTCCTAAAACGCGCTGTATCCCTTATCCAGGCAAACCCAGCATGGTCGATCAGGCTGAAGCCAGCGATGATGCGGTGGTCACCTGAAGGCCATGCACGTTCGCTTCCGAGAGGTTGATCCCTTCAACTGCTGGCTCTGGCTGCGCTTCAGCGAAGTTCCTAGCCAAGGTGAGCGCAACTATGTCGATGGAATCTTCGACAGCTGGTACGTGCTGGGAAGGCTTGGAGGCTTCAATGCGGAATCCATGCAGGTGCACGAAGAGGGTGATGAGCTCAGCTGGATGAGTTACGACAATGAAGAGTCCACCTCAGTGATGCCGGCGTTGATGCACAACATGGGCCAACTCGAGTATGAGCAGGATTGGGCTCGTTGCTGGGTCGATCTTGGAACGAGTGATGGGTTCTCCCTTGATGTGCTGATCAACGCCTTGCGTCAACTCGATTCTGATCTTGTACAGATCGAGGAACTCTTGATCGGAGGCGTGAATGAGGATTGGCCAGTTGAGGACCATCCAGACAGCATCTTCCCGGGTATGACCTGAGCGGCTGTGGCTGAGCGACGGCGGCTGCTGATTGAACCCGCCAGGCTTCGTAGCGCTCAGGCGCTGAGCCGCATTGGGCTCACCGTGGCGGAGGCGCGTTACCTCAAGCGAGTGCTCCGCTTGCGGCCCGGTGCTGAGGTGCACGTCGTGAGTGGTTGCGGCCAGTTGTTCAGCACTCGACTCACAACAGAGGGTGATCTTGCGCTGGATAGTGAACTTGGCGCGCTCCCTTACACCGTTGCAGCACCCCACCCACCGTTAGGGCTGGCCGTGTCCTTGATGCGCCGCGGTATGGATGAGGTGATGCGCATGGCCTGCGAGCTGGGGGTGGATCGCTTGCAACCTCTTCAGGCCCAACGCTGTGTACCGCAGGCGGAGTACAGGCCTGATCGCTGGGGAGTGATCCTGCGCGAGGCGGTAGAGCAGTGTGAACGACTCTGGGCTCCTGAGCTTCTGCCTGTCCTGTCGACCGACGACTGGTGGGGCAACCCTTCCGCGGAGCACCTCCGCCTGATCGCGGTGACCCGTGATCAGGCCTGTTCTGATCTGTCGACTCTGTTGGCGGTCACGAAGTCCTTGCCTGATGGCTGCTGGATCACGATCGGGCCTGAGGGTGGCTGGACCAGCGCAGAGCTTCGCTCCGCAGCCGAGGCCGGCTGGTGTGGAGTGGGCCTCGGTGACACGATCCTGCGCAGCTCAACGGCGGCAGTGGCTGCAACCACGGCTCTCTGCAGTTGGAGGCGAGACGTTCAGCGCTCCTGATCCTTGTAGGCATCCATGAGCTGGCGGGCCTTGACCCCCATCCGGCGCAGTCGGGCAATGCGTGCACTCGTCAGAGGTTGCTCGCGGGCCGCCCTGGGCCTGGCCTCCTCAGGATTGGATTGATCACTGAGCCCGATCCAGCTCAGAAAGCCAGCTGCTCGCTTGGATTTCAACGTCATCTCGGATGTTTAGGCCTGACTCAGCTCTTGAATAGCTCTGAGGCCATCGAGCGGAAATTGGAGAGATTGCGGCCGGGCTTGCGTTTGCCAGGGCGAAGTCCTGTGCCGGGCTGCAGGGCTTGCGGTGCAAACGTCACGTACTGAATGGCAGGACGGGATGCTTCCGCAGCAGCCAGTTCTGCGGCCATCGCCTCTGCTGTGGTGAGGGAGGGTTTTGGTTCGGTGCTGGTGGATGTGGTCTGAACCCTGCCAGGAGCTGGTGCTGCTGCGACTGCAGATGTTGCGGCTGTCAGAACAGCTGATGCGCTGACCGTACCGTCCGATTCCTCTGGGGATTCGGACACGACTCTCACCGTGCCGAGCTGGAGCTTTTGCGTCTCCGCCGACTTCGCCGTATCCAGTTCGAGATAAAAACCCTTACGCAGCAGCACCATGCGGATCCGGAATGACACCAGTGGTGATTATCCGCGCAAGCGAAGCCTTCAGCGTTGATGCTTAGGGCAGTGCAACACATGCCATGGCCTTTGCTACGCCAGATTTCCCAACCCAGGAGCCAATGCTCTGGCTGACGGCGTTGGTGGTGAACGGTGTTCTGATCAGCGTGGCGCAGCGCTTTCCGGTGCTGACGCGTGCTGGTTGGTGTCATGCGGGACTTCTCGGCACGGTGCTCTGGGGTGCCTTGGGTTGGCGGGGGTGGCTCGCGGTGGTGGCTTACCTGGTCTTGGGTTCATTGGTCACCAAGCTGGGATTCGCGCGCAAGCGAGATCTGGGTCTTGCCGAGGCCCGGGGAGGACGCCGCGGGCCTGAAAATGTCTGGGGTTCAGCCTTCACCGGCCTGGTGCTGGCGATGCTTGTCGCCGCTGGACTGGGATCTGAGCACCTCTTGCTGGTCGGGTTTGCGGCCAGTTTCGCGGCCAAGCTTGCCGATACGTTCGGCAGTGAAATCGGGAAGCGCTGGGGACGGACCACCCTGCTGATCACCACATTGCGACCAGTGCCGGCAGGCACTGAGGGTGCCGTGAGCATTGAGGGGACTCTTGCCAGTGCTCTGGGAAGCCTGTTGATGACCTTCGTGATGGCACTGCTAGGCCTGCTGACAACGGCTTCGTCTGTGGTGCTGGTGTTTGTGGTTGGGCTGGTTGCCACGCTGCTCGAGAGCTTTTTGGGAGCCACCGGCCAGGGTCGATGGCCCTGGCTCAGCAATGAAATCGTCAATGCCTTGCAGACAGCCTGGGCTGCCTTGCTGGCGATGGCAGCGGCGGCATTCCTGGGGGTGATGAATTGAATGTTGATCCAGCCTTGTAGCGCAGGTCCCGCAGTGTGTCCTGCAGGATTGTCGACAACCTTCTTCGATTCATCTGTTCCTGTTCAGCCAGGCGGCTGATGGGAATGCCGTCGATCCAGTACGACCAGAGCCAGCGGCGATGATCCGGATCCAGGTTTTGCAGGGCCTCATGCAACCAGCGTTGTTGGGGGTCGTCGTGAGCCTCGCTCCCTGGGCTGGGAAGCAGCTCGATCTGTTCGCCGCCATCGGTTGGTCTTGCTCCTTTTTTCGTTGAAATCGGGGTGTTCAACGACACCAGGCGTTGATCCAGATGGGCGCTTTTCGCCTGCTGCCAGCGGCGAGGGGACACCCCCAGAGCGGCGGCCAGATCTGCATCGCTGAAGGTTGCCTGGCCTGCATGCAGGCGCTGCTCCTGCAGCCGCATGCCACGGGTGTGCAAATCCTTCAGTCGCCAGGGAATTCTCAGTGTTTGCAGACGATCGCGCCGGTAGTGAAGGATCTGACCCGTGGCGCTGGGCATGACGTAACTGCTCACCCGGTGGCCACGGGAGGGCTCGAAGCAGTTCAAACTTTTCACGAGTCCGAGACAAGCTTCTTGGCGGAGGTCGTCGTACTCGCCGCCGCCCCGGGGCAACTGTTGATTGGCCGCATGGTGAGCCAGCCCAAGGTGTTGCAGCACCTGTCCATTGCGCTTTTGGATGGATGCAGGAATCGGGCGGTGCTGCTCCCGGCGCTGCAGACGTTCGAGCCGGCGGCAGGGCGGGGTCGGTGGTGTGGTGGAGGTCATTCGCAGGCATTGCGTTGGGACCTTTTCACCGTCCGCTGCCTGTGTCTTTCGATGCCTCCCCCCTGCGGATGAATGCTGTTCACCCTTCAGGGGGATGCAACTCCCGAACCTGGTTCAGTGCTTGCCGGTGCGACCGATCAGATAGGCGCTGAAGGCCAGCATCAGCACACCGGCACAGTATTGAAGGAGTTCCGTGATGGTTTTCACCTCGAAACCCACCATCACCTTGAAGGCGGTAACGATCAGAGCCACGATGATCACCTTGGTGAGCTTGTGCTTCAAACCATCGAGGGATTCGATATTGAGAAGATTTCGACGTTCCTGAGAGTTGTCCTGCTGGCGGACATCGATGTCGGAAATAATCAGCTCATAGATGCCGTAGCCGAAGATCAGCAAGGCGATGCCGATTAGGTAGTAGTCGATGCCTCCAACAACCTTGCCGATCAACAGTGTGCTGTTGGCGTAGGTGAAATGACCTTGCATCACCTTCGTGAGCACGGTGAGCTCTTCGTAGGTTCCAAGCACGAAGCAACTGACGCTGCCCATCAGGCTCATCACCACAGGGATGAGCGTGATCAGGCGGAACCTCCAGATCGCACTTTCGAAGCGTCGCTCCACACGGAGCTTGCGTGTGGGTTTGAGGTTGTCGCCCATGCTCGACTGATCACTCGCTCTTCCTTAGCAGCCAGGTGCCCATCAGGCCGTGGTTTGAGCCGCAGGAGGCCGTGGTTGCGGCGTCGGGGTCAGCAGGGCCGGGATGGAGAACGCGATCAAAGCGGACCCGACCGTCAGCAGCACGAACAGAGGCCCCGGCCGGACCAGCGGCTGACGTTCCATCACGGTGCGACAGCGAGAACACACCGGCACGGATCCTTTTGGAGGATGCAGCACGATCGCTGGACCACAACAGCATTCGGGGCAGCGGTACCGAGGCATGGGGAACGAAACCGATGGCAGCACACGAACGCGTGCAGTTGATTGCGACAATCATGCGTTGCCGCTTGTGGTCACGCCATGCCCCTCAGCTCCCTGGTGCGTCTGCTGCAGACCTCGGCGCTGAGCGGTGAGCTGTGTGATCGGCTCGATCGCTCGGACCGTTTGCTGCTGCGTGGAGCTGGGCGCGCTGCCCGCGCTTTGGTGGCTAGCGCCATGGCCCGCCATCAAGACCGGCCTCTGTTGGTGGTGGTCCCCACTCTGGAGGAGGCCGGACGCTGGACCGCGCTGCTTGATCTGATGGGTTGGCGCAGTGCCCAGCTGTATCCCACCAGTGAGGGGTCTCCCTATGAACCCTTTGATCCCACCAGTGAGATCACCTGGGGGCAGTTGCAGGTTCTCAGTGAATTGCAGGTCGAAGGGCAGAGCAACGACCTGGCGATCGTGGCCACAGAGCGCTGTCTTCAGCCCCACCTGCCGCCCCCGCAGGTGCTCGCTGACCGCTGCCGCACCCTGCGCAAAGGCGACACTCTTGATCTCGAGGTGTTGGCCCTTTCTCTCAGCCAGCTGGGTTACGAGCGGGTGTCGACGATCGACCAGGAAGGCACCTGGAGTCGGCGCGGGGACATCGTGGATGTGTTTCCGGTGAGCAGTGAGCTGCCGGTGCGGCTTGAGTTCTTCGGCGATGAACTCGACAAACTCAGGGAGTTTGACCCCGCCAGTCAGCGATCCCTGGATCCGATCGACAGCCTGCGGCTGACCCCGACCGGGTTTAGCCCTCTCATCGCCGAAGCCCTGCGCGAGTCGATGCCCGATGGGTTGGATCAGCTTCTGAATGAGCAGGCTCTCAATGAGCTTCTCGACGGTGGCACCCCGGAAGGGATGCGTCGGTTGCTCGGACTGGCCTGGCAGGAGCCCGCGTCTCTTCTCGACTATCTCCCCGCAGCGTGCTGCGTTGCCATTGATGAGCGCCGGCATGGGCGATCCCATGGCGATCAATGGTTCGACCACGCCGAAGAGCACCATGGTGATCTCGGACTGCCGTTGCCAAAGCTCCATCGCCCGATTGATGAGGCCATGGCTCTGGCTGATGCCTTTCGTGGTTTCGATCTGGCTGAACTGCAGGAGAAGGACGATCACCCCAATGCTTTTGATCTCAACAGCCGGCCGGTTTCGGCGTATCCCAATCAGTTCGGCAAGCTTGGTGAGCTGATCAAGGGCTACCAGAAGGAGAAGCAGGCGGTGTGGCTGCTGTCGGCCCAGCCGAGTCGTGCCGTCGCCCTGCTCGAAGAACACGACTGTGTCAGTCGTTTCGTTCCCAATGCGGCCGATGCTGCGGCCATTGAACGGCTGGTCGAGCAGAGCACACCGGTGGCTCTGAAAACCCGTGGCACCGCTGATCTCGAGGGACTGCAGCTGCCCGCCTGGCGCGTGGTTCTGATCACTGACCGTGAATTCTTCGGGCAGCAGACACTGACCAGCACGGGGTATGTGCGTCGGCGGCGGAAGGCGGCCAGTCGCACGGTGGATCCCAACAAAATGCGCCCCGGCGATTTTGTGGTGCATCGCAACCACGGCATCGGTCGCTTCCAGAAACTCGAGAAGCTGGCCATCAGCGGTGAGGTGCGCGACTACCTCGTTGTGCAATACGCCGATGGCATCCTGCGGGTGGCCGCAGACCAATTGGGAAGTCTGGGGCGATACCGAGCCAACAGCGATGCTCCGCCTCAGCTGAGCAAGATGGGCGGTTCGGCCTGGGTGAAAGCCAAGGAACGGGCCAGCAAGGCCCTGCGCAAAGTGGCGCTCGATCTGGTGAAGCTCTATGCCGAGCGCCATCAGGCTCCGGGGTTCGCCTTCCCTGTGGATGGTCCCTGGCAGACCGAGCTCGAGGAGTCGTTCCCATACGAACCGACACCCGATCAGCTCAAAGCCACGGCAGAGGTGAAGCGGGACATGGAAAAGTCCCAACCGATGGACAGGTTGGTGTGCGGTGATGTGGGCTTCGGCAAGACCGAAGTGGCCATCCGGGCGATCTTCAAGGCGATCACCGCGGGGCGTCAGGTGGCCATGCTCGCCCCCACCACGGTGCTGGCCCAGCAGCACTGGCGCACCCTCTCCGAACGTTTTGCCCCTTACCCGATCAAGGTGGCTTTGCTGAACCGGTTCCGCACGGCTGGAGAACGCAAGTCAATCCTCGAGGGATTGAAAAAAGGCACCATCGATGCCGTGGTCGGTACCCATCAGTTGCTCAGCAAAAGCACAGCGTTCGACAAGCTCGGCCTGCTTGTGGTGGATGAGGAGCAACGCTTCGGGGTCAACCAGAAGGAAAAAATCAAGGCCTTACGCAAGGACGTCGACGTTCTCACGCTTTCGGCAACGCCGATTCCACGAACGCTTTACATGAGTCTTTCTGGTGTGAGGGAGATGAGCCTGATCACCACACCGCCTCCGTTGCGGCGTCCGATCAAGACCCATCTTGCCGCTCTCGATGAGGAGGCGATTCGTAGCGCGATCCGTCAGGAACTGGATCGGGGTGGGCAGGTGTTCTACGTGGTGCCTCGCGTGGAGGGGATTGAGGATGTGGCTGGTCAGTTGCGTCAGATGCTTCCTGGGCTGAAGTTGTTGGTGGCTCATGGCCAGATGGCCGAGGGTGAGCTTGAAAGTGCCATGGTGGCCTTCAACGGTGGTGAAGCCGATGTGATGCTTTGCACCACCATCGTGGAGAGCGGTCTCGACATTCCACGGGTGAACACGATTCTCATCGAGGACGCGCACCGTTTCGGACTGGCTCAGCTGTATCAGCTGCGCGGTCGTGTGGGCCGCAGTGGCATTCAGGCCCATGCCTGGTTGTTTTATCCCGGTAATGCCTCCTTGAGTGAGGCGGCGCGTCAGCGTCTGCGCGCGATTCAGGAATTCGCCCAGTTGGGAAGTGGTTATCAGCTGGCCATGCGCGATATGGAGATCCGGGGCGTCGGCAATCTGCTTGGTGTGGAACAGAGCGGACAGATGGAAGCGATCGGCTTCGATCTCTACATGGAGATGTTGCAGGAGTCGCTTGCGGAGATTCAAGGGCAAGACATTCCTTCTGTGGATGACACCCAGGTGGATCTGCAGGTGACAGCCTTCATTCCTGCGGACTGGATCACCGATGCAGACGAGAAGATGGCTGCGTATCGCGCTGCAGCGGAATGCCTCAGCAGTGATGAGCTCGTGGAGTTGGCGGCTCTCTGGGCTGACCGTTATGGAGCGCTGCCAGGACCGGTTCAGTCGTTACTGCAGCTGATGAATCTGAAGCTTCTGGCCAAACGCTGCGGTTTTTCCCGCATCCGTCCGGAGAAGCCGAACATTGTTTTGGAGACGCCCATGGAAGAGCCGGCCTTCAGGTTGCTCCGGCAGGGCTTGCCCCAACACCTGCACGGCCGGTTGGTGTACCAGGCTGGACCTGGTGCTGCTGCCAAGGTGCTGGCCCGGGGACTGGGGGTTCTGCCGATGGAGAAACAGCTGGATGAGCTCAAGGGCTGGCTGGAGCAGATGGCGGCTCAGATCCCAGATGCTGACGGATTGACTGCTGAGCAGCGAGAGCAGCAGCAGAAAGACCGTAACGAGGCTGTTCTGAGCGTCTGAGCCATGGTGGCGCTGATGGAACCAGATGAATATGAGAAACGTCCGACACATTGCGCAATTCTTCGTTACAGTCACTTCAGATATTTGGAACCATGGGCGAATTCATCGATCCGATCAGTTCCGTTGGCTCCTTCGGACTTCTGTCAAGCCTCGTTGGGGCAGCTGCCCTTGGCATCTTTGCTCTTTGGCAGGACGATTCCCAAAATGACGACGATGACTCTTCTCCTGGTGGCGGCTTGATGCAACCGGTCGCCTGAACGTTTTTTTTGATTCGTCATATTCCCTAAACCATCCCCCAACTGGGGGATGGTTTTTTTAATGCTCCGTCCCAGGGTGGCCGAGTCCCTTGCAGCGGTCCATGTCCTTGCCTTCAAGGTGTCAATCCTTTCTGTTGGTCGGAGTTTCTGGTTTTGTTCTGGGCGTTCTGCCCGCGCGCGCCTCCTCCTGGGATGCCATCGATGCCTTGCGGGGACGGCTGACCAGCGCCGGTGTGCGTGTCATTCAACAAGACTGCTCTCGCAGCGGTTTGCAGGGCTTTTATCACCCCAGGAGTGACACTCTGGTGGTGTGCCGATCCCATCAGACCCCGTCTCAGGTGTGGGACACCCTGGCCCATGAGGCCACTCATCGCATGCAGCAGTGCGCCGGTGGGTTGATCACCGACCAGCGGCATCACCGGGCAATGGCGGCCGCCCTCGTGCGCAGTCATCCCGCCGAGATCCGTTCCATGCGTGCCTACCCCCTGGGACAGCAACTGGCAGAGCTGGAGGCTCGGTACACGGCGAAGCTTCCGTCCCAGCAGGTTCTCGAGCTGTTTGACCGGTATTGCGGATCGCAGGTTCACATCTAAGGGGGCTTCGGCTCTGGAGACCCCGTTGTTCTTTCATCTTTTTTCAAATGGATTCACTTCTCATGCAACTTGCTGCGGCCGCACTCGGTCAGTTCGCCGCTGGCGGAAGCAGCATGCCGATCGGCATGCCCGTTGGCGGTTTTCCGGTCGGCATTGCTGCGCCCAGCGTTGACCAGACCTTCTCGCTCCAGCTGGCCTCCCTCGCCACAGCGACCTGCTTGTTGCGTGAAGGTCAGATCAGCCGCGACCAGGCTCGCAGCATGCTCTCGCGTCAGGGAGACGTCTGGGGGTGGGATGCCCAGTGGGGCCGACGCATCCCCTTAAGACGGGTCGACCAAGCCATTGGTGCTGCAGGTGGCTGTGCGGCGATGGTGAACCGGATTCAGGAAACAAGGACTATTTCGCCTTACTCGGGGGTCGTTCCCGTGAGCGAGCGGCCGCGTTTCGGCTCGAGTCGCAGTGCGATGGAAGGCTTTGGTCTCTATCCCTACCGTTGAAGCGCTGACTGGAGATTGGCGCTGCCCGGTTGGAACGCCTGGCCACGTTCCGGGGAGCGCAGGGCTTTGATCAGCGTGGTTTCCGCTGCCCGGTATTGACTGTCTTTGCCCGTTCCCAGCTGCTCAACCGTGAGCGATTGAATCTCCCTTTCGCTTAGTTCGACCGGTACATCAGGACGGATCCCGTTCTTGTGAATGTCCGTTCCTTTCGGGGTGAGGTATTTGGCGATCGTGACGGTGAGTCCGGAGCCATCCGAAAGCCCCCGGACCGACTGAACCAATCCTTTGCCGAAGGTCTTCTGACCAACGAGGACCGCTCGTTTGTTGTCTTGAAGTGCTCCCGAGAGGATCTCGCTGGCGCTGGCGGATCCCTCATTCACAAGCACCACCACGGGACGATCCGTCACCGCATTCCCGGTGGCCCGGCGGATGTCCTGAATGCCATCGCGTGTTTTGGTACTGACAATCGTGCCTTCGTCGAGCCATTGGCGGGCGATGTCCACGCTGGCTTCCAGAAGGCCACCAGGATTGCTGCGCAGATCAAGGACAAAGCCCTGGGCACCCTTCTGCTCAAGTTTCCGGATCGCCGCCCTCATCTCCCGGGAGGCTTTGGCATTGAACTGCTTGAGGCGGATGTAGCCCACCTTTGTGCCGTCTGCACTGGTATTGAGCCGACTCTCGACGGCGTTGATCTCGATGCGGGCCCGTTTGAGGGGAACGATGACCACCTCTCCCTTTCGGCGCAGACCGAGGGTGACTTCACTGCCTTCTTTGCCGCGGATCAGCTTCACTGCGTCGTCGGTGGTCATCCCCTTGGTTGTCTTGCCGTCGACCGAAACGATCACGTCCTTAGGTAGAACGCCAGCTTTCGATGCCGGAGTTCCTTCGATCGGCGACACCACCACGATTTCCTTGGTGTCCTTGTCGAGAGTGATCTGTATGCCCACCCCGGTGAGTTCACCTGAGGTGTCAATCTGCATCTGTTTGAACTCTTTGGGGTCCAAAAAGCGCGTGTAGGGATCGTCGAGGCTGGCCAACATTCCCCGAATGGCTTCATACGACTCATCGGTGCCTGCGTAATTCTTGGTCAGCAGGTCACGGCGCAGGCGTGTCCAGCGCTCCGGTGAGTAGTTGCCGGTGGAATCCAGGTAGTCGCGATAGACGATCTGCCAGACCTGGTCAATTACCTCCTTCGGGCTGTCAGTAATCGACGATGAATTTGTACTGGGAAGGCCCAGACCCGGTGCCGCGATCGCCACGGCGGCTGCGATGCCTCCGGCACCAAGAATCAGCAGAATGCCTTGGCGATGGGAGTGCTCAGGGCGCAGTCGGGGAGTGGGCATAACGTCCTAGAGGACTGATAGCTCACAGTAACGACATCAGTCGGGATCCACCCAGCGTCCGTCGTCCTTGATGATCTGGATCAGCGCTTCAACTCCTTCGGTTTCCGGCACCTTTCGGATCTCATCACGCCCTCGATAGAGGGAAATGACTCCAGGGGTCTTGCCGACGTAACCGTAGTCGGCATCGGCCATCTCACCTGGGCCATTCACGATGCAACCCATCACAGCAATGTCGAGACCGGTCAGGTGGGATGTGGCATCCCGAACCTGATTTAGAACCTCCTCAAGATTAAACAAAGTGCGACCGCAGCTTGGGCAAGCCACGTATTCGACCATCGTTTTGCGCAATCCGAGGGCTTGAAGGATTGAAAAGCAGACAGGTATCTCTTTCTCAGGTGCTTCGGTGAGAGACACACGGATCGTGTCTCCGAGGCCCTCGGCCAGGAGTGTGGCGATCCCGGCGGTGCTTTTGATCCGGCCGTAGTCCCCATCACCCGCTTCCGTCACCCCGAGGTGAAGGGGGTAGTGGAAGCCCTCACGATCCAGGGTGTCGGCCATCAGGCGATAAGCCGCCAGCATCACCGGGGCCCGGGACGCTTTCATCGAGATCACGATGTTGTGGAAGTCGAGTTCATCGCAGAGGTGCACAAACTCCATGGCGGATTCGACCATTCCCTCCGGTGTATCCCCATAGGTGAACAGCATCCGTTCGGCCAGTGATCCATGGTTCACGCCGATGCGAAGGGCCTTGTTCTGCGTCTTGAGGACTTCAACAAGGGGAGCGAAGTCGTCCTTGATGCGTTGACCAATCGCCTGAAATTCTTCACGGCTGAAGTCCTGCCGATCCGGGTCGGGTTTATCGAACACGAACAGCCCCGGGTTGATGCGCACCTTGTCAACGTGCTTTGCCACTTCAAGGGCGATGCGGATGCCGTTGTGATGCACGTCCGCAACAAGAGGAACACCACAGCCCTGCGATCGGAGGGCTGCGCGGATGTCTCCCATGGCCTTGGCGTGCGCCATGGAGGGCGTGGTGACGCGAACGATCTCGCAGCCGGCATCGGCGAGCCTTCGGATGCCAGCCACGGCACCCTCGATATCAAGGGTGTCTTCATTGATCATCGACTGAACGGCGACCGGGTGCTCACTGCCGATCGGCACGTCGCCCACCATGACGGTGCGGGTCCGACGCCGGTGAATCACCGTGTCGTACCGCTGACTCCGAGCGGTGTCATTGCCGGTCTGAGAAGCGGTGGCCAGGGAGCCGGTCATGGATCGTTCAGGGACCTTGGCCAAACCATGGCATACCTATCCCCCTTGTGCGCTAAGCCTGCGTTTCGCTTCCTGCAAATCCTGGAGGGTGAGGGCCTGGGGGGATCCTGCTTCCCGCGATTGAAACCGCAAGAGATAGGAGGGATGAAACACCGGCATGAAGGCCCTTCCCTCCTGCTCGTGCCACTGACCTCTCAGCTTGCTGATCCCGCTTTTGATCCCTAGCAGCGCCTTAAGAGCCGTTGCTCCAGCCATCAGCACCAAGGAAGGGTTCACGAGCTCGAGTTGTTCCTCTAGCCAGGGTCTGCATTGCCTGATCTCCTCAAGCGTGGGCTTTCGGTTGTTGGGGGGCCTGCACTTGATCACGTTGCAGATGTAAAGGTCTTGGTCTTCATCCAGTTCTGCTTCCTTGAGCAGCGCACTGAGCAGCCGGCCTGAGCGGCCGACGAAGGGCAGCCCCAGGCTGTCCTCGTCGGCTCCGGGTGCTTCACCGATCAGCATCAGATCGGACCCGGGGTTTCCCCTGCCAACCACTGCCTTTTGCCGATGATGAGCGAGATCACAGCGCCGGCAGGCTGCACATTGGCTGCTTAAGGCGTCGAGAGCTTTCACTTCGCTTCCTCGGGTGATTCTTTTGATTGAGTGACCAGCAGCAAAAAGCGTTGACCCTCAGGATCCTTGAGCCAGCTTTCTGCGCCGAATGATTCTTGGCGGGGTTCTTCCGCACTGGATCCGCCCAGAGCGATGACCTCATCTCGCCAGGAGCAAAGTTCCTGCAGGGGGTTGTGGCGTGTGATCCGTTGAAGGCAAGGTGCCAGCACGGCGCCTGAGGCCGGCCAGGGGCGACGTCGTGATGGGGTGTAGATCTGCAGCGACCCTCCCTCCGGTAAGGGGACGATCCAGTGGTGTTCAGCCAGGCCCGATTGGGCTCTGGTCTGAAGAAGACCGGCATAAAACGCTGCCAGTCTCTGAGGGTCCCGTGCGGCCAGGACCCAGCTGAGGGAGGGCTTTGGGTTGTCCATAACCCCATGGTCCTCCCTCGGATCGAGGCCCTTCTGCCTTGGCGCTTGGTTGTCTGTGACACCACATCAGGCAGGATGAGTTCTTTCGTACCTGCGCATCCACTGGAGGGGTGCCGCGCTGATGTCACGCCCGCTCTCTCTATCCAGCCGGGCCGAAGCCCTGCAGCCTTCGCTCACGCTGGCGATCAGCGCTCGGGCCAAGGCCCTGCAACAGGAGGGGCGCGACATCTGCAGCCTCAGCGCCGGAGAGCCAGATTTCGATACTCCTGAGTTCATTGTTGAGGCCTCTGTTGAGGCCTTGAGGAACGGCATGACTCGTTACGGTCCCGCTGCCGGGGATCCCACCCTGCGTGAGCTGATCGCCAGCAAGATCAGTAAGGAGAACGGCATTCCAACCTCAGCGGCCGAGGTTCTGGTCACCAATGGCGGGAAGCAGGCGATTTACAACCTTTTTCAGGTTTTGCTGAACCCCGGCGACGAGGTCTTGATTCCTGCGCCGTACTGGCTCAGTTATCCGGAGATGGCCCGCCTCGCCGGTGCCCGTCCGGTTGCTGTTCCCTCGTCGGCTGACGATGGCTTCCGCCTGGATCTCAATGCGCTTGAAGCCGCGATCACTCCGGCCTCCCGGGTGCTGATTATCAATTCTCCTGGCAATCCGACAGGCCGTGTGCTCAGTCGCGATGAGCTGTTAGCCATCGCTGAGCTGGTGCGTCGTCACCCTCGGCTTGTGGTGATGAGCGATGAGATCTATGAGTACCTGCTCGACGACGGCGTGACCCACGACAGCTTTGCGTCTCTTGCTCCAGATCTTCAGGATCGCTGTTTCATGGTGAATGGCTTCGCCAAGGGGTGGGCGATGACCGGATGGCGCCTGGGTTATCTCAGCGGCCCTGAATCCGTGATCAAAGCTGCATCCGCTCTCCAAAGCCAGAGCACCAGCAATGTCTGCAGTTTTGCCCAGCAGGGAGCAATTGCCGCTCTGACGGCTCCACGGGACTGCGTTCAGACGATGGCTGAGAGCTACAACCGCCGCCGATCCTTTCTCGTGGCAGGCCTGCAGGCGATGAGCGGTATCACCCTGGTCCCCCCCCAGGGTGCCTTTTATGCATTCCCTCAGCTGCCTGAAGGGTGCGGCGATTCAATGAGTTTCTGCCGCAGGGCCCTGGAAGATGAAGGGTTGGCGATCGTTCCCGGAGTCGCCTTCGGTGACGACCGCTGTGTACGGGTGTCCTGTGCGGTCTCGCGTGAGACGATTACAGATGGCTTGGCCCGATTGGCCCGCCTGCTTGCTGTGAATTGACACCTTTTTCGCTTTCGCAGTTGCTGAAGGATCGTTTCACCAGAAACCAGTTCATGCCCATTCGAGAACGAGGGGCCGTCGCCCTTCTGGCTTTGTCTCTTTGCCAGGGGTTGACGGTCCTGCCGTCCATGGCCAAACCGGCGCTTCGCGTCGGCGCCATTCCCGATCAGAACCCCGAGCGACTGAATCGTCTCTATGGCCAGCTTGCTGATGAGCTCAGCGACCGTCTGAAGGTGACCGTTCGCTACGTGCCGGTGAGTAACTACCCCGCTGCTGTTAGTGCCTTCCGGACCGGTGGCTTGGATCTGGTCTGGTTCGGTGGCCTGACCGGGGTTCAGGCCCGTCTCCAGACTCCCGGAGCCAAGGTCTTGGCGCAGCGGGATATCGATGCTCGCTTCCGCAGTGTGTTCATCGCCAATGCCTCAGCGGGTCTCCAACCGATCCAGTCCATCGGCGGCCTCACCAGTTTGCGCGGGAAGCGCTTCGCCTTTGGCTCGGAGAGCTCAACGTCCGGCCGTTTGATGCCGCAGCATTTCCTCGAGAAAGCCGGGGTCACTCCCAGTCAGTTCAGCGGAGGCCGGGCGGGCTTCAGCGGCAGTCATGACGCCACCATCGCTTTGGTGCAAAGCGGGGCGTACCAGGCAGGTGCCTTGAATGAGCAGGTCTGGACGTCCGCTCTCAAAGAGGGTCGGGTCAACACCGACAAGGTCGCTGTGATCTGGCGAACCCCTGAATATGTTGACTACCACTGGGTTGCACGCCCTGATCTTGATCAGCGCTTCGGTTCGGGTTTCACAACGCGCCTGCAGAAGGCGATCCTGGCTTTACAGCCAACCACCCCCCGCCAGACCACGATTCTCGAGCTCTTCGCTGCCAAACGTTTCATTCCTGCTGATGCCAGCCAGTACAAGCCGATCGAAACGGTGGGTCGCCAGCTCGGCAAAATTCGTTGAGTTCCCTGCTTCAGCTTGAAGAGGTTCAGTTGGTCGGCTCGCAGAGAGACCGGCTGATCAGCCTGTCGCTGCAGGTCCACCGCGGAGAGCGTGTGGCTCTCTTGGGCCCCAGCGGCGCCGGCAAGAGCTCATTGATGTCTGTGATCAATGGCACCCTGATCCCACAACAGGGAACGGTTCTCTGGCGAGGCAGGAGTCTGCAGCAACGCAACCGCCGTCAGCGCTGTGAGATCGGCACCCTCTGGCAAGACCTGCGCTTGATTGAGGAACTCAGTGTTGGGCAGAACATCAATGCCGGCGTCCTTGGTCGGCGTGGATTGCCCTGGGCGTTGGCGAATCTTCTGTTCACCATCGGCTCAGAGCCCTGTCTGCAGTGCTTGCGCCAGGCTGGATTGGAGCCCCAGGTTTTGGGCTCTGAAGGTTTGGATCGCCCCGTGAAACGGCTGTCGGGAGGACAGCGACAACGGGTTGCCCTGGCCCGGTTGTTCCGGCAACAACCGTCTCTGGTTCTTGCCGATGAGCCTTTGGCCAGTCTGGACCCAGCCATTGCCGCCGAAGTGCTCGATCGCCTTCTGGAACGAGACGCTGATGGCTCCCTCGCCTACGGTGCGGAAGCGGTGATGGTGTCGCTGCATCGACCGGATCTGATTCATCGTTTTGATCGTGTCCTGGCCCTACGGGATGGACGTCTGTTGATCGATGCACCGGCAAGGGCTGTGACGCCTGGGGAGCTTCAGGATCTCTACGCACTGTGATGGCTCTGCCCCGACCCAGTGCACCCGCGCTCGCCGTGCTGCCAGCCTTGGCACTGCTGCCGGTCTTGATCACCGTTCTCGCTGGGATTCACGCCGGTGGCGTTGAAATCTGGATGGCGTTTCTCTCTGCAGCGGTTCATCCGTCCCTCGACCCACTACTGCTCAAAGCTCTATTGAGAGCTCTGCAGGTCACGCTGGCGATGGCTTTGGCTGGATGGAGTCTCAGCCTGGTTCTTGGGGTGCTGCTTGGGTGCTTTGCCTCAGAACGTCTCATGCAGACGTGGAGATGGCCAACCTGGCCGGCGTGGATCCTTCGCCGCTCCCTGGCACTGCCTCGATCGGTGCATGAGCTGATCTGGGGACTGCTGCTTCTGCAGGTTCTCGGTCTGCATCCCTGGGTGGCGGTCGCCGCGATCACGATTCCCTATGCGGCCCTGGTCGCTCGCGTTTGGCGCGACCAGCTGGATGCGCTTGATCCATCCAGGCTTCAGGCACTGCTGCAGGGCGGTGCGCCCCCCCTCGCCGCTTGTTGCACCGCACTGTCCCCCGCCATGGGCACAGTGTTGATGAGTTATGGCGGGTATCGACTCGAGTGCGCATTGCGAAGTGCAACGCTTCTGGGTGTGTTTGGCCTGGGAGGCCTGGGCACTGATCTGCAACTCAGCCTGCAGTCGCTGCAGTTCAGAGAGCTTTGGAGTGGGCTGTGGTTGCTTGGCCTTCTCAGTGTTTCTTTGGAGATCCTGCTCACGCTTTGGCGACGTCAATCCCACAAGGCCCAGGCAGGCCAGCGACGCCTGTGTCTCTTCCTCGCCGGTGTGATTGTGGCGGGGATCACAGGAAGCACCTGGCTCCATGTGTTGTTGCCGGATTCCGGCAGTGTCGTCTGGCAGGGACTGGCGTTGCCGGATTGGGGCCGTCTGATGCTGGCCGCTGCAGAACTTCCCTGGTTGCGGCTGATCTATGAGACGCTCCTGCTCACAGTGCTGGCCGCTGGGATTGCGGTAGGACTTCCTCCGCTGGCGATGTTGTTGGTCCCCTCACGGCCGTGGCAGGTCGTTCTCAACGCTGTTTGGGCTCTGATGCGTCTCATCCCCCCACCGCTCACGGTGTTGCTTCTGCTGCTGAGCAACCGTCCAACCCTTGCAATCGGTGCGTTGGCGCTCGGGTTGCACAACGGCGGGGTGATGGGACGTTTGTTGCGCGAAGAATTGGAGCAGCAGTCTGCTGATCAACAACAGGCCATGGGCGCGTTGGGAGCTTCTGCACGGCTCAGCTGGCTCTATGGCCTGTTCACGCCGCGCAGCCCCGGATACCTGGCCTATGGGGCCTATCGCAGTGATGTGATCCTGCGGGAGACCGTTGTGGTGGGCCTGATCGGTGGAAGTGGACTGGGCTGGCAGTTGCTGGAATCGCTCAGTTCCTTCCACTGGGATGCTGTTTTGGTGTTGATCGGGGCCTATGCCTTGATCACCCTGCTCGGGGAGTGGCTCAATGATCAGTGTCGGGACCGCTGGCTGCAAAGCTGATCACCCGTTGTGAGTGACTGAATCCATGCGCCATCCCCGTCAACTGGTGGTGATTGGTGATAGTGGCGTGGTCGGCTGGGGAGACACCGAGGGTGGCGGCTGGTGCGAGCGGTTACGGCGCTCCTGGATGGCGCTTCCGGATGCACCTGTGATCTATCCATTGGGGATTCGCGGTGACGGACTCGAGTCGGTGTCGCAACGATGGGAGGATGAATGGGCCTGTCGTGGGGAGCTGCGACGCCAACATCCGAAGGCTTTGCTGGTGGCGGTGGGCCTGAATGATTCAGCCAGGGTTGGTCGTGCCGACGGCCGTCAACCACTTGATGCTCAGGCCTTGCGCTTCGGGTTCGAACAGATGCTTCACGCCATGACGGCTCGAACCCAGGTGTTTGTTCTGGGACTGTCGCCGGTGGATGAACAGGTGATGCCGTTTGCTGACTGTCTCTGGTACAGCAACAACGACATCGCTGTGCATGAAGCCCAAATTGAAGAGGCTTGCCTCGAGGTGGATGTTCCCTTCATGCCTCTCCACGCGGCGATGCAGGCAGAGCCGGGGTGGCTGGCCTGGATTGAGCCTGACGGCATCCATCTCAACAGTGACGGGCATCACTGGATCGAGCAGCGGGTCCGGTCGTGGGGTGCTCTCCAGAGCTGGGCAGGTCTCGAGTTGCAGGCACAGCTCACCTTGGGCTGAGGCCTATCAGACTTGCTTGAGATGTGAGATCGGGCATGCGCGTGTTCATTGTTGTCTTGGCCGCCGCACTTCAGGCGACACCAGTTCTTGCACAGAAGGATTCGGTGACCTGTGAAGCATTTTCCAGCGGTTTCACCACGCCTGATGGCTGCCTGGATGGAAGTCAACCCTCATCGGGGCCCATTCCCAAAGATCAGTGGAGTGTGGATTACGACGATGATTTCTGGCCGGACGGTTGGTATGGCCCTGGTATCGGAGACACGTTCTGAGTCGTGGCGAGATGCTGAACCGGTGAACTGAGGCCCTTGGATTGGGATTTCAGCGGGCGCGGAATCCGCCGTCGGCGGCGTGATCAGTGAGTGTGCTGGCTTTTGAGCAGTTGAGCAAGCTCACCAAGGGGCCATCCGAGGTTGCGTAGATGGCGAAGCAGGCCTTTCGAGGCCTGGTAGTACCCATTGCTGTACTGAGGCGCGTAGCCGATTTCCTTCAAGGTGAGCATCAGCAGGCGATGTTCCCGTCGGGTTCCCTCCCGCGCTTCCAGGATTTGAAACCCCCGTTCCTCCAGATCAATCCGGGTCTGCCCACTGAGGTCTTCACTGAAGCCGAGCTGGATCACGTGGTCGATCTCCCTGTAAGCGGTGAAAACGCGCGCTCCCCGGTGATCCTCCAGAAATTGATACCGCTCGGTCACGGCGATCACCGCTTCCATGCACGGAGCCAGCAACGCCTGCTCGATTGAGGCTTGCTTGAGGGTCATGACAGTGCTCCTCCAGCGGTCAGGCGCTCTTCGCACGCCATTTCGTAATTGCGGATCGCGCCGGCAGGGATGGAGCCGTTGCTTTTTAGCTGGCGTACGGACAGTTCCACGCACTGCAAGACAACACTGGTGAGCTCGCGACCTTCGCAGAGAGCCCAGCTGCGCAGCAAGACGTGAAGGCTTGGCGGAACAGAGACCGTCAGCTTCACCTGGTTTTCCCGTGGGACAGCCATACGACGGGAGATTGGAGTGAGTCAAATTTAGCCTAGAGATGCTGCTGAGCAACTTGTGGGTAGCTGCTGGGTGTCTCTAGGGGTGCTTTGAGCTGGATTAATGCTCACGCTCTCATCGTTCAAGCAGGATGATTCGATTGTTTGAGGGCATTAAGCGAATGTCTTGAAGGGCGAGTCCGGCTTTCCGGGCCTCCTCGACCACAGCCTCCTGCTCGCGGACTCCCCAGCTCGGATCGCGTTCCTGCAACGCGTCGTCGAAGCGTTGATTGCTTTCGCTCACATGCTTTCCACTGACCCGAAATGGGCCGTAAATCAAGAGCTTCCCTCCTGGTTTCAGGTGGCGGACGGATCCCTGCATGAGAGATCGTGTGCACTCCCAGGGGGAGATGTGGAGCAGGTTCACAGCCACAACCATGACCGGAGCCTCTGAACCATGCGTTAACCAGTCATGGGAGCACACATCCAATGACAAAGGCTGCGGCATCACAGTGGTCAGTCCTTCTTTGCTGATCCATGCGCTGATGCTGCGGCAGTGATTACGGTCTGGATCACTGCACTGCCAGGTGATCTGGGGAAATCGCTTTTGAAAGGCAACGCCGTGTTCGCCCGATCCACTGGCCAGTTCGAGAATGAGTCCCTTCGGGGGGAGAGCCTCGGCCAGGACATCCCCGATCGGCCTCCTATTGCGTTGCGTCGCTGGAAAAAACAGCCTTGCGTCGGGACTGGAGAGATCCATCAGGATTAGTCGCTGCAGCTGTTGGCCGGTGTTTCGCAGGAGCGAGTGAGCTCGTGAAGCCATCCCTGCAGCGCGTTCAGGGCTTCAGCTCGAATGCGGTAGTACACCCAGCGTCCGCTTTGACGATCCCCCAGCAGACCTGCTTCCTTCATGACTTTGAGGTGAAATGAAAGGCGTGACTGGGACAAGGTCAGAGCCTCTGTTAGGTCACACACGCAGCGCTCGCCGGTGGACAGCTGATCGAGTATCCGGAGTCGCAGGGGGTCTGAGAGTGCTTTGAGCAGGCTCTGGGCTTGGTCGCTATCCAAATTGAGCACTTTGTCCACGGAGGACGTCATGGACTACGTCGGCATTCATGCCAGCGTAAGTGGGCCAGTTTCGAGGGATTGTCTGCAGGTCTGCAACTTGTTCAGGATTCCTTGTTCAGCCCTGAATCGCTTTCCAGGTAAACGGTTTGGCTCGGGAATGCGAATTCGATGCCCATATCTTCAAAGGATTGCATGATTTTGAGATTGATCGCCTGCTGATCATTGAGGGCGACGGTGTAATCGCGTGTATCGATGTAGTAAGCAAGCTCGAAATTCAGGCTGGAGTCTCCGAATTCAGTGAAATGACAACGGGAGAAGGTGCTGTGTTCCTGCTGGGCGATAATGGCTTCAATCATCGCCGGAATCGCTTTCATCTGTTCCACGGTCGTGTCGTATGTGACGCCAATGGAGTAAATCATTCGTCGCTGATTCATTTCAGCAAAATTCTGAATTGTGTTTTCCGTGAGAGTGGAGTTGTTCATCACCACAAGCTCACCACGCAGGCTTCGTAAATGAGTGGATCGAACTCCAATCTTTTCCACCGTTGCCGTCATCGATCCTGACTGGATTGTTTGCCCCAGAGTGAAGGGCTTGTCCAGAAGAATCATGAGGTAAGCAAAAAGTTCTTGGGCGGGTTCTTTCAGGGCGAGGCCGATGCCAATGCCGCCGGCGCTGAGCAGACCCCAGATCACGGTCATTTTCACGCCCAGGCTTTGTAAGAGGGCCAAGATTCCGACGATCCACACCAAAGCTCTAAGCAAAGGCAGAAGGCTTGTGAGCAGCTGTTGCAGCTCTTCCCCTCCAGAGCGCCTCGCGGCAATGGTGAGGAATCGGGAGGCGACTCGATTCGCATAGCGGACCATCACGATTGTGACGACGGTCCGCAGGCCGACGCCATAGGCCACCTTTAAGTTGCTGGCTAGGCCAAGATCCTGCTCGGTGAGAACCAGGATGATGATGATGCCGATGGGGATGACGGCATCCGCGAGTGCGCTGATCGCTAAATCGTCAAAATCGCCTTTTGTTTTGCGAGTGAGTTGAGGTAAAACTCGTCGCAACAGGTAGGAAAGCACCAAGGTGATTGCTGCGCCGCCCAGAACAGTCCAGAGGAGATGACTCACGTTCATTGGCGATTCAATTCACTTCTGAAAATTTTGCTAGGCATCGGCGTTGCCTGCAAGCTCATTGTGTTCAAGCGTTCTTGTCCGTCGAGCGCGACCCATGAGGCTGCCCTTCGGGTTCGTCCTGGGAACCAGGTGGTTGCATCAATCAATGTTGATCAATCAAGATAGTTTGATCTTTTCGGGCGATCGAGCCCTTTGATCTCATGCGGATCGGCATCAATGGCTTCGGGCGCATCGGTCGCCTTGTGTTCAGAGCGCTGTGGGGGCGACCCGGCATCGAACTGGTTCACGTCAATGACCCCGCCGGTGATGCCGCAACCGCCGCTCATCTTCTGGAGTTTGACTCGGTCCATGGCCGCTGGGATCGCGCGATCAGCAGCAGCGCTGAGGGATTCACCGTGGAGGGGGCCCTTCTGACATGGTCGAGTGAGAAAGATCCCACCGCTGTGCCTTGGTCTGAGCGCGGGGTGGAGATGGTGCTGGAGGCCAGCGGCAAGATCAAAACGCCAGAGACCCTCAACCCCTATTTCGAGCAGGTAGGGCTGAAACGTGTTGTTGTGGCTTGCCCTGTGAAGGGTGTCGTTGCCGGTGCGGAAGCTCTCAACATTGTTTACGGCATCAACCATCACCTTTACGAGCCGGATCGGAACCGGTTGGTGACCGCGGCTTCCTGCACTACCAACTGCCTGGCGCCTGTGGTGAAGGTGGTGCATGAGAGCTTCGGCATTGAGCACGGAATGATCACCACCATTCACGACATCACCAACACCCAGGTGCCGATCGATGCCTTCAAGAGTGATCTGCGACGGGCCCGCTCTGGCCTCACCTCACTGATCCCCACCACGACCGGATCGGCCAAGGCGATCGCGATGATCTTCCCTGAGCTCAAGGGCAAGCTCAATGGTCATGCGGTCCGTGTACCTCTGCTCAATGGTTCCCTCACCGATGCCGTGTTCGAGCTCAAGCACAGCGTCACGGTTGAAGAGGTGAATGCAGCGTTCAAGGCTGCTGCGGAAGGTCAACTCAAGGGGATCCTGGGTTACGAGGAGCGCCCTTTGGTGTCTTGTGATTACACCAACGACAATCGCAGCTCGATCATTGATGCGCTGTCCACGATGGTTGTTGATGGCACTCAGTTGAAAGTGTTCGCTTGGTATGACAACGAATGGGGTTACAGCTCGAGAATGGCTGATCTCACTTGCCATGTTGTGGAGAGTGAGGCATGAAGCTCTCCGCTCTGCAGCAGTACGGAATTGTGACGGCCAATTATTGGGCGTTCACCCTCACTGACGGCGCCTTGCGCATGTTGGTTGTGTTCCATTTTCACGAGCTCGGATACTCCACCCTCGAGATCGCCTTTCTATTTCTCTTTTATGAATTCTTCGGGGTTCTCACCAATCTCTATGGAGGCTGGATCGGAGCTCGTTATGGATTGCGTCTCACCCTTTGGGTCGGGACGCTTCTGCAGATCTTTGCGTTGTTGATGCTGGTTCCCGTCGCGGAATCCTGGCCAAAGCTCTTGAGCGTGGTGTACGTAATGGTTGCTCAGGCGATCAGTGGGATTGCCAAGGATCTCAACAAGATGAGCGCCAAGAGCGCCATTAAAACGGTGGTTCCCGAAACCCCAGATGATGCTCAAAAAGGTGAGAAGCAATTATTTAAGTGGGTGGCGATCCTCACCGGTTCCAAAAATGCTCTCAAGGGGGTTGGTTTTTTCCTTGGCGGAGTTCTGCTCACAGCATTGAGTTTCAATGCTGCCGTGGCCTGGATGGCTGCAGGTCTGGCACTGGCTTTTCTCGTCACTCTGGTGTTGCCGGGCGAGATCGGAAAAATGAAGGCCAAGCCTGCGTTTTCGTCTCTGTTTTCGAAGAGCCAAGGCATCAATGTGCTTTCGGCCGCTCGTTTCTTTTTGTTCGGTGCCCGCGATGTGTGGTTTGTGGTGGCACTTCCGGTGTTTCTGGAAGCCTCCCTTGGCTGGGGGTTCTGGGAAATCGGCGGCTTCCTCGGCCTCTGGGTGATTGGTTACGGGATCGTGCAGGGCACAGCCCCCGGGCTGCGTCGCCTCTGGGGACAGCGTGAAAGTCCCGGGGCGTCTGCTGTGCAGTTTTGGAGTGCCGTTCTCACCGCAATTCCCGCGCTCATTGCCATCGCCCTTCTTCGTGAGGTTGATGTGGCGGTCGCGATCGTGGGCGGTTTGGCGGCTTTTGGAGTCGTCTTCGCGATGAACTCCTCGATTCACTCGTACATGGTGCTGGCTTACACCGATGAGGAGAACGTGAGCCTCAATGTGGGCTTCTATTACATGGCGAATGCGGCAGGCCGTCTGGTTGGAACCTTGCTTTCCGGTGCCGTGTTTCTGATCGGTGGAACTCCCTCCTCAGGGATGCAGGCCTGCCTCTGGACTTCATCTCTCCTTGTCTTCCTCTCGTGGTTCACCAGTCTGCGGCTTCCTGCTGTTCGGAGGTCGGCGGCTTAGCGTCGGATTAACGAGCCCCATCCCGCTGTTCTGCGGGTTCCTCACCATGCCCCATCCCGCCCGTCTGGCTGCTCTTCAGGCCATCCAGCAGCGCACTCCTGTGGATTGTGCCCCTGCACAACCCCTTGAAGACATTTGGGCCAGCGATGTGTTCACGCTCGCAAGGATGAAGAGTGCTCTCCCAAAGGAGTCTTATAAGGCTGTTCGTCGAGTGATCCGTGATGGCGGGCGTCTCGATCTCGATGTGGCGGATGTCGTCGCTCAATCGATGAAGGACTGGGCTGTGTCCAAGGGCGCGCATTACTACGCCCACGTCTTTTATCCCCTCACCAACTCCACTGCGGAGAAGCACGACGGTTTCATCAGCCCGCAAGGTGATGGTCAGGCGATCCATGAGTTCTCAGGCAAGCTCCTCGTGCAGGGTGAACCTGATGGCAGCTCCTTCCCCAATGGAGGTATCCGTTCCACCTTTGAGGCCCGGGGGTACACGGCCTGGGACATCACCAGTCCGGCCTACTTAATGCGCACTCCCAATGGGGTGACGCTCTGCATTCCCACAGTGTTTGTGAGCTGGACAGGTGAGGCCCTCGACAAAAAGACACCGCTGCTCCGCTCGAATGCCGCCATGAACCGGCAGGCGCAGAGGTTGCTTCGCATCCTTGGCAATGTGGATGTGGCCCCTGTCAACAGCTCCTGTGGCGCCGAGCAGGAATATTTCCTGGTGGATACTCAGTTCGCCACCCTCAGGCCCGACCTCCTTCTCGCGGGTCGCACGCTGTTCGGCGCGGCATCACCCAAGGGGCAGCAATTCGATGATCACTATTTCGGTGCGATTCCGGAACGGGTGCAGGTGTTCATGCAGGACGTTGAAAATCAGCTTTACAGACTGGGAATTCCAGCCAAAACTCGACACAACGAAGTTGCGCCCGGTCAGTTCGAGATCGCGCCGGTTTATGAAGCCGCCAATGTCGCGACGGATCATCAGCAACTGATCATGTCGACGCTGCGCAGCACCGCTAAGCGTCATGGCTTCACCTGCCTGCTTCATGAGAAGCCCTTTGCTGGGATCAACGGGTCTGGGAAGCATGTGAACTGGTCGGTTGGCAACAGCACCCAGGGCAACCTTCTGGATCCCGGACATACTCCCCACGACAACCTTCAATTCCTGTTGTTCTGCGCCGCGGTCATCCGTGGTGTGCACTGCAATGGCCCTTTGTTGCGTGCTGTTGTGGCCACGGCAGGCAATGACCATCGCCTTGGCGCAAATGAAGCCCCTCCGGCGATTATTTCCGTTTATCTCGGACAGCAGCTGGAGAAGGTCTTTCAGCAGATTCAACAGGGAGAGGTCACAGGAAGCTCCAGTGGCGGAGTCATGTGTCTCGGTGTGGATTCTCTTCCTGAATTCCCCAAAGATGCCGGAGATCGCAACCGCACATCCCCCTTTGCCTTCACCGGAAACCGATTTGAGTTCCGAGCGGTTGGCTCCGGCCAGTCTGTTGCTGGCCCTCTTGTGGCCATGAATACTGTGTTGGCTGATTCTCTGGAATGGATCAGCGATCGCCTCGACGCTGAAATGGGCTCTGGCCAGAGTCTCGAACAGTCGGCGGCGTCAGTGCTCCGGCAGATCATGGAGCTGCATGGTGCCGTTGTGTTCGGCGGTGATGGCTATTCCGACGCGTGGCATCGGGAAGCGACCGATGATCGTGGCCTGGAAAATCTCCGCAATACCGCTGAAGCACTGCCGGTGCTGCGCCGGGAGGAGGTGAGAAGCCTGTTCCAGCGGCATGGGGTGATTTCACCTGTGGAGATGGAAAGCCGTTATGAGGTGTATGGAGAGCAGTATTCCCTCGCGATCGAAGTGGAGGCCAAGGTGGCTCTCTCCATGGTGCGTACGCAGATCAGTCCTGCTGTTCAGAAGCATCTGAGCGGTTTGGCACGCAGCCTTCAGCAGCAACAGGCTCTCGGACTTCAGCCTGAAACCCGTGTTCTCCACCAGATCGCTTTGCTGCACGGGCGTATGGACGACCATGCAACGGCTCTGGAAGGGGACTTGCATCAATTACATAACGGAGACACCGCCGCAGCCATGAACCACTGCGCGGGTGTGATCCTTCCCCGTCTGCAGCAGTTGCGTGAGGCTGTGGATGGCTTGGAGGAACTCGTGGATGATGATCGCTGGCCCTTGCCCTCTTACCGGGAGATGCTCTTTGTTCGCTAAGGCTTCACTCTTGCTAATCCCGATAGGGTGAATGATGTGCGGGATTGTGCGTTGCCGCTGAACTCCGTTGCCGACTTGCTCGACTGGGTCATCAGTTTTGATGCCAAGAAGGTTCGTTTCGAAGTTGATCGTCTGCGCCGCCGTTATCCGGATGCCACAACGTACGAACTCGCTGAACGTGCCTTTGGCGACGCACGATTGCGCGTGATTACAGCAGGTGCCGCTTCGGGACTCGCCGCTAATCCCGTTCTGAGTGTTGCTGGTGCGCTGGCTGATCTGTCAGTCACGACCCGGACCCAGCTGTTCGCAGCTGCATGCGCTGCCGAGCTCTTAATCCCAGGTTTTCTGGAGAGTGAGAACGCCCGCCACGAGCTGCTGTTCCCGGTCTTCGGGTCCAGTGTGATCAGTCAGGTAGGAGTGGAGCTGGGGTTGAAGGCTGCTCACACAGCGACTCGCGAGATGGTGTTGAAACTGATCAACCAGCGCAGCCTCGCGCTGATCAATGGTGTGATGACCAGGGTGTTCGGACGCAGAGTGAGCCAACGTGCCTTGATCACCAAGACGGTTCCCCTGGTGGGGTGCGTGATTGGTGGCACCTGGAATGCTGTTGAGGTTCAATTGATTCGTCATCGAACGCTCCGGTATCTCACGGCGCAGGCCATGGAATCTGGTGACTTCATCGATGTCGAGGCGGTGGCGGGCTGATGAGAAGACTGCAACCAAAACTCTTCCCAAGACCGATCAGCTTTGCTGGCGCGGTGATGCTCTGGCCCGCGCTCCTAACAACGACTGCCGTTGCTGACCCTCATCCGCGTCGGGAGGTCACGGTTCTGACCGTGAATAATGGGCAAGAAGTTCTTGTGGATCTTCAGGGTGAAGGGCGGGCTGTCCGACTGGCCTGCATTCAGGCGCCGCTTGCCGAGCAGAAGCCCTGGGCGGAGCGTGCCACGGCCCAGCTTCGTCGTTCACTCCAGCCCGGAAGCATCGTCGCTCTCGAATTAAGGGCCAGGGATGTCTACGGCAGGGTTGTGGCGCGATTGATCAACAATGGGGCTGATGTGGCTGCTCCACTGCTGCGACAAGGTGCAGTGTTCGCCTACGACGGTTATTTGGGTCAGTGCAATGACCTCGACTATGACCGTTTTGAGAGCACTGCCAAAACAGCTCAGCTCGGGATCTGGAGCGTTCCAGGAGGTATCAAACGCCCGTGGAATCTGATTGAGGCGTCTGGTGGACGCCTTGCTCCCTGAACGATCCAAAACCGTTGTGGTTGACACAGCCGATTCTGTCTAGGTGGATCTGAATAATATGAGAGTCATCAACGTGATGAGTTACGAACCAGGAAGCACGGATTGCCGTTTGTTAATTGACGCCAAGCACCATCTCGAGCTTGCGTTGACATCCCTCAGTGCTCTTCCCAATAGCGATCACATTCAACGACAACTCAAGGCCGTGCATCAGCAGCTCGAGGGGATGCACGATCTCAAGCGCAAACAACCCATTCACTCCCCCGTCTGAACGGCTGGTTCTCCATCAGAATGGAATTCCAGATCCGAGCTTCGATGTTTGAGAACAAAAATCGTCCTGCTTGGGTGAACTGGCTGTTCTTGGGTATTTTTCTCTGGTCCAGCTGGCAGCTTGCAGGATTCTGGTTTGCGCAGCTCCGGGGTTGAACCTGACAGGAAGCATCCATCAGAGCTCGGATCTTTTTATTTAGTCCCATGTGACCGTGCATCGGTAGGTCTTCGAATGTCCTGCTGTTCCAATTACTTCACAGGTTGTATCCGTTACGGATTTTCCCTGAGGTACTTTGGCTAGTGCTCGATTGGTTGCAAGCTCCTCGCTGACCCCACCCATGGTCACCGATCCCGCATGAGCTGCCATGGCGCCGCTAGTGAGGATCAATGCTGCGAAAATCTGAATCATGTTTGGCATTGGAGTGATGCAGCTGTGCCTTTTCATAGCCAGCATTGCCGAGCTCTGGAAGTTCTGGCGTTTTAATCATTCAACCGTCGCGCATCAATGATCCGGGCGAGTTCTAGTACATAGCCTGCAGTGCACCAGCGACCGTGGCTGCGAACTCGGTTTTCAGGATCCGAGCGTATTTCAGCCGTTTCTGCCATCAAGAGGTCAAGTTCTTCTTGCGGCAGTTCGTAGAGATCCTGCAATTCCACCTCCCGACCGAGCAGATGGCTACGGAACCATTTGCGCGTTTGTTCTTGTGCGGGGATTTCATACGGCATGCATTAACTCCGCTGTTCTTTCAGTTGTAGGGGTAGGCATTCGGCACGAAGAACTGTTCGTTGATGGGTGGGCGGGTGTAGTTGCCCTGCTTCGGCCGCGGGGGAAGTTCGATGGCTGGAGGAGTCATGTCTTCCCAGGGAACTTTGCTCAGCACATGTCGCAGACAGTTGAGGCGTGCTCTGCGCTTGTCGTCGGCTTCAACGGTGAACCAGGGTGCCTCCGGGATGTTGGTGCGGTTGAACATGGCGTCTTTCGCCTGGGAAAAATCCACCCAACGATTACGTGCTTCCAGATCCATGGGGCTCAGCTTCCAGCGTCTGGTGGGGTCGTCGATCCGCGATTGGAAACGGGCCTCCTGTTCCGTGTCGCTGACAGAAAACCAGTACTTCAGCAGAAGGATGCCGCTGCGCACCAACATCCGCTCGAATTCGGGTACATCATCAAGGAATTGTTCGACTTGCTCCGGCGTCGCGAAGCCCATTACCCGTTCCACTCCGGCACGGTTGTACCAGCTGCGATCGAACACCACGATTTCACCGGCTGCGGGGAAATGTTCCACGTAGCGCTGGAAATACCATTGTGTTTTTTGTCGTTCGGTTGGTGTTCCAAGAGCGACAACACGACAGCCCCTTGGATTCATCGGCTCTGTAAGGCGTTTAATCGTGCCGCCTTTTCCAGCCGCATCCCGACCTTCGAACAGCACGATCATCCGGTAACCGGTGTCCTTGATCCAGTACTGCATTTTCACAAGCTGGGTCTGGAGTTTCTCCAGTTCGTCTTCGTACAGCTTTTTATTCAGCCTTTCGATCTTGTGATTCCGACCTTCCAGCAGGTCCTCCAGCAGCTCTGACGGACTGTCGAGATCGTGCTCGCTTCCAGCCATTCTCTCCAACACTGTGTCAGGCAGCTTGTCGCCGTTGTGCTTTTTTTTGTCGTGACCCTTTTCCTTCCCCTTCTCTTTATGGCCCATGGTTCTGCAACGCTCTTCTGCATTGGTGATTGATTCTTGGCGTCACGTCGTCAGTGCTTATCTTTTTATCAGCTTTGCATCGGTGCAGAGGGCTGATCGTTCAAAGCAATCGGGATGCTGAGGCGGATGGCAAATCGCCCCGGAGGGGGTTGTTGGGATTGAAGTTTTCCTCGCAAACATTCCAGACGTCCACCATGAATCCTCGCCACATGGGACACAATCGCCAGCCCAAGCCCGCAGTGACCCTGCTGCCCTCTGGAACGATCGAGGCGGTGAAAGGGCTGAAGCGCCTGTTCCCATTGGTTTGCGGGCATTCCTTCACCCTGATCCCAGATCTCGATGATGCACCGTGCGTCGACCTCACGTAGTCGTAGAACGACTGGTGCCGAACCGTAAGCAAAGGCATTGTCAATCAGATTGGCAACCGCCCGGCCCAAGGCCACCGGTTTCACCGCCAAAGACAGAGGCGACAGATCCAGCTGGAGTTCGTCAGCGGGATGACTATTGGCGACTTCTGCCAACAACTGCTCGAGCGGGACCTCGACCGAAGCTTCACTTTCACCTCCTCCTGCAAACAGCAGAAACTGTCCTGTGATCCGCTCGAGGGACTGGAGATCTCCGGCGCAACGTTCCCGGTCCTCCGGGGAGAGTTCAGGTAAGGAGAGCCGGAACTGAAGGCGTGTAATCGGTGCCCGTAGATCGTGGGCAATCCCAGCCAGCATGGTTGCCCGCTCCTGCCGACTGGCTGCTAACCGCTGAACCATGGCATTGAAGCGCTGGGTCAGGCGTTGCACTTCCGGTGCGCCTCGAGCTGGCACCGCATCAGGACCGCCCCCTTCCCCGACTCTGGCAAGTGCCTTTTCCAGGCCGCGAAGAGGGGCTTCAACCTCCACAAGCAAGAACAGACCTCCACAGATGATGCCCGCTCCCACCAGTGAAAGGCCCAAAAGGGTCGGCTCCGGGGGCCAACGCATCATCGAAGGCACTTTCACTCTCAACCAGATGGGTTCCAGGGGGGAAATCAACTCGATCCATACACTGCGGTCCTCCCGGGCCGAGTGATGGGGATGCACCATGGGGCAGTGGGACAACCGTTTGCAAAGCTGTTGTTGCAGCGCTTCGGCCTGGCGCTTGAACGCAGTTGATGGAGTCAGTGGCGAGAGTTTGGGTCGCACTGTGACCACCAAGTCCAGTCCTGTCAGTTCTGCCACAAGGTGTGGCGGGTAGCGTTCCAGGGCCAGTTCTGTGAGTCTGACGTTGAGGGCTAAGTCGCGTCCGAGCTGAATGGTCTGAAGCTGCTCCAACTGGCGACCGAATAGGGCTTGGAAGACGATTAGACAGAACGCTGAACTTCCCAGCGCCAGGGTTCCCCATCCAAGTAGTGAGCTGATGCGCTTCTGCCAGGACGTCGAGGGCATGGGAAGGGTTCAGCGAGAGCGTGGCTGGCCATCAGGAACGAACACATAGCCATACCCCCAGACGGTCTGCAGGTAGCGGGGGCGCGTCGGGTCAGGTTCCACCAGTTTGCGCACCCTGGAGACCTGCACATCCATGCTGCGGCTGTCGGTGTCACAACCAGGCCCCCGAGCTAGCTCGATGAGTCGTTCTCTTGAGAGCGGACGGTGGGGGTGTTGTACGAAAGCGGCCAGCAGGCTGAATTCCCCGCTGGTGATGACCACACACTTTCCATCGCGGCTTAGCGTCCTGGCGGCCAAATCGAGAACGTTTTCGCCAAAGACGACATCCCCTCCCTCAGCCAGAGGGGTGCCGGCCGGCAAAGAGCTGCGGCGCCGAAGAACCGCTTCGATTCGCGCTGAGAGTTCCCTTGGCAGAAAAGGTTTGGCGAGATAGTCATCAGCACCCTGTTCGAGGCCGATGATGCGGTCGACTCCTTCGCCGCGGGCCGTCAACATGACGACGGGTAAGTCGTCTCCCGCATCGCGAAGTCGGCGAAGGGCTGTCAAACCATCGTCTCCTGGCATCATGAGATCGAGAACGACAAGATCAGGCCTCTGAAACTCGAGCCTTGCCTCGAGTTGCTTGACGTCGCTGAGGCTCCGCACGTCGTACCCCTGGTCGATCAGGTATGTACCCACCATTTGGCGCAGCTCAGGATCATCGTCGACGACCCAGATCATTGAGGAGCGTCCCATGGTTCCCATCCCTGAATTTCATTGCATTGATGGTATGGAGATGGCAGCGCCTTGTCGCCCAGTGAAGGACCTTGTCACAGCTGATCAAAGCATTGTCACTACTGAGGCATCCTCACGTCCCTGAATGTCCATAATCTGTCTTGATGATGTTTTCAACGCCATCACTGTTGATCGGGGCGAGTGGCCTTCTGATCATTCCACTGACTGCTGTCCCCGTGTGGTCTGAAGCCAGACCTGTCGTTAATTACGGCAAACGGATGGAGGCCCTGTTTGTGCGTATGGATGTGAATGGCGACGGCCGGTTGGAGTCAGGAGAGGTGAAGGGGGTGACTTACTTGGAACGCAGACTGCGACGGCAAGATTCGCGAGGCTTCCTGCGTCTGGATGATCTCAGGCCCTCAACGACGCATCCCAGTGGCCAGCGTCTGCAGCAACGCTTTCGTCAGGCAGACCGTAACGACGATGGTCAATTGGATCGAGCGGAATGTCGTTCTTTGCCTTGGCTGAACCGTAATTTCGTCAGCTTCGATCTCGATGGCAATGGAGGTCTGACTCTTGAGGAGCTTTGGACTGTTCAGCGCGCACTCGCTCCTCGAGCTCCAGCACCTTGATCGGATACACGTCCCTCAACGTCTGCGTTTTGGCTGTGGATGGATTGGTCGAACGCGCTTCTTGGACATTACTTGTGAAAGCCTGATGCACCCTTTGATCAATCGCATAGCTCCGGCGAAGAAAGTGACCAAAGCGAACATGAGTAACAGGGCGATCAGGATCACCGCTGCAATACCCAGGCAGGCTTCCACAAGTTGAGTGACTCCACGGATGAGATCCGCGATGGCTTCACTCACCAGAACCATGGCATCGAGTTTCTGAGGAAGCCAGCTCAGAAAGGCGAAGGCACCTGCTCCGAGGCTGAGCAGCAGAACAGATTCGAGAAGCTGCCGGACAATCGATGTCGATTGGTGAGCCCGTCCTTTACTGAAGACTTTTTTTTGGGACTGGCCCTTGAGCACAGGACGAAAGTTCGAGGGTTTCATGACGTCGCCTCGTGGCCGGCACCTCGCATCCACCGCTCGAACTCCGTCAGCACAAGCTCATTGGGACAATCGATCAAGGTGAGATCGCCGACTGTGCAATCTCCATATCCACTGTGATGGAGAGTGATGTGATAGCCAGATCCACTGAGACCGCAAACTTCCGGATCGCTCCGGACGACGACATCAAGTGTCGCTCCAATTCTCGCAACCTTACGTCGGAGATCTGACCAGCTTGATGTCATTCAATCGTTGATCTCCTTTCATCATTCTGAGGATCTCTCTCATGAGGTCAAGGCTCTCCATCGGCTTGTGAAGGATTGCTAATCAGACTTTCCTGCGAATTCGTCTGGTTCTCTGTCTGGGAGGGGGCATCAGGATTAGGAATGGGCACGAGCAGGCCTGCAAGTCCGAGGATCATGAAGGTTCCGGCACCGAGAACAGGAGCAGCCAAGCGTTGATGCAGAGGGGTTCGCTCTGCTAATTCCCGTTTTGGCAGGGGGGTATGAACAATTGGAGGCCAATTGATACGCACCCTTGGATCGCCGCGCAAAGCATCGAGACAGCGAACCAGGTCTGCAAGGTCCGCGTCATCGAGCTGAAGGGTTAGAGGAGGCACTCCACTGCGACTGCTAATCAGTTCCAGTTGGTGCCCCTGCTCGGCGGGATGGATCCGCACAGGGCCGTCATCGTTGCCCTGGACTTTTCCTACTCCTGAAAGCTGAAGACGGGCATAAGGGATGACTGAAGCCATGAGGGCTTCGAGATGGTCCCGTTGTCCTTCCATTTCCGGTGCACCGATCATGGTGAGTCGCCAGCTGGAGAGAATTCCGATCGCATTGCTGCCATGGTCAGCTGAAAAGTCGGGAAGACCCTCAACTTCCAAGCGTGCAGCGGTCTGGTCGTATCGGAAGGACTGTTTCAGCATCACCATTAGGGATTTGGATCGAGAAGACTGGCGCGGAGTCGATCGACTCCCCCGGGACCGGCCGCCAAGGCCAGTGTGAGCACAAGCTGGCGTTGGAGGGGCTTGGATTGTTCGCCATCGAGAAGTCGTTGAATCGCTCCTCTGCGGAGGTTCATGCGCTCCTCAATCAGGTTCCTGAGGCGTTCATCCAGAAGAGCCCAGCGCTCGCTGGTGAGATTTTCCGGTTCCCTGCTTGACAGCAATTGACGCAGCATCGGATAAAGACGATCAGCCATCGCGCAGAGGATGCGGATCAAGGCTTCCGTTTCAACGGCTGAGAGAGAGCCACGACGGGTTGAGCGTCGCAGAGGGTTGTGGCATCGGCGCTTCCAGAGTTCCACACGATTGGGGAAGACCGCTTCGAATCCCAGTTGACGGGTTGCCCAAAGCATGGCTTCACCACCATTGAGATCAAGTGACTCCACGGTCAGCAGCAGAAGGTCCAGGCGCTCAAGCGAACGACGGCCGAGAACGGCTTCGGGTTGAGACGGATCGGATACCGCCGGAACTGAAACATCGGTCATGGCTGCGATGATGCCAGGGTTAAGGCCTTTACGTCACCACCTTGTGGATCTTCGTCAGTACGTTCGCGATATTCCCGACTTCCCTAAGCCCGGAATCTTGTTCCGAGACATCGCCCCTTTGCTTCGAGAACCCACCGGCTGGGCTGAGGTGATCCGACGCCTGATTGCTGTGTGTGAGCGATGGCAACCGGATCTGATCGTGGGCATCGAATCCAGGGGGTTCATTGTTGGAACGGCGCTGGCAACCCAGCTGCAGAAGGGGTTTGTACCCGTTCGCAAGCCAGGCAAATTGCCTGGTGAAGTGATCGGAATCGATTACACCCTCGAGTACGGCAGTGATCGACTGGAGATTCACGCGGATGCTCTGACTGATCATCCGAGGGTGATGCTTGTTGACGACCTGCTGGCCACCGGGGGGACTGCCTCGGCCTCGGCTGAATTGGTGACCAAGGCCGGCGGAGTGCTCGTCGGTTGCGGTTTCGTGATTGAACTAGCGGAACTTGATGGGCGCAGGAAGCTGCCAGCTGGTGTTCCTGTCGAATCTCTGATTATTTACGAGTGATTCTTCACTCGTGTTGATGTTGCCAGTCCAGGACATCTTGGTACTGGCTGAGGTTCAGCAGTCCGAAGCTCCAAAGCACGACAGGGAGTGGAGCCTGCTCTAATGCGGCTTGACGCAATCCCAAATTGAGTGCGTTGTCACTAAGTCCCATTTTCTGCTGAAGAAAACTGAGCAGAGCTGGACTTGGCTGAGGTTGTGGATCGCTGCTGATCACCATGGTGGGCAATCGTTTGGGCACACTTTGGCAAGCGGGAGAACAAGTTGCCAGGCCCGTCGGTCATGGCTGAAAGACTGATGCGACGAACCCAACGGAGGTTCGCCAGAAGCTTCATGATCAGGATCCGCATCGGCAGAATCAGTGGCTGTCGATTGGAGAACAATCGGATCAGGAGGTCTGTGGAGAGCAGAACACTGGTCAGATCAGGAAGGCGTCGCCAGGTGTAGAGGCGCCCCAGATGTGATGGAAGGGATCCGCTGACACCTCTGGATTGCGTGAGATCGAGCAAGTCGCTCACATCCCTCCAGCAGAGATTCAATCCCTGACCACCAACGGGGTGGCAGCGATGCCCCGATTCCCCCACCAACAACAGGTTGGAGCGGTTGAGTTGTGGGGCGAGACTGAGTTCCAGAGGGAAGGCCCCTGGGTGATCCAAAAGAGCAGTGGGACGAACTCCCTTCGGAAGCACGGCCGCTAACTGCTGGAGCAGCTGATCGGCTTGCAGGCTGGAGCGCTCCTGACAGTGCTGAAAGGGTGCACTCCACACAACCTGGTAATGCGTTCCACCTAACGGCAGAACAGCCATCGGTCCCTCTGACCTGAACAATTCATAGGCACAACGTTGCTCAGCGCCCTCAAGAGAAACCTTGGCTGTTAAGCAACCTTGCTCATAGGTGTGACTCCAGAACGGCATAGCCCTAGAGCGACGAAGCGTGGAGCGAGCACCGTCTGCAGCGACAACCCAATCGGCATGCTTATGGAATTGAGAGAAGGATCGTTCGTCAATTCCGTAGCGAAGATCAACCAGCGTGTTGATTTCAAGCTCACTCAGAAGCGCCGTCATTAACGGCTTGTGATCCAAAATCCATCCAATCGCTTCAAACCCTCGATTACCGAGTCTTAAATCACGGTGGCGGAACCAGGCCGTTAATCCCAGAACTCGATCGTCGAGCCGCAGGGATTCAAATGGCGCCAGAGATGTTTTTAATTGATCCCAAACGTGAAGTCGCTCCAATAACCGCCTGGACGAATGGGTTAAGGCGTAGGCACGACTTCTTGCGGCGAGTTCGGCTCGTGACAGTTGATCACACAAGAGGACTTGATATCCCTGCTGTGCAAGACCGAGGGCGAGAAGTGAACCTGTTGGACCGGCTCCAACGATGAGGAACCGGTGAGATGCCGCAACGTCTGGCAAGGAATCAGCCGATGCCCAGAAGGCCGCGGGTGAAGGCTTCGCCGCCCAAGGCGAATTCGGTTGCCAGGAGAGCAATGAAGCCAAGCATGGCCATGCGTCCATTCAGTTTTTCAGCGCGCTCGTGGAAGCCCCAGCCGCTTTCAGTGTCCACCACTTCCATTCTGGGCTCAGTGGCAAATGCGTTCAAACGACCACCATCCTCTGTGGTGACGGTTGCTCCGCGAATGACTGGTGAATTTGCAGGTACTTGGGACATTTGTCTCGTGCGTCTTTACATAGCGTAACGCATCTTTTCAGAACTTTGGATGACGAGAGCTCGCATGCAAGCGCAGTCGGCAAAGATCTTCGAAGGCTGGCCTCAGCAGGAATGGGTAGTCCCCAACCCAGAGCCGGACTTCAGGCAACCAGGCATCGGTCAACGCTCCCAAGCGGCTGAAATCTTTGCGATCACTGAGCACGACGCAACGGACCACCATCCCCGCCCGAATTAATCCATGGGCCTTGGTTTTCGGAAAGCTGATGCGTCCGAGGTAACCATCTTCATCGGCGAGGTCAAGGACCATCCAGGTTCGCCTGTTCTCAACCAGTTCGAGACGACCGTTGGCATCGGCCTGTTCCCGCTGGTTCTCGACGCGTTCTCGTGTGAAGGCTTCCACCACCTCGCCTTCAAAAAGTGCAGCTGCGGGATAGCGCCGAAGCTCGGCATTGCGGCGACCCGCTTCAACGATCGGGCCCCAGAGGATGTAAAGCAGCAGGATGACCCCTGCGATGAGCCAGACCGACCCCCAGCGATTGAATGACAAGCTCTGGCTGATTAGAAGCGTGATCACCCCGCCGATTCCAGAAATCAGCAAGCGCTGGAGGATTTTGCGTGGATTACCGAGGGTTGCTCTGAATTGAGTTCCCGTGGCGACTGCCGGGATCAGACGCTGGAGTTCTCCCGGTCGCAGAGGCAGAAGCATCGTGAATCAGATCAGGCGTTCAAGGCCATAGACAAGCCCCTCGAGTTGACGAACCCGGCGCACACATAAAAGAACCCCAGGCATGTAAGCCGAACGATCGATCGTGTCATGGCGAAGGGTGTACGTCTCTCCCGGAGCACCAAACATCACCTCCTGGTGGGCGACCAAGCCTGGCAACCTCAGTGAATGGAGGCGAAGCCCACTGGGGCGGCGCCCCCCCCGGCTGCCTTCGAGCGATTCATGTTCTTCAACCTCCTCAGGGTTGAAGGATTTGCCAAGTTCTTCCATCAGTTCAGCGGTTTTGATGCAGGTACCGCTGGGTGCATCAGCCTTGCGGTTGTGATGGAGCTCCGTGAGTTCGGCATGGTCGTAGAAGCGTGCCGCTGCAGCAGCTGCCTGCTGCAGCAGAACCATTCCCACGGAGAAATTGGGAATCACGGCGCCGCCGATGGAGGCTTTCTGCGCAAACTCACTGAGATCGTTCATCTGCTGCGGTGATAAACCGGTTGTGCCGATCACGGGGTGCACGCCGTAAGCGATTGCGGCGCGGGTATTGCCGTAAACGACCGATGGATGGGTGAAGTCCACCATCACGGCACCGCCGCCGGGGCCTTGATCTCGCACAGCCTGGCTGCATGAGCACAGGCAGCCTTCGAGATCTGCTGTGACGGCCACCTCGAGCTCTCCCAGGCCAAGGGCAAGACCGACGTCCTCACCTTCCTTCCCGGGAGTGGTATCAACAGCACCAACAAGGTGGCAGTCCTCGGCGGCCCTGATGGCTCTGATCACTTCGGCACCCATCCGTCCGAGTGCTCCTGTTACCACGACAGGGATTGAACCACCCGCTGCTGAATTCATGGCACTGCTGTCACTCGCTTGAGCCTATGGGCTCGGGGGACTTGTAACACCAGACCCCAAACACTCGCATCTTGAGCGCAGACCGCCGTATGTTCTTCACATTGCTCAAAGAGTGCAGATGTTTACACAGGTCCGCTCCGCAGATCGTCGCGTTGCTCCTGTGGAGGGTCAAAACCACAAGTCCGTGATGAAGGCGGTGTATGTGGTTCTGGAACCTCAGTACCAAAACTCACTCACTCAGGCCGCCACTGCTCTGAATGCGGCTGAAGGCGATCTGGGCATTGATCTTTGCGGCTATTTGATCGAGGAACTACGTGATCCCGATAATTACGAAAATTTCAAGCAGGATGTCAGCGAGGCGGATGTATTTATCGCCTCTCTCATTTTTATTGAGGATTTAGCGCAGAAGGTCGTCGAGGCAGTGGCCCCCCACCGCGACCGTCTCAAAGCGGCTGTGGTGTTTCCTTCGATGCCGGAGGTGATGCGCCTGAACAAGCTCGGCTCCTTTTCGATGGCGCAGCTTGGGCAGAGCAAGAGCGCCATTGCCGGCTTCATGAAAAAGCGGAAAGAAGCCGGCGGAGCTGGCTTTCAGGACGCCATGCTCAAGCTCCTCAACACGCTTCCGACTGTTCTCAAATACCTGCCAGTGGAGAAGGCACAGGACGCGAGAAGCTTCATGCTCAGTTTTCAGTATTGGCTGGGCGGAACGCCGGACAATCTCAGGAATTTCCTGCTGATGCTGGCCGACAAATACGTTTTTCCAGCTGTTGAGGGTGAAGAGCGTCCGGCTATGGAGGTGGCGGAGCCGGAGGTGTTCCCTGATCTGGGGATTTGGCACCCACTCGCTCCCACCATGTTTGAGGATCTCAAGGAATACCTCAACTGGACGTCGAGCCGAACCGATTTATCCGATGAGGCTTGGCAAGGCCCTGTGATTGGTCTTGTTCTTCAACGGAGTCACATCGTGACCGGTGATGACGCTCACTACGTTGCTGTGGTTCAGGAGCTTGAATTCCGCGGTGCTCGGGTGATCCCGATCTTCTGCGGTGGTCTCGACTTCTCCAAGCCTGTTAACGCTTTTTTCTATGACCCGCTGAATCCGGAACAGCCATTGGTTGATGGCATCGTCTCGCTGACTGGTTTCGCACTGGTTGGTGGTCCGGCTCGCCAAGACCACCCCAAGGCAATCGAGTCGCTCAAGAAGCTCAATCGCCCCTACATGGTGGCCTTGCCATTGGTCTTCCAGACCACCCAGGAATGGGAGGACAGCGACCTCGGCCTTCACCCCGTGCAAGTGGCACTGCAGATTGCGATTCCAGAGCTGGATGGTGCCATCGAACCCATCGTTCTGTCCGGCCGTGATGATGCAACCGGAAAAGCTCATACCCTCCAAGATCGTGTTGATGCCATCGCCGAGAGGGCGATTCGCTGGTCATCTTTGCGAATCAAGCCGCGCAATCAGAAGAAGTTAGCGATCACCGTCTTCAGCTTTCCACCGGACAAGGGAAATGTGGGAACGGCGGCCTATCTCGATGTGTTCGGATCCATTCATCGTGTTCTCGAAGAGATGAAGGCGAAGGGATATGACATTCAGGATCTTCCGCGTGATTCCAAAACCCTGATGGAAGCGGTGATCAATGACCCCGAAGCGATGCAGGGAGCACCAGAGCTTTCGATTGCCCACCGCATGAGTGTGGAGGAGTACGAGCGGCTGACTCCTTACTCAGAGCGTTTGGAGGAGAACTGGGGGAAGCCTCCCGGAAATCTCAACAGTGACGGGCAGAACCTGCTGATTTACGGCCGTCACTTCGGCAATGTGTTTGTTGGTGTGCAGCCCACATTTGGTTACGAAGGTGATCCCATGCGCCTTCTCTATTCCCGCAGCGCTAGCCCGCACCACGGTTTTGCTGCTTATTACACCTACCTCGAAAAAGTGTGGGGCGCTGATGCCGTTCTCCACTTCGGAACCCACGGCTCGCTCGAATTCATGCCGGGCAAGCAGATGGGCATGAGCGAAACCTGCTATCCGGATTCATTGATTGGCTCCTTGCCGAATCTCTATTACTACGCAGCAAACAATCCTTCTGAGGCCACGATCGCCAAACGCCGCGGCTATGCCTCCACGATTAGCTACCTCACGCCACCTGCAGAGAATGCCGGCCTCTACAAGGGCCTCAAAGAGCTTGGTGAACTCGTCGGTTCCTATCAGCAATTGCGCGAGGGTGGTCGCGGCGTTCAAATCGTGAACACGATTGTTGAAACGGCCCGACAATGCAATCTGGACAAGGATGTTGACCTTCCTGAGGACGATGCCGCATCCCTTGATCTCGATGGACGGGATGCTCTGGTTGGAGCTGTTTACCGCCAATTGATGGAGATTGAAAGTCGTCTCCTCCCCTGCGGTCTCCATACCATTGGCAAGCCTCCGACTGCTGAAGAGGCTGTCGCAACCTTGGTCAATATTGCGGCACTAGAGCGTGAGGAAGACGGTCTTCGTTCACTGCCGGGGCTTCTCGCTGAAGCGATGGGACGCACCATCGAAGACATTTATCGAGGAAATGATGAGGGCGTTCTTGCTGATGTTGAACTGAATCGCACAATCACCGAAACATCCCGGGCGGCCATCGGCTCCATGGTTCGTTCCTTGACCGGTCTTGATGGCCGGGTGAACATGCGCGGCAATTTCGGTTGGCTTCTTGATCTCCTCACCAAGTTCGGCCTGAAGCTCCCCACTCCCTGGCTGAGGGCATGCTGTGGCGCTGGTTTCACCAGCATCGATTCCACCGAGCTCGACAAGCTTTTCGCCTACCTGCGTTTTTGCCTTGAGCAAATCTGCGCGGATATGGAGATGGAAAGTTTGCTCCGGGCGCTAGATGGTGAATACGTGCTTCCAGGGCCAGGCGGAGATCCCATCCGTAACCCTGGAGTTCTTCCCAGCGGCAAGAATATTCACGCCCTTGATCCGCAGGCGATACCAACTCGAGCTGCTGTCGCAGCTGCGAAGGGTGTGGTTGATAAGTTGATCGAGCGACAGCGTGAAGAGCAGGGCACGTGGCCTGAAACCATTGCCTGTGTTCTCTGGGGTACGGACAACATCAAGACCTACGGTGAATCTCTAGCGCAGATCCTCTGGTTTGTTGGCGTCAAGCCGATGGCTGATTCTGTCGGTCGGGTGAATAAGCTTGAGTTGATCCCCCTCGACGAGTTGGGGCGCCCTCGGATTGATGTGGTGGTGAACTGCTCGGGTGTTTTTCGTGATCTGTTCATCAACCAGATGGCCTTGATTGATCAGGCTGTGAAAATGGCCGCTGAAGCTGATGAACCGCTCGAGCAGAATTTTGTGCGTCGCCATGCTTTGGAACAGGCCGAGAAGGAAGGTACAAGTCTCCGCGATGCGGCTTGCAGAGTGTTCTCGAATGCGAGTGGCAGCTACAGCTCAAATGTGAACCTCGCTGTAGAAAACAGCACTTGGGAAGAGGAAGGAGAATTGCAGGAGATGTACCTCTCCCGTAAAACATTTGCATTCAATGCGGATAATCCTGGTGAGATGAACCAGAAGCGTGATGTGTTTGAGAACGTGATGAAAACAGCTGATGTCACTTTCCAGAATCTTGATTCAGCAGAGATTTCACTCACGGACGTGAGCCATTATTTCGATAGTGATCCCACTAAATTGATTAAAGGGTTGCGTGACGACGGCAAAGCACCAACCAGCTATATCGCTGATACCACAACAGCCAATGCCCAGGTGCGTTCCCTGAGTGAGACGATTCGCCTGGATTCACGGACCAAGCTCCTGAATCCCAAGTGGTACGAAGGCATGCTTGATTCCGGTTACGAGGGCGTTCGAGAGGTGGCCAAGCGTCTCAACTTCACTCTCGGTTGGAGTGCAACCAGTGGCGCTGTTGACAACTTCGTTTACGAGGAAGCCAATGACACCTTCATCAATGATCCTGAGATGAGGAAGCGTCTGTTGGAGTTGAACCCTCATAGCTTCCGGCGCATTGTTGGAACGCTGCTGGAAGTGAACGGACGCGGTTATTGGGAAACATCCGATGAAAATATTCAACAGCTTCAAGAGCTTTATCAGGAAGTAGAAGATCGGATCGAGGGCGTAACTTCGTAAAGTAGTCTTCTTGTAACCAAATGTTTTGCCCAAAAACCTTATCGCGCATGATTTGCCATTAGTTATTTCAGATATGTTTATCGAGTGGAGTTTTGGCTTCCATATTGCGCTCATCAAATTGATCAAGAAAAAAACCTTGGCCTAATGTGCATCCCAGTGAACTCAAGGTATTAAGTTGTTCTTCGGTTTCAATTCCTTCTGCTACCAAATCAACATTAATTGCTCTTGCAGTCCATATCAATGATTTGATTAACGCCAAATTGATATCATTCATTGGCCCTTGTATGTACGACCGATCAATTTTTATTTGATCAAATTTAATATTTCTCAGGGTCTGGATTGACGCATATCCTGTTCCAAAGTCATCCATTGCAACTTGTATATTTTCTAACCTCAGTAGAGCAATATTTCTTTTCGCCAATTCTATGTTGCTGATAAATGCGGTTTCAGTTACTTCAATGCAAATCTGATCATTGTTAATATTATTTTGTGCTAGACGATCAAGTAATTGTTTTGAAAAATTAGGATTCAAAATTTCTACAGCACTGACATTAATAGATATTTTATGAGTTGAGATTAGGCGTATCTTATTGTATTTGATGTCATTGCCAATAGCATCAATGACAGCTTCTGTTACTTGATCTATCTGACCTGTTCTTTCGGCAGTTTTTATAATCTGACCTGGACTAGCATTAATGTGATTACATCGAAATAAAGCCTCATACCCAACCATTTGAAGCTTTTGTTGGCCTCTTTTTTTCAAGGATATGTCAAATATTGGTTGGTAGTGAATATAAATTGTCTTTTTATTTAGGGCGTCGCTAATCATTTCTTTCAGTGATGCTCTTCGAGAAACAACATCCTTCATGGAATTTTTAAAGAAAGAAACTTTGTTTCTTCCCTTGTCTTTTGCATCGTAGAGTGCTAGATCAGCATTATCAAGAATTGATAATGGACTATCTGATTGGTCTTTATCGATGCATATACCGATACTGCAGTTGTATTGTAATGCTAGATCATCAACTAAAAATGGCTTGGATATTGCTTTCCTGACTTTTTCACCAATCGCGAGGCTTCGTCTCATGATATCTTCATCATTGCTATTAGGAAATCGAGCGATGATTACAAATTCATCACCACCAATTCTTGCAATAAAATCCATTGGTCTAAGTATAAGCCTTAAACGATTGCTTATTTCTCTTAAAAATTGATCACCAATGATGTGGCCATTTATATCGTTGAGGAGTTTGAAATTATCAATATCGAGCATAAGCAAAGAATATCGATATTGATGTCTATTCTTTTCTGCTGATAATTTTTCTAGTTCGAGCTCAAATGAAACTCTATTTGATAGCTTGGTAAGGTTATCTGTGTAAGCCATGTCTTCAATGCGACTTCTGTTGGCAACTTCTTCGCTGACATTTGTAAGCATGAAAACGATTGTATCTTTTATATATTTATTTCCAAGAATCTTGACCCTTTTAATTGATATGTGATGTAATTTTTTACCCTTTTCGGGTAATATTTTAACCTCTTTATGTGTTATGCTAACATTCTGGAGACATAAGAATTTAATAAGATCATAAGATTGTTCGAAATAATTTATCCACCAATTCGCATTCAATTCAACAGTAGTTTTATGTTTATCATTATGTTTGATAGACAACAGGTTGCACAATTTCTTTGAAACTAGCGCTTTATTTTCGCTTTTGTTGATTTCCCACCAACCGTCAGAGCTTGCTTCCAAAGCAAGATGAAGGCCTAAACTTGCTATTTTTCTCTTTTCTGCTATCAATGTAGAATTTATTTGCTTTTTAATTAAGAAATAAGCCAAGATTGCTATTAAAGCTAAAATATTGATCCTTACTAAGCTATTTGTTGGGCTTGTCAGTGAGAATTTAATTTTGAGGTCGGCAACTTTCAATCCCTGATTAACAAGGTTTGTTGTCGATTGATACGTGACCTGACCAGTGGCAGGGAGGTTTACTCTTGGGGTGGAATTAATAGCGATTGATTGATTGATCTCGACTAAGTGTATGTAAATTGATCTTAGTTGCGCATTTCTCTCTACTTCGGATTTCCCAATGGCTTTCAGTATATCGATTTCATTATCTACAACATAGGGTAATATGATTGCGGAGATTTGGTCGACTTTTTTGTCTAGCGTTGTTTTTTGATGTCTTCTATCTAGGTCGCTGGCCAATATATTGACGCATAAAAAAGCTAGAAATGGGATCATAAATCTTGGTGCTAATCTTATGCGAATATTTTGTATACGCAAAAGAGAAGTTTTTGAGAAAAGAGATATTTTCATTGAAGTTATAACTGTGCTTCGCGTTTTTATGTAGTTTAGCGCTAAAAGAGGGTCATAGCAACGGTGAAGAATTCGTTGCAGATACTTTTCGCGATGCTATTGCCCATGTTTGTCTAGCCTGCTATTGATCGCGTATCTTGAGTCTTGAATATTTTACTCTAATGCCGATTCTGTTGTGATCGTGATTGCAGAGCTGACTCAATACTTTGTATTCAGTATGACTAAGGTGAACGTCGAACTTAGTTTTCTGTTCAGTATTGACCGAATCTATAGTGTATGCTTTGTCTCGTTATTATATATAGAAACCTTTATTCGCGAGGTCAACAATAAGGAGGTCGAAAAATATGACTAACTATACACAAACGCTTCGTCTTCAGCTGGTGTTTGTGCTGTTGGATCAAAATTGTCAATCAAAATAGATTCGATAATATCAATATCTAGGTCTGTTTCAAGGTCTAGCTCTTCGGATTCACTTGTATTTGCTTGGTAAGAATTATCTTGGTCTTGGCTGCCGAATTCTTTTGTATCTATTGCATTTAAATCATCGTCTATATTACTCAATTCTTGTTGCATCTCGGAGAGCAGTTCGTTGCCAACCGTATTAATGGCAAGGAATTGATCGACTAACTCTCCTGCACTGATGTCTGTCTTTTCAGAATTGGATGGGTTAGTGATATCTGCATCTTTGCCATTGAATGAATTGTTTAAGCTGCTAATAAGATCATAGTTTGAATTTGCCTGCTCTTCTGAAACTGATCTAAAGGCAAAGCTTGCATCTTCTGCAAGTCCTATTGAGCCGTCTTCGTAATTAATGTTGAATTGACCAAATATCTCTACATCCCCTTCTCCATCAATGCGGCTTTGGCTATCTTCAAAATATATTAAATCAATACTTTTGATGCTAAGATCTGACAAGGATATGAGCTCACCATCATCAGACATGCCGTCAGAATTAAGGTCTTGCCAAATTGCAAAGCTTTCAAAATCAGTATCCAATGCATTCAGAATTCCGTCTTGATTTGTATCAAAGGCTTCAGCGAGTGCCTCAAGGTCTGTTGAGGCTTGCGTGCTCAAGCGTGTCAATACAAACTCATCAAGAGTCTCCACGCTTCCAGATTGATTAGCATCATAAACAAGGATGCCATCATTTGATGCCACCCATGCAGTTTGAATCGTTTCTAACGTATTAATGTCAGTGAATCGAATATCATCCTCGAGTGACAAGTAACTGATTCCATTGCCGTCAAGATCAATAGTGATTGGTGGATTAGAGTTTGTCGGTGAATCTGGATTAAAGTTGATTGCAAAAGCCGAATTAGATTGATCTCCATCTCCATCTTTAAGTGCAACATCAATGTTAGTACTGACTGGATTCCCGGCGTCAAAATTTCCGACTTCGACTTCGGCGATTGAGAAGTTGGGGCTATTGCCTGTTTTATCATTTTGAATCACCAATCGATTCGTATTGTTTGCGAATACTATTAGTGAATCGCCTGGGGTGCTGCCGCTTCCTGCATTGATGTTTTGTAGGCTTAAAGTGCCATCATTGTTGAATGTGTATGCAACTGTTTGTGAGCTGTCAAGAACAATACTGCCGCTTGAACCGCTGGCTTTGCTTTTTGTAAATGCACTTTCATCACTGGCTCTTAGGATTGTAAATGCATTGATTTCTTCAACAGTATCTGTTGAGCCTGTTGCGTTGGTGTTTGTTGTTGATCCGTTGGCGTTGACGGCAGCAACGGTAAGGTTTTCGCGCGGACTTCCTTGAACGAGGGTAAATTTTGGTGCAACTATGTCTATTCGAGAGTCAATAATAAAGCTTGAGTCTGGATTTCCGATGGAGAATGTGCCGTAATCAAGAACTAGATTTTGGCCACCCCTTAAACCTGAACCAGTGCTGGCTGAATAACTAAAGTTGTTTACATTGACCGATGTTTGCGATACGTCTCCGTTGTTGGCAATGGTACTTATGTCGTATCCGGTCACCAAGATTTCGACATCGCCACTGTCAGCGATGATTTCATAAGGTGGATTCCCTCCTGAGGGGCCAATTGCCGTTCCAGGATCAAATGTTAATCCTGACCCGTTGTCAATCGTCTTCTTTGTGATTACATCATAGGTAAATCCAATTGTTGTGTCGCCATTAATCTCAATGGTATATGCAATTGATGTGTCTTCGCTGTTAGTCGGTTCTGTGGCTGAGGTTGAAGCAGTTAAGGTTTTCCTGTCATCAGATACGTAGTAAATTAGCCCTAGGCCTCCTGCTGTTAGTTGTTGTTCGTTTTGCCCGTTAATGCTGCCTAGGACAATATCTCCATCATTTGTTGTGAATGTCAGGTTTGCATCTTCCTGGTCGGCTCCTGTTGTTGAGGTTGTGATATTAAAGTTACTGTCTTGTGCATTTGCACTTCCTGAATTAATGAGTGTGACATTGTCAGGTGTAAAGGCAGTTGGGACGTCGTCGACGACGTTGAGAGTGAGAGCGATGCCGTTGCCTGAGTTGATGAGGTCAC
>ERZ802831.13-NODE-13-length-89291-cov-33.2045_pt1 | contig 89291 bp, 82 predicted proteins | sample MGYA00345655_ERZ802831 | MGnify/ENA primary metagenome ERZ802831 (study PRJEB30503, sample SAMEA104212376) | marine metagenome | biome: Westerlies Biome; feature: [SRF] surface water layer (ENVO:00010504) within the epipelagic zone...; material: water (ENVO:00002006)...
TGCCGGGCGTGTCTGCAAACCATAGCGGGTGTTCCCAGCCGGCATTCAGCCCGAAGACGGCGCCCCGTTCACGCTGCATCTCATAGGCTGGCCGGGTCCGTACCGGCCGGCCCGCATCGCGTTCCTCATTCGGGAAATGAATCTTGAAGCGATGGATATACTGGTCGCGCACCCGCGCGCGGGTAAAAGCCTTGTCGGCCCAGTCATCAAAGCGCGCCAGGTCCCAGGCAAACATGTCATATTGCGGTTCACCCTCAATCATCCATTGCGCCGCCAGCAGACCAAAACCGCCGGACTGGCTGAACCCCGGAATGATGCCGGTGCAACAGAAATAGTTCTTCAGTTCTGGAACCGGCCCAAACAAAACCGAGGAATCCGGGCTCCAGATCATGGGTCCGTTGATCACCCGCTTGACCCCGGCGTTGGCAGCCAGCGGCACCCGGTCAATGGCCCGCATGACATTTTCCATGATCCGGTCCAGATCATCCTCGAACAATTCATGCCCGAAATCTGCCGGCGTGCCGTCTTCGGCCCAGAAGCGCATATCCTCTTCATAGGCACCGATCAGCAATCCGTTGCCTTCCTGACGGAAATAATACTCGCCATCACGGTCGGCGATCGAAGGCAGGCGGCGGCCAATGGCCTCAATCTCGGGCATGGCCTCGGTCACGAAATACTGATGTTCGGTAGGCTGCAACGGCAATTCGATGCCGGCCATCGCGGCAACCTCGCGCCCCCATAGCCCGGCTGCATTCACCACCCAGTCTGTATGAATGTCACCCTTTTCAGTGCGCACGATCCAGCTGCCGTCGGGCTGCTGTTCGGTACCGGTCACCGGGCAGAAGCGTTCGATCTGCGCACCGCGCTGGCGCGCACCTGCGGCATAGGCCATGGTCACACCGGACGGGTCGACATTGCCTCCGTCAGGTTCAAACATGATGCAGCGCACATCATCAAACTGGGCCAGCGGATGAAGTTCCAGCGCGCGTTCGTGACTGATCTCGTGAAAGCCAAGCCCGTAAAGCCGGGCCTTTGCCTCCTGCAGGCGCAGCTGATGCTCGCGCTCTTCGCTCTGCGCCAGATAGAGGGATCCCGGCTGGAAAACACCGCAGCCCTGTCCGGTTTCTTCTTCCAGCTGCTTGTAAAGAGTCATCGTATAATGCTGTATGCGGGTTGTGTTGTTGTGGTCATGCAAGCCGTGGATATTGGCTGCCGCATGCCAGGTGGACCCGCTGGTCAGCTCATCACGTTCCAGAAGGACGATGTCCGTCCAGCCAAGCTTGGCAAGATGATAGAGAATAGAACAGCCGGCCAGCCCGCCGCCGATGATCACCGCCTGCGCATGCGTCTTCATACCCGCTCCCCGCTGGCAGTCCGGCTGCGCCCGATACCGCCCCTGCACTAACAATTCTCCTTGCTACAGGCAGAGAGTGAAACGGTTACGCGGCGTGAATTGGCCCGGGGGCGACAATTGATTGAAACAATACGTCTGATTGAAACGGGGCTGATTAAAACGGGGCGTCAGCGCCGGAACAACAGCAGCCTGATGATCCGCAGCACCACGCCAAACAGGATCTGGCGCACAAAGGGTGATCCCAGCACGCCGCGAAGACGCGCACGCAGCTGCGGAAAAAGCCGCGCCAGCAGCATCACCAGGATCACGGCAATAACGGCAAGGATGATCAGGCGCATCATGTCTGGTCTCCGTGCGCAACGGGCGCTGATAATTGGTCACTGGTGGGCGGGGGCATCCCCGTCTATGCCAGATGGCCGATCAGGTCCTGCCCCGTGACGTTCCACACGGTGATTATGGTCTCGCTCACCGCCCCCGCCAAGGGCTAGTTGATAGACACGATCTTTCCGGGGTTCATGATGTTCTGCGGGTCCATTGCCTGCTTGATGGTCGCCATCACCGCATAGGCATCACCGTGTTCAGCCTGCATATATTTCTTCTTGCCAAGCCCGACCCCATGTTCACCTGTCATGGTGCCACCCAGTTCGATCGACAGCATGTTCAGCGCGCCAGCCAGCTTGTTGGCTGCGTCCAGCTCATCAGCATTGTCAGGGTCGATCAGTACGACAAGGTGGAAGTTGCCATCACCGACATGGCCCAGAATGGGGGCGATCAGCCCGGATTTTTCGATCTCCGTCTTCGCCTGTGCAATCGCGGTTGCCAGCTGCGAAATCGGCACACAGCAATCGGTAACGAAGCCTTCGGCCCCCGGGCGCAACGCCTTGGCGGCATAAAAAGCATCATGACGTGCTTTCCACAGCCGGTTGCGATCCTCAAGCTTGCGCGCCCAGGCAAGATCGGACCCACCGAATTCACCGGCAATCTCGACAAAGGTGGCGACCTGGTCCTCAACGCCGGCACTGCTGCCGTGAAATTCCAGGAACAGATGCGGCTTTTCAGGCAATTGCATATCCGGGTTCTTGATGTTCAGACCGCGCATCTGCACGTCATCCAGCAGTTCGATACGCGCCATCGGCAATCCCGACTGAATGGCCAGCATCACCGCTTCAATGGCACCTTCAACATCTTCAAAGGCGCAGGTTGCGGCCATCACCTGTTCGGGCTGGCCAAACAGTCTGACCGTCACCTTTGTAATAATGCCAAGCGTGCCTTCCGATCCGACAAACAGATGCGTCAGGTCATAACCGGCTGAAGATTTGCGCGCTTTGCTGCCGGTCCGGATGATCCGCCCGTCGGCAAGCACCACCTCTAGCGCCATCACATTTTCACGCATCGTGCCATAGCGCACAGCATTGGTGCCTGATGCACGCGTTGACGTCATACCGCCGATCGTGGCATCTGCTCCGGGATCAACCGTGAACATCAGTCCTGTCGCGCGCAGCGCTTCGTTCAGCTGGGTGCGCGTCACCCCCGGTTCAACCGTTGCCGTCATGTCGCGCTCATTGATATCCAGAACAGCATTCATCCGGCTGAGATCGACACTGACGCCGCCATAGACCGGAACAACATGCCCTTCAAGCGACGTGCCGATGCCAAACGGCACAACCGGGCACCCATGCGCAGCACAAATCCTCACAATCTCAGCCACTTCCTCGGTGGTTTGCGGAAACACCACGGCATCAGGCATGGCCGGCGCTGTATGGGCCTCGTCGCGCGCATGCAGGGCAAGGACAGACTGGCCGGTTGACAAGCGGTCTCCCAAAAGACTGCGTAACGCCGAAATTGTTGGCAGATGTTGTGACTCGGGCATGGAGCGCTCCCCATAGCGGACCAAAAAACAAAACTGCCAACATGCTAGCGGTGTGCAGGCGTGTGATCAATCATCCACAATGGCACATGCAGATCTGGGCAGATGTAGATCTGGTGATCATCTTGTGGCGTTGCGGCACTCACGCAAATTGCCTGGCCAGCACACGGTGCCGCGACTGCAGGGAGTCGCGATCAGCATAGGCCCCCTGCAACCAGCGGCTGCCCGACCCGGAGAACGCCTTGCGGGCATGCAGCACGCGTGTGTTGTCGACGATGAAACTGTCACCCGGGTTCAGCCTGAAGGCCACCTCCATTGACGGATCATCAATGATCCCGGCGAAACGCCGGATCGCCTGATAGAACAATGGCATCTTGTCAAACGGAACATCCGTCGTTGCCGCTGCCGACCGGTTGTTGAAACTGACCCCCACCAGCTGCCCATCCGGGGCAAGCTGGATCAGCGGCCGACGAGCCGTCAGGCTGACATCGGCGCTGCCTTCATAGGTGAAACGCGCGCAATGATCGGCCAGCACGTCGAACATGTCGGTGTTTTCATCACGCAGACGCTGCGCCGCAGCAAACCCGTCCACCACCATGTTGTCACCGCCTGACGCCGAGCTTTCCAGACAATACAGGATCTGCAATGTCGGCAACGGGTCACGATACGGGTTATCCGTATGCGCCTGCAGGCCAAGGCCGGTATAGGCAAGGTTGGTCGGGTTGACTTGCGAGCGCACCTCGAAGTGGCGGCCGTAATTCGTCTCGCGCACATAGCCGAACCTGTCGATTATGCGGAACAGGGCACCGTCTTCCACCGGACCATCTGACAGAAAGGCAAAACCGAAACGAACGACATCACCAAGCCATCTATACAGCGCCGCATCATCTGACATCACGGCTGAGAAATCTGCTTGAGGCAGATCATCACCAAGACCGCTGTCCCACAGCAATGTCTGGTCATCAACATCGCCACGCTGGCATGTTGGCGGCGCAGTGTCATAGCGGTTGGCAAACAGCCACGCCAGATCAAAGGCGACAGACCGCGCTTCGGGCATGAAATCAACAATCAGGTTACTATCATCCACCCGCGCAGACCCGACCGCGATATCCTGCGGAATGTCGGCGATGGCGATCAGGCGCTGGCCATTCGATGGTGACCGCGTGTCGGCATCAGGTGCATTATCGCGCAGCCAGATCGCATGAAACCGTGCCGTTTGCGCCTGCTCATGATCGGTGACGGCCACAACCTGACCACCCTCACATATTACCTGATAACGGGTCTCGCTCATCCACACCTCCCTAGATGAAAAGCGTTGACGATTGTGCGTTCTTTCAGACTGATTGTCACGCGCCACCGGCCGCACGCCGAGCCGTAATTCGTTCGCGCACCATGATCAGAATACCGGCAGACACAATGAAGATGATGCCCGGGAACAGGTCACCAAATGGCGCTTCGGCAAAGAACACCCAACCGAGACAGAACGAAATCGGAATGCCAAAATATTCGAATGGCGAAACACTGCTGGGATCGGCAAGTCGGTAAGCGATGACAATACACATCACGCCGGTGCCTCCAAAAATCCCGACCAGAACAAACAGCAACCCGTCATTAACCGAGGCGACAGGCACTGGCTGCTGGAAGATCAGCAGGGCTGCAAGCGCGATCACACATGTCAGCACCTGCTGATTAAGCTGGATAGCTGCCGACGGCATTTCAGACGGGAACAGTCTGACAAGGATACTGGACACCGCATAGAAAAAGGCTGCCATGACAGGCAGCACCATGAACCAGACGAACCCGTCCTCAAAGGGCTGCATGATGGTAATCACACCAACAAACCCGATGATTATGGCAGACCAGCGCCACACCCCGACATGATGGCCCAATACAGGTATCGACAAGGCGGTAATGAACATCGGGCCGCAGAACGCCAGCGCCGTTGCGGTGGCAAATTCGATGCGGGTCAGCGCTGTATAAAAGCTGAATTGCGCCAACACCACGGCCATTGACCTGATCAGCGTCAGCAGCAGCAATCGCCGGTTCATCATGGCTGGCAAGCTGGCGAACGCGCCGGCCCGCCACAACAGAAATACAGCAGGCAAGACGCCAAACAAATTGCGCAAAACAGCTATCTGCAGAATCGGATAGGTGCCGCCCAGCATGCGCACCAGCACGCCCATCATATCAAAGGCCAGAACACCAAACAGCATAACGCCAGCGGCAATCAGGACCGGAGGCAGCATCAGCTACCAGCCACCCTGACGGATAATCGGTTGGCGGCCCGGACGGCCTGTTGTCACCGGATCAACCGCTGGCACGAAGCGAGGCAGGAAGACTGCTTTTCTGGAATATGCCGTTCACAGGTGAATCCGCCCTTGTTACCAGCATGATTTTGCGAACGACAGACGGCCTCACCAAGGCACGTGTTCTCAGACCCTGAACAACAACAAGTGATTCAGGTATCACCGCAACACCATAGCCCTGCTGAATCATGATCTGCGCCACAACCTCGTTGGTTATGTCATGCGGACCATCATCTTCATCCGCGTCCACTTCAGCGTTTGTCTGCTCGGCAAAATAGCGCGGAAACTCGCACAGGCTGCGGTTGATATAATTCTCGTCATCAAGCTCGGACAATTGCACACTATTCTGGTTTTCGAACCGGTGGCCCGTCGGGAAGGCAACCTGAAACGGATCAACAGACACCAGATAGCTTTTGAACATTGGCGCATAAGATGGCTCGGCAAGCAGCGCCATGTCAGTTTCGCCCGCTTCAAGCGCATGCAGCGCTTCGTCTGCCGACATGTCCTTGACGGCAAGGCTGCCCACAGTGCCAAGCATCGCCAGCGCACGTTCGACATCAGCTTTGCCGATTGTTGTCGCAATGCCAATGCGCAGGATATCAAGATCCTGATCATCATTCGCAGCAGTTTGTTCTTGAATGGTCGCGGTCAACGTTTTCGAAAAATTCTCGTATTCATCGAGGATGCTCTTCAGAACAGGCAGCGGGACCACCCCATTTCTGCCGCGCCGACGTTCAAACAGGGTGACCTGAAGTTTTTCCTCAATCTTGGCAAGCCGCTTCGACACAGACGGCCATGACACGCCAATGGCGCTGGCAGCGCGCTGTACAGAACCCTGTTCACCAATCGTCTTCAGCAATTGATAGTCTTTTTGGTCAATCATAACAATTCCCTCAGGTTTTTCGCCGCACTGCGTTGTCAGCGCAAAGCCTGCAACCGATCATTAACTTAGACTTTTAAGTTTAAATTAAAATTACGCAAATTGGAACGGTTTTAATCTATCCGCTGCATTTTTTCTGAAACTGGTGCGACTTAAATAAACGGAACCAGAAGACAAACTTGATGCCTTGACCATGAGCATGTCTCCCGCAGATATGCGGGCGATGAAAGCTCACAAAATTGCCTGACATTTGAAGAAAGACAGTCTGGATCAGAATATTTCAAAAAGGCCGGCAGCACCCATGCCACCGCCAATGCACATCGACACCACACCCAGCTTGGCCCCGCGCCGCTTACCCTCAATCAGCAAATGACCTGACAAGCGTGCGCCCGTCATGCCATAGGGATGACCAACAGCGATTGACCCGCCAGACACATTGTACTTTTCAGGATCAATCCCCAGCCTGTCGCGGCAATACAATACCTGCGAGGCAAAAGCTTCGTTCAGTTCCCAGATATCGATGTCATCGATTTTCAGCCCATGCGCCGCAAGAAGCCTTGGTATCGCAAAGACCGGACCGATGCCCATTTCTTCCGGGTCACAGCCGGCAACCGCCGTGCCGCGCAGCATGCCAAGGGGTGACAGGCCGCGCCGTTCAGCCTCGTCAGCTGCCATCACAACATGGGCGGATGCACCGTCAGACAACTGTGATGCGTTGCCTGCCGTGATATAGCCGCCCTCGGCCACTTTCTGCCCGTCTTTGAACACCGGTTGCAGCCCCTGCAACCCTTCAAAGCTGGTTCCCGGCCGCACGCCCTCATCCGCGTCCAGAGTGACAGAACGCTCACTGATCTCGCCGGTTTCCTTGTCCTTGACCTTCATGACACTTGGCAGCGGGACGATCTCTGCATCAAAGTGCCCGGCGGCCTGTGCGGCAGCGGTGCGACGATGCGATTCCACCGCATATTCATCCTGCGCTTCACGGCTGACACCGTAACGGTCGGCAACGATCTCGGCTGTTTCCAGCATCGTCATATAGACATCGGGGCGGTGCGCCTCAATCCAGGGGTCCACCAACCGGTCAACATTCATGGCCGGGGTCTGCACAAGTGAAACGGATTCAAGACCACCGCCAACACCGATATCGATCTCGCCAAGCCGCACGCGGTTGGCAATCACCCCGATGGACATCAGGCCGGAAGAACATTGGCGATCAAGACTCATGCCTGGCACCGATGTTGGCAGCCCGGCCCTGATCAGCGCCTGCCTGGCCACATTCATATGCGTTGATCCCTGTTGCAAGGCCGCGCCCATCACCACATCCTCAACCTCAGCCGGATCTATACCGGCACGATCCACCGCATGGGCAATGGCATGCCCGCCAAGTGTCTGGGCCTGCGTGTCATTGAAGGCACCGCGATAGGCCTTGCCAATGGGGGTACGGGCGGTAGAAACGATAACGGCATCACGCATTGTCAAACTCCTGAAATCCGTCCGGAGGTCGCTCCGGAGCAACATGTCTGCTTGACCGGCCATCATTGCGCGCTGGCAGCTTTGCCATCTGGTCTGTCAAAAACCCTGACACTGCCGCCCCACTTGACGGACGCCGCAACCGGTACTCATTGTACTCTACTTTATCGCCATGGTGGCGAATGGCAACCGATCACCGGCATCATCTGGTCGCCCAGCGAGAAAACATCAAAAATCGGTCAAAAACACCCAGAATTTTTCTGTTTTTCAGCCTTTCGTCATCGACAGAATCGCCAGGCAGGTTTATCACTGAAGGTGTAGCGTGACGGGGCACTCCGTGCGTGTCGCATCATCACAATACTGCAACGATTCTTGTTACGATATCAGCCGCGCAGGGTTTACTTCCCTGCCGACCAGCTATTGCGAACGGACCGCATCATTAACGCATTTATTGGCAAAGGTGCCCAGCATGTCATCCACGCACACAACTTCCAGCAAAACCGCCGACTGGCTCGACAAAACCGCTGACTGGATTGTCGATCATCGCATCCTGACCGCAATTACCACCCTGGCACTGGCATTTGTCGTCTATGCCGGCATTCCCAATCTGCGACTGGATACGGATGGCCGTGTGTTCATGGCAGATGACAACCCGGACAAGATGGTCCTCGACGCCTTTGAGCAGGAATTCGCCAAGGATGACAATCTGGCCATTCTGGTAATGCCGAAGGATGGCGAGGTCTTCACGCCGGCCACATTGCAGGCCATCGGCGCGCTGACCGAGGATTTATGGAACCTGCCCTATGTGCGGCTGGTCAATTCGATCACGCGCTTTCAGAACACTTATGCTGACGGCGACATGATGGTTGTCGAAGATCTGGTTGCCGACCCGTTTTCAGTCACACAAGAACAGGCAGCGGCCGCCAAAGATACGGCACTGGACCGTACCGAAATCATCGGCAGCCTGATCAATGAAGATGCCAGCGCAACTGCCATCTCGGTGATTTTCCGCCTGCCCGGCGAAGATCTCGTCACCGAGATACCAAGCATCCTTGCCGAAGCGGACCCGCTATTGGCCAGCTACCGTGCCGATTATCCACAGATCGATTTCCTTGCCAGCGGTTCAGTTGCTGTCAGTCAGGCCTTCGCGACAGCCAGCCAGAAGGACGGGGAGACGCTGACCCCGGCCATGCTGGTGGCGATGTTGCTGATCGTTGGCATTCTGCTGCGATCGGTCACCGGCGCGCTGCTGATCCTTGTGCTGGCTGCGCTATCGGCGTTTGTATCCCTTGGCGCGCTGGGATGGACCCGCATCCCGATCAATTCAGCCACCGCTGTGGCACCGTTGATGGTGGTCACTCTTGCCGTTGCCAGCAGTGTGCATGTGCTGTCCTCGGTGCGTCAGACGATGCTGGAAACCGCGGATCGCACGATGTGGGCCCGCCGCGCCATCGCCGATCACGGCCTTGGCATTACCGTTGCTGTCTTCACTACGGCCATTGGCTTTTTGTCACTCAACTTTTCCATCTCGCCGCCATTTCGCCAGCTTGGCAACATGGTGGCAGCAGGCATGATTGGTGTCTGGGCCTTTACGATATTCCTGCTGCCGGGCTTGATCTGCTGGCTGCCACTGCGGCGCAACCAGAAAGCCGCATCTGTTGACAGGCTGATGAACTGGCTGAGCGATTTCGTCATCCGCAACCAGCGCCCGTTGCTGTTCGGCATTCCGGTGATCATTGTCGGTATTGGCATCGGCATCTCGCAGATCAGGCTGGAAGATGACTTTCTGCGCTATTTTGATGAGCGGTTTGAAACACGGGTGGCAACCGACCGGTATGAAAGCCAGCTTGGCGGCCTGAATGTTCTGGAATATTCGGTCGATACCGGCGAGGAAAGTGGCATCAACTCGGTGGCCTATCTGTCCCGGCTTGACGACTTTGCCGCCTTCCTGCGCGCCCAGCCCGAGGTCAGCCATATCCGCAGCCTCAGCGACACGATAAAGCGGCTGAACATGAACATGAATGAGGATGATCCGGCGCATTACCGGATCCCCGACAGTGATGAAGAGGCATCACAGTTCCTGTTCCTGTATGAGCTGTCACTTGGCTATGGCATGGATTTGACCGACCAGATCAATGTTGACCGGTCATCGACACGCGTTTCGGCGTTTGTGCCTTTTGCCACCACCACCATGCTGCTGGACCTTGATGATCGCATCCAGACCTGGTTTGCCGAGACTGCGCCAGAACTGAAAAGCCCGGTGACCGGCCAGACACATGTCTACACCATGATATCGGCGCGTGATGTGCCGTCCATGCTGCAAGGCACCTCGCTGGCACTGGTGTTCATTTCGTTCGTGATCTTTCTTGTGCTGCGCAATCTGAAACTGGGACTTGTCTCGCTGGTGCCGAACCTGGTGCCGGCGATTATGGGCTTTGGCCTGTGGGGCTATATGGTCGGCAATGTGTCGCTGGCGGTATCCATCGTTGTTGCGATGACCCTTGGCATTGTGGTGGATGACACCGTGCATTTCATCCTGAAATATGCGAATGCGCGCAAACGCGGCAAAAGCGCCGAGGACAGTGTTCGCTATGCCTTCAAGTCGGTTGGCATGGCGCTGACTGTCACTTCGCTTGGTCTGGTGATCGGATTTGCCATTCTTGGGCAATCCGGATTTGCCGTGAACCGCGACATGGCCCGCCTGACAGCAGTCACGCTGGCCTTTGCGCTGTTTGTCGACTTCCTGTTCCTCCCCCCTCTTCTGATCTTTCTCGACAGGATTAAACAAATGAAAACTCCTGCACACACGGCATCGCTTGCCGTCCTTCTTTCCCTCGGCCTTGTTGCTGCAACGCTTTTACCAGCTGTCAGCGCGCGTGCTGACGAGGACCAGTCAAACCCGCGCGGCATTGAAATTGCCACCGAGGTCGACAATCGTGACAAGGGCTGGGGAGATGTGTCAGTTGAAGGCGAGATGGTGCTGAAGAACAAGGCGGGCAATGAATCTGTTCGCAAGTTCCGTTCAACCATCCTTGAAGCCGGCGACGCCGCGGTTGGCGATATGTCGATCATCACCTTCTCGCAGCCGCGCGATGTACGGGGCACCTCGCTGCTGACGCATTCCAAGATTGAACCAGATGATGACTCGCAGTGGATCTTCCTGCCGGCCGTAAAGCGGGTAAAGCGTATTTCATCCTCGAACCGGACCGGCAAGTTCGTGTCCTCCGAATTCTCGTATGAGGATCTGGGTTCCGAGGAGGTCGCCGACAATCATCACATCTGGCTTGAGGATGCGCCCTGCGCCCATGATACAAGCCTGACCTGCGCCGCCGTGGAAAGTCGCCCGAAGAATAAAAAGTCGGGCTATTCACGGCGCATATCCTTCATTGATCTTGAAGAATATCGTGTGCACCAGATCGATTTCTACAACCGCCGTGGTGATCTGGAAAAGACGCTGAAATTTGCCGATTACCAGCACTATCTGGACGCCTATTGGCGTGCGCACAAAATGACGATGATCAACAGCCAGACCGGAAAATCAACCACCCTGTCATGGGGGGAATACAGCTTTGCCAACGGGCTTGGCGAGCGTGACTTCACCCCGCAGGGACTGGCCAAGGCCAGTCGATGACCGCGCGAAGGCTGTTGTTGTCCTGCTTCCCTGCGGCGCTGGCAACGCTTTTGGTTGCCGGTCTGCCGATGCTGGCAGTTGCCGAGATCTATACCGAACAGCAGGGCGAGATCACGTTTGAAACCAGCTGGTACCCGCGTGATGTGGCCGTTGCCGGACAGGATGAAGGCTTCACCCATATCGAGGCCCGGCCCGAACTGTATGTCGAAACCGACAACGCCGCCCTGTTGCTGCAGCCACGCCTGACCGGCGGGTCTGCCGGACACGGCCTTGCCGATTTGCGTGAAGCGCATGTCACGACGCGCGTTGGTGATCTCGACATCCTGCTTGGCACCACGATCATTTTCTGGGGCAAGACCGAAAGCTATAACCCGGTCGATATCATCAACAGCCAGGACTTCAGTCGGGGATTGCTGCGCAACGAAAAACGCGGCGCGCCGATGCTGCGCGTGTCCTGGCCGGTCGGCCCGGGCCAGCTTGATCTCTATGCCATCGGCTTTGTGCCGAACATCTATCCGGGGGCAAAGCTGCGGGAACGGGCAGGCCTGCCTGTCAAGCGGCAGGAGAGTTTCAGCAACGGTGCAAAGCGTGATGATCTGGCCAGTGCACTGCGCTGGTCGGGCTATTTTGGTGACATTGATCTTGGTATAAGCTGGTTTCGCGGTACCGGTGCCAACCCGCGCATGCGCGTGCAGCCGGATGGAAGCCTGATGCCCGATTACAGCCGGATTACCCAGGCCGGCCTCGATATCCAGTATTTGCGTGGTGACAGCGCGTTTAAGGGAGAGGTCGTCCACCGGTCCGGTCAGTATAATCTGAGCGGCGTGGCAAAAACATATCAGGCGGCAGTTGTCGGCATCGAACATAATCTTTACGGCGTTGGCGGGTCCGAGCGCGATCTTGTGCTGATTGCCGAGCTGGCGCGGGACAGCCGCAAGGCTGCCGCGCATAGCGGCTTCCAGAATGATCTGGCCGTGGGCGCGCGCATGTTGTTCAACGATGTCGAGGACAGTGAAGCAGTGCTGTTGTTCTCACGCGATCTTGATAATGGCGCGCAGATGATCAGCCTTGCCGGCAGTCGCCGTCTGTCCGACAGTCTGACAGCTGATGCCAGCGCAAGATGGCCAATGGATTTCGAGGACGACCCTGTCAGCGGATCACTTGCCAGGGATGCGGCAGTGATCCTGTCACTGACTTACGGGTTTTAGGAACCAGCCTATGCCGGATGACCGGACACACCCCTTCACCCTGTCGCTGATTGCGCATCCGGCATTGCAGGATGGCAGGTTGGGGCTGTGCCGATGCCCCGGCACACGGCATGGCGATACGGGTGATGCCAACGCCACCGCAACTGCCGAAAGGCTGGCCAGCGATCTTGACAAGGTGGCAGCGCACGGGATGTCCAGCCTTGTCAGCCTGATCGATGCACAGGAACGCGCCAGGGTCGGCGTCCCTGATTTGCCGCAGCGCGCGCGTGATGCCGGCCTTGCCTGGCACGAATGGCCGATTGTCGATTTAAGCGTGCCTGATGCCGGCCGCAGCGGGGCGTTTGAGGCACTGCTGGATGATCTGTCCCGGATGCTGGATGACGGACAGGGCATCGCCATTCATTGCCGCGCCGGTCTTGGCCGCAGCGGGCTGGTGGCTGCATCTCTTCTTGTAAGACGCGGCGTTATGCCTGCCAACGCCATTCAGACAGTCCGCAACTGCCGCCCCGGGGCCATTGAAACCGCAGATCAGGAAGCCTTCATCACATCACGCCGTTGAGGTATCGTCTATTCACCATTTCTGCTAGCCGAAATGGCAATTGTACGAATGATGACAATGTGATAGGTGAATATGCGGTTTGGTGGCAGGGATGACCGCTCCCGTTTCAGGTGACAACAGGCGAGCAGCCATGACAGCGGTCTTTTTCAGAGCAAACCTGTTCCACGCGCCCGGTCACAGCGCCGGTCAGACAACAGACATTGAACGCATTGATGATGCGATGATCGCCGTTGAAGATGGCATGATCACCGCCGTGATGCCGCCCGATGATCCGGCGCGCCGCGATATCGACAAGGCTGCCGTTACCGATCTTCGGGGCAAGGGCGCGTTGCTGCCGGGCTTTGTGGATCTGCATATCCACGCGCCGCAATTTCCGCAGCTTGGCAATGCGCTTGATGTGCCGCTGGATGTCTGGCTGCGCACCCACACATTTCCGCTGGAATCGCGGTACAGCGATCTGGAGTTTGCAGATCGTGTCTACCGGGCACTGGTTCACCGCCTGCTGGCCAATGGCACGACGACAGCCGTCTATTTTGCCACCATTCATCAGCCCGCGAGCCTGCGCCTTGCCGAAATCTGTCTTGAGGCGGGTCAGCGTGCGCTGGTCGGGCGGGTGGCGATGGACCTTGCCGAAACCTGCCCGTCCTATTACCGCGATGCCTCGGCAGAAGCCTCGATTGACGATACGGCAGACTTTCTGCACGCGGTGTCAGCCATGCCGGGAAACAACGGTCAGGTTATGCCAGTGATCACGCCGCGCTTTATCCCCACCTGTTCCGATGCGGCCTTGCGCGGGCTTGGTGATCTGGCGGCGGAAACCGGTGCCCATGTGCAGACCCATTGTTCGGAAGATGACTGGGAACACGCGCATGTGCAGCGTCGCTGCGGGATGAGTGATACCGCTGCCCTGCAGGATTTCGGCCTGCTGACGGACAAGACGATCCTGGCCCACAGCACCTTTATTGATGATGACGACATGGCGATGATTGCGGCGGCGGGCAGCGGTGTAGCGCATTGCCCCCTGTCGAATGTGTTTTTCTCGAACGCCGTATTCCCGCTTCGCCGCGCACTCGAAAAGGGACTGCATGTCGGCCTTGGCACTGATATTTCGGGCGGTCCGGCTGCCTCATTGATGGATACAGCACGGATGACGGTCATTGCATCGCGCATGCTGGAAGAAGGCGTCGATGCATCGCTTCGGGCTGGCGCGCGCGGTGTCCCGTCAAGCCGCGTTGATTTCCGCACGGCGTTCTGGCTTGCCACCATGGGCGGTGCGCAAGCGCTCGACCTTCCGGTTGGATGTTTTGCTCCGGGCCGCCAGTTTGATGCCATGCTCGTGCGCCTGCCCGCAGATCATCTGCTGGATATCGCCAACGGGGACAATGACAGCGGAGACGGCAAGAGGGACGGCACGAGCGACAGTATAGCGCGTGATGCCGATATGGGGCCCGGAGATGATTTGCTGCAAAAGATCATCATGCTGGCAACGCCCGATCACATTCTGCAAACATGGGTTGCCGGAACGTCCGTGCATAGGCGCGACTGAACCGCGGCGTCTTGTAACGGCCACACATGATCGCGAGTGCCAACCCGCGCCATCATCTACGCCAGACGGCGTTCGTCATCGTGCAGTCTTTCGTGTGAACAAGGCAAAGCTGATGAGAAGCAGGATGAAAAAGGGTGTCGTCATCTTGAAGGCCATACCAACACCGCCTAGCTGATCCGCAAGCCAACCAAGAAAAACAGCCGCAATCTGTGAGCCCGCAATCACACCCATAAGCAAGGTTGCTGAAGCCACCGCGGCTTTTCCGGGGGCAAAATCCATGGCGCGTCCAAGGGCGATCGGGAAAATGGCGCCTATCCCGAATCCAATCAGGAAGTTACCCGTAATCATGCTCCAAATACCAGGTCCGTAAATCAGTATCACATTGCCAAGCAACGCCAGCGACAGGAGGTGGAGCGACGCGCGGCCAATCTGCAGTCGTTCGGCGATGAACACGGTCAGAATGCGCGCAACAAGCATACCTGAAAGGTAAATCGCGAAAGCAAGCTGGGCCGTGACGTAGGTCTCGTTTTCGGCCAGCGCAAAGCTGACAATCCAGGAATTCTGTGCCCACTCTACCGTGCCAAGAAACAAGCCGGTCATCCCGAGAAGAACCAGATAGGGATCTTTCAGAAACCCGGATGTTTCGGCTTTGGCATCTTCCTGAGACTTCTTGGCCAATGGCATTCGCGGCAGGAAAATGGTGAGACCCACCGCCAGCAACGCAAACACCCCGCTCAGAACCAGATAATAGGTACGCCACTCAAATCCGCCGAGCGACAGAGCAAGCACGCCAAGCGGCGCACAAATGCTGCCAAGCGTAAACAGAACATCAAGTGCACTCAACATGGCTGTTCGGCGCTCGGGAAAGCTCTCGCCGATCAGACTGTGACCAATCGTGACGGACACACCCATCATGATGCCGATCAAGACAAAGGCGGGTGAAAACAGCAGGATCGACGGCATGACAAACAATGCGGCGAAGGCCACAAAGGTCACGCTGCTGGCGACCACAAAAATGGTATTCAGGCGAAAGATCTGGGCACATCTTGCCGACAACCATGATCCCACAACGAAGCTTCCGGACCAGACCCCGATCAGGAGCCCGGCCTGTGTCGCCGAGAGTGAAAATGTGTTCCTGATGTCAGGCAACAATGCGCCCGTAAGAACGCCGACGGCCCCCCACAAACAAAAGGCGCACGCAACGGAAAGCATTATAAGATATTGGGATCTTGGCATCTTCTTCCTCATGAAAGAAGAAGACAGAACATATTTCGCAACCTTGAAGCCTTTGGTATTGAAACCTTGAACAAGACAATTGCAACAGCCGGTGAGAGGACACAGTTGGTCACCCGTCTGGTACAGGCGAATTCGGTGCCCCAAGCGACAAGAGCAATTGGTTAGACCAGAATCAGAATGTTCGGGGTGATGACCGCTTTACCGGGCGCGAGTGATGCACGTCTCCTTGTTTGGGGTGCAGCAGAAACGAGAAAACAAGGAAAGGGAATGCGCTGCTTCATTCAGAAACTGAAGTGATCTTCCATTTGGGTGATCACGTAACAATAAAACCAGTAACTGATGATCAGTGTAACGTGAGAAATAATTGGCAACAAGCGACCAGGCGAACATTGCCGATGCCCTGTCCAACTGGTGCTGTCCGTTGGCAAGGACGGGGTTTTCAGTGCCAGGGGCGACGCCAGCTATAATATCGCTGCAAACGATACGCTGAGTCATGCAGAAAGAGAGCAGATAGCCCAGAACACCAAAATCAGCGGTGCATTGGATACCATCCGCTCCGCGGAGTTGTCACAGTCAAGCAACTTCCGTTTCGAGGGTAGTGACAGCTTTGGCGAAGGCATGGACGCCCGGTTTTCTCAGACCAACAGTCTCAGCGAGACAGAGGCGCGCGAGTTGTCCCGTGCCGAACGCATCGAGGACAGCCTGTCTCGAACCAGCACGGAGTCTGGCGGTGCCAATGCCGACTATACCCAAGCCTTTACGCAATGGTTCCATGATACGGATCAGGGGCCAGCATCGATGCTGCAACCGCGCACGGCGGGGGACGTCGAGCAACTGCAAACCCTGCAACGCCAGTTCCTCAACGAACAGGTAATCCCGACCAATCTGGGAGTCTGGATCACCCCTGATCTTGAAAGCAGGTATGAGACAGAGAGTAACACTCTTGAGGACAGGGCTAACATCATCGGCACTCATAACGCCAACACGGCTCATGTTCCCGATGGTGATCATATTGAAGGAAAGATGGATGAAGGAAACGCGAAACTTGGTCGTGACGCCGACACCATCCGCAATGAAGTTGCAGCCGGTCAGCAGTCAGCCAGCGGCGATGTTCAGGCACATCAGGCTGAGGTAACAGGCGCTGTTGAGGAAAAGCAGGGCGAGACCAAGGTTGGGCGTGTCCTTGGATCAGCAACGGAGGACCTGATTGAAGACCCCATCCATTTGGGAAGAGAGCTGCTGCGCCAGAATGAAGAACCCGAACAGCCTGACGATTGGGTGTTCCGGCAACAAGGCTTGTCGGGACGTCGAGACGAGGCGGCTCTTAAACCACAAGCTGATTCTGAAACCACTCCAACATCTACAAGTGATGGCTCAGGAGCAGCAGAGCACCAGCAAAGGAACCTTTGGCTTCCAAAGGGCATGGGAATGCCCCAGCGCGGCAACAATCGCAGATGCGCGATCAATTGCGGTGTCATACGCAGATCGGCCGGCATTTGCGATCCGATCTCCTCAAGGATCTGCACCGCTTCGAACCGGTCGAAATCAGGTTTGGGTTTGAATTGCCGTGCGCACCAGTCGGCGGTGGCGTGACGATTGGTTAATTTCCGGCCGCCCAATGGTCGATTCGAGCGTGATACCGGTGGCCTTGCTACAGGCCCTGCAGTGGTATGTGTTTCCATCTTCATCTGAGGTCGAACCCAGATTTCAGGCAAGACGGTACTGTTCAGAAAATGCGCTTTTTCTGTTGACGGAAAATTGTTAACGCCTTTAGCTTGAGCCTAGGTAATGCATCAAGCGCTCGGAAACCCCAAGGTTTCTGGGCGTTTTTTTGTGCCTGAGACTGGTGACTTTCACCCTTCCTTGACACCTACACCTGTTTGGCGGACGCTGAACGCGGTCTTTCTCTGCCGTCTGCGGCGTAGGTTGGTGGGCCCGGCAGGACTCGAACCTGCAACAACACGGTTATGAGCCGTGGGTTCTAACCAATTGAACTACAGGCCCCCAAGGAACTACAGGCCCCCGAGGAACTACAGGCCCCCAAGGGTGGGCGCGACCGAACCAGCCAGACGCGCAAATGGTCATGCCACACGACAATATATCAGCGCAACGCCAACTCTATACACCGCCCGTTCGTCTTCGGCCAGAGCCGAATGACACCTGTCCGGGCGTATGACTAATTTTCGAGGAAGCTGCGCAGCTTGCGCGAGCGCGACGGATGTTTCAGCTTGCGAAGCGCTTTCGCCTCAATCTGGCGGATACGTTCGCGTGTCACGCTGAACTGCTGGCCAACCTCTTCCAGCGTATGGTCGGTGTTCATGCCGATACCGAAACGCATCCGCAATACCCGCTCTTCCCGCGCTGTCAGGCTGGCCAGAACGCGCGTCGTGGTTTCCCGCAGATTGGCGTGGATGGCCGCGTCCAGCGGCTGCACGGCGTTCTTGTCCTCGATGAAATCACCAAGATGGCTGTCTTCCTCATCACCGATCGGTGTCTCGAGGCTGATGGGCTCTTTCGCGATTTTCAGAACCTTGCGCACCTTGTCGATTGGCATCGACAGCTTTTCCGCCAGCTCTTCCGGCGTTGGCTCACGCCCGATTTCATGCAGCATTTGGCGCGATGTCCGCACCAGCTTGTTAATCGTCTCGATCATGTGCACCGGAATACGAATGGTGCGCGCCTGATCGGCGATTGACCGCGTGATGGCCTGACGTATCCACCATGTCGCATAGGTCGAGAATTTATAGCCGCGGCGATATTCAAACTTGTCCACCGCCTTCATCAGACCGATATTGCCTTCCTGAATCAGATCAAGGAACTGCAGACCACGGTTGGTGTATTTCTTGGCGATGGAGATTACCAGACGCAGGTTGGCTTCGACCATTTCCTTTTTCGCCCGCGCGCTTTCACGCTGGCCGCGCTGGATGGTCTGGATGATACCGCGGAATTCCGGCACTGACAGCCCCACATCATCAACCACAAGACGCACTTTTGACTGGATGTCCTGAAGCTCATCGCCATGCTGCGATTTCAGCTTGCGCCACTGGTTGCTGCGATAGCTTTCCCCTGGCCAATCGTCGATGCATTCGCGCCCGGTCCATGCCTCCAACAGCTGTGCACGGCTGACACCGGCACCACTGGCAAGCCGCATCAAACGCCCGTCAATGCCCGTCACATGCTTGTTCAGCATGAACAGCTGCTCGGACAGCGCTTCGATACGGTTCGGGTTAAAGCTCACACCTTCCATCAACTCGACCAGCCGCACCTTCAGTTCCAGATGCGTTGCCTCGCTGCGGGTTGGCAGGGCTTCGCCATTTGCCATGCGCGCCAGGCGGCGGTCCTGCGATTTGCTGAACTGCTTGAACAGGGTCGCAATCTCATCGAACCGCGCCATCATCTGGTCGCGGATGGCATCTTCCATTGCGGCCAGTGACATATTCAGATCTTCACTCTCATCACCGGTATTGGCATCACGGGTAGAGGTATCGGTGTCGGCATCGCCCTCTTCGTCTTCGGACTCTTCTGCCGCCTCCTCGTCTTCCTCTTCTTCCTCCTCGTCTTCATCCTCAAGATCGGAGGCCTCGATGCCGTCTTCGATATTCTCCAGGATTTTCTCGTCTACCGGGCTGCCATTGATGCGGGCATAGGTGGTTTCCAGATCGATAATATCGCGCAAAGGCACAACACCATCGGCAATCTGGTCACGCCAATGCAGCAGGGCGCGGATGGTCAGCGGTGATTCGCAGATGCCGCCGATCATCAATTCGCGGCCGGCCTCGATACGCTTGGCAATGGCGATTTCGCCCTCACGCGACAGCAGCTCAACCGAGCCCATTTCGCGCAGATACATGCGCACCGGATCATCGGTGCCGGATACATCGCTGTCCGACACATTGCCGCTGACGCGTGCTTCCTCGTCCTCACCCTCGGCTGTCTCTTCGGTATCGGCGGCCTCGACAACATTTACACCCATCTCAGACAGCTTCGACATGTAGTCATCGATCTGTTCGGAGGTGTAGTCGCCTTCGGGCAGCGCGGCATTCAGTTCGTCATGGGTGACATAGCCGCGTTCCTTGCCAAGACGCATCAGGGTCTTGATGGCCTGCTGTGCGGCATCAGCGCCCGAGGCAGCCTCTGCGTTTTCGGGGGTCGCAATGTCTGTGTCGGTCTGCTGGGTTGCCTTGACTGCCATTACTGTCGTCCGCTTTCCTGTTGTGACCGGCCCTGTTGTGACCAGTCTGTCTGCTTTGGACCATCGAATGGTGTCCCCACCGATGACCGTCAGACCGTACTTCTCGTTCCTTGACGGATCTGATCACCAGCCCGGCTGATGATCGCCCGGCTGATGATCGCCCTGCAGATTGATCCTGCAGATTGATCCTGCACATTGATGACGACAAGACATGCCGCCGAAGCCTGTTTCTATGCACGCATCAGCGTGTCGATATACCCGGTGAGGAGAAGAGACCCGATGCACCGCTTACCAGTTGCAGCAATTCCAAAACCTGATTGCCTGCTTCTTCACTGGACAACGCCACCGGATCGAACGGCATTCGCGCCTTCAGTTCCTCCCCCTCCAGCACGCTTAACTCATCAATGAAATTCAACCCGTTTAGATGATGCCTCAAGGCGGCTGCGTCAAGGTCTGGATCGCGGATTACTGCGTCAATTGCCGCTTTTTTCAGCCGTTCGAGCGCCGGATCGCCCGAATCGATGCTCAGCAATTGCTCAAACTGCTCGGAAACCAGCTCGGGATGGGTCACAATCAGGGCACAAATTGCACGGTGACGGTGAATGGCACCGGCTGCCGGCCGGCGCACACGCGGGCGCTGCATGGCACCAAAATTGCGCGCATCACCGCGGCTGGCTGTCCGCATCGCAGCAATGCGCGCCTCAATGTCATCAGCAAACGCACCGCGCACCTGGTTATGGCCGATCTGGCGCACCATGCCGCGGATCTGCTGCCAGAATTCTGCCCGCTGTTCGGGCTGGCGCAGATCATGCTGCGCTGACAGGCCGGTCCACAGGCTGTCGACGAGCGAGCGCGCCATGGCCAGCACTTTCAATAGCCCGTCCGAACCGTCGCTGCGCAAGACGTCATCCGGGTCCTTGCCTTCGGGCAGCATGGCAAGCCGTGCCGACCGCCCGGGCTCCAGCAAGGGCAGCAGACGTTCCAGCGCACGCATCTGTGCCCGCTGTCCCGCAGCATCGCCGTCAAAACACAGGATCGGATCATCATTCAGCTTCCACAGATGGCCGATCTGCTCCTCGGTCAGTGCGGTGCCAAGCGGGGCAACTGCAGTGGCAACGCCGCTTTGCTGGATGGCAATGACATCCATATAGCCCTCGGCAACAACCAGCGGCAGCTTTCTGCGCATACCTTCACGCGCTTGCACCCAGCCATACAGCACCTGTTTCTTGGAAAATGTCGGGCCCTCGCCTGAATTCAGATATTTCGGCTGCGCATCGCCAAGGGCCCGCGCACCGAACGCGATGACCCGCCCCTGTCTGTCCTCAATCGGAAAGATCACCCGGTCACGGAAATAGTCATACAGCGCGCCGTCACGGTCACTGCGGCGGACCACACCGGCAGCCAGCATGTCATCATCACTGAACCCGCGCGCCGACAGGGCCGTGCGCAGGCCAGAGCGCGGCGCATAGCCAAGCCGATAGGTCGACAGCGCCGCTTCGCCAAGACCCCGCCCCTGCAGATAGCGCGCCGCCTGTGCGCCGTCATCACGGGTCAGCGCCGCCTGAAAGAACCGCGTCGTTTCTTCCAGTATGTCCAGCGCCGCCTTGCGCTGGCGTTGTTTGTCAGGATCTTCCGGCGCACTGCGCGGCACAGCAAGGCCCGCCATACCGGCAAGCCGTTCCACGGCTTCCATGAAATCCAGCCCGTCGGTTTCGCGCAGAAATGAGATGGCGTCGCCATGCGCCCCGCACCCGAAACAATGATAAAAGCCCTGATCGTCAACGACTGAAAAAGACGGTGTCTTTTCGGAATGGAACGGGCAGAGACCGGAATGCCGGCGCCCTTTGCGCACAAGTTTTACCCGCTTGCCGATAATATCGGACAACGGAATGCGCTGACGCAGATCCTCGATGAATTCGGGTGGTACGGCCATCATCCCTCTGTATCGCAGCCGACAACGGCGCACAACTACCCAGCTGCGCTTGCCGCCTGTTTGCAGATATCATGAAGGCAGGTCAGCAGACCTGCAAGCCATGGAGGCTGTTACCCCTGCCCCATCAGGGCGGCTTTCACCGCCTGGCTGGCAGCTGAAAAATCCATCTGTCCGGCATGACTAGCCTTCAGATGCGCCATTACCTGGCCCATATCCTTGATCGAGGCGGCACCGGTGGCTGCAATCGCGGCATCAATGGCATCTGCCACCGCGCGCTCATCAAGCTGTGCAGGCAGGAACCCGGTGATGATAACAATTTCTGCCTCTTCGGCATCCGCCAGCTCTGGACGATTGCCATCGCGATACATCTTGGCCGATTCGCTGCGCTGCTTGATCATCGTCTGCAGCATCGACAGGATTTCATCGTCGCCAATGCCATCCTGGTTGCCGTTTCCGCGCGCGGCAATGTCACGGTCTTTCAGCGCAGCACTGATCAGGCGCAGTGTTGCAAGCGCTGCCTGATCCTTTGCCTTCATTGCTTCTTTCATCGCCGAGGCGATATCTTCGCGTAACGTAGCCATTGTAAACCTGTCAAATCTGCCTTGGCTGATAAAGCTGCCGGGCTTTGCGGTCATGCGCCATTAGGGCACATATTTTTGAATCTGCATGTCATGTCCGTGAACTTTCGCCCACAGGACCGCCGCGGCTTTTAGCGGTTTCCGTCGATTTCTGCAAGAGGCTCACCAATTTCGCCGCCGCCACACTTGACCCGTTGCCGCTGCTTATGTATGACACACCAGCTTTTGCGAGAACGCAACCGGGCAGCCACAACATGCTGTCACAGATGCGGTCTTTCACCAAAGCCTTCATCTGGTCGACCAGATATCCCGCATAAAAGGAACCGCAAGGATAGCCATGGCACAGAACAGGAACTCTGGCCGGTCTCATGCCGCGCCGCAGGTAAGTCGGAACAATCCGACCGCAGTTCTTGTTCTTTCAGATGGCACGGTGTTTCCCGGCATCGGATTTGGCGCTGCGACAACGAATGTCGGCGAAGTCTGCTTCAACACATCGATGACCGGATATCAGGAAATCATGACTGACCCGTCCTATGCGGGCCAGATCATCACTTTCACCTTTCCGCATATCGGCAATGTCGGTGCCAACGCGCAGGATCATGAAATTGGCGCGCCGTCAGCGCTTGGCATGATCACCCGCCAGGTGCCAACCCGTGATGCAAACTGGCGTGCCACTTCATCGCTGGACAGCTGGCTGAAAGACCATAATCTGCCGGGCATTGCCGGCGTGGATACCCGCGCGCTGACCCGCCACATTCGGGATAGCGGTCCCCCGACCGGCGTGATCTGCCATGCCCCTGACGGCAATATCGATACGGACAGCCTTGCCGACATGGCCCGCAGCTGGCCCGGCCTTGCCGGCATGGATCTGGCAATAAAAGTTACGCGCGAATCAGCTGCCCCGTGGATTGAGGGCAGCTGGGATTTTCTGGCATCGCAGCACCGGCCTTCACTGCCGCGTCACCGGGTTGTGGCCATGGATTTTGGCTGCAAGCAGAACATTCTGCGCTGCCTGACCGACGCCGGTTGTGATGTCACCGTGGTGCCGGCGCAGACAACCGCCGCGGACATTCTGAAGATGGCCCCAGACGGCGTATTTCTGTCGAATGGCCCGGGCGACCCGGCAGCAACCGGCGATTACGCTGCTGGCGAGATCGGCAGTCTGATCGATGCCGACATGCCGGTGTTTGGCATCTGCATCGGCCACCAGCTGATGGCGCTGGCCATGGGTGCGACCACGCACAAGATGGATCGTGGTCATCGAGGGGCCAATCATCCGGTCAAGGACCTTGCCACCGGCCGAATCGAGATTACCAGCCAGAACCACGGATTTGTGGTCGATCCGGACGCGTTGCCAGACAATCTGGAGGTAACGCATGTCTCGTTGTTTGACGGGTCAATCGAAGGGTTGCGGCATCGTGAAAGGCCGGCCTTCTGCGTGCAATACCATCCCGAATCCTCACCCGGGCCGCATGATTCGCGGTACCTGTTTGACCGGTTCACCGCCCTGATGGACGAGAGGAAAGCCTGACCATGCCGCGTCGTGACGATATTCAGTCCATCCTGATCATTGGTGCCGGACCGATCATTATTGGCCAGGCCTGTGAATTCGATTATTCAGGCGCGCAGGCTTGCAAGGCGCTGAAGGCCGAAGGCTATCGCGTCATTCTGGTCAATTCGAACCCGGCCACGATCATGACCGATCCGGGCATGGCAGACGCCACCTATATCGAACCGATCACACCGGCCACGGTGGCCCGTATCATTGAGGCAGAACGCCCTGATGCGCTGCTGCCCACCATGGGCGGGCAAACGGCGCTGAACACGGCGCTGGCGCTGGATAAGGACGGCACGCTGCAGACATTCGGTGTCGAGATGATCGGGGCCCGGCCAGACTCGATTGAAAAAGCCGAAGATCGTGAATTGTTCCGTGTGGCGATGGAAAAGATTGGCCTGCAATGCGCCCGTGCCCGCACTGTCAGCAATTTCGAGGACGCGCTCGATGCGCTGGACTTTGTGGGCCTGCCAGTGATCATTCGCCCGTCATTCACCCTTGGCGGTGAAGGGGGTGGTGTGGCCTACAACCGCTCCGAGTTTGAGGAAATCGTGCGCAACGGTCTGCGCCTGTCGCCGGTCAGCGAAGTGCTGATCGAGGAATCCATTCTTGGCTGGAAAGAATTCGAGATGGAGGTGGTGCGCGACACCGCCGATAACTGCATCATCGTTTGCTCGATAGAGAATGTTGACCCGATGGGCGTACATACCGGTGATTCGATCACCGTTGCGCCGGCGCTGACACTGACGGACAAGGAATATCAGGCTCTGCGCGATGCCTCGCTGGCAGTGCTGCGCGAAATCGGCGTCGATACCGGTGGATCAAATGTGCAGTTTGCTGTTTGCCCGGATAGTGGCCGGATCATCATCATCGAGATGAACCCGCGGGTCAGCCGGTCGTCAGCGCTGGCATCCAAGGCAACCGGGTTTCCGATCGCCAAGATCGCGGCCAAGCTGGCCGTCGGCTACACACTGGATGAACTGGCAAACGACATCACCGGCGTGACCCCGGCAAGCTTTGAGCCGACAATCGATTATGTCGTGACCAAAATTCCGCGCTTTACCTTCGAGAAATTCCCCGGGTCAGAGGCAAAACTCTCCACCTCGATGAAATCGGTGGGTGAGGCCATGGCCGTTGGCCGGTCGTTTGAGGAAAGCCTGCAAAAGGCACTGCGGTCAATGGAAACTGGTTTGAACGGGCTGGACGAGATCGATATGCCTGCCCCGGACAGCGCGCTTGGTGGTGACCCGCTTCGTGGCTGGCTTGGTGAATTTGTACCCTTCCGCATCCTGCGGATTGCACAGGCTATTCGTAGCGGCATGGCACTGGATGAGCTTCAGCGCATCACCAGCTGGGACATGTGGTTTCTTGAAAGAATGGCAGCCATCATTGATGCTGAAGCGACGGTCCGCGATGCCGGAATCCCGCAGGACCCGGATGCGCTGCAATGGCTGAAATCCATGGGTTTCTCAGATGCGCGGCTGGCTTATATTACCGGGGTACCGCAGGCCGATATCACGGCTGCGCGCCATGCTGGCGGGGTACGCCCGGTCTTCAAGCGGATTGATACATGCGCCGCCGAATTCGCCTCCGAAACCGCCTATATGTATTCGACATATGAGCCGGTGCGCGGGGCCGAGTGCGAGGCTGCTCCGGCTGATCGCAAGAAAGTGGTGATCCTTGGCGGCGGCCCGAACCGTATTGGCCAGGGGATCGAGTTCGACTATTGCTGCGTTCATGCCTGCTATGCGCTTTCGGAAGCTGGCTATGAGACGATCATGATCAATTGCAACCCGGAAACGGTGTCGACAGATTATGACACGTCTGACCGGCTGTATTTTGAGCCGTTGACAGATGAAGATGTGATCGAGGTCATTCAGCGCGAATCCGCCAATGGCACCATGCATGGCGCGGTTGTCCAGCTTGGCGGACAGACGCCGCTGAAGATTGCCGCCGGCCTTGAAGCCGCCGGCATTCCCATTCTGGGCACCAGCCCCGATGCCATCGACCTTGCCGAGGACCGTGAGCGTTTTCAGCAGCTGGTCGAGCAGCTGGAGCTGAAACAGCCGGAAAACGGAATTGCGCATTCTGCCGACGAGGCGCGCCAAATCGTCGAGCGTGTGGGTCTGCCAGTGGTGATCCGCCCCTCTTATGTTCTTGGCGGGCGTGCGATGGAAGTTGTGCATCAGCTTGGTGATCTGGAACGCTATATGCGCGATGCGGTGGTTGTTTCGGGTGACAATCCGGTCCTGATCGACAGCTTTCTGAGCAACGCCATCGAAGTGGATGTCGATGCGCTGTGCGATGGCAGCGATGTCTATATCGGCGGAATCATGGAACATATTGAGGAAGCGGGCATCCATTCCGGCGACTCCGCCTGCTCGCTGCCCCCGCAAACCCTGTCAGATGCATTGCTTGGTGAAATCCGTCGCCAGACCGAGGCGCTGGCCCGTGCGCTTGGCGTTGTCGGGTTGATGAATGTGCAGTTCGCGATCAAGGATGACGTGATCTATCTGTTGGAAGTCAATCCACGTGGCAGCCGGACCGTTCCTTTTGTTGCCAAAGCGACCGGCGTGCCGCTGGCCAAGATCGCAGCACGCGTCATGGCTGGCGAAGCGCTGTCCGGCTTTGGTCTGCAGCCGGTGCATCTGGATCATGTGGCGGTCAAGGAAGCCGTGTTCCCGTTCGCCCGCTTCCCCGGCGTGGATGTGGTGCTGGGACCGGAGATGAAATCAACCGGTGAGGTGATGGGCATCGACCGTGATTTCGGCCGCGCCTTTGCCAAGAGCCAGCTTGGTGCCGGGGTTGACCTGCCGCTGTCCGGTACGGTGTTCGTCTCGGTCCGTGATGAGGACAAGCAGGCCTTTATCGACATCTGTCGCGCGTTGGTTGATATCGGCTTTTCGGTCATTGCCACTGGTGGCACGACAAAGGCATTGAACGAAGCTGGTGTGTCCGCCACACGCGTCAACAAGGTCATGGAAGGCCGGCCGCATGCGGTGGATGAAATGCTGTCCGGCGGCATCCAGCTGGTTTTCAATACTGCCAAGGGGGCCGGTGCCATTACCGACTCTTTCTCCTTGCGTCATACCGCTTTAACGAACAAAATCCCCTATTATACAACCGTGTCCGGAAGCCGGGCCGCTGTTCAGGCCATTGCCGCCCTTCAGCGCGATATGCTTGGTGTCAGGACACTGCAGGATTTCATCGCCGACATCGCCGGCTGAACGGTCACCGTGTGGCAGAGACTATGCCAGACGTGGGCTTGCAGATGCAAATGTCAGAATGTACATGTCAGAATGTACATGACAGGATACGATTTTCGGGTTGCAGTCTGGGACACAAATGAACGAACAGCTGCCGTTAAAGGCAGCTATTGACGATCTGGATGAGACATGATGGAAAAGATTCCGTTCACGCCGCAAGGGCTTGAGACCATCAAGCAGGAGCTGGCACATCTGAAAGGCAGTGAGCGCCAGGACGTGATTCGCGCCATAGCCGAGGCGCGCGAGCATGGCGATCTGTCGGAAAATGCCGAATATCACGCGGCCCGCGAAAAGCAGTCTTTCATTGAAGGCCGGATTTCCGAGCTTGAAGATGTGACCAGCCGGGCCGAGGTGGTTGACGCCGCAAAACTGACCGGTGACAAGGTTACGTTCGGAACGACTGTCCGGGTGGCCGATGAGGACACCGATGAGGAATCGACCTATCACATCGTTGGCCCGTATGAGGCGGATATCTCGATTGGGCTTGTTTCGACATCATCCCCGATTGCGCGCGGCCTGATCGGCAAGACCGTTGGCGATTCCGCCGAGGTGCAGACCCCGGGCGGCATCAAAAGCTATGAGATCATCTCAATCGGCCTGTTCGATATGAGCAAGGTTGGCAAAGGCTAGCCTGTTAACCCTCAATCCCGTCGATCGGCACGCCAGGCATGTTTTTCGCCGAGCGAATCGCCAGTGCGGTTTTTACATGGCTGACATTGGGTGCCGGCGTCAGGCGTGATGTCAGGAATTTCTGAAAGTCATCCCAGTCATGCGCAACAATCTTCAGCAGAAAATCGGTCTCGCCCATCAGCATATGACATTCGCGTACCTGCGGCCAGGCGCTGACCATATCTTCAAAATCCTGCAAGTCTGACTCCGCCTGACTGGTCAACCCGACAAAGGCAAACACATTCACTGAATAGCCAAGTGCCTCGGCATCCAGATCGGCGTGATAACCACGAATGATGCTGGCATCTTCCAGCACCCGCACACGGCGCAGACAGGGCGGCGCGGAAATGCCGGCCCGCTTCGCGAGATCAACATTCGTCATCCGTCCATCGGACTGCAGATCGCTGAGAATTTGCCGATCGACATTGTCGAGTTTCAGTTTGCCTGTCATGTTGAAAGACTTCTGCGATAGAGCGCTGGTATAATGGGGCGCCAGAGCCATGGTTGCGGGTCTGCACTGAAAAACAGAATAAGGTTCACGCATAACACGCGCAAGAAAATTGCGAAATATTATTGCGCGACTGGGCTGTATTTTTTACGAATGAACTATCACCGTGCCGGAGATCATATCACATGCCATCGCAGCCCATCGCCCGTCTGCCCACTGGACCAGATGATTCCGTGTGCCAGATCTGGGTTGTCAGCGACGGCACGCCGGGCATGCGTCTGCAGGCTGTGGCAATGGCCGAATCCCTGCTGAAGGTGCGCCCTGACTGGGAATATGAACAATTCACCATCACCCCGCACCGGTGGATACGCGCGCTGCCCCGGCTGGCGGCTGCGGTGCCGAAAATCCCGCTATACGACACTGCAAAGGACGGCATGCTGGACCGGCGCCCGCATGCGGGACGCTATCCGCATATCATGATCACCTGCGGGCGACGGATGGCAGGCTATGCGCTGGCAATGAAACGGCGCGCCCGTGCCGACGGCTTTGATATGCAGATCGTGCATCTGCAAGACCCGCGTCTGCCCCCGCATCTGTTTGATGCGATGATCGTGCCGGCACATGACCGGGTCCGCGGCAGCAATGTTCTTGTGACAACCGGATCGCTGAACCGGCTGACCCTGACCGGCATGCAGAAAGCGATGATGGATTTGCCAACCCGCTGGCTGTCAGCCGCCCGCATGAATGCGGTTACGGTAATGCTGGGCGGTGATAACCGGCGATATGCCATCACACCCGAAATGACCGGCCATATGGGTGAGCAGCTGGCATTGCTGGCGCGCACAACGCGGTCCAAGTTGATGCTGATCCCGTCACGCCGCACACCCGGCGGGCTGATTGACAGCATCACCGCCGCCCTTCCTGATGGCAGTGTGCTGACACCGGCCGAAGATGAACCGAATGTCTATCCGGGCGTGCTGGGGCTGGGCCAGGCGGTGATCGTGACATCGGATTCAGTGAATATGGCCAGCGAGGCCGCGATTACCGGCAAGCCTGTTCTGGTCATTGGCTGGAAGCCGCCCGCAAAGGACAGCCCGACCGGCGAGAGCGGACGCATTGCCAGTTTTCACAAAAACATGGTGGCAGGCGGGCATACTGCCATTTTTGACGGCAGCATCCCGTCGGGCAATTTTGTGCGTCTCGATGAAATGGCAGATATGACCACACGCCTGTTGACCCTGCTGGGGCGTTGACCTGCACGCCGATGGCCAACCTGTTTGCCTCTATCCGCTCAGGCGTGGCCAGGGCTCACGATATACCGGCAACACAGGGTCTAGTAATACAACTCCCGCGGGCTGCTGACCTGCATCGCTGAATAGAGATATTCCACCTGATCGCGATAGCCGTTGAACATCATCGTTGGCACGCGTTCATCGGTGCCGAGCAGACGTTCACTCTTTTGCGGCCAGCGCGGATGCGGAATGCCGGGATTCACATTCGCCCAGAACCCGTATTCATTGCCGGCAAGCTCTTCCCAGAACGATACCGGGCGCTCATCAGTGAAGGTAAAGCGGGTGATCGACTTGATCGACTTGAAACCATATTTCCACGGCACGACAAGCCGGATCGGCGCACCATTCTGGTTCGGCAGCGCCTTGCCATAGATGCCGGTGGCCAGAAAGGCCAGCTCGTTCTGCGCCTCTTTCAGGGTCAGACCCTCAACATAAGGCCATGGATACCAGACCTGTTTCTGGCCCGGCGCCACATCGGGATCGAGGAAGGTTTCCATGCGCAGATATTTTGCCCCTGACAGTGGTTTCGCCACCTTCATCAGATTGGCCAGCGGCACCCCCGACCAGGGCACAGCCATGGCCCATGCCTCAACACAGCGGTGTCGATACAGACGTTCCTCAAACCCGCCCATGGCATGGACAAGCTGTTCGGCATCCAGTGTCATCGGCGTTTCAACCATACCGTCAATGGTCACGGCCCACGGGTCGGTCACCATATCGCGGGTCTTTTTCCAGATATTCTTGGATGACCCGAATTCATAGAAGTTGGTGTAGGTGGTGGCCTCTTCCTCATCGGTGATTGCGCGGTCCAGACGATAGGCGTCATTCCGTTCAAATGGATAGCCGCCAATGGCCGCCATTGCACCCGAGGCGAGCGCACTGCTACCAGCAAGACCAAGCCCGGCAAGGCCGGCCGCCTTCAGCCACTGACGACGATTCATGTAGATATCTTCAGGAGTTGCTGCTGATTCAGGCAACTCCCACGCACGGCGTCTTTTGATCAGCATGGTCGTGTCTCCCAACGGCTGATTGCATAAAATCCCCACCGCAGATTAACCTGCCCCGGCAATGTGGCATGAGTTGGGCAGGGCCCTTCTGTTGAGTATTCCCGGCCGAGTATTCCCAGTTGAGTGTTCCACTCCGCCACAGCAAAGCTGATGCGTTGTGCCAGCGATGATTATTATACCGGTTATCCCTGCCGCCAGAAATACAGGCCCAGTGCCGAGAACCCGGCAATATACGCCGCGATCATGGACATCCACAGCGGCTCTGGCTGAAACGGAAGAATATGGTTCAACCACAGAAGCAGCGGGAATTCTATCAGCACAAACGATGCAACCATGGACATCAGGATCGGCTTTGTGGTGCCGCGCCCTTCAAACACCCCGATAAGCACATGCGAGCACGCAAAGGCGATGTTGGCGACAAGGGCAAATTGCAGAAAAGTCGTCGCAAACGAAATGGCGACCGGGTCCTGGACAAACTGGCTGACCAGAATCCGGGTCCAGTATTCAGCGCTGAGGGCTATCACAGCCGAAACAAGGGCAACACCCGCCATGAACATCACGGTGGCCTTTTTCAGAGGGCCCGCGTTACCGCCGCCTATATAGTTCCCGGTTATGACCCCGGCCCCCACGGCCACCCCCACATTGATGCTGAAAACAGCCGCGATCAGCCTGAGCCCGACACCAAATCCGTCGCTTTGTGCAAGCGGGTAGCTGTTGATGCAAGCCACCAGAATGATCGCCTCTACCTGAAAGATCAGGAGCGTGAACCCGACGGGCCAGCCGATATCAATGATCTTTCGGTGCAGTTTCCAGTCCGGCTTCGGCAGCCTCATCACCCTTGGCAACAGGTCCGGCCTGTAGCGATTGAGGCAAATTACACTCAATCCAAGCGTTATGAGCTGTGCAATCACAGCCCCCATCGCACCGCCAGCAACGCCAAGTTCCGGTGCCCCCAGCCAGCCGAACACCAAAAGCGGCGTGATGCCGAAATTCGCCACAAGTGCCACCAGCGATATTGTGGTCGCCATGCCGCCAAGGTTTGCCGATCGCATCACCGTCAGCAGCGTGGTGTAGACGGGAATGACAATCAGCGAGGCCCAGATAACCCCGGCATAAGCCCACACATGCGTTTGAACATCGATGTTCTTGCTGACCAGAACGGCATCAAGATTTATGACGATCACAAACAGCGGCACCATCAGCCCGAGCGCAAAGCCAAGCTTCAGCTGCAGCACTTGCAGGATTTTGCGTCTTGCCGCAGTCACATCGCGCGAACCTATGGTCTGCGAGATAACCGACACAGACCCCGAACCAACAATTTCGTTCAGCGCGAGAGAAAAGAAGAGATAGACAGAGATAATTGTGAGCGCGGTCGGGACTGCTGGCCCCAGCTTGGCAAGCCAAAACATGTCAACCAGCTGGAAGGTGTAATCAACCACATATCCAATTGACGCGAAACCTGATGCCTTTGCCATCGCCTGAAAACAGCGAACCGGTGCGCTGATCTTCATCCGCTCCGCCCAAGATGCCTGATATGCACACCAGCATGCATCCGCACAATGGGCATTTTATACCGATACAGATTTGTCACTGCCAAATTACCCCATCATGGGCCGGGCGTTTGATGCGCATGGTGTCAAGCGGAGTACCCTTTCATGAGCAGCCACCAAACATGTATGGGACATCTATGGGCGCGGCTTCAGCCTCACCTTACTGGACGTAATATTTTCACAAGCATCTTATCAACATCTGCCATTCACATCTGCCATTCACATCTGCGTCACCACATCTGCGTGACCAAAGGGCGTGCGCATCATCATCAATGCAAAGCATGCAATGCGATGCATGCAGTGCGATGCATGCAGTGCGGTGTTTTTATCGCAGTGTCTCCACGACAGAGGCAATGCGGGTCAGCGCGGTATCCAGCGTATCATCGGCGGCGGCAAAGCTGATCCGTATCGCCGGTGACAGGCCAAAGGCAACGCCTGGCACAATCGCCACATCGCCAAGTTCCAGCAATGCCGCCGCAAAATCACTGTCAGTTTCAATCACCCTGCCATCAGGCCGCGCCTTGCCGATCAGGCCCGAGATATCGGCAAAAGCATAGAACGCCCCGTCGGGAGCCGGGCAGGTCACACCTTCCATCGCGTTCAGCGCCGCCAGCACCCGCGCCCGTCGCCGCGCAAAGGCAGCATTATTCCGGGCAATGAAATCGGTCGGCCCGTCCAGAGCAGCAATGGCCGCATGCTGGGCGATGCTGTTCGGACATGAGGTGGACTGCGATTGCAGCTTGGCCATGGCCTTGACCAGCGGTGCCGGTGCCGCCGCAAACCCGATGCGCCAGCCGGTCATGCAATAGGATTTCGAGACACCGTTCAGCGTCATGATCCGGTCCGCCATATCGGGGGCAAGCGCCGCCAGCGTGCTGAATTCAAAACCGTCATAGACCAGATGTTCATACAGATCATCCGACAGCACCATCACCTGGCGGTGCGGGCGAATGACATCGGCCAGCGCGCGCAGCTCATCCGCTGAATAGCCCATGCCGGTGGGGTTTGACGGTGAATTGACAATCACCCAGCGGGTGCGCGGGGTGATCGCCGCGGCAAGGCGGTCCGGCGTCATCTTTAAACCGTCGGCAAACCCGGCCTGCACATAGACAGGCGTGCCGCCGGCTACCTCAACAATACCAGCAAAGCTGACCCAATAGGGGGCCGGGATCACCACCTCGTCCCCGGCCTGAACGGTTGCCATCAGCGCATTGAACAGCACCTGCTTGCCGCCGGTACCAATCGAGATGTTTTCCGGTGTGACGGTGATGCCGTTTTCGCGCGCGAATTTGGCAACGATGGCGGCCTTCAGTTCGGGGATGCCATCGACCTGCGTATATTTCGTGTGGCCGTCATGGATGGCGCGAATGGCGGCCTCTGTCACGTGCGGCGGGGTGTCGAAATCCGGCTCACCAGTTGCCAGCCCGATGACATCCCGGCCAGCCGCGCGCAGATCCAGCGCCAGCGACGAGATCGCCACGGTGGGCGACGGCGCGATGCGGTTCACCCGGTCGGCAAACGAGATCGCCAGATCACCCGATGGGGCGCCCGAAGAAGATGCAGATTTGTCTGGTGCGTCAGTCATGACAACAGATGTGCCACATGGAACGCATAGTGGGAAGGGGGGGCACCAATGCTGGTTATCTTCAAGGATATATCTTAGGCACAATTGCAATCTTTGAATTCGACGTGCTTCTATTTCATCCAAGCGATCAAATCATCTCTGCCTTTGCTTGCACGTTGTCGCCATCAACTAATAAGTAACCGCAGGTTTAGCCAAAGACATGCCACAAGCCATCCCATATGATCCGGCTCTCGCACTGACTCAAATCATAGACACACGTATACTTGACGCGTTGGAAAAAGTGGCAGCAGCGCGTGAACCCGCGAACGCTGCAGAAGAGGCGTACAACGCAGCCTTGTTCAATTTTCAATCCATTGAACTGACGCTGAATGAATTGGGAGAACTCGGTATCGACACCGATTCGATTTTAAAGGAACTGGAGGTCGCCCGCAAAGCCGTTACAGATTCTGCAAACCATCTTGCGGCAACGCGCATCTCGTCCTTGAAGAACACAGCAAATGCAAAAACTGAAGCGCGAAAAATTCTGGCTTCACTTAAGGATTACCCCGAGTCACCACTGGATTTAGGCCGTATTCAGTTCAAATCCATGCCTATCAGTGCCGACTCGATCCAAATGGATGTGCAGTATTTTTCTGCCGACGTGATGTCTCAGCGATCCCGCTCTCTGGCCAGTAGCGTCAAGGGCTACGTATCCTCAAAAACAATCTTTCTTGGAGATCATCTGTCGACACTGGCCTCAAATGCCGCACAATCTCAGACGTCGCAACAAACCGAGGAACACGACATTGAAGGCACGCTGGTTTTCTCAATGGCATGCACGCACAAGAATGCTGTCTTGGTAGAGCCATGTGTTCTTGATGTAGACAAGGCCGCACGCGTCTGGAACGGGCTTGGCCTGAAGCCAGCGCTCGATCCAACCAAAAAAACTGAAATGTTGAAGGCAAGCCAAAGGTCTCCTTCAAACAAGGACGATGGTTTCTATGTATTGAGCGGTGCAACCTACGGGTCATGCTTTATCGGCATGGTTCATGTTATCCGGCAGTCCGATACCGCCGCCGAGCAACGAATGAAATCCGCAGTATCTTCGCTCCAGGCCCAAATGAAAATCGGCGGCTGGTTTATTGAGCATGAGGGCGGGTTTGGAGTCAGCAAATCATTCTCTGAAGACGCCAAGGATATGTTGAGTACGCAGCAAATCACCTCTCATGCGAATGCGATTGTCATGGGTAGTATTCCAAACATTTCATCAAATGAAGTTCGCATCGGTGTAAAGGAATTTGCCGATTTTGATCCAGCAAAGATGATGGAAAAACTCGCCACCTTGCAGAACGCGACAGCGCGTGACCATGACAGCGTTGAAAGCTCGGCCAATGCCGCACGAACAGGCGGCGAGATGATGGCAATCAGGGCAACAGAAATCAAATCCGTGATGAGCGGACTTACCGAAGTGGATGATGGCCGCAACAAGATTATTAACATCAACTCGTTGATGACGGCTTTCGACGATTATGTGGCCAAAGCCATTGAAGGCAAGATCGGAACGCCCGTGACGTTCTATCTGAAACACATCACCGGGGCCCAGATTGCCCAGGAATGGATGAAAAAGTATTTTGGCAGCCCCAACCTTGAAGACGAGAGCAAGGATTCAGGCCCCGCAACAAGCAAGGATTCAGGCCCCGCAAAAGGCAATGATGAAGGATCCGGGGCGGCAAGTGATGCCAGCTCATCTGATGGGGGTAAGGGCAACGCCAGCGACGGCGGAAAATCTGCAACGGATGCTGGCGATAACGCCGCAAAAGCCTAATCTGTCAAAGGTCGAAACAGAAAACAGCGAAGACAAGATTTAGTCAAGAGTATGCCTGTACACAAAATTTTAAGTCTGAAACAGCAATAACCACAAGTCTTCTCAACATGCTCTCGTATTTGAAAAAACTGTGATAAAGGAACAAAAAAATGGAACCATACCTTCCGATCGACCATCTTGGATGTCTCGATTTTCAAGAAATTGAACCGCGGCAGGTACATGCCGGAGAGCACAATATCCTAACAATGCGATGTCACGGTGTTCCAGCAGATGAACAACGCAACCCGTTCCCGCCAGATAGTCTGCATTTGCTTGTAGCGCAATTTTCACCTGATGGAGGAGACGTAGGCTATGTCAGCCATGCTGCAGATTGTCTTCAACTCGAAGCGGATTATTCAGCTTTTAAGGTAACCATGCGGGAGGATATTACTCCGGCCATCTATAGGTTGATACTGATATTTCAACCAGCCGAAGGGTTCGCTCAGCGCGGAAACGTAACGTTCAGAAGTGAGCGTTTCGCCATCCACGTCTTGGCCTGAAAGGCAAAGAGCAAACATCGAAAACCAAAAAGCTGGACAACCAACAGATGCCACCCAGAGTTATACCTGTCGACAAGAAAAGCGGATCCGCCCGCCTGGAAACGGTAACACCGACAGAACTTCAGCCTTATGAAGACACTACTGTCACGATGACATTAGGCGGCCTGATTGGTAATGTTAACGGCGAACCATATCTGGAAGATGCATTGCGTATCACGTGTGGTTACATCGGTGCCAATGGCGATGATCCGATTGGCTGGATGATATTCCATGCAATACGAACCAACCACCACCTGGGCGTTTACCAGATGATTGTCAGACCAACTTTGCCCGCCGGCCTGTATATGGTCGGCGTCATCCTTAAAGTAGAACAAGGCCCAAGCAGTATCGGGCCAGAAGAAATCCGTCTCGGCAGTGGTCCGGGGGCCGTCTTGATTCCGGGTGAAATTTAAATGCTGGAAAGGGGGTGGGTGAATTCTGGTGAGGCTGTAATCAGCGCGGCGACGGATTCGAATGAAGGGTGTTGTTTTCACCTTGCGGCCGTTTGCTTTATGTGCGTTCGAATTCCGCCCGCTTGATCTGCGCCCGCTCTGTTTGTGCCTTGGTCATGATTGCGTTCAGATGTGCCAACGCCATCGAAAAGGCGTAATGATCGGCGCGCATCGCTTCGGTTTCGATTGCTTGCAGTTCACACGAAGGTTTTGACCGTCGCTTTGGCCCATTCGAATTGTCCCTGCCCGTCTTGTCATCAACCGGTTCAGGCTTACCAGCCAACGCCAATGACAGCCACATATGTGCCGTCACATTATTCTTCGATACCGTATTGCCGATACGGTACATTTCGCCAAGCCGACCTTGCGCAATTGTATGCCCCTGCGCCGCCGCTATACGGTAATTCTTTAACGCCTCATCCCGGGCAAGCGTTGCGCTATTGATCATGCGCTGACGACGATAGCGGGCGATCGGGTCGTCGGGATCCGGCGGCACGTCATGCACATACAGTAATTCGCCCCCATCATCGGCAAGCACATCGCCCTGCATCAGGGTTTCAGCCAAAGCAAAGGCCGCATCAAGATGCCCCTGCGCCGCCGCCTTGCGGTACCAGAATATGCCATGATACGAGCCGTCACCGGCGTTACTGAATACTCCGTCATCATTGCTCACATAGGTTCTGGCCAGTCGATATTGGGCGTCGGCATTGCCGGCCTCGGCATCGCGACGCAAATGATCAGCGCCAAGCGGCAGTATGGGTCCTAACCATTTCTGCAACACTGCCATTTCGAAAAACAAGACACCCAACATCCAAACTGGCCATAGAAAGGCAATAACTACCGCAGGCCATTTTCCAACCGGCAACAGTATCAAAGCTGCAAGCGGGGTGAGGTGAAACAACCGAAATCCCCATAACAGGGAGCGGGTGACGATTGGTGAGAGCCGCATCAGCCATTTTATGGTGAATTAACAAATATCAGATACTGACTGGACACTGTGTTTCAGAGCCGTACCCTCTTCCCCTTGGCGGGTTGACGTCCTATCTTCTGATGCATGGAAGACGTCGCTTCGCCATCAAACACACCTGCGCCGGGGCAGCCTGCGCCTGCTTCATCCGTTGGCGAGATGATTATCACGCGTCCGCGCGCACCCGCCGATTTCGACCTGCAGTCCGAATTCTCGCCCGCTGGTGACCAGCCAACCGCCATCAAGGAACTTGTCGAGGGGATCCAGAATGGCGAGCGCGACCAGGTGCTGCTTGGCGTCACCGGATCGGGCAAGACGTTCACCGCCGCGCATGTCATCCGCCAGATCAAGCGACCGACCCTGATCCTCGCCCCGAACAAAACCCTGGCGGCCCAGCTTTATGGCGAGATGAAGTCGCTGTTCCCCGACAATGCGGTGGAATATTTTGTCTCCTATTATGATTATTACCAACCCGAAGCGTATGTCCCGCGTTCCGACACCTATATCGAGAAGGAAAGCTCGATCAACGAGCAGATCGACCGGATGCGCCATTCGGCAACGCGCGCGCTGCTGGAACGCGATGATGTGATCATCGTCGCCTCGGTGTCCTGCATCTATGGCATAGGATCGGTCGAAACCTATTCGACCATGACCTTTCGCCTGTCGCGTGGCGAACAGATCGAACGGCAATCCATCCTGCGCCGGCTGACAGAACTGCAATACCGTCGCAACGACACCAATTTCGTGCGCGGCACCTTTCGCGTGCGCGGCGATAATGTAGAGTTGTTCCCGGCCCACCTTGAGGACCGTGCCTGGCGCATCTCGCTGTTTGGTGACGAGATCGAGGACATCTTCGAGATCGACCCGCTGACCGGCGAGAAAACGCAGACGCTGGAGCAGATCACAGTCTTTGCCAATTCGCACTATGTGACGCCGCGCCCGACCTTGCAGCAGGCGACAAAACTGATCCGCACCGAATTGAAGGGCCGCATCAGCGAGTTCACCGAACAGGGCAAATTGCTGGAGGCGCAGCGCATCGAGCAGCGCACCCAGTTCGATATCGAGATGATCGAGGCGACCGGGTCCTGCGCCGGTATCGAGAACTATTCGCGTTATCTGTCGGGGCGCGGCCCGGGCGAGCCACCGCCGACCCTGTTTGAATATTTGCCGGAAAACGCGTTGCTGATCATCGATGAAAGCCACGTCACCGTGCCGCAGATCGGCGCCATGTTCAAAGGTGACTTCGCCCGCAAGAGCACATTGTCGGAATTCGGCTTCCGCCTGCCATCCTGTATGGATAACAGGCCACTGAAATTTGAGGAATGGGAAGGCTTCCGCCCGCAGACCGTCTTTGTGTCGGCAACCCCCGGTCCCTGGGAAATTGGGCGCACCGGCGGCGTCTTTTCCGAACAGGTTGTCCGCCCGACCGGCCTGACCGACCCTGACTGTATCGTGCGCCCGACCGGCAATCAGGTTGATGACATCATCGCCGAATGCCGTGATGCCGCAGCCAAGGGCCAGCGCGTGCTGATCACCACGCTGACCAAGAAGATGGCCGAGGCGCTGTCCGAATATATGTATGAGGCCGGCATCCGCGTGCGCTATCTGCATTCGGATATCGACACGCTGGAACGCATCGAGATCATGCGCGACCTGCGGCTTGGGGTATTCGATGTGCTGATCGGGATCAACCTGCTGCGCGAGGGGCTGGATATTCCGGAATGCGCGCTTGTCGGAATACTGGATGCCGACAAGGAAGGCTATCTGCGGTCGAAGACATCACTGATCCAGACCATTGGTCGCGCCGCGCGGAATATCGAAGGGCGGGTCATCCTGTATGCCGACAAGATCACCGATTCGATGCAATATGCGCTGGATGAAACCAACCGTCGCCGCGCCAAGCAGGAAGCCTGGAACGAGGCCAATGGCATCACCCCGGAATCAATTCGCAAGGACATCAATGATGTTCTGGAATCGGTCTATGAGCGCGGCGACCACGTCACCCCGCAGGCTGGTGGTGCGGAAGGCAGCCTTGTCGGCAACAATTTTGCGACCGTGATTTCCGATCTGGAAAAGACCATGCAGGACGCCGCGGCCAATCTGGAATTTGAGGAAGCGGCCCGGCTGCGCGATGAAATCCGCCGGATGGAAGCTGCCGAGCTGGGACTGAACGCGCCCGGCGTGCCGCAGGCCATCGCCCAGCGCTATACATCGACCACTGATGATGCTGGCAAAGCCCGTTTTCCAGCCGGCACACCGGGCGCACCAACACGAAAACGCCCCCGTCGACGCTGAGCCCCGGCACGCGGCATCTGTTTTTATTCGTTTTTCTGCCGGGCGAAAGTTTCGGGCCTTTTTTGCCTTATTTTTTTTCGCGTCCCGGTTGACAGCAAACGGCAAAAACCGGCGAATCGACAGGATCAATCAGTCCTGTTTGTGCACAGTGTCACGCTATCGTCACATAAGTCTGGCAAGCAACGGATTTTATGTAATATTTTTCCGAATGCTCTATGAATTTATTGACTAATATATTGATTTCATGAAATTTTAAAAACTGCCTAAAATTTAATCATCTTGCAAAATTTACCATGAAATCAGCGCCAAAACCTGTTTGTCATCCTTTCATCCACATAGTTATCCACAGGATTCGGGGATAGATTTTTTTGTGATGCATAGCGGTATCAATATAACCGCTTGGCACTACCCGCGCGCGAAAAGGACAGCTAGATTGGAGCGTGATGACCGAGCAACAGATGACAGAAAAAAGCCCGAACCTGCCCCCCGATCTCGGGCGCGGCCTGGCCTATCTGAAGGCCGAGGTGCGGAAGCTGACCGGTGACCCGGGTGTGTACCGCATGATGAACGGTGCCGGCGAGGTGCTGTATGTCGGCAAGGCGCGCAATCTGGCGCGGCGGGTGACCAGCTATACCCAGCCGAACCGGCTGTCGAACCGGCTGATGCGAATGGTCAGCGAGACCGAAACGCTGGAAGTGATCGTCACCAAGTCAGAGACCGAGGCGCTGCTTCTTGAATCGAACCTGATCAAGAAGATGAAGCCGCGCTACAATATTCTGCTGCGCGATGACAAAAGCCTGCCGCAAATCCTGCTGACAGCCGACCATGAATTTGGCCAGCTGACCAAACATCGTGGACGCAAAACCCGCAAGGGAGATTATTTCGGTCCCTTTGCCTCGGCCGGTGCGGTCAACCGTACAGTGGCTGATCTGGCCCGCGCCTTCATGCTGCGCACCTGTTCGGATTCAGTATTCAATGCCCGCACGCGCCCCTGTCTGCAATATCAGATCAAACGCTGCAGTGGCCCCTGTGTCGGACTTGTTTCAGCTGGCGACTATGCCGCGCAGATGGATCAGGCGCGTCGCTTTCTGTCGGGTGAATCTGCCAAGATCCAGCGCGACTATGCGACCCGCATGCATGCCGCCGCCGAAACGCTGGAATTTGAAACAGCTGCCATCTGGCGCAACCGTATTCGTGCGCTCAGCGGCATTCAGGCAAATCAGGACATCAATATCCCGAACCTGCATGATGCCGATATCATCGCCCTTGCCCGCAGTGGTGAAAAATCCTGCATCCAGACCTTTTTCATTCGCGGCGGGTCGAACTATGGCAACCGGTCCTATTTCCTGACGCATAATACCGAAAGCGATGATGCCGCTGTTCTGACGGCCTTCCTTGGCCAGTTTTATGATGACAAGGAGCCGCCAGCCGAAATTCTGGTCTCTGCCATGCCGGATGAAACGGCCCTGCTTGGCGAGGCACTGTCCATTCGCGCCGGCCGCGCGGTACGGATCAGCCGGCCACAACGCGGTGCCCGCACCAAGCTGACAGAAATGGCGCGCCGCAACGCCGAAGAGGCGCTGGCGCGCAATCTTGCCGATACCAGCTCGCAGCGCCGCCTGCTGGGTGAACTGGCTGACCTGTTCGGCATGGATTCCCCCCCTGAGCGTGTCGAGATATATGACAATTCGCATATTCAGGGCCGACATGCTGTTGGCGGCATGGTGGTTGCCGGGCCAGACGGGTTCAACAAGGCAGCCTATCGCAAGTTCAACATGCGCGAAGATGGGGCCCATGCGGTGGTGCAAGGCGATGATTTTGCGATGATGCGTCAGGTCATCCACCGGCGGTTTGAACGCGCACTGAAAGAAGATCCCGACCGCACTGGTGACAGCTGGCCCGATCTGTTGCTGATTGATGGTGGCAAGGGCCAGCTCAGCGCTGTCAGTGACGTGATGGATGATCTTGGCGTTACCGATATCACCGTTGTTGCCATTTCCAAGGGACCGGACCGCAATGCCGGGCGTGAACAGTTCCATATGCGCGGGCGCGACAGCTTTACCCTGTCGCCGCAGGCCTCTGCCATGCATTTTCTGCAGCGTCTGCGTGATGAGGCGCATCGCTATGCCATTGGCACACACCGCGCCCGTCGCCAGAAGGCCGAACTGACAAGCCCGCTTGACGGTGTGCCGGGGATCGGTCCGAAACGCAAAAAGGCGTTGCTGGCGCATTTCGGGTCGGCCCGCGCCGTGTCGGCTGCCGGTCTGCAGGACCTTGAGGCTGTCGACGGCATTTCAAAAGCGGTGGCCCGACATATTTATGATTGGTTTTACAGTGGGCATTCCTGACGCCATGCGCCATAATGGCCACAATAATGTTTCGCACTGGTCGTCGATGGCGTGGTGACGGAACACGGGGGAAGAGCGTAGAGATGACGACCGTGCTTAAATCGGTGCCAAACTGGATGACGATCCTGCGGATTGTTGCCGCGCCGGTGATCGCCATTCTGATCTGGACTGACAATGTCGAGGCAGGCTACGCACCAGCGCTGGTGCTGTTCATTCTGGCCAGCATTTCCGACTTTATCGATGGCTGGATGGCCCGCCGTCTTGGTGTGGTATCAAAGCTGGGTGCGATGCTCGACCCGATTGCTGACAAGGTGCTGATCGGCACATGTCTGTTGTCACTGGCGCATGTTACCGATGATGGCTGGTGGTACATTCTGCCAGCGCTTGTCATCATTTCTCGCGAATTTCTGATTTCGGGTCTGCGCGAATTTATGGCAGGTCGCAGCGTCGACATGCCGGTGTCTGCAATCGCAAAGTGGAAAACGACCCTGCAGCTGGTGGCCATCGGTTTTCTGATTGGCGCACCGGTGTTCCCGTCGGTGCAGTTCGCCAATGAAGTCGGGCTGATCTGTCTGTGGGTTGCCGCCTTAATCACTGCCCAGACAGGCATCGCCTATTACCGGGGTGTTCTTTATCATGACGACAAGTCCCCCCGATAACGCCGGGCTTGCTGATGTCATGCAGCGCCACGGAACAGTTATCGGTCTTGCCGGCTGGTCAGGCAGTGGCAAGACCACACTTGCTGAAAAGCTGATCTCGTTGCTGAGTTCGCAAGGGCTGGATGTCGCAACAGTCAAACATGCACATCATGACTTTGATGCCGACACGCCCGGCAAGGACAGCTATCGGCATCGTGCCGCTGGTGCCCGTCAGGTGGCCGTGTCATCAGCCGCGCGCGCGGTTCTGTTCACCGAAAACAGAACACGCCCCGAGCGCACACTTGCCGACCTGCTTGCCGCGTTGGAGCCAGCAGATATCGTCATCGTCGAAGGCTTCAAGACGTCGGCCATTCCAAAGATTGAAATCCACCGCGCGGCTGCGAACAAGCCCCTTCTGTGCACCGGTGACCCGCAGATCATTGCGGTGGCCAGCGATGATTTTTCGGCCCTGCCGGACGGGGCGCCACCTGCAATCCCGCTCGATGATGCTGATGCAATAGCCGCCTTCATCCTTGCAAGATTTGAACAGCGCCGCGCAACGGAACCGCAATGAGTGACAGCGCTGTTCTCTATCGTGGCAGCATCTCGCCGGATGAAGCGGTTGACCGGCTGAGGGCGCGTGTCGGCATCGTAACAGCAACGCATGAAACAGTTGGTCTTGGCGATGCCGCGGGCCGCATCATTGCCGGTGATCTGATTGCCCCGACCAATCTGCCAGCTTCCAACAATGCCGCAGTTGACGGCTATGCTGTTGATGCTGCGTTCCTTGCGCGCCAGCCAGACCATGCCTTTCAGGTCATCGGGCGTGCTGCTGCAGGGCATCCGTTCGGCGGCGCTGTGCCGTCCGGTGCGGCTGTGCGCATCTTTACCGGTGCTGTCATGCCAGCCGGAACCGACGCCGTTGCCATGCACGAGTTTTGCCGCCCGTCCAAGGACAGCGCGCATGTGCAGATCGACAGCAAGCTGACCCCCGGCAGCAATAACCGCCCGGCCGGGGAAAATCTGCGCCAGGGTGAAGTGATCATCGCAGCTGGCACCCGCCTTGATGCGGCAGATACAGGCATTGCCGCCGCCGCCGGATTTGCACAGCTGACACTCTTTCGTCAGCCGGTTGTGGGGCTGTTATCGATGGGCGATGAACTTGTCGAGGCCGGCGGCGACATCCACCCCGGACAGCTGCATGATTCCAACCGTCCGATGCTGGCTGAAATGCTGCGCGCCGACGGCTTTCTCGTCCGCGATTTCGCGATCATTCCGGACAATAGGGATGCGTTGAGCGATGTGTTCCGCGTTGCCCTTTCCACCTGTGATGCCGTGATATCATCAGGCGGCGCATCGGACGGCGATGAAGACCATACGCAGGCCGCAATGGACGCGGTGACAGCCGAAAAATTGTTCTGGAGACTGGCCATAAAGCCGGGGCGTCCGATGTCGGCAGCCATTCTTGATGGCGTTCCGCTGATGTGCCTGCCGGGCAATCCGGTGGCGGCCTTTGTCTGTTACCGGCTGGTTGCCGCGCCAGTGCTGGCCCATATTGCTGGCCGCACGCCTGTTCCCGTTCTGCGGCTGCCTGTGCGGGCCGGCTTCGATCACCATAAATCCCCGGGCCGCGCCGAATATCTGCGTGTTGTTCTGGAACAGGCCGAGGATGGCAGCCCGATCATGCAGTTGCATGGACGCAAAGGTGCCGGGGTCCTGTCATCCCTGACCGGGGCTGACGGATTGATCGAAATTCCAGTTGAAAATACCGGCGTGGCTGTCGGAGACTATATGTCCTTCATACCTTTTCGGGAGGCCGGGCTGTGAGCCAGACCAACATAACCCTGCGCTATTTCGCGTGGATGCGTGAACATACCGGCGCTGATGCCGAAACGATCGACCTGCCTGATGGTGTAACGTCGGTTGGCGACCTGCTGCCGCTGCTGCGTGACCGGTCCGCCGGCCATGCCCTTGCCCTGTCCAATATGCGCACAGTGCGGGTGGCGGTGAACCGCGCATATGGTGATCTGGATACACCGGTGTCGGCAGGTGATGAAGTTGCCTTTTTCCCGCCTGTGACAGGGGGCTAGCCGATGTCGGTGCGAGTACAGACAGAGGATTTCGATGTCGGTGTGGAGAGCCGGGCGCTGCAAGCTGACAGTGTTGGCGGGATCGCACTGTTCGTTGGCACGGTGCGCGGACTGTCCAGCGATAATGGTGTGACCGCGATGACGCTGGAACATTATCCCGGCATGACCGAGGGCGAGCTGGAACGTATCGAGGCCGATGCTATGGACCGCTGGCCATTGGAGCGTGTTACCATCATACACCGTGTCGGAAGGTTGCTGGCCGGCGAGCAGATCGTTCTTGTCGCCACCGCATCAGCGCATCGCCAGGCTGCCTTTGACGCCGCCCAGTTCATTATGGATTTTCTGAAGACCGACGCGCCCTTCTGGAAAGCGGAAGAGCGTGATGGCAAAACCAGCTGGGTTGAAGCGCGTGACAGCGATACGGCCGCACGCGACAAGTGGCACGATGACAGCGCATCGCCGTCGCGCTCAGGTTCCGGCGATTAGGCAAACGGCAATGAAGCGCCCGGTTAGATCACGATCCGTCCGCGCACCAGATTTTCATACCCGTCAACAAGCTGGCGGCTGATATCTGCCGGTGTGAAGCTGTGATCCCCAACCTGCGAGACCGGCGTTACCTCGGCAGCAGTGCCTGTCAGGAAACATTCTGTCATGTCCGACAGGTCATCAAGCGTCAGGTGACGCTGCACAACCTTGATCTGCATTGATTCGGCAAGCGCGATAACGGTGCGCCGCGTGATGCCATCAAGAAAGCAGTCGGCAATCGGTGTATGAATGGTGCCTTCACCATCCACAAAAAACACATTGGCGCCCGTTGCCTCGGCAATATAGCCGCGATAATCAAGCATCAGGGCATCCTGAAATCCCTTTTTCTCGGCAGCATGCTTTGACAGGGTACAGATCATATAGAGACCTGCCGCCTTGGCGTTCACGGGGGCTGATTCGGGGGATGGCCGTTTCCAGTCGGAAATGTCCAGCGTGATCCCCTTCATCTTGACTTCAGGATCGAAGTAGCTTGGCCATTCCCAGGCAGCAATGGCGACATGCGTTGTGGTGTGCTGCGCTGATATCGCCATCATCTCGGAACCGCGCCACGCGAACGCCCGCACATAGCCGTCAACGATTCCGTTAGCTTCAACGACGGCCATCTTTGCGGCATCAAGTTCATCATCGCCAAGCGGTAATTCAAAATCCATGATCTTGCAGGAATTTCGCAGGCGCTCGGTATGCTCGCGGCCCTTGAAAATGACGCCGGAATAGACGCGCTCACCTTCAAAAACTGTACTCGCATAATGCAGGCCGTGACTGAGTGTGTGCGACGTCGCATCTCGCCACGGCACCATCTCGCCATTGATCCAGATACTGCCGTCCCGATCATCAAAAGGCACTAGCGCCATATTACCGCTCCTCTCGGGCCAGCTGCTTGTTGGCCCTGTATTCTGCCGCCGGAATTTAGTTCCAAATCGGACTTGTTATGTTACTACTTTACGACGCTACCACTGCATTCAATAATTGGTCAACATGGCTGACATAAAACCTATCGGAAAGGCGCTCTTCCTTCGTGAGGAGGAACTGCGCCGCGGCATCGAAATGATGTTCTTCGCCTATCGCGATTTCACCAGCGAGGCTGATTCGATTCTTGCCGAACAAAATATGGGCCGCGCTCATCACCGGGCAATCTATTTTATCGGGCGAAACCCGGGAATCACTGTCAGCGAATTGCTTACGATCCTGAACATCACCAAGCAAAGCCTGTCGCGTGTGCTGTCATCACTGGTCGAGACTGGCTATGTGGTGCAGAAAAAAGGCCCTGAGGACCGGCGCCAGCGGCTGCTGTTCCTGACCGAGACAGGCACCGCTCTGGAAGCACGCCTGACGGCCGTGCAGGGGCGGCGTTTTGCCAACGCCTATCGCGAGGCCGGCATGTCCGCTGTCGAAGGGTTTCACCAGGTTCTCGAAGGCCTTCTCGACCCGCAGACGCGGCGTCAGATCGACAAGCTCGGCAAGGCATCAGGCGGCATTGGAGAGAGCTGACACGGCATGGTGACAACATGAATGATCAGCACATATTGGTGATCGATGATGATGATCGGCTACGGGTTCTGTTACGCCGGTTTCTTGAGGAAAGCGGCTTCCGCGTAACCGATGTCGGATCAGCCAGCGAAGCCCGCAAGGCGCTTGACGGGCTGGTGTTTGATGTTCTGATTATCGATATCATGATGCCTGGCGAGACAGGCCTTGAATTCCTTGCTGATATTCGCAAGAACAATCCGGTTCCCGCCTTGTTTCTGACGGCCATGTCAGAGACCGAACACCGGATCACCGGGCTTGAGACGGGCGCAGATGACTACATGTCGAAGCCGTTTGAACCACGTGAACTTGTGCTGCGGATCAAGTCCATCCTGTCCCGTTCGACGTCGCGAGACCCGGCAAAGGCGCGGCTTGTGACGTTTGGGCCTTACAGTTTCGATCTGTCTGTCGGCATTCTGATGCACAGCACTGGCCGCATCCATATGACATCTTCGGAACAGCGGTTGATGCAGATTTTTGCTTCCTCTCCAGACCGTATTCTGTCGCGCGATGACATTGCCAAGTCGATGGATAATACGATGCGTGACCGGTCGATTGACGTTGCCGTCGCCCGGCTGCGCGCCAAGATCGAACCCGACCCGCGTTTCCCGGTTTATCTGCAGAATATTCGCAACAAAGGCTGGCTGCTGCGCACCGACACACCACCGGATATTTCACATGCAACTTCGTGATTATCTGCCAAAGACCCTGTTCGGGAGAATGCTGTCGATCATCCTGATACCAATGATTCTGGTGCAGGTGATCACTGTCTTCATTTTTTATGAGCGGCATTGGGACACGGTTACCCGCCATATGGCCGAACAGCTTGCCGCCGATATAAGCCTGCTTGCGGACCGCACCGGCACGGCCCCCGATGAAGCAACCATCGCCGTCGTACAGGAAACGGGCTGGCAATATTTCGCCTTCCCGGTGCAGTTCGATGCCGATGCTGAATGGACACAATCCACCAATCAGCCGCCGCAAAGCTATGCCGAGGAAATGCTGCGTGTCGAACTTGCCAAACGTATTGATCTGGACTGGGCGATCAATCTTACCTCTGATCCCAGCCTGATCTATGTGGACCTGAAACTTGATAACGGGGTGATGCGGATCTATGCCAGCCGCAAGCGTATTTTCTCGTCGACCAGCTGGACCTTCTTCGGCTGGACGCTGGGATCATCCATGCTGCTGTTTGCCATCGCGCTGTTGTTCATGCGTGGTCAGGTGCGCCCGATCCTGCGCCTTGCAAATGCTGCGCGCGCGCTTGGCCTTGGCCGACAGGCACCAGATTTCCGGCTGGAAGGTGCACGCGAGGTAAGGCTTGCCGGGCGCGCCTTTCAGGCCATGCGCCACCGCATCATGCGGCAATTGAATGAAAGAACCGAGATGCTGGCCGGCGTCAGCCACGATCTGCGCACACCGCTGACCCGTATTCGCCTGCAGCTGGAATTAATGGCCAACAAGGATGACGCAGAAGCCATTCGCGCCGACCTCGCCGAGATGGAAGAGATGATCGACGCCTATCTGAATTTTGCGGCTGGCGAGGGCGAGGAGCCACCCGAGGATACAGATGTCAAAACCATGCTTGACCGGCTTGCTGAACAAACCCGCAACGCCCACGGCTTTGATATAAAGGTGGCACCGCCCACCGACAGCATTCCAATCTTTCCATTGCGCCGCAAGGCGATGCGCCGCGCCTTTGAAAACATCATCTCCAACGCGCTGGCCTATTCAACGCAGATGGAAATCAACATGCGTTATCGTAATGACGAGATTTCGATGTTTTTCGATGACAATGGCGCCGGTATCCCGGCCGAACTGCGGGCAGAAGCTATCCGTCCCTTTGTGCGACTGGAAACATCGCGGAATCGCCAGACGGGTGGTACCGGTCTTGGTCTGTCAATTACCAGCGATATCATCATGGGACATGGCGGCGAACTGGTTCTTGGTGACTCGCCGTTGGGTGGCCTGCGCGTGTCCATAAAGATACCTGTCTAGGCACGCGTTCGCCCGGCGCGCCACAACAATAATTCACACCCGCATTCCAGGCACCAGGATAGAGGACGCCAATCCGTCTAGTACATGCGGCTGCCATTTGGCGCGTCGCTGTCCGGCCCGATCAACACGATCTCACCCTTGTCATTTGCCACGCCAAGGGTCAGCACTTCAGACATGAACGGGCCAATCTGCCGCGGCGGGAAATTCACCACAGCCATCACGCGTTTGCCAACAAGGCTGTCCGGATCATAGAGTTCGGTAATCTGTGCCGATGATCGGCGCGTGCCAAGCTGGTCACCAAAATCGATCACCAACTTGATCGCCGGTTTGCGGGCTTCAGGAAACGGCTTCGCCTCGATCACCGTGCCAACGCGAATATCGATCTTCAGAAAATCATCAAAGCTGGCAACTGGCGTGGCGTGGTCAGTGTCTTCAGTCATCGTCGCCTCGCAACGCAGATCTATTGATAGCGGCTGCCGGGGCCAGACGGACCGGCGTCACCACCATCAGCATCACCTTCGGATGATGTGTCATGCATTGCGGCATCAGAATGCGTATCTCGCAATACACGCAGGGTGCGACCCCACTCTTCGGCACGCGTCAGTCGCGCATCAATTTCTTTCAGGGTCGTCGACAGATCGGCGCTGTCATCTGTTTTCCAGACACGTGCCACCTGCATGGCAACAAGAGCAACGCCGCGCACGCGCGCCTCACCAGCCAGCCCGGCAACATCATCACCCACCATGCGCAGCATCATCCGCATGGCCTGACCCAGCGAATCAAGCAAGCGCAGACCAAGCGCCGGGTCACGCCGCGCCGCCGCATCAAGCTGGATGATCTGTGCCTTGTGGGGTGCGTAAACCTCGAACCGGTGCATCAGCGCTTCAACAATCTTCTCGCGGATACTGACATCACCAGCATCTTCAATGTCTGCAAGGCTTTCCAGCACAGCCTGCCGGTCCAGCATCGCCAACTGATGCAGGATCAACGCTGTGATGCTGCCGGAAACCGCTCGGGCGGCAGCGGCAGGTATCTCGGCAGCGGCCGCGACATCATCAATATGGATATGCCGGGGCGATGTCGTGGCAAGCTCGTTCCAGGCGGCTTCAGCAAGCCGGTCCATCATTTCGCTTTGGGTGCTGTTCCCGCTCATCACAATCCGTCCTGTCTTTGCAAAGCACGTTGCCACCATCTGATAGCGACAACATCAGTTAGCGACATCATCTGATAGCGACATGGGCATTTTGGTGACCGGGTTCAAGCGGCACCCGATGATGCCGCCCTACTACCTGGCGGGCCCAAAACCTGGCGGGCCCAAACCTGACTGGCCATCACCCTCATAGACCCGGAAGCTAGCTGCCGAGTTCAACCGACCGGTCACGCGCTGCCAGAATGGCGCGGCGCATCAACGGGCCAAGCCCGTCATCATCCATCAGCACCGCCAGCGCAGCCGCTGTCGTTCCGCCCTTGCTGGTAACATTGATGCGCAGTTGCGACGGTGGTTCGTCAGAGTCCTCGATCAACGCCCCGGCACCCGCCACTGTGGCCTCGGCAAGCTGGCGCGCAAGTGCATCAGGCAAGCCGGCTTCGATACCGGCGCTTGTCATCATCTCGGCCAGCAGGAACACATAGGCCGGCCCTGATCCGGATACCGCTGTCACCGCATCCATCAGCGCTTCGTCATCAATCATAACAACACCGCCAATGGCCGACAGCAGCTGGCGGGCCAGTGCCACCATAGAGTCTGGTGCATCGCTGCGCGCATACAGCGCTGTTACACCCTTGCCAATTGCCGCCGGTGTGTTGGGCATTGAGCGCAGGACAACGGCCTGATCACCCAGCCTGTCATGGAACCAGGCGGTGGGAATGCCGGCCGCAATGGACAGATAGCCCGTGTCCGGGCCAGCCAGACTGCCAAGGCCCGCAATCGCTTCATCCATCATTTGCGGCTTTACCGCAAGCACCACAATCCGCGCTGCACGCCCAACCGCAGCGCACGCTTCGATGGAATCATAGCGGGACACATTGTCATATGCGGCTGTCCATCCCAGATGGTCGTGAAACGGCTCGACGATGGCAAAATCGGCCTGAAGGTCATCATCAGCAAGCCAGCCGCGCAGCATGGCGCTGCCCATCTTGCCACAGCCGATGAGCGTGATCAGTGGGTTCATCCGGTTCATCCGCACAGCACAGCTTGATCGCGCGCTATGCTTCTCCTCTGGTAATCATTGTGACAGCCATGGTGGCATCATCAGCCGACAGCGTGCCATGAACGACCTGATAGATCGCCGGATATACCTGCTCGCATTCGCCAAGCATGATATCGACAACATCTTCAATCTGTTCAGGCGTGGCCCCGCCCGCTCCGCGCAGCGCCAGCGTGTGTCGCAGCTCCAGCTCACATGTCCCCATGTCCAGCGCCAGATGCCCGATGAACAGATGCTGGTTCAGCAACGCCGCCAGCATTGCCAGCTCGCCAAGCATTGTTGCATCTGCCTGCACATCGATGCGGCAGATCACCTGCATCGTTTCATCATCATCCTGCCAGGACACCGCCAGCTGATAATCGCTCCACTGGCCGGGAATTTCGGCAATAATGGCGTTCCGCTGCTTTTTGTGAACAAGCCACTCCTGACGCGCAACAAACCGTGTCACCAGTTCAATCGGGTGCGCGAGGGTCTGATCCTGTAATGCGGTGCCGGTGGCCATGTGTCTCTGTCCGAAATGCGGGTTCTGCCACGTGCTGGCAGCCTGCGCAGAATGCCGCAACCTTGATCGGCTTTCAACACAATATTTTGTGTATGAAGGCAGCCATACACACATGTGCTTGTGGATAACTGCGCCGAATCAGCGGAAATCAACAGCTTTTCCCGGACCAACAAAATAGCCGTGATCGCGCATCTGGCATCGCCGCTCACATTTACATAAGGGCGATGCGCGCAGATTTTGATTTACAGGAGGTAGAATCGTCGCCGGATCAGCGCTTGCTGCGTGTCTTTCCGGCCGCTTTGCCCGCAGATTCAGATGCAGATTTTGCGGCAGATCTTGCGGGCGCTTTCTTGGCCGCCTTTTTCATTGCGGCTGCTGGTGCCGCAGCCATATCTGCTTCCATAGCGGCCAGCCGGGCGGCCAGCGCCTCATGCCGTGTTCGCAGCGCATCAAATTCCTCGCGGGTGACAAGGCCGCGTGCATTCAGCGCGCGTTCGGTCCGCGCCGAGACGATATTTTCAATTTCCTCGCGCACGCTGCCAAGCGCTGACGCTGCCCCGTTGGCAACCTGTGCAAGATCAGAAATCAGTCCTGGACGCGAACGCATCGCCATCTCCTCTGGGTAAGGCCAAGACACGACATGGTATGACCATATGGCATCACGGCTTGGTAACACGCCACGGAACAACCGGCGGGTGGCTGGCACATCAGGCAGTTGATGCCTTTGCTATATCTAGGATAATACAGCGCGCTTTCCAATACCACTGGCACGCGCTTTACGATACTGTACCGGCGATAACAGCCGGTACAGCAGAACAGGACACGCTGATGACAACAGGCATAATTCTTCCGGAATTCGACCCGTTCCTCATAAATTTTGGCGGGTTCGGCGTCCGGTGGTATGCGCTGGCCTATATCGTTGGATTGCTGGCCGGTTACTGGATTTTGCGGCGCGAGGCGCGCCGTCACACCGCACCGATAGACCTGGCCGGCATCGACAGCCTGCTGAATCATGTTTTGCTGGGGGTCATTCTTGGCGGGCGGATCGGCTTTGTGTTGTTTTATCAGCCGTCCTATTATCTGGCAAATCCGCTTGATATCCTGAAAGTCTGGCAGGGCGGCATGGCCTTTCATGGCGGGCTGTCAGGTGTGATCATCGCGATGTGGCTGTTTGCAAGGCGGCGCGGCATTCCGTTTCTGAGTGTCAGCGACCGTGTGGCCATGGTGGTACCGATCGGCCTGTGTCTTGGTCGTATCTCGAATTTCATCAATGCCGAATTATATGGCCGTGTCACCGACATGCCATGGGGCATGGTCTTTCCCGGCAGTGACGGTATGCCCCGCCACCCCAGCCAGCTGTATGAAGCCGGGCTGGAAGGGCTGCTGATTGGCCTGATAATGCTGTACGGCTATGCCCGGGGCTGGTTGGACATGACCGGCCGCCTGTCTGCCGTTTTGCTGATCGGCTACGGGCTTGCCAGATTCATGGTCGAATTTGTGCGCGAACCCGACCCGCAACTGGGCACGCTGATGGGCCTTGTCACCATGGGCCAGCTGCTGTGTCTGCCGATGATCGCTGGCGGGCTGTATATCCTGTGGCGCTCGGCACCCGGGAATGGCGGGCGTACAGCATGACGGGGTCCGGCGACACACCACTTGGCGACCGGCTGAAGGCCCGCATTGATGCGGACGGCCCGATCGGGGTCGATGACTTCATGGCCGCCTGCCTTGGTGATGCGCAGGATGGCTATTACCAGCAGTCCGACCCCTTCGGATCGCAGGGAGATTTCACAACCGCACCAGAGATTTCAGGACTGTTTGGCGAGATGTGCGGCCTCTATCTGGCGCATATGTTCGAACTTGCCGGCGCACCATCGCAGACGTCCGTTATCGAACTTGGCCCGGGGCGCGGCACTTTGATGCGTGATATGCGGCATGTCTGGGCACAGCTGATGCCGAAGATGACAGAATGCCCGGTTCATCTGCTGGAAACCAGTCAGCATCTGCGCCAGTTGCAAGCTGACCTGCTTGGCGATGCCGACACCAGCTGGTACGGCGAGATCGATACCCTGCTGGCCGCATCGGGCGGGCCGCTGTTCGGTATTGCCAATGAATTCTTTGACGCGCTGCCGGTAACCCAGCTGATCCGCCATCACGGCAACTGGCATCATCGACAGGTTGCCGTGCATGATGGACGCCTGACCTTTGCCATCGGCCCGGTTGCCAATGATCTGCCAATACCATTTGATGAACAGGCAGCATCGCATGATGATATGTCTGACGGCACAGTGATCGAACATTGTCCTTTGGCAGACAGCGTGATGTCGGCGCTGGCCAGCGCGATTGCCAGACGCGGTGGTGCGATCCTGATTGTCGATTATGGCAGCAACGGCAATCCGGGGGACAGTTTGCAGGCCGTCGCGGCGCAAAAGCCAGTTGATATCTTTCACATGCCGGGTGCTGCCGACCTGTCACACTGGGTCGACTTTGCGGCGCTTGGCAGGGCTGCCTCGGCAGCCGGGGCAAGGCTGATCCCGCCCGTGTCGCAAGGCCGCTTTCTGTTGCAAGTCGGATTGGCCGAACGTGCCGAGGCCGCAGGAAAACTGGCCGACCCGGAAACGCGGCGCGCACTGTATGCCGCTGTCGACAGGCTGACCAGCCCGGCGCAGATGGGCACTGTCTTCAAGATGGCGCTGCTGGTACCGGACGGTGATGGCCTGCCCCCGGGCTTTGCACATGATGACCTGCAGGAAGACCCGACAAGCAAGGGCCAAGAGGGCCAGGAGCGATAGCATGGTGCGCATGAAATGATGCTTGGCAACGGGTTCGAAATTGCTGCAGGTGCGCCGCGCTATCTGCGTCACGCCAAAACCGCCGCGCTGGCCCCGCACGGTTTTTTCTCCGCAGAGGGCGGCATCAGCACAGGCATCTATGCCAGTCTGAATTGCGGCCACGGCTCTGCCGATGATCCCGCACTCGTCTCTCAGAACAGATCCGCCGCGGCCGCCACCCTGAACATTGATTCGCCGCAGCTTGTCGCCGTCTATCAGGTGCATGGCACAACCTGCATCACGGCTGATGCCGCGACCCCGGTGTACGCCCGGCGCGATCAGATGATCAGGGCGGACGGCATCATCACCACGCAGCCCGGCCTTGCGCTGTCCATCCTGACTGCAGATTGCCTGCCACTTCTGCTGACCGATGCCGATGCGACCGTCATCGGTGCCTGCCATGCCGGGTGGCGGGGTGCGGTGGCCGGGATCGTTGCTTCCACCGTTGCCGCGATGCAGGATGCCGGTGCTGGTGAAATTACCGCGATGATCGGCCCGACGATTCGCCAGCCCAGCTATCAGGTCGGCAAGGACATGCGAGACGAGGCGCTGTCGCTCAGCCCGTCAGCCCTCCGCGACAAGACGGCAAGCTGCTTTCTTGCCGATGGTCCGGATCATTTCCGCTTTGATCTTGCTGGTCTGGTGGGCCATCACCTGACGTCCCTTGGGGTTGCCGCGGTCCATGATTGCGCGGTGGACACCTATACTGCGCAGAACTCCTCCCCCGATTCCCTGCCCTTTTTCTCGCACAGACTGGCAACACATCGCCATCAAAGCGATTCGGGACGGCAGATTTCGGTGATCAGAAAACCGGCTCAATAACCTGAAGACAGCGCGGGAAGGGCGCGACAAACATGCCGCATCTCTATATTTTTCTTGGACTTCTGTTCATCGGCCTGCTGGCAAGTTGCTTTATGTAATGGGCAGGAATTTAACAATTTTGTCACAAAGACGAAGCAAGTGCCTTGCCCGCGATGGGGCGGGTTGCTATCACATCAACAGGCATTCCCAGACGGCAGCACCGGCGGTCACTGAGTTGTAAATGAAAATCCTGTCATGCAACAGTAATCGACCGCTGGCCGAAGCTATCGCGGCCTATCTTGATGTCCCCCTGACAAAGGCTGACGTCCGCCGCTTTGCCGATATGGAAGTCTTCGTTGAAATTGGCGAGAACGTGCGCGGCGAGGATGTATTCGTGGTGCAGTCCACCTGTTTTCCGGCCAATGACAATGTCATGGAACTTCTGGTGGCGCTGGATGCGCTGCGCCGTGGTTCGGCGCGCCGGGTCACGGCCGTCCTGCCCTATTACGGCTATGCACGCCAGGACCGCAAATCAGGCCCCCGCACGCCGATCTCGGCAAAGCTGCTGGCAAACCTCATCACCTCGGCTGGTGCCGACAGGGTGCTGACGATTGATCTGCATGCGGGCCAGATACAGGGCTTTTTCGACATTCCGACCGATAACCTGTTCGCCGCGCCTGTCTTCATTGACGATATCAAGACGCGGTACACGAACGGCAATCTGATGATCGTCTCGCCAGATGTTGGCGGTGTGGTGCGCGCGCGCTCGCTGGCCAGCCGTCTTGATGCCGATCTTGCCATCATCGACAAGCGGCGACCAAAGGCTGGTGTGTCGGAAGTCATGAACATCATCGGTGATGTGGACGGTCGACACTGCATCATGGTTGATGACATTGTTGATTCGGGCGGCACGCTGTGTAACGCGGCGGCAGCACTGATGGATAGCGGCGCGATCAGCGTGGATGCCTATGTCACGCATGGCGTGCTGTCTGGCGGGGCTGTCAGCCGCGTCGCTGCATCGCCGCTGAATTCGCTGGTGACAACGGATTCGATCCCGGCAACCGAGGCGGTGCGCGTGGCCCGCAACATCCGCCAATTGTCGATTGCACCACTGCTTGGCGAGGCAATCCGCCGGATCAATGAAGAACGCTCGGTCTCGACGCTGTTCTAGGCGGCGCACGACCCAGCGCACGACCGGCAATTGGGCCCGGTAACGGGAGCCGGTAATGGGGCCCATAATAGAGCCCTTTAATATCCCCTTTTTCCTTGAGTTTTCGCCGGTATAGGCCTATATCTCGGCCCGCCATGCACCCCTGGAGGCATGGCACATTGTATTTCAAGGAGAATGACAATGTCTGACATGACAACCATCAGCGCTTCCGAGCGCGAACGGGTCGGTAAGGGGTCCGCCCGTGCGGCACGCCGCGCAGGCCTCGTCCCTGCCGTAATCTACGGCAACAAGCAAGATCCGGTGGGCATCACCATGCATGCCCGCGAAATTACCAAGATCGTTCACCAGCCCGGCATTTTCGGCCGTCTGCTGGAAATTGACGTCGCTGGCAACAAGTCCACTGTGCTGACGCGTGACATCCAGTTCCATCCGGTAAGTGATGTCGTGATGCATCTGGATTTTCTGCGCGTTTCGGGCAGCGCCTCTGTCGCTGTTGCCGTACCGGTTGAATTCATCAATGAAGACAAGTGTCCTGGCATCAAAATTGGCGGCGTGTTGAACGTTGTCCGCTATGAGGTGGAACTGAACTGCCCGGCGACGGCCATTCCGGAAAAGATCACCATCGATCTGGAAGGTGTGAAGATTGGCGATTCAATCCATATCAGCGCGATTGAACTTCCCGATGGCGTGACTCCGACCATCACTGACCGTGACTTCACCGTGGCTACGCTGGCATCACCTGGTGGCGGCGTGAAGAACGAGGATGAAGACGAAGCAGCAGAGGGCGAAGAGTCCGCTGCAGAAGACGGCGGGGAGTAAACGGCACGGCGTGGCCGGGGCATGCCCCCGGCCGCTGACCGATGCCGGCTCGCAACCGTCATGCTGATGTTCGCAGGACTTGGCAATCCAGGCGCTGAATATGCTGGCAACCGGCACAATGCCGGTTTTCTCGCACTTGATGAAATTGCTGAACGGCATGGCTTTTCACCGTGGAAGGCCAAATCAGGCGCGGCCGTCGCTGAAGGGCGGCTTGGCGGTGAAAAACTGCTTCTTGTCAAACCGCAATCCTTTATGAACAAGTCAGGTGGACCAGTCGGCGAGGTCGCCCGCTTTTTCAAGATTCCTCCTGAGCAGGTCTTTGTCTTCTATGACGAGATTGACCTTGTTGCCGGCAAGGTGCGGGTCAAGCGTGGTGGCGGCCATGGCGGGCATAACGGCATTCGTGATATTGATCGTCATCTTGGCAGCGAATACTGGCGGGTGCGCATTGGTGTAGGGCGTCCAGACCAGGTTATTCCGGGATCACGTATCGACATCCGCAAATGGGTACTGATGGATTTTACAACCGAAGAGCGCAACGGATGGGTGCCAGCCGTTTTAAGGGCCATGTCTGACGAGGCCGACCGGTTGGTCGCAAATGACGATGGTGGTTTCATGAGTCGTGTGGCCTATCTGGCACCGACACCAAAACCGCCAGCAAAGGATGATCCGGCAACGCCGGACGGAAAGGACGGCTGATGGGGTTCAATTGCGGAATTGTCGGTCTTCCGAATGTGGGCAAATCGACCCTGTTCAACGCGCTGACGGAAACGGCTGCGGCCGAGGCGGCGAATTATCCCTTCTGCACAATCGAACCAAACACCGGGCGTGTGGCTGTACCCGACCCGCGTCTGGATGCGCTGGCCAGCCTTGCCGGATCGGCAACGGTTATCCCCACACAGCTTGAATTTGTTGATATTGCCGGGCTGGTTCGCGGCGCCTCAAAAGGCGAAGGGCTTGGCAACCAGTTCCTTGCCAATATCCGCGAGACAGACGCGATCGCGCATGTGTTGCGCTGCTTTGATGATAGCGAGATCACCCATGTCGACGGGTCGGTGGACCCGCTGCGTGATGCTGGCACCGTGGAAACCGAGCTGATGCTGGCCGATATCGAATCGCTGGAACGCCGCATGGCAGCGTTGGTCAAGAAAACGCGGGGCGGCGATGCCGAGGCCAAGCGCGATCTGGCGCTGATGGAAAAGTTGTTCGCCGGACTGTCCGAGGGTGTGCCAGCCCGCCGGGCCGAAGGGTTGAGCGCGGATGAAACGCGCCGCCTGCCGCAGCTGCAACTGCTGTCGGCCAAGCCTGTTCTGTATGTCTGCAATGTTGCCGAGGGCGATGCTGCAGACGGCAATGATCATACGGCAGCTGTCGCGGCGTACGCCGAACAGGAAGGCGCTGCACATGTTGTTGTGTCGGCCGCCATTGAGGCTGAAATCACCCAGCTGGATTCGGAAGACAAGGCCGAATTTCTGTCTGAACTTGGTCTGCAGGAGGCCGGGCTTGCCCGTCTGATCAGAGCTGGATACGGGCTTCTGGATCTGCTGACATTCTTCACTGCCGGCCCCAAGGAAGCTCGCGCCTGGACTGTCGCTGCAGGATCAAGCGCACCTGAGGCTGCCGGCGTCATCCATACCGACTTTCAGCGCGGATTCATTCGTGCCGAGACCATTTCCTATGACGACTACATCGCCTGCGAGGGTGAGAGCGGTGCCCGTGATGCAGGAAAATTGCGTATCGAAGGTGCAGACTATAAGGTCATAGATGGAGATGTTTTTCATTTCCGCTTTAATGTCTGAGATGGTTCATCGTCGCAGCCGGCGGATGCCTGTGAACCAGAATATAATGCAAAATTGATGACTGGGCTGGCCTGGCCGATATCTGTGATTGTGCAATTGTGATGCGTGAGTGTGCACCATGTCCGAAATGATCCAACTGACTGCCGAGGATGGCGTCCAACTGTCTGCTTTTGTTGCTGGCAATCCTGAAACGGCGAGGGGTGGCGTTGTCGTGCTGCAGGAAATTTTCGGGCTGAACGCGCATATCCGTGACCTGCCGGGACGGTTTGCCGCCGCCGGATATTATGCTGTTGCCCCGGCCATGTTTGACCGCGCCGAGGCCGGCGTCGAACTGGATTACAATGCCGATGGCAAGGATCGGGGGATCGCGCTGAAGAACGCTGTTGATGCTGACGCCATTATTGATGTGTCGGCTGCAATCAAGCTGGCCGCAAAGGCAGGACCGGTGAGCGTCGTCGGATTTTGCTGGGGCGGATCCCTTGCATGGCGCGCTGCGACGTACCTCAGTGGTCTGGCGGGCGCTGTATCCTATTACGGGGGAGAGCTGCCATCCAAGGCCGGCCTTGCCGCACATTGCCCGGTGCTGGCGCATTTTGGCGAACGCGATATGGGCATCCCGATGGATGGGGTGACCGCCTTTATCAAGGCGCAGGCCGATGCCAACCCGTCGGTTGTGACCCACATCTATGATGCCGATCACGGTTTCAATTGCGATGCGCGAAGCCAGTATGACAAAGACGCGGCCGCGCTTGCCTGGGACCGCACGCTTTCCTTTCTCGATGCAGTCAGCCATTGATCGCCGAAACGTGATCTGACAAAGCGCGAGTCTGTTGGCAGGCTGGTCGTATGTCTATGCGTCCGTTTACCCGCTTTCTCAACCGAAGAACGCCATCTGCATTATGGAACAAGATGCCGCTTCGCGTGCGCTGGATTGCCTGCTGGCCAGTCTTGTTGTGCATTTATCTGGCAGGGTTCCAAGTCAGCCACATCATGGCGAACATGCTGCTGCAGACAGTCATGCGGCTGCATTGGTCCTATGCGCTGGCAATATCGCCCATCCTCGCCGATATTCTGCTTTTGCTGATTGTGCTGCCAGCGATCCGGTTGCTTGTGCCTGCACGCCAGCATCTTGTCGTTTTCGGTTTTGCCCTCATTGTCGGGATTGCAACCCTGTCGGCAGTATCCACCCTGCTGGCCAAGGATTATCTGACGGCACAACCGGTCTGGCCTTCAGCTTACCAACTTGAAGACTGGTATTGGCGACCATTCAGGGATGTCATCAACTGTATTGTCGTCCTTGCCATTGTGATCTGGTACGGGATGCGCCTGCACCGTCATCAACTGCACCGTCATCAACTGCACCGTCATCAACCACATCCGCACTGACGCCGAAATCCCGACCTATACCCAGAAATCATTAATGATCATATGTTTGGGTCATGTCACCGCCCGCACATCAAGATGCGCATCACCTGAAAGCCCAACACCGCATGGGCATTGCCTTCATGGCGGTGGCGGCCATCACCTTTCCCATCAAGGACAGCTTTCTGAAGGCGCAGGACGATGCGGTTCCGGCATTGCTGGCCATCGCCATCTATTTCGCCATGCAGATCATCTTCGGATTTGCCGGCCTGACAGCAACCCGTCATCCAGCCCGGCGCAACCCCTTTGCCGGCATGACGCGCCTGCATTTTATGCGATCTCTGACTCTGACCTGCGCTCTTGGTACCTTCTTTTTCAGCCTGCGTTATGTGCCGCTGGCAAACGCTGTGACGCTGTACACATTGCAAGGGCTGTTCTGCATCGGGTTTGGCAGGTTGTTGCTGGCAGAGCGCGTTCTGCCTCGGCATATCGTCCTTGTGGCTATTGCTTCCATCGGGGTGATGATGGTGGTACGACCAGCGGCATCTGGCGGCAGCCTCGCCCTCAGCCTGTTACCACTGCTGTCAGGTGCATTTGGCGGGCTTTACATCATTCTGACCCGCAAGCTTGGCGACCATCAGCCGGCCTTTCAACTTGTCTGTCAGGACGGCGCTGTTTCCAGCATCACTGTGCTGCTGGTCTTCATGTCATCATTGCTGGTCACAGACAGCTATTTCGGCACCGGTTCAGTCCCGCCGATGCCCACCGACATGCTGACCATCTTTGGCCCACCTGCCATTGCTGCGGCAATCGGGATGATTTCCTCGCTGGCGATGATCAGGGCCGCACAACTGGCACCCGCCGTCAAGCTGGCACCCGCCAGCTATCTGGAAATCGCCAGCGGTGCAGTTATTGGCATCTGGATTTTTGGCGAATATCTGGACGCCATGACAATATTCGGCATCGCGATTATCGTCGCTGTCTGCCTGACCAATTCAGTGATGAATGAACTTGCCAAAACCAGAGGCTGACAGCGGCATCTGCACACCATCTGCCGCACCAATCCGGTCTGCCACATAGAAAAACCCCCGGCCATGACCGGGGGTTCTGAATTCGATTATTGGACGCCGCGAACAGGGTTCATCCGACACCCGTCATTTGGGCGTGCTGTCCCAATGGCGTTTAATGCAAGTCCGCCCAGACACGCCGCTTGGCGAAATAGGACATGATCACAAAGATCGACAGGAAGAACACCGCTGCCACGCCGATCCGCTTGCGGATTTCCATCTTTGGTTCGGCAGCCCACATCAGAAAGTTGGTCACATCCGATGCGATGCCTGCCGTTGTTGTCGGCGCACCATCACTATATTCCACATCATCACCATAGATCGGTTGCGGCATGGCGATCAGATGACCCGGATAGGCATTGTTGTAATACATGCCGTCCGGAACCTCGGTCGTCTCCGGCGCATCTTCATAGCCAATCATCAGGCTGTAGAGATAGTCCGGCCCGTTCGCACGCGCCTTGGCAATCAGCGACAGATCAGGGGGCAGCGCGCCATTATTGTTGGCACGTGCCTCATTATCATTGCGATACGGGTTGGGGATCTGGTCAGCCGGACGTGCCGGACGCATAAACATCTCGCCATCATCATCCGGACCGTCCATCACCTCATACTCGGCCGCAATGGCCTTGATCTCGGCCGCGTTATAGCCAAGGTCGGCAAGGTTGCGGAACGCCAGATAATCAATCCCGTGGCAACCGGCACACACTTCACGATACACCTGAAAGCCGCGCTGCAGCGCAGCCTTGTCGAAATATCCAAACGGTCCGGCAAAGCTCCATTTACCCTTTTCGAGATTAACATCGGCCCCGCCAGCGGCAATCAATTGGGACGGCGCACATAACATCCCTATAACCAAGCTGACTAAGCAAAGTTTTGATCTTATAAACATGACTTCTCTTACTCCGCGGGTGCCATTTGCCCAACGCCGGCATTGTGTGACCGGGCTGAAAGTACGGGTTCAGAAATAGACTTAGGTAATGGCTTAGTTGTTTCGAAAACACTCAACAACGGCAAGATAATAAGAAAGTGCATGAAGTACCAAGCTGTGGTCACCCTAGAGAGGACGACATATATCCCCTCGGCTGGTTTAGCACCAAGATATCCTAGAGCAATACAGTCCACGAAAAGTAACCAGAAAAAAATGCGAAAAACTGGTCGAAAACGTGCTGATCGTATTGGTGACCGATCAAGCCATGGCAGAATAAACAGGACAAGGATAGCGCTAAACATTAGCAGCACGCCGCCTAACTTATCGGGAACAGCACGCAAGATGGCGTAAAATGGAAGGAAATACCACTCAGGTACGATGTGGGCTGGTGTCTGCATTGGATTGGCAGGGATATAGTTGTCCGGATGACCCATCGCGTTAGGGAAGAAGAAAACCGCACCTGCCAACAGAAGCAGGAATACCGCTACACCAAACATATCCTTGATTGTGTAATAGGGATGGAACGAGATTGTGTCCTGCGGCCCTTTCGCATCGATTCCAATCGGGTTGTTTGACCCGAAGCGGTGCAAGGCAACGATGTGCAGCACAACCACACCAGCAATCAGGAAAGGCATCAGATAATGCAGCGAGAAGAATCGGTTGAGTGTCGGGTTGTCGACCGAGAAACCGCCCCACAGGAATGTCACGATACTTTCACCAACAAATGGAATTGCCGAGAATAAGTTTGTGATTACTGTGGCACCCCAGAAGCTCATCTGTCCCCACGGCAGCACATAACCCATGAAGGCTGTAGCCATCATCAGCAGGAAAATGACGACGCCTAAAATCCAAAGGAGTTCCCGCGGGGCCTTGTACGACCCGTAGTAAAGACCTCGGAAGATATGGATGTAAACAACAATGAAAAAGAAACTAGCCGCGTTCATGTGGATGTAGCGGATCAGCCATCCGTGATTAACATCGCGCATGATCCGTTCCACCGACTCGAAGGCGTGGTCGACATGTGCGGTATAATTCATTGCCAGAACAATGCCGGTGACGATCATGATAACCAGTGATAACCCTGCCAAGCTGCCAAAATTCCACATGTAATTCAGGTTTTTTGGCGTTGGGTAATCATTTGCTGTGTGATCAAGCATTGAAAAAACAGGGAGGCGGTGATCTATCCACCTCACAACCGGGTTTGAAAATTTTTCAGCAGACATCAGGCCAAAAGCCTCCAAAAGAACTAGACGGTTAACCGATACGGATTATTGTGTCAGACAGAAACGTGTAGGGTGGAACTTCCAGATTGGTTGGGGCTGGCCCCTTACGTATACGACCCGATGTGTCATAGTGTGACCCATGACAAGGACAAAACCAGCCTTCGTAATCACCCTTTACTTCGCTGGTTTTCTGTCCCAATGGAACGCAACCGAGATGTGTACATACCCCTAACACCACAAGCATTTCAGGGCGCTGTACTCTAGCTTCATCCTCTTCTGGATCCCTCAAATTTGAACCATCTACGGCATTTGCGCGAGCAATTTCATCGCTGGTGCGATGCCTAATGAAAACAGGTTTGCCGCGCCAGGTAACGGTAATCGCCTGTCCTTCGGCAATCTTAGACACATCCACTTCAGTGCTGGCGAGTGCAAGCGTATCTGCTGCAGGGTTCATCTGGTTGATAAGAGGCCACCCCACAGCAGCAACTCCCAGACCAGCCATGGCGTAGGTTGCAACAACTATGAAATCACGTTTTTTTGGATCCGCGACATCTTTGTCAGATGATGCAGGAGTCCTTGTTGGACTGGCCATTATTCCCTCTTAGTTTTTTGCCCCATAAATTTCGACGGACGACCGGCTTTCGGCACGTCGTAAAAATCTCCCCTCAGACATCTACCTTGCGGCAGCAGCTAGACAGATTTCAGCACCATCCGTCTTCGCCATTTTTGATAGCACGACACCCGCGCTATTCCCATAGTATTTTGCCATGAAATTACAAAAAATAAGGGCGCGTAGCGTCGCACCCCCAATTCTTCCAAATTCGGTCGAACCCGCTCAGGGCCAGCGCACTTCGGGTGGCATGCTCATCAGGATCGCCTCGATATTACCACCCGTCTTCAACCCGAACAGGGTGCCACGGTCATGCAACAGATTGAACTCGACATAGCGTCCCCGCTTGACCAGCTGGTTGTGCCGATCTTCGGCACTCCAGTCCTTGTTCATGCGTTCGCGTATGATCTCTGCATATCCGGTGTGAAAATGTCGGCCAACATCCTTGGTGAAGGCAAGGTCGGCATCCCAGTCACCAGTGTCCAGATTATCATAGAAGATGCCACCAATACCGCGCGGCTCATTACGATGCGGCAGGAAGAAATATTCATCACACCATTTCTTGAAACGCGGATAATACGCCGGGTCATGCGCATCACAGGCTGTCTGCATGGATTCGTGAAAGGCTTCGGCAGCCGCCTGGTCCGGCAGCATCGGCGTCAGATCACCACCGCCGCCAAACCACGCCCGCGAGGTCACAATGAACCGGGTGTTCATATGCGCCGATGGCACGTGCGGATTGAACGGATGCGCCACCAGTGAGATGCCGGCGGCCCAGAACTGTCCATCCGCATCTGCCCCCGGGATTGATTTGCGAAACTCTTCAGAAAAAGTGCCATGGACAGTTGATATATTGACCCCGACTTTTTCAAAGACACGGCCATGCATCACGCTCATCTCGCCGCCGCCGCCGCCATCGCGTTCCCATATCTTGCGGGTAAAGCGACCGGCCGGCATCTCGACATTTTCGGTACCGGAAAGGCCAGCTTCGATGGTCTCGAAACTCGTGCAGATCTGGTCACGAAGCGTGGCGAACCATCCCGCTGCCTGCTCTTTGCGCTGGGCAATGCTATCCACTGTATGACCTTCCATCACAAGTCTGGCCTTCCATCATGACTATCCCGGGCTTCGCCTTCAGATCGCTGCCAGCAATTCAGCCCTGGTCAGGGTGAAGTCATGCATGACCCAGCGATGTTCAATAGCGCACAGCATGTCGCCCAGCGCCGGACCCTTGTCAACGCCATGCGACAATAAATCGGTCGCCGTAACCGGGCATTGCGGCGGCTGCCATGCAGCAATATCCAGCAATCTGCCTGCTGAAACAGGCGTTCCGCCGCGAGCTGTTTGCACAAGATAAATGGCCGCAGGGTCATGCCCGTCGCGCCGCAGGAACCATGCTGGGCGGTGCCAGTCTTTGCCCGCCAGACCCCTATCCGGCACATCACCATCAGCCAGACTTTCACCCGCCAGACCCTGTTCAGCAATGTAGCTGCCATGCTTGTCCAGACTGGTCAAAAAGCGGCTTTCTGCCCGCGACAGCCGCAATCGCTTTATCACCGCATCGGTGTTGGCCGCGCCCGCGGGCAATACCACTGCAAACGGCAGCAGCCAGACAGAGGCAGCTGTTGCCGCAAATGCCTGTTGAAGGACATCGAACGGCGGCAGGTTTTTCAGCAAATGCGGCTGCAGGCGCAGACCCAGCGCATGTTCATCAAGGCCGCTTTCATGCATGACGCGGACACCGGCAAGTGGTGCCTGTGCCGCAAAAAGCCGCCGGCATTCATGTGCAACCCGCTCGCCCGACAGATGTGCCGCCTGCGCCGCCATCGCGCCAATGGCTGCCAGTGCCTCATCATCAATGCCGGTCTGCCCAAAACGAGGCAGAAACCGGCAATAACGCAACATCCGCAAGGCATCTTCGGTGATTCGTGTTTTTGCATTCCCGACAAAACGCAGACGTCCAGCGGCCAGATCAGCCAACCCGCCAAGCGGATCCTCAAGCGTGCCGTCAGCAGTGATATAAAGGGCATTGACCGTGAAATCGCGGCGGCGCGCATCTTCCGCCCAGTCATCGGTAAAGCCGATCACGGCATGCCGACCATCGGTGTCCAGATCAATCCGTGTCTGCGTCAACTCTATCGTCTGGCCATCCGCAATCACGGTGACCGTCCCATGCACAAGACCTGTTTCAACGATCTTCAGACCGGCATCCCGCAGGGCATCAACAGCCCGCGCAATCGGACAGGCGATGGACATATCGATATCACCCGACCTGGCATGCGGCGATGGTGGCCCGTCACTCTGCGCCAAAGCGCTCGAGCGCGCGTCCAGCACCCAGTCGCGCACGGCACCGCCAACAATGCGTGCCTCGCTATCCAACGCCTCTGCAATATCAAAAATACGGCGCGCCAGCGGCGGCACTGGAAACCGGGGAATGCTGGCCCTACCCGCCATCGGCACTGTCATCAAAACCGCCCGGCACGATCTTGCCATCCTTGATCTGCGCTGGCTGATACTTGCCCGGCGGGCCAGAAGCGCCGCGTTCAAGCAGAACTGCGCCAAGGAAAAACACCGCCAGTCCAGCCAACGCGCCCACCACTGCAGGCATGCCGATCAGCTGCGTGTCGGGTTCTTCGCCGCGCAGTCGCGCCCGCCTGTTCTGCCAGGCCTTCACAAGGCTCATAACCAGGATCGCGGCCAGGATCGCGGTGGCGATAATGATATATCGACGCATCTTGTTATGCTCCTCCCCCAAAGGGTGTCACGGGTGGTCCGCACAGGATACCCTATTTCATTCGGCGCCCCTATCCCCGGTCCGTATCCAGCAGTTCGGATTCCAGGGCTATGTCCGGGTGCCAGCACTGAGGCCGGACACAATCTGTCAGGGATCGCCTGAACCTAGCGGGCGATACGCGCCGCCAGATCAACCAGAATGGCTGCCGACAGGCCCCATATATAATGTTGTTCGTTCTCGATGACCCAGACATCTCGCGGCTGGCCATTGCGAAGATAGGTGTCGCGGCGGTGGCGGGTTCTGTCAACCAGCGCATCCAGCGGCAAAACCAGCACCTGCGCCACTTCTCCCGGATCGGCCACAAGGCGGGTGTCCGCCGCAACCAGACCGACAACCGGCTGCACAACAAATCCGACCGGGCTGACCACAGCATCAAGCCCGCCAAGCACCTGCACCGCATCACTCGGCAGGGCGATCTCCTCCTGCGCCTCACGCAGGGCGGTGTCAACAAGTGTCCTGTCCATGCTTTCAACCTTGCCGCCGGGAAAGCTGATCTGCCCGGCATGATGCGCAAGATGGTGGGCGCGTTCGGTCATGATGACCTGCCATCCGTCATCACAGACAGTCAGGCCGACAAGAACGGCTGATGGCCGTCCCTTTTCACCGTTCAGGCGCGCCGGGATCATGCTGAGCCGGTCTGCCGCAACAGGCGGATCAAAAGCTGTCATGCGCCGCCGTCCTGATCTGCGTTTGCACCTGCCTCGAGCGGGAAAAAAACACCGTCACTCCAGACGCCGAATCTGCCATCCTCGCCAGCAACGCTCTGCTCTGCGAGTTCGTAGAAGACCGGCCGCGCCACAAGTGCCTCCAGCGCCTGACGCACTGTTACATAGGGGCGCAATTCAGGCGTTGCAGCGCCAGCGCCTGGCTGATGACCAGAACCGGTATCCGGGCCTGCTGTCGGGCGCATGACCATAGGATTGTCCCGTCCCAGCAGCAGCGTATCATCAACATTGGTGGTGAAACGGATTTGCTGGTCACGGCCAACGCCCTCACAGCTCATGGCCGTTATGATGAAGGGCGCGTCTTCAACCATGATGGTGCCGCGTTCGACCGGTGTGACAAGCCAATAGCTGCCGTCTGCCTCGCGCTGCAACACGCTGGCGAACAGTTTGACAAGGGCTGGCCGACCAATCAGCCCGCCTTCATGATACCAGTTGCCATCGGCCGCAATGCGGATATCGAAGGCCTGAGGTGTCGGCTTGCTGATCTGGCGAAGGGCATCGCCTGGGCCCCCGGGCGGGCGCGGGACATGCGAAGATGATGAACTCATGATGGCAGTCTACCGCGCTGTTGCATGAAGATAAATCCTCCTTGTCAGCAGAAATTTGCCGCACATCAGGAAGAATCAACAAACACGCCATGCTCCGCCTCCATGGAAGGGTTCGAAACCTAACCTGATAGGGGATTTGGAAATTGACGGGAAATTAACCTTATTCTGCCATTATAGCGTTGGTTCCCGCTTATTGCGGGGCCATCTGGCAAGAATTTCCGCGTCGGTGCCGCTTTACCAGCGACATTGAAGCAGGACGTTGGTGGCCAGTGCGGGGTTTAAAGGCAAATTTCTGATGATGCGCTGGCAGTCGCCGGATCGAGTGGCGGTATTCCAACCGGATATCTGTCACCAATGGCAACGGATTGGACTGACGGAAGATCGGCAGGAAAAATGCGCGCGCAAATCGCAATCACCCGCGGCGGGGTGACCAAAGCAAGTACCAGCGCTTCGCCACCTGAGGGCGGCGCACTGGCCAAACGTGCAAACGGCACATTCCAGATATCACTTCATCGCCGTATCAGCGAATCAGCCCTGATCAATCTGATGCGCGCCTTGCGCGCCATCGAACCCGAACTTCCGATGAACCTGCGCGTTGATGCGCAACTGCAACAGGGATTGAGCCGCTCCGAACTATGCCTCCAGCTTGCACTGCGGGCGCTTGGCGATATTGAACGCAACAACGAAGCACTGTTCATGAGCAACCTTGAACTTGTACAGCCGGCGACGCTAAAGTCCCTGACCTCGTCAAATCTGCTGCGCCTTGCCCAGCTGGACATGAGCAACATGGATGCACCATCTGCCTTGATGAAAGCGAGCGCAGCACGCGTCTCCAATCTTGTTTCAGTCGGGCAGAACCGGTCGATGCGGCTATATTTTCTGGCCCTGCCAGCCGAAGTGGACTGGCCGGCCTCCCTTCCCGATATCGGCGCCCCGCTTGATGAAGAAACGGATTCGGTGCCCTGCCGATGGCTATCGACACTCTATGAGGCGGCAATGGCCATACAGGCACCGCTCTATCACCATGGGTTCATCCGAATCGGCCCCGCAGGTATGCGCCCCTTCAAACGGATCATTCACCCGATCACCCCGCAAAATGACCGCCCAAGCAATTTCAGAGTGCTGTCTGTGGCGGAAATATCCGAAAATGACGCAATTGTGATAATTTAGAAATCGGTTACTAACCGCCAGAAATTGCTTCATCACTCATAAAAAGAAGTTTTTTTTATACTTTTCCGCATTTTAGCCAGTCCGCTTTAACTCTTTAATAACACAATCCACATACAATCAACGCCGCATGCAGGCGGAATAGCGTTTTGATGTATCTGACAGGTCTGATCATGCCAGCTGCGCCAGCAGATGCGCTCTGACCACAACAGGATCGATGCCAGCACGCGTTTCGTCATCAGTTGCAATGCTGGGCGGGTCATGGTTTGACCGGTTCGATGATTGACCAGCCCGCCCAAGACGGCGGCACGTTTTTCACCGCACCAGTTTGTGACCGTGATCACACTCATCGAATCCTGCGATCTGTGGTTTGCACGCATCACAGGTCGACGGATTTTCCGCCGACCAGCCTGTTCCCGGGACAGGTCATCTGGCCAAGCGGGCATGGAGGAACCTGTGCACATCAAATCGACGCGCCTGCACCAGTCAAGGAGGCAAGACATATGGCGCGGCTACCGGATATCGAGAGCGAGCAGTCAAAAGTAACCACTGTTCTGCGCGCGATGAGCAATGCAAAGCGCATGCGCATACTGAACGAACTCTCAGATGGTCGAGAACGATCGGTGTCTGAACTGGAAGGCGTCATCGCCTCACTCAGTCAGTCTGCCCTGTCTCAACATCTGGCCCGGTTGCGACGGGCAAACATCGTCCGCACCCGACGCGAATCTCAAACCATTTATTATTCCATCGATGACGCCGATGTATTGCGGATCCTGCGGCTGCTCAGCCATATTTACAATGACGACCCGGTGATGAAGCGCACCACTCACTGACCCTCTATCCCGCACGAACAACATAGATTTTGTTGCAACCGAGAGCACCAAAATACAAACGGTGCCACTGTTGAACATTCTTCGTCGATTTGCGTTTGAATCCGTGCACAGGAAGCGCATAGTGTCACGACTTGTCCTGACCCGTTGCGCCTGACAGATTTCTGCCCGCGCGACGATATCCAGCGGTTCGTCTGAATGTATATTTATCTACCCATTGCCGAAGTTTCGATGCATATCGGAGTGATTATTGGTCTTGGCGGCGGGGTGGGCTTTCTGTCCGGACTGTTCGGTGTGGGCGGCGGCTTTTTGATGACGCCGCTGCTGATCTTTTTTGGCATCCCCCCTGCTGTTGCCGTATCGACCGAAGCGAACCAGATTGTTGCCTCGTCAGTGTCGGGTGTGCTGGCGCATATGCGGCGCGGCAATGTCGACTTCAAGATGGGCGGCATTTTGATGGCTGGCGGTGTTGTCGGCTCTTCACTGGGTGTTGTGCTTTTCAAATTCCTGCAGTCGATTGGCCAGATTGATCTGGTGATCCAGATGTCCTACGTGGTATTTCTGGGCATTATCGGCGCCTTGATGCTGACAGAAAGCCTGCGCACCATTATCCGGTCCCGCAAATCTGGCGGCGTTCGGCGCAAGCTGCATCAGCACAACTGGTTTCACGGCCTGCCGCTGAAAATGCGGTTTCGGCGATCCAAGCTCTATATCAGTGCCATCCCGCCACTGGTCATCGGTGCCCTGGTTGGTGTTCTGGCAGCGATTATGGGTGTTGGCGGCGGCTTCATCATGGTACCGGCAATGATCTATCTGCTGGGCATGCCGACAGCTGTTGTTGTTGGCACGTCACTGTTCCAGATCATTTTCGTTACAGCGAACGTAACTCTGCTGCAGTCCATCCAGACACAGACTGTTGATTTCATGCTGGCTGGATTGTTGCTGCTGGGGGCGGTGATCGGCGCGCAGTTTGGCAGCCGGTTCGGAGCCCGTCTGCGCGGTGAACAGTTGCGCGGTCTGCTTGCGCTGGTGGTGTTGGCAGTCTGTGTGAAGATCATGTTCGATCTGGCACTGCGCCCAGAAGATCTGCTGTCAGTGGAATTGTTACGATGATGCGCGTACAGGCACCATATACGAACCTGTTCCGTATGCAGACGTTCAGCATGCAATCCTTGCGCGCAGGTCTTGTGCTTGTCGCCTGTCTTGCGGTCCTGATCTGCGCCAGTGTTCAGCCGGCCGGTGCCGCGCCCAACCGCGTTGTTGCCGATCTGTCAGATGATCTGGTCGAGATCAACAGCAGCTATCATGGAACAGAGCTGCTGCTGTTCGGCGCCTATCGCGGCATGCCGGGCGATGACCTGATCCTTGAGGTGCGCGGCCCGTCAACCGATCTGCTGCAACGCCGGAAAGAACAGAAAGCCGGTATCTGGATCAATGTTGAAACGTTCCGCTGGCTGGGTGTGCCAAGCTTCTATCATGTGTTTTCGACCCGTCCGCTTGCCGAGATTGCGCCGCTGCAGACATTGACCGAATCAGGTGTCGGGGCTGCATCACTCGGCTTGCGTCTGGCAAAAAGCAAAGGCGGGGGCGGCAGTCATCACAATGGTGGTGATGACAGCCCGGTGAGTAGGGCCAGTGCCAGCACGGATGAACAGAATGCCGGGCTGGTGCGCAACATGACGGGCCTCGGCCTGTGGGCAACACGCACTGGCAGCGTCAAGACGCAGCAGGATATGCTGTATCGCACGGCCCTGTCATTGCCCAGCAATGTGCCCCCCGGGTCCTATGTTGTGCGCGTTCTGCATTTCCGTGACGGCGTTGCAATCAGTGAAAGCAAGACCGATATGAAGATCAGGAAGGCGGGATTGAGTGCGCTCATTTATCGATTTGCGCATGACTACTCGCTGTTCTATGGGCTGTTCGCCATTGCTTTTGCAGTGGCGTCTGGCTGGCTGGCTGCGGTTGCGTTCCGTCGCAACTAGCAGGAGGGAGACGGAAAGTGGCAAAAAAAGACCCGCTTTTTCTGGTTGTTGTCGATGAATCCGAAGAGATGCATCAGGCGTTGCGGTTTGCCTGTGGCCGCGCCAATGCGGTTGGTGGCAAAGTCGGGTTGATGCATTGTTTCGCAACCGAGGATTTTGAATATTGGGCTGGTGTTGGCGAGATCATGCGTGCCGAGGCGCGTGAGGAAGCCGAGGCGAAAATGGCCATCCATGCCGATTATGCCCGCAATCTGACTGGCGAGATGCCGGTGCTGTATGTGCGTGAGGGGGATGCGCGCGAAGAACTGCTGACCCTGATTGACGAGGAAAAACAAATCAGCCTTCTTGTCCTTGGTGCCGACACCCAGTCAGAAACGGCGGGGCCGCTGATCAGCTTTCTGATGGCAAAAGGTGCCAGCAAATGCCGCGTGCCAATCACCGTTGTGCCTGGCAACCTTACTGATGAGCAGATCGACGCCCTGTTCTGATATCGATACCCATAGGTTTCACCCCGTTAACTTCAGCATCACATCGGACCTAAACATGCGTAACTTTTTCACTGCCTTACTGGGAGCCTGTTTTCTTATCATGACCAATTCTGCAAATGCCGACAGCGGGCCAACGCTGCTTCTGGACACAACCAAAGGGCAGGTAGAGATCAGGATGCTTCCCGATCTGGCACCAAACCATGTTGCCCGTATCACCGAGCTTGCCACTAGCGGTTTCTATGACGGGGTGATTTTCCACCGAGTCATTCCCGGCTTTATGGCGCAGACAGGTGACCCGGATGGCACCGGCATGGGCGGTTCCGGCCAAAAGCTGGATGCCGAATTCTCGGACTATGAATACAAGCTTGGTACCGTCGGCATGGCCCGCGCGATGAACCCGAATTCTGGCGATAGCCAGTTCTTTATCTGTTTCGATGGCTGCGGACATCTGACCGGCCAATACACGGTCTGGGGTCAGGTCGAACGCGGTATGGAAAACATCTACAATATCACCCCTGGCGAGCCGCCAGCAAAGCCTGACCAGATCATATCAGCCAAGATCGTCGACTGATCAGGAAACTGGCTGCCCGGCGTTTCGGCGGGTCCAGAAATACAAGGCAAGGCCGCACCAGATCAATGCGAAGGTTGCGGCCTCGCCCATCGTGAACGGAACGCGAAAATGATAGATGCCAATCAGCATCTGCGTCGTCGGATTGGCATAGAACAGCAGACCTGCAACAATGATCGGCAGATCGCGGTTGCCAGCATGATACAGCAGCAGCGGGACAACGGTGATTACCCCGGCAAGCACCGCCAGCCCGACATTGACCGCCCCGCCACCAAAGAATATCGGCAGGCCGCTGCCATACATCCAGACCAGATATCCGATGGCCGGCGGGATCAGAAACACCGTTTCGATGAACATCCCCAGCACAGGGTCAACGCCAAGGCGCTTGCGGACCACGCCGTAAAGCGCAAAGGACACTGCAAGAACAAGGGCAATCCACGGCACGCCGGCAACCGTCTGGGCCTTCACCAGCACGCCGCAAGCCACAATACCGATCGCCGCCCATCCCCATCTGTCCAGCCTCTCATTCAGCAGCACAATGCCAAACATGACGGCAACCAGCGGGTAGATGAAATAGCCAAGGGCAGCATCGAAAACCTGACGCGACATGATGGCATAGACAAAGACACCCCAATTCACGGTCAGCATCGCGCATGACAACAGAAAGCCGCGCCGTGCTGCCGGAGTTGCCAGCGCCGCCCGTGCAGCTGCGATTCCGCCAGTCAGTCGCGGCAGACACAACACCAGCGCGCACAGGATCACACCCGACCACAGCGCACGATGCACAATGATTTCCAGCGGGCTTATGGCATCGACATATCCGATATAGACAGGCACGAAGCCCCACAGCAGGGCGGCGACAAGAGAAAAAGCAACGCCGCGAAGGCTGGTGGTTATGGTGGGCAAGAGCTACCTCTGTTGATGCACCGAAAGGAACCGCTGCCAAAGACCGCGGCGGACGCGCTTTTGGCCCTGATGATGATGGCATGCTTAGTTGGCTATGATGTCTTTGCCAAGCCCGATGCGCGGCTGTCATGCACATGCAACAGTTTCAGCCTAAAATTTAGGCATCGGGCCTTTTGACGCATGCCGGATTATTGACTTTGGTCAGGATTGCTTACTTGATTATCGAGCCGCGACGTCACGTGCAATCTTGTTCCCGTGCGAACAGTGCTCATGTGGAATATGTGACTAAGCAACAGAATGAGCGGCGATTCAGTTGCGTAAGGAGACCAGAAAGATGTCTGAGGGCACTGTTAAGTGGTTCAATACCCAGAAGGGGTATGGATTTATCAATCCGGATGATGAGGGCAGCGATGTGTTTGTGCATATCACAGCCGTGCAGAATTCGGGGCTCAACGGGTTGAATGAAGGACAGCGAGTGTCCTACGAACTCGCCGAGCAGCGGAACGGCCGGGTTGCGGCCGTCGACCTTTCGCTGGTCGAATAGCCAGCCAAAAGCAGCAGACTGGTGCGGCTTCTGCTAGATGATCGGAAGCTGCACCACGTCTGCTGTTCTGATGCCGGTTTCAGTATGCACATTCACCTGTGCGCCTCTGTCGATGACGTCAGTTTTGACCATCGCCACCGCGATGTTCGACTGCGCACGCGGTGAATAGGCGCTTGCGCAGGCATACCCCGCATAGGCACCATCTGATGTCAGATCCCACCAATGCTCGTTGGTGCCCTGGAAGGGTGCACCGTCAATCATCAAGCCCATGAACCGCCGGGTCACTCCCCTGTCGCGGATGTCCTTCAGCGCTGATTTGCCAACAAAGTCATGTGGCTGGTCGATATCCATGAATTTGCCAAGCCCCATTTCGAACGGATTCGTCACATCGTCTGTGTCGGCACCGTAAGATACCAGCCCGCTTTCAACACGCTCGATATAGTTCGGTGTGCCAGGCCCGATCCCATAAGGCTTGCCAGCTTCCGCCACGCGCGCCCACAGATCATCACCGCGGCTGCCATCGCGCAGGTAAAACTCGAAACCACCCTGCTTTGACCAGCCAGATCGCGCCAGCACAAAGGGAATGCCATCCAGCTCAAAATCCCGAAAGGCGAAATATTTCAGATCGCGCACCCAGTCGCCGCACAGATCGGCAACAACATCAAATGACTTCGGGCCTTGCACAGCCAGTGGCGAGACATCCGGCTCAAACACCTTCACATCCATGCCCAGCGCACCGGCAATGCCACCTGCCCACAAGGTGATATCGCTGTCAGCGATAGAGAACCAGAATTCATCGTCGCTGACCTGCAACAGCACCGGATCATTGATCAGGGTGCCCCGATAATCACAGATCGGCGCATATTTGCCTTGTCCGATAGTGATGCCGTCAAGATTGCGCGGTGTCAGATATCTGGCCAGCCGCAGCGCGTCCGGCCCCTTCAGTGCGACCTGGCGTTCAACGCCGACATCCCACATCGCGACACCGGTGACCAACCTCTCATACTCGGCAATCGGGTCGCCATAGCCGGTTGGCATATACATGTGGTTGTAAACGCTGGCACTGGCGAGACCAGCCTTGCGCGCGGATTCAAAATACGGGCTTTTGCGAACTCTGGGTCCAATAGCAAGAGTGATCGACATAACAACAACCTCCGTATAACGGTGGCCGAGACTGCCACAGCCGAAGCAGAACGATATCCAAGATGCGTCACATGCGGGGCTGGTTCAGGCAAAAAAGCCGCGAATTTCGTCAACGAAAAGATCAACCTCGTCGGCCCCGCAATCCAGATGGGTCACAAGACGCATCTGCGGCTCGCCAGCATTGATCAGAATACCGCGTTCGCGCAGATAGGATTGCAACGGCTCGGACGATCCTTTTGGCATATCAACAAACACCATGTTGCTGTCGACGACATCCATATCGACATGCAGCTTGTCCACCGCGCGCAGCTGATCACCAAGGCGAATGGCGTTCGCATGATCATCAGCCAGGCGGTCGACATGATGGTCCAGCGCATACATCGCTGCTGCCGCCATGACACCGATCTGGCGCATACCCCCACCAACAAGTTTGCGCGCACGGTGGGCCCGGCGGATCAGTGACTTTGATCCAGCCAGAACAGTGCCGACGGGCGCACCAAGCCCCTTTGACAGGCACATCGAGACAGAGTCGGCCTCGGCCACCAGATCAGCAGGTGCGATGCCAAGCTTCACGCACGCATTCATCATGCGCGCACCATCAAAATGAACCGACAATCCACGGTCCTTGGCACGCCGCGCAGCCGCATGGATCTTGTCTTGCGGGATGACGCGCCCATGCCAGGTATTTTCCAGCGTCAACAGGGTTGAGATGGGACAATGCTCGTCATCCGGCTTGATCGTCCGGTCGATATCATCGGGATCAAGGCTGCCATCCTCGGCAATCGGCATCGGTGCAAACATGATCCCGCCCAGCACCGAGGCACCGCCAGCTTCATCGATGAACACATGATAGTCGCGGCCGGTCAGAATTTCCTCACCACGCGCACAATGCCCCAGCATGGCGCACAAATTCGACTGTGTTCCGCTGGACATGAACAGCGCCGCCTCTTTGCCAAGCATAGCAGCGACCTTGTCCTGCAACGCATTGACCGTGGGATCATCGCCATACACATCATCGCCAACCTCGGCGGCCATCATGGCGTCGCGCATGCCTTCGCTCGGACGGGTCACCGTGTCACTGCGCATATCTATGCGCGCTGGCGCATTTGCGCGGGTCATTCCTGCATAATTCATCTGTATCAACTCCATCACGGCACCATTGTGCCAACCGCCCGAACTTCCAGATCATTACAGTGCCGCTGAAACGCACCGCCAGACAAGCGCTTTATCCTGCGACAAATGCCTTCAGATCAAAAGCCGGATCGGCCAGCTGGGCGGCATCGGGAGTCAGGCCGCGTTCAAGACAGGTCTTGCCAAGCATGTATCCGGCCGGATCACGTACCGCTTCAACGGCATACAGCATGCCCCCCTTCAGGCTCCACACTGAAAAGCCGGTCTCGCGCTTGCCGGGGCGGCGCACAAAGACCGTGTCATCATCCGGCGACGGGACAAGGCCGGCAGACTGCAGGCGGGCATCATACTGTTCCGACCAGAACCACGGCGCCTGACGGGATGGCGGCGCATGCCCATTGATTGCAGCCGCCGCACGCTCGCCGCTATCCTGCGCGTTATGCACCGATTCAATCCTGATGCCGGCCCCAATGTGAACCGCCGCCTCACCCCCGATCGCGTCAGTGCCGTCTGTCTGGACCAGCGCGCCATCACCAATGGCATAAATGCCATCGACATTTGTTGCCATGTCAGACCCGACAAGGATGCCATTGCCGATTGCACATCCTGCCATTTCGGCAAGCCCTGTTTCAGGGGCAACACCAATACCGACAACCAGCATATCAGCCGAAAGTGTCTTTCCATCGGCAGTTGTCACGCCGGCAAACGCGCCCTTGTCATTGATAAAATCAGCAACATGGCTGCCAATGTGAAGATCAACGCCGGCATCGCTGTGCAGGGTTGTGAAAAAGTCAGAAATAGGCGGGCTTGCAACGCGGGCCAGCAACCTGTCAGCGGCCTCGAACACTGCCACGTTCACACCGGTTTTGGTCAGGCTGGCAGCCACCTCAAGCCCGATATAACCACCACCAACAATGACCGCCGATGCCGCATTTGTCGCCGCATCACGAATGCTGCGCGCATCTTCCGGGTGGCGCAGTTCATAAACACCCGACATCGCATCCAGCCCGCCAAGCCGGCGCGGCGTGGCACCGGTCGCCAGCACCAGCCTGTCATAGGAAAGCGCCTCCCCATCCGCCAGTGATACAGACCGGGAACCCGCGTCAATCGCCGCAACCTCAACACCGGTTTTCAGCGTGATATCATGATTGGCGTACCAGTCCTTGTTGCGCAGCGCAAACCGGCTCTCATCATCAGGATCAGCCGCCAGAAACGCCTTGGAAAGCGGCGGCCTTTCCAGCGGCAGCCCGCCAAGACGCTCAATGATCGTGATCTGACCATCATACCCGTTCTGGCGAAGGGATTCGGCACAGGCGATACCGGCATGGCTGCCCCCGATAATCACGACACGCATAAGCAATCTCCGTTTTTCAAACAACAAACTGATTAAACTCTTTTGACAGGTCTGGCAATTGACAGCCAGCATTGCCAGTGCAAGGTTTTCCTCATGTTATCAGCGGCGTTCCCCGTCGCCCTACACTGTATTGCGGCAGGCACGGAGACAAGACATGACCGACCAGATCCAGCCCTATTGGCAGAATTATGTGAACGGCAAATGGATAGATGGCGGTGCTGGCCGCCTTCGTGTTGATAATCCGGGCACGGGCGAGGCCCTTGCCGAGATGGCTCTTGCTGATGCTGCTGACATCGATGCTGGCGTCAAGGCGGCCATGGCCTGCCATGCCTCTGGCGTGCTGACCGCGATGCGCCCTGTTGAACGGGGCCGCATGGTTAACCGGATGGGGACATATCTGCTGCAGAATCTCGAACAGATCGCCACCGTGCTGACCCTTGAATCGGGCAAGCCCTATTGGGAAGCGGTGATCGAAGTCGAAGGGTCCGCGCGCTATTTCGAATATTATGGCAACCAGGCTGAAACACTGGAAGGCCGGTCGATCCCGCTTGGCGAGAACTATCTGGATTTCACGATTTATGAACCGTTCGGCGTGTCTGCCCAGATCATTCCATGGAACTATCCGGTCGAGATGACAGCGCGCGGTATCGCCGCTGCGCTGGCCACCGGCAATGCCTGTGTTGTGAAAACGCCCGAACTTGATCCGCTCAGCTGTCACTGGCTGGCGCGTGCGGCAGAGGATGCCGGCATGCCGGACGGCGCTTTGAACATTATGTGCGGATATGGTCATGAGGCGGGTGCCGCCCTTGCCGGCCATCCCGATATCGGCAATGTCGTCTTTACCGGATCGGTGGAGACAGGCATCAAGGTTGCCACCGCCGCCGCCGCCAATGTCGTACCGGCAGTTCTGGAACTTGGCGGCAAGTCAGCAGCGATCGTGATGCCGGATGCCGATCTGGACAATTTTATGGACTCGGTCCGCTGGGGTATTTTCTACAATGCCGGTCAGGTGTGTTCTGCAATGTCACGGGTGATTGCGCACCGGGATGTGCATGACGAGATTGTGGCGCGCTGTGTGGCACTTGCCGAAAGTCTGTCCGTCGGCCCGGGCATTGAACGCCGCGATTTCGGGGCCAATATGGGCGCAATGATATCCGATGGTCAGCGTGATCGCGCCGAGGGATTGGTGGCCGGTGCTGAACGCGACGGCGCGCAGATTGTCACTGGCGGGCATCGCCTGAATACCCCGGGCGCATTTCTGGCTCCCACAGTCCTCAAAGATGTCACACCTGACATGCATATTTCCGGCACCGAAGTGTTCGGACCGGTGCTGTCAGTGATGAAGACCGACACCGAAGATCAGGCGCTGGAGATTGCCAACGGTACCGAATATGGTCTGGTTGGCGGTATCTTCACGGCTGATATCGATGCCGCTCACCGCGCTGCCCGCCATATCCGTGCTGGCCAGATTTTCATCAATGAATGGTTTGCCGGCGGCGTTGAGACGCCATTTGGCGGTTTTGGCAAATCGGGCTATGGGCGCGAGAAGGGGCGCGAGGCGCTGTGGAACTATCTGCAGACAAAAAACATCGCCTACCGAACACGGTAAGAGGGCATCAGATCACGTCTGGCGCTGATCGACCCCGCCAAAGCGCGACAGCTTCAGTGGCCGCACGGCACCCATCCACACCGCATGATCGCGATGGTCGCGCAGCTGCGCTGCATCGCTGTCACCGGTGTTCGGATGACTGAAAATTGTCAGCCCATCGCGGTTTTGCGCCAGCCACGCCATGACATCTGCGAACTGGACATGCGAATATTCAAGCTGGATGCTGAAATCGGGGTGCGGGCCAACCGGCTTGTGATGCCAGCGCCCATAGATGATGCCAGCCTCTGCGGGAAAATGCGCCTGCATCGCGTCCAGAACTGCCGCAGCGCGGTCATGGCTGCTGGCATCAAAATAGATGTGGCTGTGCCAGCTTGCGGGAACAGTCATACCCTGCATTACACCCGTCACCCGGACATATCCCCGCGGCGTATCAGCAGGTCCGGCAAGTCCGACAGGCGGGGGATCACATCGGCCACATCAATCGCCATGTCGGGGCGTTGTTCCGGATCATCAGCGATACAGATAAAGCCACCAACATCGGCATTGACAGCCGCGCCGTAATCCGCCCCGGTATCGCCAATCATCAGGGTTTCGGCAGGATCGCTGCCATGCATGGCGCAGCAATGCAGCAATCCACGCGGGTCCGGTTTGCCGCCATGTCCGCTGTCAGCACCAATCACCGGATCAAACAGATGCTGGATGCCAAGCTCTTCCAGCCCCTGCCGTGCAGATCCCTCGCTGTCATTGGTCAACACCGCAAGCCTGAAACCGGCCTCGGCCAGCCTTGTCAGCGGGGCCAGCAATTCGCCTTTCGGCACCGCATTGCCGCGGCCCTGTTCCTGAACAATCCGCTTCACCTCAAGCCGATATATCTCGTCCTGCTGCAAATTGATCATGTCGGGCGGCAATAATGTCTGCCAGACCGCACGGATCTCAAAAAAGGACCCACGCGCAAACAGACCGTTTGAATCGATCAGGCCGGTCTTGTCATCAATACCGATCTTCGACAGCAAGGCGGCACGGTTCAGTGTTGTGTCTGCACCGGCTGGCACGAGCCCCAGCGTGTAATCCGCCAGGCTCTGCATCACCGGTAACCATGTCTCTATCAGATCAAGGATGACGCCATCCTTGTCAAACACCAGCGACTTGATCAACACCATGCTCCCGATTGTCGGCACGAAACAAAACGAACGATCGGCCAACCATAGTTAGTCGGCCAGAGTTAGTCGGCCAGAATTATTTGGCCGACACTACTTTGTATGAGAATCCTTGACCGCGCTGACGGTCGGATGTGCTTCCATGGCCGCCACAAAACCACGCAGGCGCGGACGTTCTGCCACGACCGCATCCAGATCAGGCGCCCATCTTGTCATCATGATCAGATAGAAATCTGCCGCTGACGGCGCATCACCACCAAGATACGGAGCCAGCTGGCTCTCCAGATAATCCCAGAATCGCCCGGTGGCATCGACGGCCATGCTGCGCACATCATCCAGCATCTCTTCCGGCGCATAGTAATAGGTATGATGAATACGATGCAGTGCCGGATAGAGGTTGGTCGCCATGACCGACAATTGCTGCCACATGACATCGCGGCTCACATCACCCACCTTCGGGGCCAGTTGCGGAAAGGCCTCGATCAGATGGTTCAGGATGGCCAGCGTTTCGATGATCTGGTGCCCGCCAGGACAGACGAGCACTGGCACCTTTCCCATCGGGTTAGTCTTGGCAAACTCGTCTGTCTTGCTGTGCGTATTGGATACCCAGATAAATTCGTAGTCAACGCCAGCTTCCTGAAGAAGACATTCGGCGAAGAACGATCCGGCAAGCGGCCGTCCCATGATCTGATATTTTGCCATGACGGCCCCCTGCAATGTGACATATCCCAAAATCTGGGCAACACACTGCCACGCCTGACGCGCTAGCGCCAGAACAACCGGCAACACACGCATATTGCAACGGTCACTGGGCGCTTATTTTTTTATTCTCTTTCACCAATGAATAAGAATTTGGTATGATCCTGCATGCGCCTCGTCGACCCCCGCCACCTGCTGCAATTTCACGAGATCATCCGAACCGGCTCGTTTACCCGTGCCGCGTCAACGCTTGGTCTCACGCAACCTGCGCTCACCCGTAATATGAAGCTGATGGAAGGGCGTCTGGGGTTCGAGTTGATGGTCCGGTCACGTCAGGGCATTTTGCCGACATCACTAGGCGAACGGATCCTTGAAGAAGCCAATGCCATGGTGCTGGCGGAACGGCGGATCAGCGCCCTGACCGACAATCTGCGGCGTGGATATGATGCCGAATTGCGCGTTGCCTGCACCCCGACGATGAGCCTGCACGCCATGCCCGAACCGGTTGCCAGTTTTGCGCGTGACAATCCGGCCGTGCGCCTTGATATCCGGCAAGGGCATAGCGGGCTGCTGGCCGAATGGCTGCGCGAAAATGTTGTTGATCTGGTGCTTGGTCCACCGGCAATCGCCCGCGCGCTGAACGGCACGATCCATGAACCGCTGTTCGACAGCCCGCTTGTGATACTCGCGGCACGCAATCATCCCCTCGCTGGCAAGGGTGTGATTACGACCAGCGACCTCAATCATGCGCGATGGGCCTTGCATCAACCGGGCACCGGCATTCGCGATGCTGCCGACGCCTTGCTGCGCCAGCTTGGTGTGACAGACAATATTCAGGCCAATGCCCTGCCCTCAAACATGATCCTGTCATTGCTGCGGATGGGCGATCATCTTGCCATTGTCCCTCGCTATGTCATGGCAAACAACATCGCCGCTAGTGATCTGGTGCAGATTGTCACCAACACCCCGCCGGTTGAACTGGCGCATGCCGCGATCTGGCACGACCGGTCTGCTGCCGACAAGGTTACCCGGCGTCTTGTACGCCACCTTCAGCAATCACTGGCCCCGCTGCACAACGCCTGAAGCCGCTGGCACCCGTTTTCCGCAATGATGGCCAAAGGCAGATCAGCCTGCCCAGGGCGGTGGTTTCCTGTCGAAAAAGGCGGTGATACCGGCTTCGGCCTCATCGCTTTCCCAACTGTCGGCAAGGACATTGATCGCCGCCTCGATGCCAGTGGCATCTGGCTGATCCAACTGACCCAGCGCATAGGCCTTCGCCGTTCGCATGGCACCGGGCGCGGCCGCCCTGACAGCTGTCAGCTCGCGCAAGATCGCCGTATCCAGATCGTCAGCAGGCACAACCACCGATACCAGACCAAGTCGCTGGGCCCGCATCGCATCCATCGGGCTGCCCGTTATGAATGTCTGTCTGGTTCCCGCCGCACCAAGCCGGCGCATTACGAATGGCCCGATGGTCGCCGGAATCAGGCCAAGGCGCGTTTCCGTCAAAGAAAAGCTGGCAGCATCGGCAGCAACCACAATGTCCGAGACCGCCATCAGCCCAATCCCGCCACCAAATGCATTGCCCTGAACGCGTGCGATCAGCGGCATCGGCAGATTGTTCAGCGCAAGCAACATATGCGCCAGCGCGCGGGCTTCGGCCATCTTGCCGGCGCGGTCCGTCGCCGCCTGTTTCTGCATCCAGCGCAGATCACCACCTGCCGAAAAGCTCTTACCCTCGGCAGCAAGAACAACGGCACGCAGCGTCGCATCCGCGGCCAGCATGCCAGCAGCCTCTGTCATCTCGTCGATCATCATCCGGTTGAACGCATTATGCTGCTGCGCGCGGGCCAGTGTCAGCCATGCAATGCCGTCATCGCCGCGGTTCAGACGAATGGTTTCGAAATCACTCATGTCTGTCCCTCCGGTTCGGCGGCGGCAGACAGACCGCTGGCGATCGTTTTCATAACCATATCGGCAGCGGCAAGCGCATCACCGTCAAGTCCGGTCTGCCAGCCGGCCGCAGTCAGCATGTCATAAACCGCGCGCGTATCGACATTGCCGCGCGCACCCGGGGCATAGGGACATCCGCCCAGCCCGCCAATGGCTGCATCGAAAACCCGAATGCCATAATCAAGGGATGCCATGACATTCCCTACAGCCATGCTCCCAGTATCATGAAAATGACCAGCCAGCTGACTGGCATCAAATCTGGCGCATATGACATCCAGAAGACGCCGCACATCATCGGGGGCGCCCTTGCCGATGGTATCACCCAGCGACACCTCACGGCAGCCAAGATCAAACAGCTGTGCCGTCACATCCAAAACCATTGCCGGATCGGTTGTCCCGTCATAGGGGCAGGCGATGACACAGGACACATAACCCCGCAGGCTGACATCAGCGGTCACCGACGCTGCCGCAACCGGCCTGAACCGGTCAATCGATTCAGCAATCGAACAATTGATATTCTTCTGCGAAAACCCTTCCGAGGCAGAGGCAAATATCGCGGCCTCATCCGCACCAGCTGACATAGCAGCCTCGAACCCCTTCATATTGGGGGTCAGCACGGCATAGCTGACACCGTGGCGGCGCAAGATGCCTCCCATCACCGCATCAGCATCAGCCAGCTGCGGCACCCATTTTGGTGACACAAAACTTGTTGCCTCGATATGCCTGAAACCGGCGTGTGACAATGCATCAATCAGGGCAATCTTGTCGGCAGTCGGTACGTGAAACGCCTCGTTCTGCAACCCGTCACGCGGGCCAACCTCATAGATTTCAACCGCCCGCGCAGGATCTTTCAAACCCGCTTTGCCAACTGGCCGGTTGTCTTTCTGGCCATCAGTCATCTACAGCCTCCAGCCTGACCAGAAGCGCCGCATCGCCAACAGCATCACCAGCGGCACATGCCACATCGGCAATCACCCCGTCACGCGGTGCGGTCAGCGCATATTCCATCTTCATCGCCGCCAGCACCAACAATCTGTCACCGCTTGCCACAACATCACCCGCGGCCACATCAACCTGCTGTACCGTGCCCGACATCGGCGCCAGCACAGCATCCGCACCAGCGTCATCCGACGTGCGGTTGCGGTGATCGGGCAGATGCGCCACCAGCCGCCTGCGCCCGGCAAGAAGCGAGACGCCGTCACTGGAACGCGCCAGGCTGGCCGAAACCGGCCTGCCATCAATCAGCGCCTGCACATGATCAACGCCAATATGCAGCCGGCTCAGCACCGTTACGCCGTCACCATCCTCTGCATCTTTCGGTTCATCATGTTCCGGTTCATCATGTTCCGGGCCAATGAAAATCTGATCATCCGCGCCAAATCTGACACGGCGGCACAAAACATCACCTGAAATCTGCAGATGTCGGCGGACCGACCCCTGGCCCCAGATGCGCCTGGCGCGCACCGCCGGATCGGGCAGTGTCACGACAAAGGCAAGCGCCAGCAGATCATTGTCGGGCGACAGCTGTTCGGTCAGGCTGGCCAGGTCACGGCCGATCAGCCCGGTGTCAAAATCGGGATTGCTGCCAGCATCTGCCACCACCGGGTGCCGCAGCAGATCAGCCAGGAACGCGATATTGGTCTTTGTGCCGATGAAATGTGTGGCATCCAGCCCGTCTGCAAGCGCTGCAAACGCCGCGCTGCGATCAGCGGCATGGCTGATCATCTTGGCAATCATCGGATCATAAAGCGGGGTGACGGCATCACCGTCCGCGATACCGCTGTCAACGCGCATGCCCGGCCCGGGCACAAACCTGTCCACCGGGCCGGGGGCCGGCATGAAATCCCAAACCGGGTCTTCGGCATAAAGGCGCGCCTCAACCGCATGACCTGTGATGCTGATATCGTCTTGTGACAGCGGCAAGGCCTCGCCAGCAGCCACCCGCAGCTGCCATTCCACAAGGTCGATACCTGTGATGGCCTCGGTTACCGGATGTTCAACCTGCAATCTTGTGTTCATTTCCATGAACCAGAACCCGTCTTCGCGCAAACCGGCACTGCCATCCGCTATGAACTCGATTGTACCAGCCCCGGCATAACCGATCGTGCGCGCCGCCGTAACTGCTGCATCACACATGGCTGCGCGCACGCCATCCGGCATGCCTGGTGCGGGCGCTTCTTCAATGACCTTCTGATGCCGCCGCTGCATCGTGCAGTCACGCTCAAACAGATGGACGACGCCACCGGCCTTGTCGGCAAAAATCTGCACTTCGATATGGCGCGGCGCAGCGATGTATTTCTCGATCAATACATGCCCGTCACCAAAGCTGGCTGTCCCTTCGCGCACCGCACTTTCCAGCGCCGCATCGAAATCTGACGGATCATCGACAAGGCGCATCCCCTTGCCGCCGCCGCCAGCGCGTGCCTTGATCAGCACCGGATAACCAATCTCATCCGCTGCCTTGGCCAGCACTTTCGGGTCCTGATCGCTGCCATGATAACCGGGCACCACGGGCACACCCGCGTCCTGCATCAGGGTCTTGGCAGCGTCCTTCAGCCCCATCGCCCGAATGGCATCGGCCGGCGGCCCTGTAAAGACCAGACCAGCCGCCTCAACCGCGGTCACAAAGTCGGGATTTTCCGACAGGAACCCATAGCCGGGATGGATGGCCTCGGCGCCGCTGGCAACAGCCGCCGCCACCACGGCATCCTTGTCCAGATAATCACCGCTACCACCGAGTGGCAGGGCGATATCGGCCATCTGAACATGCTGCGCCTGCGCATCCGCCGTGCTGTGAACAGCCACGGTCTCTATGCCCATCTGGCGCGCCGTTGCCATGATACGGCAGGCAATTTCACCACGATTGGCAATGAGGATTCGTGAAAACATAATCCCTGCCCCTTACATTCTGAAGACCGGGAAATGCGTGTCCTGCACCGCTGCATTGGCGGCAATGCGCAATGATGAGGCAATGATCCGCCGCGTATCTCGCGGATCGATAATGCCATCATCCCACAGGCGCGCCGAGGCATAGACAGGGTCGGACTGCACACCGAACTGGTCCAGCACGGGTGCTTTCAGCGCCGTTGCCTCTTTCTCTGAAAACGTGCCGCCCCTGGCTTCGACAGCCGTGCGGCGTACACGCGCCAGCACACCGGCAGCCTGCTCGCCTCCCATCACGGCAATCCGTGCATTGGGCCACATCCAGACAAAGCGCGGCCCGAAAGCCCGCCCGCACATGCCGTAATTTCCCGCACCATAAGACCCGCCGACAATCACCGTCAGCTTTGGCACATTGGCACATGATACAGCGGCCACAAGCTTGGCACCATCCTTGGCAATGCCGCCCGCCTCATAGGCAGATCCCACCATGAAACCGGTGATATTCTGCAGAAACAGTAGCGGGATGTTGCGCTGACAGGCCAGCTCGATGAAATGTGCGCCCTTTTGTGCCGATTCAGAAAACAGCACGCCGTTATTGGCGATGATACCAACCTGCATGCCCTCAATTCTGGCAAAGCCGCAGACAAGTGTTGTTCCAAACCGCGCCTTGAATTCATCAAAGTCTGAACCGTCGACGATGCGGGCGATGATCTCGCGGCAGTCATAGGGGATTTTGGGGTCAGCAGGCACCACCGATAACAGGCTCTCGGCATCGGCGCGCGGCGCACTGAATTCCCTGTCGGTGTTTTGCGCTGTATCGCGCAGATTTCCCACGATCTGACGGGCAAGCGCCAGCGCATGGTCATCATCCTCGGCCAGATAGTCCGCCACCCCGCTCAACCGTGTATGCGTGTCACCACCACCCAGCGTTTCAGCATCCACATCCTCGCCCGTTGCCTCTTTGACAAGCGGCGGGCCAGCCAGAAAAATAGTCCCCTGACTGGCAACGATGATGGTCTGGTCCGACATCGCCGGCACATAGGCCCCGCCAGCCGTACAAGACCCCATGACCACCGCTATCTGCGGAATACCAGCTGCGCTCATCCGTGCCTGATTATAGAAAATGCGCCCGAAATGATCACGGTCCGGAAACACCTCGTCCTGACGGGGCAGATTGGCGCCACCGCTATCAACCAGGTAGATACAGGGAAGATGGTTCTCCAGCGCGATTTCTTGCGCGCGCAAATGCTTCTTCACGGTCATCGGGTAATAACTGCCGCCTTTGACCGTGGCATCATTGCAGATGATCATGCAGTCATGCCCGCAGACCTTGCCGATGCCGGCTATCACCCCGGCCGCCGGAATCGGCTCCTCATAGACCTCGTGCGCTGCAAACAATCCTATTTCCAGAAAATCGGCACCTGCATCCAGCAGCCCGGCCACCCGGTCACGAGGCAGCAGCTTGCCGCGCGCAAGATGGCGCGCGCGCGATGCCTCACTGCCGCCTCTGGTGATCTGTCCGGCCAGCCCGCCAATGCGTTCAATCGCTGCCAGCATGGCGCTGCGATTGTCCTGTGCCGCCGCCGTACCCGGATCAAGTTCTGATGTCAGGACAGTCATTTACGCCGTCTCGTTGAACAATTCACGGCCAATCAGCATGCGCCGAATTTCCGATGTGCCTGCGCCGATTTCATACAGCTTGGCATCGCGCAACAGCCGGCCTGTGCCGTAATCATTGATGTAGCCATTGCCACCAAGCGCCTGGATCGCCTCAAGTGCTACCTGCGTTGCCTTTTCGGCTGCATACAGAATACAGCCAGCAGAATCCTTGCGGGTTGTCTCGCCGCGATCACACGCCGCCGCCACCGCATAGACATAGGCGCGGCAGGCATTCATCGTTGTGTACATGTCGGCGATTTTGCCCTGCATCAACTGGAACGTGCCAATCGGCTGGCCAAACTGCTCGCGCTCATGAATGTAGGGAACAACAATATCCATCGCCGCCGCCATGATGCCGACCGGCCCGGCAGCCAGAACCACACGCTCAAAATCGAGGCCAGACATCAACACATTCACGCCCTTGCCCTCTTCGCCGAGAATATTCTCGTAAGGCACCTC
>ERZ802831.16-NODE-16-length-84275-cov-22.2271_pt1 | contig 84275 bp, 93 predicted proteins | sample MGYA00345655_ERZ802831 | MGnify/ENA primary metagenome ERZ802831 (study PRJEB30503, sample SAMEA104212376) | marine metagenome | biome: Westerlies Biome; feature: [SRF] surface water layer (ENVO:00010504) within the epipelagic zone...; material: water (ENVO:00002006)...
TGTTTCCGTAGATCAGGGAGCCGGCGACGGGCTCACGGATGCCGTCGATGTCGACAGCTGGCGCTGCGATGAAGGCAACGATGAAGCAGGTGGTGGCTGCGAGCAGACAGGGAATCATCAGTACACCGAACCAGCCCACATAGATGCGGTTATTGGTGTCGGTGACCCACTGACAGAAGCTTTCCCAGCTGCCGCGGCGACCGCTGCGAATTGCAGTAGCCATGAATCAAATGAGTACGGGAATGAATCCAAACGCTCAAATTGAAGGCCTGGATTCAGAATTAAGAGTATGGAATTGTCGATCAATAACCACCACTTCACATCATTCGAGTCATCTCGCAGCATTAATTCATAACAGCTTCATGAATACTTCATGAATTAATGCAAAGTCAGGCGGCGCTCCAGTCGCTCCTCGCTCGGATCCAGTCGCGGGCCTGGTCTGCGAAACCACGCAGATCGAGTCGTTCCCGGTCAGCGGCGCGGGCCACCAGCAACGGCGCCTGACGCTTGAGCTCTTCGAGGTCGGGCTCCGCAACGCCAGCATTGAGAGCCATCCAGTCCGCCATCGACGCTCCCACCACGCGGGTGAGATAGGCAGCGCTCAATGCCTGAACCGCGCCAGCCGCGAGCCAGCTCGCACCATCCAGCTTGGCCAGACCGAGCAGCGCCTGGCCGCTCCATTCCACAACGCCCTGGGCGAGAGCGGCACCCCCGAGCTGACGCACCACAGCCTGCAGGACGTCCTGACTCCAAGGGCAATTCCAGATTGCTGCCATCTCCTTCACCATCAGGCCATTGCCAACCACAACAGCCAGGAGGTCGACACTGGGAAGCGGCGACGCAGCCACCACACCGGCCACGATCCACTGGCTTTGTTGAAGCAGGGCACGAAACCGTTCGCGGCGAAACCCTTCCAGATCGGCCTGCCAGCAGCGGTGCAGGTCCCGAAGCAGTCGCTGACGGGTGATGTCTCGAACAGACTGTGGCTCATCAAGCTGACGACGGACGGGCTGGAGCACACTCCTGAGCGTCTCGGCCGTCCCGTTCCATGGAAGCAGCGATTGGTGCCAACGCTCCGGAAGCTGACAGTTCAGGGCCTGGATCTGCTCAGACCTGGACGACTCCGACTCGAGCAGCAACCACACGGGACGATCGACAGGCAGCTGCTCCAGCCAGAGCAGATCAGCCGCCCGCAGGGGCAGGGGCAGAACATGCAGAAGAACATCGAGCTGCTGCAGATCAGCTGGCCAGCTCCAGGACGTCCCAACAACAGGAAGAGGCCTTCCAATGCAGAGGTCGAGGTTGCGAACACCCGCCAGGGCGACCTGCAAACGCTCCGTCGACGGTAAAGGTGTGCCGTCTGTGGCTACCACCCCAAGACTGAGCGGCTCGTCGAAGTCCAGTAAGCGATCGAGCTCGGCGGCTCTGGGCTTGCACAGATCGTTGAACCCGAGGACGGTCTCCAGTTCAGCGAACTGACGAAGAACATCGTTGCAACGCTGAATCCAGCCCTTGAGTGATTCGGGTTCCTGAAAAACAGGAGGCTTCACCGGACGGGACAGCCACCAAAGGCCGGCTCCAGCCGCCAGAACGCCGAAACCTCCTCCTGGGATGTGAGCGACGTCGGTGAGCAACCAGTGCCCAGCGGTGAGCACACCTGCGGAAACAGCCAGCCGACCTGCCAATCGGGGGGACAGAGACCAACCGGAAACAACCAGGTTGCGGATCGATTGCACCGGAAACTGCACGACGGGCCCACACACCCGGCTTTCCTAGCTCACCTCGATGCTTACGGCACCCGCTGATGGCCAGCCTGAAATCGTGCAGCGGGCAATCCGACCCTTCCTGACGGCCAGGACAAAGGTCTCTCCATATGGTTGAGAGGTCATCATCAGCCTTCCATGGCCAGCGATCGCAGAAACGAGGTGAAGCGGGTGCTGATGGTGGCCTTGACCATCAACCTCAGCATGACCGCACTCAAGCTTGCGGTGGGGTTGGCCAGCGGATCCCTGGCGGTGATCGCGGACGCCATGCACAGTGCGACAGATGCCCTGTCAAGCCTGCTGGCGCTGATCACCAACAGCCTCTCTGACCCGAGGCCCGATCGCGACCATCCCTACGGACACGACAAATATGAGGGGATCGGAGCCCTGGCGATCGCCGGATTCATCTTCTTTACCGCGATCGAGATCCTGATCACGGGTGGCCAGCGCATTCTGGATGGACTTCCCCAGCTGAGGATTGATTGGCCCGAACTCCTGTTGCTTCTCGTTGTGCTGGTGCTGAACGTCGTGCTGGCCCGTTATGAGCGTCGACAAGGACGAAAGCTGAACAGTCAGCTGCTTCTGGCCGATGCCAATCACACCACCAGCGACATCTGGACCACGGTGATTGTGCTGGTGGGACTGACTGGTGCCTGGATCTTCAAAGTGAACTGGCTGGATCTCATTCTGGCCGTGCCCTTGGCCGTGATCCTGATCCGCGTGTGCTGGCATGTTCTGAGGGACAACCTGCCCTGGTTGGTTGATCACATCGCCATTGCCCCCGAAGCAATTCATGCGCAGGCCATGGGAGTTCCTGGAGTTTTGAATTGCCACGACATCGCCAGCCGCGGAGTCTTGGGACAGAGAGTCTTTATCGACATGCACATGGTGGTGGACGTGGATGACCTCGCGGCAGCCCATCGCATCACCGAGCAGGTCGAGGATCGACTGGAGACCCGGTTCGGACCGGTGCGCTGCACCATCCACTTGGAGCCGAGGGATTACGCGGAACAACAGATCACCTTTCGGGGTACCCACGGTTGAAACAGCTGACGAAGCTCCCCAGGACATTCCCTGGGCTGCGGTGATGCGTCACACTTGCGCCTGACTCCAGGCCCCAGGCCATGACTGATTCCTACAGCGATTCCCGCCAACAGGGCGGACCAGGTGAAGGCGGCCGCGAGGGCGGTCGTGGAGCCCGCGGCGGCCGCGGCCCCGGCAACCGAGAGGGTGGCGGCTTCAGGATCAGATTGAGCGACAACGAGATGCGATCCGCGCGGGCGCTCCAGGAAGCCCTCAATTTGCGCTCCACCGTGGCAGTGCTCGGATTTGCTGTCCGCACCCTTGGGCAGATGCTCGAGGATGGAAAGCTTGATGAGCTGGTGGCCCAGCAACGTGCCCAGGGGAACCGTGGCGGCGGTCGTCGTGATGACGAGCGGGGCGGTCGTCGTGGCGAGGGCCGGGATGAAGCAGGTCGCAGCTCCAAGCCTGACCCTTTTGCACGACCCGCCAAGCCTCAGCCTCCTGCCCCGGAGCCCGAGCCTGAGCCCGAAACCAGCGCAGACGCTGATGTCGAACCTGCGTCTGCGGAGCCTGAAGCCGCAGGAACCGAACAACCTGCAGCCGAAGCGGCCCCGACCAGCGAGCCCGGAGCCTGATCGATGGGGAGGCCACGCGTTCTTTCTGGCGTCCAGCCAACCGGTGCCCTCCATCTAGGGAACTGGCTCGGAGCGATCCGAAACTGGGTGGATCTCCAGCACGACCACGACACGTTCTTTTGCGTGGTGGATCTCCATGCCGTGACCGTGCCCCACGATCCGAAACGCCTGGCGGAAGACACCCTCTCAACGGCGGCCCTCTACCTGGCCTGCGGGCTCGATCCTGAGCTCTGCACGATTTTTGTGCAGAGCCAGGTGCCTGCCCACAGCGAACTCTGCTGGCTGCTGAACTGCGTCACTCCTCTCAATTGGCTGGAACGCATGATCCAGTTCAAGGAGAAGGCTTTGAAACAGGGGGACAACGTGTCCGTAGGGCTCCTGGATTACCCAGTGCTCATGGCCGCTGACATCCTTCTCTATGACGCTGATCTTGTCCCCGTCGGAGAGGACCAGAAACAGCATCTTGAGCTCGCCCGTGACATCGCGCAGCAGCGCATCAATGCAAGGTTCGGAACCGAGGATGCACCGATCCTGAAGGTTCCCCAACCGCTCATCCTCAAGGACGGCGCTCGGGTGATGAGCCTCACCGACGGTCGCAGCAAGATGAGCAAAAGCGACCCGAATGAGGGAAGCCGCATCACCCTGCTCGACCCTCCGGACCAGATCACCAAGAAGATCAAGCGGGCCAAGACTGACCCGGAACGAGGCCTTGAATTCGGCAATCCTGAACGCCCAGAGACAGACAATCTGCTCGGGCTTTACGCCCTTCTAAGCGGCAGAGGGCGTGAGGCAGCAGCCGCGGAGTGCTCTGAGATGGGGTGGGGTCAATTCAAACCCCTTCTTGCAGAGGCCACGGTGGCGGCCCTCGATCCAATCCAAAAGCACTACCACGAGCTGATGGAAGACCGTGCTCAGCTCCTCGCCGTACTGGAAACCGGCCGAGAGCGTGCTGGTGCCGTCGCGGATGCCAGCGCGCAAAGGGTTCGCTCAGCCCTCGGCTTTCTCAGAAGCAGCTGATCATTGGCAAAGGAACTAAAAAGTTTCACTAATACTTAATACCTCCTGAGAGCCGAAGCGACCCGCCGGCGCCCTCCCATGGGGGATTGCCAGTCCAGAAGCAAGATCTCATGGGTCTCAAGCAAGCTCAGGCCTGAGTGTTTTTGCTCATGCATACAGACTTCGTAGCGTCAAGGGCGACCCCGACCCACTCGCCAGAGCCCCTTCCCATTGACGAGGGTGGCGCTTCCAATCCTCTGGAGCGTTCCCGGCTTGCTGCGTCAAACCACCACGTTGATCCACTCCTCCAAGACCTCCGGACCCAAAATCCTCGGCATTGGAGCCCTCAGCGTGGGTCTAATGATGACGTTGGGGACGGGCATCCAGGCCGAACGCTCCGAGGAGCGAGTGGATCAGGCTCAAACCGTGGCTGATGCTCTTCGTCGCCAAGAGCAGAAAGAGCGCACCGACGATCTAGAAGCCACCCCTTACACCATTACGCCGGAACGCAGGGCCCTGCTGAATACCATCCGCTACGCGGAAGGAACCTGGAAAGATGGCCGAGACCTCGGGTACCGCACCCTGTACGGCGGTGGGCTCTTTCAAGATCTGTCGCGTCATCCTGAACGTGTCGTGGTGAAGCGCTACTCCAGCGCTGCTGCCGGCGCTTACCAGTTCCTCCCCAGTACCTGGCAGGAAACAGCGCGCAAGCTCAAGCTCCCCAGCTTTGCTCCCAAGCATCAAGACCAAGCCGCTTTGCACCTGGTGAAAAAGCGCGGCGCCCTTCAGGAGGTCGACCGCAATGGGCTCACCAGGGCCGCCATGAACCGTCTGGCACCGGAATGGGCGTCTTTCCCCACCCATGCTGGACGCAGTGCCTATGGCCAACCCGTGAAGTCCCACTCCGAACTCTTGGCGTTTTACAGGAGCAATCTGGGCGAATTACGAAACGGGACCGAAAGCTGATCAAGCTGGCTGGGGAACATCCAAACCAAACCAAAGCCCCAGGCGCACGATCCAATACAAACCGAGTCCAGCGCCGAGAACGATGAGCAGGAGCCAGCGGGACGATCCCAGCCTGGGCAGCTCTCTCCCCATGACCGCCTGCCGCCATCCGACCCAACCCAGGCCCAAGACCAGGGGTGGGCCGAAGAGATGAAGCTCCAAGGCTTCTCCGAGATCACCGTGCAGCGTGGCCAGAGCCGAACGGGTGAGAAAGCAAGTGGGACAGGGAATCCCTGTGAGAGTGCGCAGAGGGCACCCTGGCAACAGCAGAGGCACGCCACGTGCGCGAAGAACGAGGGCAGCAAGCACTCCCAGGCTGAGCCAACCGCTGCGTCGATGGCCTGAAGCGCTCCTCATCGAGACGTTCTGGACACCTGAGCCGCCAGAGCCCAAACCTCCATCACCAGCTGGTGCCACGGAGCCATGGCATCCATCGACACGGCCATCGCCTCAGGACTGGCGCTCACGAGCGCTCGTGTTGCTTCGATGGCCCTGAGGCCCTCATCCAGCCGCGCCGCCATGGCCTCACGGTCCTTTCGATCCATCACAGCGTCCGGACAGACCCTCAGCAACTCTTCTCCCCGATGGAACCAGTGATTGAAATCCCTCAACAGTGAATCCAGGAGGGACTCCAGCAGAGCATCGGCTTCAGGATCCCGATCCGGCTTCATCAAAGGGTGCAGGCAGTATCCCCATAGGATGGCGAATCCCGATCAGCAGACGGTGAGCAGCGCGGCAGCAACGACCTCAGCCCCCCCCAGCCCAGTGGTGCTGCCCAAAACCAGCGAGAACGAGCAGCTGCTCAAAATCCGCCACTCCATGAGCCACGTGATGGCCATGGCGGTGCAACAGCTTTTTCCCCAGGCCCGCGTCACCATCGGCCCCTGGACTGAATCCGGTTTCTACTACGACTTCGACAACCCGGATCCCTTTACCGAAGCCGATCTGAAGGCGATCAAGAAAGGGATGATCAAGATCATCAACAAGAAGCTGCCCCTCGAGCGCGTCGAGGTGAGCCGCAGCCAGGCCGAAGCAAAGATCAAGGCCCAGAACGAGCCTTACAAACTGGAGATTCTGGAAGGCCTCCAAGAGCCGATCACCCTCTACACCCTGGGTGAGGACTGGTGGGACCTCTGCGCCGGCCCCCACGTGGATCACACCGGCCAGCTCAACGCCAAGGCTTTTGAGCTGGAGAGCGTGGCGGGGGCTTACTGGCGCGGCGATGAAACCAAGGCCCAGTTGCAACGGATCTACGGCACCGCCTGGGAGACCCCCGACCAGCTGGCCGAGCACAAGCGGCGCAAGGAAGAGGCCCTGCGGCGTGACCATCGCCGCATCGGTAAAGACCTTGATCTGTTTTCAATCGAGGATGAAGCCGGTGCCGGTCTGGTGTTCTGGCACCCCCGAGGCGCCCGCATGCGTCTGCTGATCGAGGACTTCTGGCGCCAGGCCCACTTCGAAGGTGGCTACGAGCTGCTCTACACCCCCCATGTGGCCGACATCAGCCTCTGGAAGACCTCTGGCCACCTCGACTTTTATGCCGAAAGCATGTTCGGCCCGATGCAGGTGGACGAGCGGGAGTACCAGCTCAAGCCGATGAACTGCCCGTTCCATGTGCTCACCTACGCCAGCAAGCTGCGCAGCTACCGGGAACTGCCGATCCGCTGGGCTGAGCTGGGAACCGTGTACCGCTACGAGCGGCCGGGAGTGATGCACGGCCTGATGCGCGTGCGCGGCTTCACCCAAGACGACGCCCACGTGTTCTGCCTTCCAGAACAGATCAGCGATGAGATCCTGAAAATCCTTGACCTCACCGAGCGGATTCTCTCCACCTTCGACTTCAATACCTACGAAATCAACCTTTCCACTCGCCCGGAGAAATCGATCGGTGATGACGCCGTCTGGGATCTGGCCACCAAAGGGTTAATCGAAGCGCTGGAACGCAAAGGCTGGGCTTACAAGATCGATGAAGGCGGAGGGGCCTTCTATGGTCCCAAGATCGATCTCAAGATCGAAGATGCCATTGGCCGGATGTGGCAGTGTTCCACCATCCAGCTCGATTTCAACCTGCCGGAGCGGTTCAAGCTCGATTACATCGCTGCGGATGGCAGCAAACAGCGCCCGATCATGATCCACCGGGCCATCTTCGGCTCTCTGGAGCGGTTCTTCGGGATCATGACCGAGAACTACGCGGGCGACTATCCGTTCTGGCTGGCCCCCGAGCAGGTGCGGCTGCTACCGGTCACCGATGAGGTGCAGCCCTACGCCGAACGCCTGCTGGACCAGCTCACCCAGGTGGGGGTGCGGGCCACGATCGATCGCAGCGGCGACCGTCTCGGCAAGTTGATCCGTACCGGCGAACAGATGAAAATTCCTGTTCTGGCCGTGATCGGTGCCAAGGAAGCTGAACAAAATGCCGTGAGTCTTCGCAGCCGCAGGGATGGCGATCTCGGTGTGGTGACTATGGCCGATTTACTCCGCGCTGTTCAGAACGCCAACGCACAACGTGCTGCAGGACTGGAGCTGAAGGGATGACGGAGTCTGCGATCACCTCCCTCGGAGATCTGGCCCGTCTGCGCGGGGCTCCGGAGCTCAGTTCTGAGGTCTGGGAAGGCCTGCGATCCGAGCTCACCGAAGCCATGGACAGCGCCAGCTGGTTCACCGTTGGCGTCATGGCCCCCTCTGCCGCTCAAGCCTTAGCGGCCCTTCGGGCGCTCGAACGCAGCCAGGCGTGGGAGCCCATGACTGTGATAGCCAGCACCGAGGAACAAGGACCTGTGTTCCTCAAAGCCAATCAGAACGGTGGATCCATCCGCATCCGCATCGAACAGGGCCTGGGGGAAGGAATCCTGATCACTGGCCATGGTGATGACGAGAGTCATCCCAGCACCACTTGGGGGCCGCTTCCGCTGAACTTCTTCAATGAAGCTGGGCCAGAAGCACAACACTGACGACCGCGATCCTTCAAGGATGTCGTCCAGATTGCTTGCCGTTTAACGGCACCATCTTCACCCTTGGGATCGATGCCAGACACCACCCCATGGCAGCCAAAACATTTTTGGCCGGTGATCTCGGAGGCACCAAGACCCTGCTGGCCATCTACAGCGAAACCGATCGGGAGCTGAACAAGACGCATTCCCATCGCTATGCGTCGGCTGAGTGGAACGATCTTGAGTCGATGCTGGGTGATTTTCTCAAGACCCTGCCTCCAGGTGTGTCCAAACCTGAAACCAGCTGTATCGCCGTGGCCGGACCAGTCCAGAACGGCACGGCAAAGCTCACCAATCTCCCCTGGAGCATGAGCGAATCCTCGCTCTGCGATGCCACAGGACTGCAACGACTTGAGCTGGTCAACGACTTTGCTGTGCTCATCCATGGCCTGCCCCACCTCAACGCATCGCAACAGGTGGTGCTGCAGACCGGAAGCGGCCGAGACACCCCGACAGAATCAGGACACGACGGCGGAGCCGTGGCCATTCTTGGTGCAGGCACGGGCCTGGGAATGGCTCGCGGCCTTCCGGCGGCCAGGGGCTGGCTGGCCTTGCCCAGCGAGGGCGGTCACCGGGAATTCGCCCCGCGAACTGAAGATGAATGGCATTTGGCCCAGTGGATGCGAAGTGACCTTGATCTCGATCGACTGTCGATCGAACGCGTTGTCAGCGGCACGGGGCTTGGGTACGTGATGTGCTGGATGCTCTCCACGCATGACAACGCCGATCACCCCCTGCAGGCCAAGGCAAAAGCCTGGAGGACGCTGCCGGCAGACCACCCGGAGCATGAAGACTTGCCAGCCCACACCAGCCAGGCAGCGGTTTCAGGTGATCCTCTAGCCCAGGCCGCGATGACGCTGTGGCTCGGAGCTTATGGATCCGCTGCAGGGGATCTGGCCCTTCAGGAACTTTGCATCGGTGGACTCTGGATCGGCGGTGGTACAGCGGAAAAGGTCATCGACGGCCTGCGCTCGCCGCAGTTTTTGGAGCCTCTTCGCCGGAAAGGACGCTTCAGGCCCCTGATCGAAAGCATCACCATTCGGGCCGTGACCGATCCGGAGGCCGGATTGTTCAGTTCAGCCTGCAGGGCACGCGATCTGGCGGAGTCGGGTGGGACACTGGCCTGAGTAGATCAGTAGGGATGGCGCAGCCGCGCATAGGCCAGACCGTTGTGGTGGATGTTCCAGCCACCACAGCCAACATCGGACCAGGCTTCGACTGTCTCGGTGCAGCCCTGGACCTGAACAACCGCTTCACCATGCGGCGAATCGAGGGGGATGGTGAACGCTTCGAGCTGATCATCGAAGGGCAAGAGGGATCCCATCTCCGCGGTGGAGCCGAGAATCTGGTGTATCGAGCCGCTCAACGGGTTTGGAAGGCTGCAGGTGAAGGACCTTTCGCTCTCGAGGCCAGAGTGCGCCTGGCGGTTCCGCCGGCCCGCGGCCTTGGAAGCAGTGCCACAGCCATCGTCGCCGGCCTCGTGGGGGCCAATGCTCTGGTCGGAGAGCCTTTGAGCCGCGAGAAACTTCTGGAGCTAGCCATCGACATCGAAGGCCACCCCGACAATGTGGTGCCCTCCCTGCTCGGGGGTCTTTGCATGACAGCCAAGGCGGCATCGCAGCGATGGCGGGTGGTGCGCTGCGAATGGATGCACAGCGTCAAGGCCGTGGTTGCGATTCCCGCTATCCGTCTGAGCACCAGCGAAGCCCGTCGCGCCATGCCGAAAACCGTTCCCGTGGGTGATGCGGTGGTCAATCTTGGTGCGCTCACGCTGCTCCTGCAGGGCCTTCGCACAGGCAACGGCGATCTGATCGCCGATGGCATGCATGATCGGTTGCATGAGCCCTACCGGTGGCGCTTGATCAAGGGAGGGCAGGAGGTGCGCCAAGCCGCTCTCGAGGCGGGAGCCTGGGGCTGCTCCATCAGCGGAGCCGGTCCAAGCATTTTGGCCCTCTGCACGGAGGAGAAAGGGCCGAGCATCAGCCAGGCCATGGTGAGAGCCTGGGAATCGGTCGGTATCGCCAGCCGTGCCCCCCTGCTGAATCTGCAGACGACTGGGAGCCACTGGCAGCCTCGCGATGCTGGGTAGTTGTACTCAAGCTCACCCTTGGAGCTGATAAGTTCAATCACAATCTTGTGGACGCCATGGACGCAAATCTGCCTTTGACGGCTGCGTCCGACGCAGGCTTTCCCTGGTTGTCGCTGATCGTGTTGCTACCTGCGGCGGCGGCATTGCTCATGCCCCTGTTGCCTGGCGACGACCAAACCCCGTCGCCGGTGCCACGCAACGTGGCGATCGGCGTTCTGCTGGTGGATCTCGTCCTGATGCTGGCTGTGTTCAGCCAACATTTTGATCCGATGAGCAGTGAGCTCCAGCTTGTTGAACGAGTCAGCTGGCTTCCGGTCATCGGTCTGGAGTGGTCCCTGGGGGCCGATGGTCTCTCCGCACCTCTTGTTGTTCTCAGCGGTCTGGTCACGCTGCTCTCCGTTGCGGCCAGCTGGAATGTCACGCATAAATCACGGCTTTACTTCGGTCTGCTGCTGGTCCAGGCCTCGGCCCAGGGCCTTGTGTTCCTGTCCCAGGATTTCCTGCTGTTCTTCCTGGCCTGGGAGCTGGAACTGGTCCCCGTTTATCTACTGATCGCCATTTGGGGTGGTCAGAACCGTCAGTACGCCGCGACCAAATTCATCCTCTACACCGCTCTTGCGTCACTGCTGATCCTGATCAGCGGGCTGGCACTCGCCCTGTCCGGCGACACCTTCACGCTCAACCTCAATGAGCTCGCACAGCGCTCACCGGGAGGAAGTTTCGGCCTTCTTTGTTACCTCGGCTTCCTTGTGGGATTCGGAGTGAAACTACCGATGTTCCCTCTTCATACCTGGCTTCCCGATGCCCACGGGGAAGCGAATGCTCCGGTTTCCATGCTTTTGGCAGGCGTGCTTCTGAAAATGGGTGGCTACGCCCTGCTGAGATTCAACGTTCAGATGCTTCCGGATGCCCACCTCGTGATGGCACCAGCTCTGATCATCCTGGGCATCGTCAACATCGTGTACGGCGCTCTCAATGCCTTCGCGCAGGACAACGTGAAGCGCAGAATCGCCTGCAGCTCGGTCAGTCACATGGGATTTGTGCTGCTGGGCATCGGTGCCGTCGATGCACTCAGCATCAGTGGAGCCATGCTGCAAATGATCAGTCATGGCCTGATTGCCGCGGCCATGTTCTTCGTGACCGGGTGCTTTTACGAGCGCACCAAAACCCTGTCCATCCCCAACATGGGCGGACTCGCCAAGGTGCTTCCGATCACCTTCGCCTTCTTCCTTGCCAGCTCCCTGGCATCCCTCGCACTGCCGGGCATGAGTGGATTCATCAGTGAAATCACCGTGTTCCTCGGCATTACCAGCCAGGAGAGTTTCACCACACTGTTCAGGGTCACCACGATCGTGCTCGCGGCCATCGGTCTGGTTCTCACTCCGATCTATCTCCTGTCGATGTGCCGTCGGGTGTTCTTCGGTCCACGGATTCCCGCCCTTGCTTTTGTCGAAGACATGCGTCCTCGCGAACTGGTGATCGGTCTCACTCTGCTGGTCCCCACGCTTGTGATTGGCATCTGGCCCCGGATCGCGATGGATCTGTATGAAGCCTCCACCGATGCGCTGGCGGTGGATCTGGCCAAACACACCGTCGTGGCCATGCGCGCCCTCCTCCCCACCGGCTGATCATCCATGCCCCCATCGGAACTGCTGCGTTGCGAGGGACTCCCTCAATTTGACGCCATCGATGCCGAGCAGGTGGATCAACAGATCCCGTCCCTGCTGGCTGATCTCAGTGAAAGGTTCACCGCTCTGGAGGACCAGCTTCGCGAGCGCCTCTCTGAACCAGACAGCACCCCCCTGTCCTGGGACGAACTCATGCCTCCATTCCATGCTCTGGGGGAACGATTGCGCTGGAGCTGGGGCGTGGTGACGCACCTCACAGCCGTTCGCAACACGCCGGAGTTGCGTGAAGCCCACGCACGTCAACAACCTGAGGTGGTGCGTTTCAGCAACAGGGTCGGACAAAGCTCAGTCCTTCACCAGGCCCTGCGTTCCTTGCTGGAGCAACAGAACAACACGCTTGATTCAACCCAGGTCCGCATTCTCGAAACCGAACTGCTCTCGATGCAGCATCGCGGAGTTGGTCTGACAGGGGATGACCAACAGGCCTTCAACCGCACCAGCGAGCGTCTGGCAGCCCTTTCCACCAGTTTCAGCAATCACGTTCTCGACGCCACCCAGCAATGGAGCCTCGTGGTGCACGACCGCAATCAACTGCAGGGAGTTCCCGAACGCGTCCTGGAGAATCTGGCCGTTGCTGCAGCCACCGCGGGGGACCGTGCCTCCTCCGGTGCCGAGCCCACCGCCGCGGAAGGGCCTTGGCGACTGGGACTGGACATGCCGAGCTACGTGCCGGTCCTGACCCATGCCGAAGACCGCGATCTTCGCGAAACGGTGTACAAGGCCTACGTGAGCCGAGCGAGCCAGGGTGATCTCGACAATGGCCCGCTGATCGAAGAAATCCTTGCTTTACGCCAGGAGCAGGCCCAGCGACTGGGCTATGCCAACTGGGCTGAGCTGAGCCTGGCCTCCAAGATGGCCGATGGGGTGGATGCGGTGGAAACCCTTCTTGAAGAGCTCAGGGTTGCGGCCATGCCCGTCGCTGAGCGGGAGCTGAATGAACTGAACCAACTCGCCGCTAGCCGCGGTGCCATGGATGCTCTCGCTCCATGGGATGTGAGTTATTGGGCGGAGCAACTGCGCAGGGAGCGCTTCGATCTCGATCAGGAAGCCTTGAGGCCGTGGTTTCCCCTGCCCCAGGTTCTCGATGGCCTGTTCAGCCTCTGCGAACGCCTGTTTTCGATCCGCATTGAAGCGGCGGATGGTGATGCGCCCATCTGGCACGAGGACGTGCGGTTCTTCCGAGTCCTCGACCGCAGGGGAGAGGCCCTGGCTGGGTTTTACCTGGATCCCTTCAGCCGGCCGGCGAGCAAGCGCGGCGGGGCCTGGATGGATGAGTGCCTCAACCGCAAACGGCAACCCAACGGAGACTTAACCCTGCCGGTGGCCTATCTGATCTGCAATCAGACCCCACCCTCTGGGGACACCCCCAGCCTCATGAGCTTTGAGGAGGTGGAAACCCTCTTCCACGAATTCGGGCATGGCCTGCAGCACATGCTCACCACAGTCGAGCACCCCCAGGCCGCTGGCATCAACAACGTGGAGTGGGATGCCGTGGAACTCCCCAGTCAGTTCATGGAGAACTGGTGCTTCGACCGCAGGACACTGATGGGCATGGCCCGGCACTGGACAACGGGTGAGCCACTGCCCGAAGCGGATTACAACAAGCTCTGCAACAGCCGCACCTTCATGCAGGGCACTGGCACCCTTCGCCAAATCCACTTCGCACTCACCGATCTTCGGCTTCACAGCCAATGGTCCACGAACCTCGGACTGAGCCCGGATGCCTTCCGTCGCCGTATCGCCGAGACGACGACAGTGCTGCCGCCGATCGATACCGACCGCTTCCTCTGCGCGTTCGGGCATATTTTCGCTGGCGGTTATGCAGCGGGCTACTACTCCTACAAGTGGGCGGAAGTCCTTAGTGCTGACGCCTTCTCAGCATTTGAAGAGGTCGGTCTGGACCAGGATGATGCTGTGGCGGCCACGGGCGAGCGATTCCGCAACACGATCCTCAGCCTGGGGGGAAGTCTCCGTCCAGCAGAGATCTATCGACAGTTCCGAGGTCGGGATGCCAGCAGCAAAGCGCTCATCCGCCATTCGGGTTTGAAAGCCAGTTGAGTCGACTACACCGAAGTGACACCTCAGCTTCAGACAGTGTCACCCGTCCGCAGAGGATGCGTCGCGAAGGAGGGTCTGCATCAGCACATCCAACGCATGAGGATTGGATATGAGCTGCTGATGGGTCAGCACTGGAATGCTCCGCACCGTTCCGACGGGGAGACGGGCTTGCCATCCGGGCACCACCATGAGATCGCAACCGCAGAAACAACTCACACAGTCGAGGTCTTGCAGTAGCGAAGGATCCGCATTCAGAGAACGCAGCAGGGCACTGCCGCGTTTCATATCGGCCAGCCCAGCCAACAACCAGCGGGGAATCCACTGTGCCGTGAGCGTGCCTCGCTGTGGACTGCCGACACTGATGAAGCGATGGGTTCTCCGGGCTCCCCCCAACTGCTGAAGCCAAACACGACTGATGATGCCCCCCATGGAGAAACCCAGTAGATCAATCACGCAGCCATCTCCCCAGCGTTGGCGGATGTGATCATCCAGACGTTCGGCGAGAGTGACAAGCGGCACCGCACCGAGACGATGGGGAAGGTGCGGTGCCGACACCGGCCACTGGTAGGCATCCAGGCGGCGAACCAAACGATTGAAGAGACGGGGGGAATCCCAGAGCCCGTGAACAAGAACGAGAGGACGCCGAACTGACGAGGGCACCGTGACCGAAGTGGTCATCTCAAGACGGCCTGTTGCGCCAGCGCTCAATGCTCACCGTACCGTTGAATCCAGCGATGGGTGGGGAACATTTGCTGAGGCGCAGATGCATCGGCAGGGCTCCATAGAGACTCTCCAAGACCTCGAAGACCCGTTCGCTGAAGTGTTCGATTGTCTGGCAACGAATCTCAGCGGCGAGAACCTGAAGTGCATTCACAGCCAGGCTGTAGTCGGCTGTGGCCTCAAGCGCATCCAATGCCGCAGCACCGGAGAGATCCAGATGCAAGGCAAGATCCAAACGGAACCATTGCCCATCCCGGCGCTCATGCTCCAGCACTCCCACATGGGCCCAGAGGCACAGGTCATCGATGCGAATCACATCGAGTGAAGGGATCAGCGAGGGCATCACAACGGCAGATCCTTATGCGTGAAGCGACTTGCACCCGTGGCGTAGTCCGCTGCGACATGGCCATCGCCGCGCAATCGGTAGCGATACGTCACCAGACCCTCCAGACCGACCGGGCCCCTAGGCGGGAGCGTCTGGGTGCTGATGCCAACCTCAGCGCCGAACCCATAGCGGAAACCATCGGCAAAACGGGTGGAGCAGTTGTGATACACCCCTGCGCTGTCGATGGAGCTCAGGAAGCGGTCGGCGGCGGCTTCATCCTCCGTGACGATGCACTCGGTGTGACGGGAGCCAAAACGGCGGACGTGCTCAACGGCTTCAGCCAGATCCTCCACCACCTTCACCGCCAGGATCAGATCGAGGTATTCAGTGCGCCAGTCATCGTCCGTTGCTGGTTCAGACACTCCCAACGCAACGCTGGCGGCGTCGCCACGCAGCACCACCCCCGCCTTGCGGAACTCCGGGATGGCAGCGGAAAGAAAGGAGGCGGCCACAGAGCGATGCACCAGCAGGGTCTCGATGGCATTGCATGCCGCCGGGTACTGGGTCTTGCTATCCAGCGCCACCCGAACAGCCTTGTCCACATCCGCTGCCGCGTCCACATACAGATGACAGATTCCGTCGGCGTGACCCAACACGGGAATCCGGGTGTTGTCCTGAATGAAACGCACCAGTTCGTTGCTGCCACGGGGAATGATCAGATCAACAAGACCATCCAGCTTCAACAGGGCCAGGCTGTCCTGACGGGTGGTCAGCAGAGCGAGTGCATCGGGGGAGATAGCACTGGAGGCCAGCCCAGCCTTGAGGGCCTCCATCACCGCTTCGTTGGTGCAGCGGGCTTCACTGCCCCCTTTGAGCAGGGCGGCGTTACCGGAGCGAATGGCCAGGGAGGCGATCTGAATCACGGCGTCAGGACGCGCTTCGAAGATCACACCCAGAACCCCAAGAGGCACTGAAACCCTCTCCAGCGCAAGGCCTTGATCCAGTTCTCGGTGCAGATCACGCCGGCCGAGAGGGTCCCTGAGACTGGCCACCTTGCGGACGCCATCGATCGCCCCCCCAAGCTTGGCAGCGTCGAGCTTGAGCCGGGCCATCAAGGCGGGCGCTAGACCCTCGGCGGCAGAGCGTTCCAGGTCTTCACGATTAGCTGCCACGAGGGCATCAGAGCGATCAGCCAGGGCCTCAGCCATGGCCTTCAGAGCCTGCATTCGCTGACCATCGTCAGCCATGCCCAGATCCACCGCGGCCAGACGCACGGCGCCAGCCCGTTGCAGCAGCTCAGGGGACGGCACTGGGACTTCGTTCATGCCTGAGGGCGACTCTCACTAAGGCCATCATCAATGCCGAGGGTCTGGCGGCGTCAACACGTCTCGACGTTCAGCTCAAGCGCTGCAAAGCGAGTCGGGCTGCGCCGAGACGACCGGCTCCATTGCCCAGTGCACAGGCTTCGATGCAGAGTCCTTCCCTCGAAACGGCCTGGACCCGCTGAGCCACCTCCTGGCGAACGGCTGGAAGGAAATGGGCACTGGCTCCGGCCAGCCCTCCACCCACCAGCACCAGTTGTGGCGTGAACACATACACCAGAGACGTGATACCGATCCCCAGCAAGCGGCCGTATTCACGCCAGATCGTCAGAGCCTCGGCATCACCGCGTGAGGCAGCTTCAGCGAGAACGGCGGGATCCTCATCGCTGAGACGCCCAAGGCCGCTGATGCTGGCAAATTGTTCGAGCGATCCCTGATTGCCGCTGTTGCAGTCAGGTCCCTCCGGGTTGAGGGTGATGAGTCCAGGCTCTGCAGCGGCACCGTTGTGGCCGGTGAACAGGGTTCCTCCAAGCATCACCCCCCCGCCGACGCCCGTTCCCAGGGTGAGGAGGACCACATCCTGGAACCCTCGCGCAGCCCCCTTCCAGGCTTCTCCCACCAGAGCGCAGTTGCCATCGTTGGCCAGGGTGACCTTGCGCTTGAGGCGTGGCTCCAGCCATGCGGCCAAGGGAACCTCCTCCCATCCGGGCAGATTGATGCAAACCCTCGCCACCCGGGCCGCTGCATCCATTGGTCCGGGAAGCCCAATCCCCACCAGTTCAGCCTTCCTCTCCGGATCGAGAGTGTCGATCGCCTCCACAAGCTCCATGCACACGGATCCCGGAGTCGCCGGTTGAGGCGTGGGTCGCTGGAGATCAGCCAACAACATGCCATCCGCGTCGAATAGGCCGAGCTTGAGGGCCGTTCCGCCGATATCAACCCCCAGGACACGCGGCTCAACCATGAATCAGAAACGGAAAAACACCTGAAGCTGGGACTGCCACGTGCCCTGGGTATCCACGGAGGCGGACACGCTCGTTCTGGCATTGAGCTGGTAAGAAAGCGTGCCTTGGCCGGGAATGTCGTTGCGGTCAGGAGCAGCCAAAACGGAAAAATCGAAGCGGTCGGTCAGCGCCACACCCACGTCAGTGACCAAAGCGAGCTGGGGAGGAACCTGACCCGAGGTGCGCTCCTGATTGTTCTGAACTGTCGGTGTCACGTAAGTGGGATAGAGAGCGAACTGCAGTCTTTGGTTGAAGGCATCGGTCAAAGTCCCGAGCACCGGGGAAAGAAGCGACTGGCCGAGGACCGCCGCTAAAGCAGCGCCGGCACCGGCGTTGGAGAGACCGGCCAGGGAGTTACCACCGATCAGACCAAGCAATTGCGCCTCAGGCAGCGCAGGAGAGCTTCGCAACGTAATGGCATCAGCCAAACGGTCAGCCGGCCCTGTGGCCGTGAGGAACACTTTGATCAGACGCAACTGCCCACCGGCGCCGAGATTGCCGAGTCCATTGGTATCGAACACGGAGCTGGACACTGCGTTACTACCGGTACCAATGGTCACGCTGTCGGAAACACGGCTGGTCATGGCCACATCCACGTAGGGAATCAGACCGAGGGATGGGGTGAAGACCGCCACATTCGGAGAACGCCGATCCAGGTTGAACGTCGTCGTAAAAATCGACACGCGCCCGGTCAGCAGCTGCACCACACCGCGAAGCTGCAGGCTGGGGTCCAAGGCACCGTTCAGGGTCAACAGCCCCTCCGTGGTGAAGTTCGCCAGGGGCTGAACCTCCACCCGAAGCTTGGGCCCCAGCCTTAGGCGCAGATTATCGAAGCCGAGAAAGGGAAGATTCGGCAGCGAGGCCTTGAGCGAGCGACTGCTGTCAGCTTCGATGTTGGGGCCAAGCAGCACCAGAGGATCCTGAAAATTCCATTGCTGCTCGAGCAGGGCATCTGCAGACACAATCTGCGCATCACCATCACCCCCTTGGAGTGACATCGTTGGTAGAAGCCCTGAAGCCTCCCTGCGCTTGGGGCGCACCAACATCGAGCGTGTCGGTCGGATCGAGCCATCGCTGACCTCCAAAGTGCCTCCCACCTCAGGCTTCACCAGGGCTCCGGTGATCGTGAGATCGGCACCAACCTGAACGTCCGCGATGGTGAGCTTGATCCGGGCCTTCTCCAGTTGCAGACGCAGCGGCTTGGCCTCTGGGGCAGGGCTGAGCAGTGCCAAGGAACCACTGCCTTTGAGCTGGCCGCCTGATCCAACCCGTCCCGTCAGGGACTGAACCTCCAGCCGGTCAAAGTCAAACACCATCGACCCGTTGACCTGGGTCAGCGCCTGATCCTGAGCTTTGAACGAGGCATTCTTCAGCACCACATAGCCGTTGGCTTCAGGAGCCGACAACGGTCCACTGAGCAGAAGCCGCAGGTCTGCATCTCCCTTGGTCCAAGACACCATCCCGCCGGTGAAACCGGTCAGGAAACGCAGTCCGTCGCCCAGGCTGACCACCCTCACATCGAGAGGTTGATCGGAGGCCAGCGGAATGCGGCCCGTGACGGTGACAGGTTGGGCAGCCTTCTCCGCCTTGAGCGCGAGGTCCAGCGTCAAACCACCGTTCTCAAACAGCACCTGCCCTCGCTCGAGAGCGATCGGGTTGTCACCAATCTGCGCATCCTCCAGCTTGAGATCGGTGCTGAGCTCCGGTGATGTCCCGCCGAGCTTGTAGCGGCCGGTGAGCCCAACAGCTCCCTGAAGAGCTGGCGGGACGGGGGCCACGAGGGCGAGCAGGCTGAACGGGAGATGTTCAAGGGAGAAACTCCCTTCACCCCCCTGAATCGGCCCTTCGATCCTGGCGATGAAGGGTTTGACCTGGAGGGCGTAGTCCTGGTCCTGTCCTTCGATCCAGAGATGGCCCCTGGCCTTGAGATCAAGATCAAGACGACTCAGCCTGGGACCTTTCACATCGATCACCGCATCAACCTGCCCCCTCAGGTCCTTCAGATGCAGCGGGTCTCTCTCACGGCTGCTTCGGGTCGCATTCAGCAGAGCCTCCCTGGCATCGCGAAGGGCCTGCAGCTGACCATCGAGCGTTCCGCCAAAGGTATTCACCAGCAGGGTGCCCAGATCTTGAGCCGTCCCCATGGAGACAAGACGCTCATCGTTGAGCTGAGGCAGGCTGAGAGCACTGTTGGTCAGCCAGCGAGCACTGAGTCCTCGTGCTTCCACACGAGCATCCAAGGCACCGTTCAGTCGACCTTTGGCATCGAGAGTGATCTGGCCCGTATCCGGTGGGAGCAGCTCACCGGTGAAGGAATAGCGACGATCCTGGTAGCGGCCACTCAGCAGGATCTGACGCAATTGAAGACCCATCAGACCAGGCCGACTGAGGCTGAGATCAACGTCCATCGCCAGAGGCTGCAGACCCAGGGTTCCCTCTCCACTCAGCCGGCCGTAGAGCCCCTCCCATCGCTGCTTCGGAGGCAAGGCCAGCTCCACCCCATCGATGGAGAGTCCCTCAGCCGTCCAGCGGTAGGCCGCTGGTGTGCCAATCATCTCCATCCGTCCGCCACGCCTGGTGAGAAGCACCCGATTCGGTAGCCAATTCGCACCAAGACTGGCTTCGAGGTCCCCCTGCACCACCGCACCGACGGAGGCCATGGTCAGGAGGCCTCCTCCTCCGGCCAGCCCTTTGAATCGCCCCTTCCAGTTCTCGGCCAACCGAATCACGCCGGCACGGGGAGCATTGACTGCGATGTTGAGATCGGGTCGAAGCGCTTGAAGCGGTCCACTCACACGACCGGATGCACTGATCGATCCGTCCATTGGGGTGCCAAGCAGTGGACCGATGCGCTTCAGCGGATAGCGATCCAGCCTCAGATCAGCCTGCAGATCGCCAATCTTCAGGCCCTCGGCGCCTAGTTCAAGCGGAAGACGGGCATCCGCTTGAAGGTCAGGACTGCGGAAGTCCTTGATCAGCAGAAGACCGGTTTCGCTGCTCCATCCGGCCCTCAGAGACCACGCCTCAAGCAGAGGATTGCTGGCCTGAGCAAGGTCGAGGCTGATCACTGGTTTCGCCGTTTCTCCTCGAAGCTTCAACAGCCCCTGGAGAGGAGCCTTCGCCCCCAGAAACTCAGGGACCAACGGCAGTCGTTTCCAGGCCGGGCCCGCGAGAGTGAGCTGTTGGCTGGTCACATCAAGCTGAGGATGAAGCATCCCCCGCGCCTGCACCGCCACACCGGGTGCCTGCAGATCCAGACGATCCAGCTGAGCCGTCCAGGCCTTGCTGTTACGCCAATCAGCCCCCAGCTGCACGGCCAACTGCAGTGGCTCATCCAGAGCCACCGTTTCGGGCAGAGCCCAGCGCCCCTTGAGTTCAACTTTCGGCCGATACCAATCGCCCAGCACACGGAAGGCCACGCTCCTGTCCTGTCCGAGCTCCCGGAAGCCACCGCGGAGATCGAAGGCGCGATTCAGGCGCACCTGACCGCCAAGATCGGCGCGATAGGTCCCATAGGCCCACTCACTGGTGGGAATCGTCAGAGCGTTGCCTCGGCAACTGATCTTCAGTTGCTTCGAACGCAGGGGTTGGTCCAGAGGTTGACCACTCACCTCAACATCAACCAGGGAAATCCCTCCGCTGCAATTCGCCTGTCCCTGCCTCCAACCGAGCCGTAGATCTCCACCCAGCTGCCCTCGCAGTTGCACGGGGAGTTTCGCGGGCAAAAGCCCCTGATAACGCTCCAGCCGGATCCGTTCCAGGCGAGTGCTGAGCTGCAGTTCCGGTCGAACCCAACGGCCCCGGCCCTTAAGAGTGATCCGGCCGCGATCCGGGAGTGCCACCTGCAGGGACACGTCAGCTCGATTCTCATCAAGGCGAACCGATGTCCAGCCCGCTGCACGCAGAGCCAGTCCGGCGGGTGCAACTTGGAGTCGCGCCGGGTCCATCAGACGCACATCCAAATCCAGTCGAGGCGGCTTGCCACCTTTCGGCAGGGGACCAGGCACCCAATAAGCCCCTTGAGGATTGCGGCGCAGGTCGAGCAGAGCACCCTTGACTCCCACGGTCACCACAGGCCGAAGCCGCTGCAGACTGGCGAGCGGGTTGAAACCGATCGTCAGCTGCTGCACGGATGCAGTGGACTGATCACGGCGACCACGCTGAACCTTGATGGGACCGACCGTGATCCCTCGGAGGCTCAACCCCTGAAAACTGCCGATGCTGACAGGGTGTCCCAGGGGCTTGCCCACCTGCTCTTCAAGATCCGGGCGCAGTCGCTCGAACACAGCCGAGACAATGCGATCTGCAGCAACCCAAACAACGGCACCGCCGATCAGGACGGCACCGAGTCCAGTGAAGAGCACGCTCTTGGTTCGTCCACCTGAACCGCTTCCGAGCATCAATCTCCGTCAATTGATTGGAAGCCGACGCAATATAAGGAGCACATCAACGAGAGACCACCCCATGCCCTTACCGGAGTTGCTTGAAACCTCGAGCGGCTGGCTGGCCTGGGGCGGAGCAGCGATGTCGGCACTCACGATCGTGGCCTTCATCGCCCGCTGGGGACTGCGATTCCGTCTGGTGGGGGTCAGCAGTTTCACCCTGCTGCTATCGGCGAGCTGCTGGGCCTTTTCGGTGAGCTACACCCCCACAGTGAAGGTGGATGGTGCCGTTCGCGTCCCCATTGTTTTCGACAATGGCGACGATCTTGTGGTGGCACAGGCAGGCGTTGACTTTCCCCCTGAGGCCGTGGCACCCACCCTTGAACAGCTTGCTCAGAATGTGAGACCAGGTGGACGGAGCAGCGCGGTGGTGTCAGTGCGACTGCGCCAGCTGCAACCGGCAGGCGATGGAGCCTCGAAGCCCATCGTCCTGGGGGAACTGGAGCGGAGCTTCGAGCCCTAATGAACCCCGCCGATCCACTCAGGGAGCTCCCCCAGGGACTACGTGATGAACAGGCTCAGCTTTTGGCCTCAGGACTCAACACCTGGGGGGACGTGCAGAACCTCACCGACCATCAGATCAGTCGCCTAGCCGCCTCAGGCAGGGCCTCAGCCCGCAACCTGCGCCGCCTCAAAGGAATGGCCGATCTGGGATGCTGCCTCGACCTGGCCCCCGCCGATGCGGCCCTGCTGATGCATGCGGGCCTGGCCACAGTCGCAGCCGTGGCGGGTTCATCACCCCCCGAGCTGGTGACTCGTACCGGGCGTTTAGAACGGCAACTGCGCAGTGGCCGCCCGCCGGTGGTTGACCTGGCTTTGGCAAGGACCTGGATCCTGAGAGCCAAGGAGAGGCAAAACACGAACTGACCGCTCCGGCGAGCAAGCGGTGGTCTCACCCGTTTCAAATGAGGGTCGAACAAGGACGGCGGTCCTGTGCACTCCCTCCACATCCAGTCTCGATTGGTGGCGGCCTCCATGGCGGCCGTCCTTTCTGTGGCCTCTCCAAGCTCGGCGCAATCCACCCTTCTTGAGAGCGTCAAACGCAATCCGAAAGAAGCCAAGGCCCTGTGCCGACAGTTCGAAGCGCTCAACGCCAACGGCAAATCGGCACTGTCAGGCAAGTCCATCGGCAAGCTCGCCAACCAGCGCAACCTCAGCACCACCGATGCCGAAATCCTGGCTACCTATGTGATCGGTCTGCACTGCCCGGATGTTCGCTGATCACAATCTGATCACCGGCGACGGCGTAGCACTTGCATCCAGACTCTGGCGGCCCGATGCCCCCGGACCATGGCCATGCCTGCTGATGCGTCAGCCGTATGGCAGAGCGATCGCATCGACAGTCACCCTGCCCCACCCTCAGTGGTGGTGTCGCCATGGCTTCATGGTGCTAGTGCAAGACGTGCGCGGGCAGGGAGACTCTGGGGGAGTTTTTAAGGGATTCAGTCAAGAAGCCGAAGACACAGCCACAACCCTGGATTGGATTCGGGACCACCCAGACTGCAATGGTCGGATCGGTCTCTATGGCTTTTCTTACCAAGGGCTGACCCAGCTGCTTGCCCCGGAAGACTGTGCCCCTCCCGATTGCATGGCACCGGCCATGTGTGGGCTGGATGAGCGCCATCACTGGAGCTGCGAAGGCGGTGCCCACTGGTGGCATCTCGGCCTGGGCTGGGGCCTCCAATTGGCAGCATTACAGGCCAGGAGACGGAACGATCAGAGCGCTTGGGGGGAGATCCGCGAAAGCCTCGAGAACGGTCGTTATCTACGCAACGGTCGAGATCTGCTGGAACGCCACGATCCCGATGGCATGGCCCTGCGCTGGCTGAAACTGCCTGCAGACCAAGCCGATGGTTGGACACAGCACCACAGCCCACGATCCTGGTTGCGTCGCCCCCTGCTGCTGCTGGGCGGATGGTGGGATCCCCACCTCCGCGGCGTCCTGGATCTGGCCGAAAGGTCCCGGGCCGCAGGCGGAAGTCCCGAACTGCACATCGGGCCAGCCACCCACCTGCAGTGGTGGCCTCAAAGCAGTGCACTGCTGCTGAACTTCTTTCAGCGCCATCTGCAGGACCACTCGGCGCCCGGTGAGAACGCCGGGGTGTTGAGGCTCTGGGACCAGGGGAGTGATCAGTGGATTGATATGCCCTGGACGACGGCGGACAGTCCGACAGCAAGCGCGATCGGCTGGCATCTCGCCAGTGATGGCCTGGCCTGCCTGGATCCCAACGAAGGCCGTCTTCTCAATCCACCGGAAGGCTCCGGTGGAACCGTCACGGTTGTGCATGACCCCTGGCGTCCGGTCCCGGCCGTGGGAGGTCACCTGAGTCCTTCAGCAGGCCCATGCGACCGAAGCTCCATTGATCAGCGCAGTGATGTGGCCGTGTTCACCAGTGCTCCCTTGCAGGACACACGCGTGCTGAATGGACGTCCGGTCCTGCGCTGTGAGGCCTCGGCGGACCAACCCGGATTCGATCTCAGCGTGACCCTCTCCAGACTTCCTGCGGGGTCGACAACAACCCAGCAGCTATCGATGGGGCTCCGAAGGGTTCTTGGAGACAGTGCCCTCCGGCGGGAGGAACGCTTGGTTGAACTACAGCCGGTCTATGCCAGCCTTCAGCCCGGTGACCGCCTGCGACTCTCCTTCGCTGGTGCGGCATGGCCAGCGGTTGCCATCAACCCAGGCACACCGCACCACGCCTGCGGAGCACCAAACCCTGAGTGTCGGGTGATCAGCATCGCGTTGCATCTGGACAAAGCCTTGCTCTGGATCGATCCCTTGCTGGTACTACACCGTGATGGGATTCCGGCAGACTAATCGCGATTGTTCGGACGATTGCCGTGAAGCTCACCTCCTGTCTTCTGGCTGCAGCCCTGGCCACCAGCACGCTTGAGCTGATCCCAGCATTCTCCGTTCGTGCTGAGAGCCTTGTCAGCCAGGCCACCGCGGCCCCCCGCACAGAACTCAGCCCCCGCCAGGCCACCGAGGCCGCCACGGCTCTTCTTCAGGCAATTCAAACAAAAAATGCCGCGGGGATTTATTCCCTGCTGTCCTCCCCGCTTCAGGCGGCAACAAGTGTGGAGGCCATCGCCAATCGCTTGCAATCCGCACCTGGGATTGAAACCTTCCGCGTGGTTGCCGTAAACCCCGGCATAGACGACACAACGGTGGACACGGTTGCAATCACCAACGGTGGGACTCGGGAGGTTCCTCTCCTGTTGGTGCTCGACGATGAAGGAAAGCTGCTGGCCTGGAAATGGGTGGGCACCATGCGGCCGATTGAGCAAACGGCACTCAATTTTGTGAAGGATCTGGATGCAAGCCGGTGGGTGGCAGCCCGGTACTACCTCGATCTCGATTTTCAGAAGGAGATTTCGCCGGCCGATCTGCAACGCAAATGGACCAAACTGGAAGGGCTTCTTGGTGGTGTGAAGCGCATCAAGAGCGCACTGGTCGCCAGCCAGGGCGGTGACCAGCAGCTGGTGCTGGTCACCATCGAGTTCGGGAAAATCACTGACAATCTGTTCGTGATCTTCAACCGGCAGGGCCGGATCATCAACGTGGATTTTTCAGCGGATCTGGTCTGATCACTCGCTCAGTCAGGTCGGTGCGCCGAATGTTGGGAATTTCGGCTTAAGCTCCCGGCCAACGCGGCGTCCAAAGGCATGACCAACACTGTTCTCGAGTGGATGGTTGAGGACGCACAACGGTTGGCCGAGTGCCGTCATGACCATCCGCTTGCTGTCCTCGGCCCCCAGGCTCAGGACGACGGAGGTTGGATCATCCGTGTCTGGATGCCTGAAGCAGACAGTGTGACCCTGCTCCTGGGCGATCAGGAGATGGTGATGTCAACCCCTCACCACCCCTGGATCTTCGAAGCCTCCGTCACCCAAGACCCGGGCTGCAGGTACCGGTTACGGGTTCAGCGTGGTGGGATCACCCATGAGCAGCATGACCCGTGGGCATTTCGCCAGGAATGGATGGGCGAAATGGACCGCCATCTGTTCGCCGAAGGCAACCATCACCACATTTGGCGACGGATGGGTGCCCATCGATGCGAGCGGGAAAGCATTCAGGGTGTGATGTTCTGCCTGTGGGCACCGCACGCGCGCAGCGTGAGTGTGATCGGCGACCTCAATTCCTGGGATGGACGCCATCACCCCATGCAGCAGCGTCTGGGTGGCATCTGGGAACTGTTCATCCCCGAGCTCAACGAAGGCAACTTATATAAGTACGAAATCCGCACCCAGGACGGCCACTGCTATCAGAAGGCCGATCCGTACGGGTTTCAGCATGAGGTGCGTCCAGACACCAGCTCCGTGGTGAATCACCTGGATGGCTTCCATTGGACCGACAGCGACTGGATCCAGAAACGGGACAGCAGCAACCCCCTCGATCAACCGATCTCGGTGTACGAAATGCACCTTGGCAGCTGGATCCACGCGGCCGCCAACGAGCCGTTCATCGAAGCCGATGGCACCCCTCGCGCTCCGGTTCCAGCCGCTGACCTCAAGCCAGGAGCTCGTCTTCTCACCTATCCGGAACTGGCCGATCGCCTGATTCCATACGTCAAGGAGAGAGGGTTCACCCACATCGAACTGATGCCAATCACCGAGCATCCCTTCGATGGCTCCTGGGGATATCAGGTCACCGGCTGGTATGCACCCACAAGCCGCTACGGCACACCCGATGAATTCCGGGCGTTCGTGGATCGTTGTCATGCCGAAGGCATCGGCGTGATCATCGACTGGGTCCCCGGACACTTCCCACGCGATAGCCACGGCCTCGCCTTCTTCGACGGCTGCCATCTCTATGAACATGCCGACCCAAGGATTGGGGAGCACAAGGAGTGGGGGACCTTAATTTTCAACTACAGCCGCAATGAGGTTCGCAATTTCCTCGTTGCCAACCTTGTGTTCTGGTTCGATCAATTCCACATCGACGGGATCAGGGTGGACGCTGTTGCATCAATGCTCTACCGCGACTACCTGCGGCCTGACGGCGAATGGCTTCCGAACGATCACGGCGGCAGGGAAAACACCGAAGCCGTGCAATTCCTTCAGCAGGCCAATCACGTGCTCTTCCAGCACTTCCCAGGTGCCCTCTCAATCGCCGAGGAATCCACCACCTGGCCGATGGTGACCCAGCCCACGGACATCGGTGGCCTTGGCTTCAACCTGAAATGGAACATGGGCTGGATGCACGACATGCTCGATTACTTCGAGCTTGATCCCTGGTTCCGACAGTTCCACCAGAACAACATCACATTCTCCATCTGGTACACGTACACAGAAAATTTCATGCTCGCGCTCAGCCACGACGAGGTGGTGCACGGAAAGAGCAATCTGTTGCACAAAATGCCTGGGGATGACTGGCAGAAATACGCCAACACGCGGGCATTACTGGCCTACATGTGGACCCATCCCGGGAAGAAAACCATCTTCATGGGCATGGAGTTCGGCCAAAGGGCTGAATGGAATGTCTGGGGAGATCTGCAATGGGATCTTCTCAATTACGAGCCCCATCAAGGTGTTCAGCGCATGGTCGATGACCTCAATGGGCTTTACAAAGCCGAGCCCGCCCTCTGGCGTGATGATTTTGATCAGTTTGGATTCCAATGGATCGACTGCAACGACAACCGCCACTCAGTGATCAGCTTCATGCGTCGAGAGAGTGCCAGTGGCACCTGGCTCGTGGTTGTGGCGAACTTCACTCCCCAGAGTCATTCTCACTACCGAGTTGGTGTTCCCTTGGCAGGGTTCTACGAAGAGATCTTCAACACTGATGCCAGCAAATATGGAGGCAGCAACCTGGGCAACATGGGCGGAAAGCCCACTGAAGAGTGGGGGATCCACGGCTACGACAACTCCCTCGACCTTTGCCTGCCTCCCTTGAGCCTGATGGTGTTCAAACACGATCCCAAAAGGAGTCTCAATCAGGCTCAAGTTTGAGCAGGCCTCTCGGCCTGAGAAAGTTCTCTCCATATGACGAAGACCCCGGGATGGATGCATCCCGGGGCTTTTTGTACGCATCACTCAGGTAAGTTTCCGGCTACGTCGAAAGAGCTTGATGAGCGACTCTCTGCCCCTGTTGCTGCGCGCAGCCCGCGGAGAAGCGGTCGAGCGTCCCCCTGTCTGGATGATGCGTCAGGCAGGGCGTTACATGAAGATCTACAGGGATTTGCGTGACCGGTATCCGAGCTTCCGGGAACGGTCGGAGAACCCTGATCTCTCCTATGAGATCTCGATGCAGCCCTTCAACGCCTTCAAGCCCGACGGCGTGATCCTCTTTTCCGACATCCTCACCCCCCTGCCGGGGATGGGCATCGACTTCGACATCATCGAAAGCAAGGGTCCTCAGATCGGTGAGCCGATCCGGACCATGGCCCAGGTGGATGCCCTGCATCCTTTGAACCCTGCTGAATCGATGCCCTTTGTGGGTGAAGTGTTGGGTCGTCTTCGTCAGAGCGTGGGCAATGAGGCCGCTGTGCTGGGCTTCGTCGGCGCTCCCTGGACCCTGGCCGCTTACGTGGTGGAGGGCAAGAGCAGCAAGAACTACGCCGTGATCAAGGCCATGGCTTTTCAGGAACCGGCCCTGCTGCACAAGCTGCTCGATCACTTCGCTGAATCGATTGCCCAGTACCTTCGCTACCAAATCGACTCCGGCGCCCAGGTGGTGCAGATGTTCGATTCCTGGGCCGGCCAGCTCAGCCCCGCGGATTACGACACCTTTGCGGCTCCGTATCAGAAGAAAGTGGTGGATCTGGTCAAGCAGACCCATCCCGACACACCCTTCATCCTCTACATCTCTGGCAGTGCAGGGGTGCTTGAGCGCATGGCCACCACAGGGGTCGACATCATCTCCCTCGATTGGACCGTTGATATGGCTGAAGCCTTGGCCCGGCTTCCCGAGCACATCGGAGTGCAAGGCAACGTGGATCCCGGCTTGCTGTTCGGAACGCCCGAAGCAATCGAAGCCCGAATCGACGACTGCGTCCGCAAGGCCCGAGGTCGAAAACACATCCTCAATCTCGGGCATGGAATTCTTCCCGGAACCCCTGAGGAGAATGGCGCATCCTTCTTCCGCTCCGGCAAGAGCGTGATGGACCGAATCGGCGCCGTCGCCTGAGCACCATCTGATGCCCGCTCGCATTCTGATCACCGGCGCCAGCGGCTGCGTCGGTCAGTACACCGCCGACTGGCTGCTGCGGAACAGCGATGCGGATCTCCTCCTTTGGTTGCGTGACCCGTCCAAACTCACCGCAATCCAGGCCAACAACCCGAAAGTGAGGCTGCTGGTAGGTGATCTGCGTGAAACCGACCGCTTCGCCAGCGATCTGTCCACAGTCACCCGAGTGATTCACACCGCCACAGCCTGGGGGGATCCCGAAAGAGCGCAGCAAGTGAACGTGGTGGCCGTGAAACGGTTGTTGGCACTGCTCAACCCGAATCTGATCGAACAGATCACCTATTTCTCAACGGCAAGCATTCTTGATCGCCATCTGCAGCCGCTGCCCGAAGCCCTTGCCTACGGCACGGAATACATCCAAACCAAAGCCCAGTGCTTGAAAGAACTGGAGCAGCATCCGCTCGCCGAGAAGATCGTGGCAGTGTTTCCGACCCTGGTGTTCGGCGGCCGAGTGGATGGCAGCAGCCCGTTCCCCACCAGCTACCTCACAGAAGGCCTGGCGGAAGCCAGCAAGTGGCTCTGGCTGGCACGGTTTCTAAGGGCCGACGCCAGCTTCCATTTCATCCATGCCGCTGACATCGCCGCCATCTGCGGGCACCTGGCAACGTCACCTCATGAGCGCAATTCGGAACCGGGGCAGGGAGCCGTTCGCCGCATCGTGATGGGACAGCCGGTGATCAGCGTGAATGAAGCCGTGGCCACGCTCTGCCGTTGGCGAGGTGTGGCCCGTACACCAGGGGTACCCCTTTGGCCCTGGTTGATTGAAACCCTGATCAAGATTCTCCCCATTGAGGTGAATGCCTGGGACCGCTTCTCCATCAAACAGCGCCACTTCATCCACAACCCCGTGACCCAGCCCGAGCGCTTCGGAGGCACCAGCCATGCAGCAAATCTTGAAGCTGTGCTTCAAGACTCCGGCCTCCCCCATCGAGGTGGAGTCTAAAAGCGCTTAAGATCGCCGCAGTGTTTCTGACGTCATGCTTAAGAGCCTGAAGTCCATTGTTTCAGCAGCCATCGCATTTCTTGTGGTCTGCTCCATCGGCGTCGCATCTGCCAACGCTGCCACTGTTGAAGTGAAGCTCGGCACTGATGCCGGAATGCTGGCTTTCGAGCCCAGCACCGTCACCATCAAAGCTGGCGACACCGTCAAGTTCGTGAACAACAAGCTGGCTCCTCACAACGCTGTGTTCGACGGTCACGATGAACTCAGCCACAGCGACCTCGCCTTCGCCCCCGGTGAGTCCTGGGAGGAAACCTTCTCTGAGGCAGGCACCTACGACTACTACTGTGAGCCCCATCGTGGTGCAGGCATGGTCGGCAAAGTGATTGTTGAGTGATCCCGTTCACCTGGATCGATTGACAATTTTCTGAAAGCAACACATCAAGTCTCCGGAGGATGAAACCTTTCTTCCGGGGGCTTTTTTTATTCCCAGGTCTGGATAGGGTTTGGAGAGAGATCATCAGCGTTTGATGCTGAACCCCACCTCCTTCCTGGCCTTGCTGCTCAGCATTGGCCTGGGGCTGATGAGTGCAATGCCTGCCTCTGCTCTGAGCAGTCCGGACCCAGAGCATGGAGCCCAGCTGTTCTCCGCGAACTGTGCGGCTTGTCATATGGGTGGAGGCAATGTCATCAGCGCAAGCCGCACCCTGAGCCAGACTGATCTCCAAGCCCATCTGGAGTCCTATGGCATGGACCCGCTCGAGGCGATCGAACATCAGATCGAAAACGGCAAGAACGCCATGCCTGCCTATGAAGGCAAGCTCAGCGATCAGGACATTGCGGATGTCGCGGCCTATGTGGAACGCCAAGCTGAACATGGCTGGTCCCGATGAGCAGGGAGGGATTCAGCGATTTCGTTAGAGCTCTGGAACGCAGTCCTGGCTTGAGGCGAGAGGTTCAAAACCTAGCCACACTTGATGGGGTGATCGAACTGGCAAGACAGACGGGCTTTCCCGTTTCGGCCGACGATTTCAAGGCCGATGCGCATTGCTCCAAGATCGCAACCTGGTTTGCTGACAGCCGGATCTGAACTGTCAAGACAGCTGGCGGCACGCGTCAAGGACCGCCAGATACAGGTCTTCGTCGACCTCACGGATGTCGTACTCCGTTGGCATCGCATCATGATGATGTTCATGCACGACGGTCCAGCACATCCGCTCGGGATCCGTGAGGGTTGGGCCGTAAATCTCCTGCACCCTGCCCACAAGGTGCTTCACAAGAGATGGATCGACAGCCTTGGGCTGCTGCATCGTGAGTGGAACAATTCGGTGGACCCTACCGATTCGCATCGGTTAACCGTCGCCTGTCGTGGAGACCGAACGCAAGGGAGCGGTCTTCCAAGACTCTGATCCAAAGATCACCCATACGGTTGGTGCAGACCAAGAAGAACCATGCAACCCACGGCCGAACAATTCACTGAGAAAGCCTGGGCCGCCATCCTTTCGGCCCAGCAGCTGGCCCAGAAACGCCGACATCAGCAGCTGGAAACTGAACACCTGCTCCAAGCCCTCCTGGAACAGGATGGTTTGGCCAGCCGCATCCTCGAAAAAGCGGGAGTCACGCCTGCCGCCCTGCAGAGCAGTGTGGAAAGTCACCTCACCCAGCAACCTGCTCTGCAGACCCCGCCTGAGTCTGTGTATTTGGGCAAGGGCCTGAGCGACCTGCTTGATCGGGCCGACAGTCTCAAACAAAACTATGGCGACAGCTACATCTCCGTTGAGCACCTGCTGCTGGCCCTGGCAGACGACAGCCGCTGTGGACGACGGCTGCTCACGCAGGCCGGCGCTGACCCCGACTCACTCAAAAATGCCATCAACGCGGTGCGGGGCAGTCAGACCGTGACGGATCAGAACCCGGAGGGCTCCTATGAGTCCCTGGAAAAATATGGACGGGATCTCACAGCCGCAGCCAGGGACGGCAAGCTCGACCCGGTGATCGGACGTGATGAGGAAATCCGCCGCACCATTCAGATCCTCAGCCGCCGGACGAAGAACAATCCGGTGCTGATCGGGGAACCAGGGGTCGGCAAAACAGCGATCGTGGAAGGACTGGCACAACGCATCGTCAACGGCGACGTTCCCCAGGCCCTGCAGAACCGACAGCTCATCGCCCTCGACATGGGCTCCCTGATCGCCGGTGCCAAATACAGAGGGGAGTTCGAGGAACGGCTGAAGGCCGTGCTCAAGGAGGTGACCGCCTCCGACGGCGGGATCGTGCTCTTCATCGACGAGATCCACACCGTGGTCGGTGCCGGTGCCACCGGAGGAGCCATGGATGCCAGCAATCTGCTCAAGCCGATGCTTGCTCGGGGCGAACTGCGCTGCATCGGCGCCACCACCCTCGATGAACACCGCCAGCACATCGAGAAGGATCCGGCCCTCGAGCGCCGCTTCCAGCAGGTGCTTGTGGATCAGCCCACCGTGGAAGATACGGTGTCGATCCTGCGTGGACTGAAGGAGCGGTATGAAGTGCACCACGGCGTGCGCATTGCCGACAGCGCCCTCGTGGCAGCGGCGGTTCTGAGCAGCCGCTACATCGCCGATCGCTTCCTGCCCGATAAGGCGATCGACCTGGTGGATGAATCCGCCGCGCGCCTGAAGATGGAGATCACCTCCAAACCGGAGGAGATCGACGAGATCGACCGCAAGATTCTGCAGCTAGAGATGGAGAAGCTGTCTCTCGGCCGCGAGTCCGACGCCGCCAGTCAGGAACGGTTGGAACGCCTTGAGCGAGAGCTGGCGGAACTCTCCGAACAGCAGAGCACCCTCAACGCCCAGTGGCAGCAGGAGAAAGGCGCCATTGATGACCTCTCGAATCTGAAAGAAGAGATCGAGCGCGTGCAGCTGCAGGTGGAGCAAGCCAAGCGCAGCTACGACCTGAACAAAGCTGCCGAACTGGAATACGGAACGCTGGCCACTCTGCAGAAACAGCTAGCCGACAAGGAGGCAGCCCTTGCGGCCGCAGACGACGGAGGGCAGGACAAGTCCCTGCTTCGCGAGGAAGTCACCGAAGACGACATCGCTGAGGTGATCGCCAAATGGACAGGCATTCCCGTGGCGAAACTGGTCCAATCGGAGATGGCCAAGCTGCTGAGCCTGGAAACCGAGCTGCACGAACGCGTCGTGGGTCAGCAGCAGGCGGTCACCGCTGTCGCCGATGCGATCCAGCGATCCCGTGCTGGCCTCAGTGATCCCAACCGACCGATCGCCAGCTTCCTGTTCCTGGGCCCGACCGGGGTGGGCAAGACCGAACTGTCAAAGGCATTGGCGGCTCAGCTCTTCGACAGCGAGGACGCCATGGTGCGCATCGACATGTCGGAGTACATGGAGAAGCACACGGTGAGTCGGCTGATCGGAGCACCTCCCGGCTATGTGGGGTACGAGGCCGGGGGCCAGCTCACGGAGGCTGTCCGACGCCGGCCCTACGCCGTGATCCTGTTCGACGAGGTGGAGAAGGCCCACCCCGATGTGTTCAACGTGATGCTGCAGATCCTGGATGACGGCCGCGTCACCGATGGTCAGGGGCGAACGGTGGATTTCACCAATGCTGTTCTGATCCTCACCAGCAACATCGGCAGCCAGTCGATCCTCGACCTCGGGGGCGACGACAGTCAGCACACCGAAATGGAGCGACGGGTGAACGAGGCGCTGCGCGCTCACTTCAGGCCGGAATTTCTCAACAGGCTTGATGATCAGATCATCTTCCACAGCCTCAGGCGGGATGAGTTGCGCCGGATCGTGACCCTCCAGGTGGAGCGCCTGCGCTCTCGGCTGGATGAGCGCAAGCTGGGGCTCAATCTCACCGAAGCAGCCACCGACTGGCTGGCCAATGCCGGCTACGACCCTGTCTATGGCGCACGCCCACTCAAGCGCGCCGTTCAGCGGGAACTGGAAACGCCCATTGCCAAAGCCATCCTTTCCGGGCGGTACGGCGACGGTGACACCGTCCATGTGGATGTTGAACCTGTTGTCACTGGCCAGGAGAACCAGCAGCAGCTGGCCCTGCGCTGAACCAGTCCGGCAGGGCCTCATAGCAGGCTCCATTGGCCCGGTTTTCCCGGGCCTCCACGCGCCAGCAGCAGCTGCGGCCATGATCTCGCTCCTTCAGGAGTGCGTTGGCCCAGCTCCACACCAACCGTGCCGAAGCCTCCATACCAACGTTCTCCATCACGCGGAGATCAAGGGCTCCCTGCACGTGCAGATCTTGCCATTGCGCAAGCAGGGGATCATCGGCATTCACCAGAAACGTGTGATCAAACTGCTCACGCAGCTGGGACTCAAGGGGTCTGAGGCTGGAGAAATCCACAACAAAACCACAAGCGTCCAGGTTGGTGGCAGCGAACCAAACCGTGAAGCTGCGGCTGTAGCCATGCACGAACCGGCAATGTCCCGGATGGCGCCACTGGCGATGACAACAGGGGTAACCGTCGAACTGCTTGCTGCAGGTGTAACCAACGGGAGGCAGGAGCATCGGGCAGACGAACGGAACGACGCTGCGGGAGGATTCCTCCTGTCTACATCTGGACCCCACACCCAGCGATGCAGCCCCTTACCCCTGCGTTCCTCGATCAGCTCCGCTTCAACGAAGCAGGACTGATTCCAGCGATTGCGCAGGACTGGCTTGACGGTGCTGTGCTGATGGTGGCCTGGATGAACCGTGGCTCGCTGGAGCTCACCCTCAGCAGCGGCGAAGCGCATTACTGGAGCCGCTCCCGCAAGGAGCTCTGGCACAAAGGAGCCACCAGTGGACACACCCAGACGGTGCGCAACATCCGCTACGACTGCGATGCCGACGTGATCCTGCTGACCATCGAACAGCGCGGCGATGTGGCCTGCCACACCGGTGCACGCAGCTGTTTCTTTGAAGACGGAGATCACCGCAGTGAAGGCGGCCCCCAGGCCCTGCCACCACCGGCCGATGCCTGCACCGAACTGATGCGCGTGATCGAAGACCGCCGGGAGAACCCTGACGAGGGCAGCTACACCAACAAACTGCTGAGCGGCGGTGACAATCGCATCCTCAAGAAGATCGGCGAGGAAAGCGCCGAATTCGTCATGGCCTGCAAAGACGACAACCCGGAGGAGATTGCCGGTGAAGCGGCTGACATCCTCTTCCATCTCCAGGTAGCCCTGGCCCATCACGGCGTCAGCTGGCGCCAGGTGCAAGAAGTTCTTGCCGCCCGAAGAGGCGCACCGAGGCGGCACTAGACGTCGACATCAAGACACACAGGGGCTTTCGGATGTGACCACGACTTCATCACCGAGCTGAACGGTCTTAAGCAGGTCGGCCATCACCTCCTGTCCGACATTGATACAACCACCGGTCACTGACTGACCGACTCGGCTGGGGTCGTTGGTGCCGTGAATGGCAAAGCTGTACCAACGGAACTGGCCGTCGTAGGTGTTGAAGCGGAACGGCTGGGGCGTCGGGGGAACCGGCGTCAGGCTGATGTAACCGATGCCATATTCAGCCGTTTCGCCATCTCCCTTGAAATCGATCGCACTCATGTTGCGGAAGAGGTTCTCTCGCAGATAGGCCTCACTTTTTCCAGAGGACTCCACCAGGGAGGGGTCCATCGCGAAGCGATCCGCGCTGAGCACAGCATTCACACGGAAGGTTCCCAGGGGAGTCCACCCCTCCTCGAAGCGGGTTCCCTTGCAGGCAATGCCATTGCGGCCATACCCCACCTTGAACTGCCGAGGCGCTTGTCCGCGCAGCAGCTCCCCCCGACTAGCCGAGGGATTGTCGCCATCCAATTGAATGAGGATGGTTTCAGACCTGCCAACAGACTGATCAGCTTTCGGATCCGAGGGACTGCAGCCCACCGCAGCGATCGCCAGAGCAGTCAGGGCGGGCAGGCCCACCAGTTGTCCGGTTCGCCATCTCCGCGTCATACCCAAAGTGGAAGGATTCTTGTTCTGCAGCTTGCCGGGTTTAGAGCCTGATGACATCCCAGCGACACAGCCATTAACCAGTCTCGAAAACACGAAAACGTGTCGCAAACGCTACGAAAGAGCAACGATTACGCGTCATCAGCCCGAGCCTCTGGAGGGAGTGGCTGCCCAAAACCTGTCGGCTGGCGGCGAATCCACTCCAACGTGAGGCGATCATCCTCGGAAGGCTCAAGCACCGGAGACGCCCCCTGCACAGGCGCCATGGCGTCAGCCGGATTGTCACTATGCCCCCAGAGCCCAAACGCATGACCGAGCTCATGCAACGCCGTCGCCCTCAAAGCCAACGCACGCAGCTCCGGCGACACCAACACGGTGACCCGGGGCTCAAGTAGCGATCGATCGGCACGCTTCACCTCCAGCACCTGCAAAAGGCTTCGTCCATTACTGGCGCGCCATCCTTCAGACAGCTGACGCAGTGGGGGGCGCCGCCGCTCAACCCGCACATGGGCTCGTCGGGGCTCGTCAACGCGGACAATCGGCAAGAGCTTCGCCCAGCTGTCCAGCGCTGCATTCACGCCTTGAAGCCAACGCCGCTCCCAGCGATCCGCATCACCCGCAGCAGAGGGTTGAACCCACACACACCATCGCGGCAAGGAGGGAGTTCCAAAGTCAGACCGTGCCAGCTTGTTGCCATATCCCGGGGCTGCAGCCGCAGCCCCGGCCCGGAGAGATTCACCGTCCAGAATGCGCTCTGCCTGAGCAGGAGGGCATGGGTCAAGGTTCATTGATCGCGTGCGCTACACGCTGGGCAGCCCCACACCTCGGGCCATCAGCGTGGCGAGAAGGGGAACCAGTGAAAAGCCCACCAACTCCACATTGATGATCCAACCGAGACGAGTGGCAAGAGCTTCACTCACCTTGGGCAGTTCGCCCTTACGCAAGGGGATGGCCCAGAGGATGTAGGTGATCGTTGGGTAGAGGGAGAGAGCACCAACACTGAGATAAAGACCCACCTTCCACCAGAACAGAGGGTTCTGGGTATAGAACTCACTTCCCTGGCCGAAATAAAGAACCCTGAAGATGCCGCTCACCAGAAGCGCCAGAGCCGCGATGCCATAAATGATGTCGGTGATCACCATCGCCGTTGCCGAACGCCGATCAGGATCCGGACGCAACAGCCTGCGCTCAACCACCAGTGCGGCGAAGCAGAACATGAAGCTCACGTAGTGGATGTAGGCCACTCCCGCACTCTTGGCGATCTCGGGGGTGAGCACGGTGGCCAAAGGCATGGATTCGACGTAGGTCGGCGAAAGCGAGGGTAGCGGCAGAAGCACATCAGCCGCTGTTTTGAAAAGAGCCCAACGAAGAGCAGAAATACTCAGACAGATAAAAAGTGAAGAAAAACCATCTCAATTATGAACAAAAAAGGAATTCAGTACAAATTCAAGATTGCGTCTAAATTATGAATTCCGCACTCTTTATTACACGGGCCAGCTGGAAAGACATTCGTCCTAGGTTCAAGGAAACAGAGCCAACAAAATGGTGAGCTCCCTGAGTGCTTTTCTGGGCGAAATCGGCAGACACCAATTACTGACGCCTGAACAGGAATTAACAATGGGCAGAAAAGTTCAGGCGATGGCAACCCTGACCGAACGCTGCATGCTGGCCGGGGGCAGCGGCCCTGCCTGCGAGTACAGCGAAGACGAAAAACGCATCATCAAACGTGGTGAAAAAGCGAAGAATCAAATGATCACAGCCAACCTCAGGTTGGTCGTGAATCTCGCAAAGCGCTACCAGGGCAAAGGCCTTGACCTTCTTGACCTGATCCAGGAGGGAACACTCGGGCTGACCAGAGCTGTTGAAAAATATGATCCAACCCGAGGGCATCGATTTTCCACCTATGCCTACTGGTGGATCCGGCAAGGCCTCAATCGTGCACTTTCAACACAAAGCCGCACCATTCGCATTCCGGTCAATGTGAATGAAAAGCTCACCAAATTACGTGCTTCCAAAGCCCGCCTGATGCAGCGGAATGGACTTTCGCCGAGTACCGAACAGCTCTCCGACGACATGAATCTCCCGATCAGCGAGGTCGAGGATCTTCTTGGTTGTGAGTTGCGCAGCGTCACCGTGAGCCTGCAAGGGGTGGTGAAATCGAAATCTGACCCGTCTGAGCTGGTGGATGTGCTGCCCAGCGAGGAAATTCCGCCATTGGAGCGGGCTGAGATTGCCGAGCGCACGGCATCAGCCTGGAAACTGCTTGATAAATCCAACCTCACGCCCAAGGAGCGCACCGTCGTCATGCTGCGCTTCGGCCTTGACGGCAGCAATGAGTGGCGAACGTTGGCCGAGGTCGCCCGTCAGATGAACTGCAGCCGGGAATATTGCCGCCAGGTTGTGCAGAGGGCTCTGCGCAAGCTCCGCAAGACCGGAATTCAGCACGGACTGGTCGAAATGAGCGTTTGAACGGGAAACCGACCATCACCGCTTCGGCTCCCCTCCTTCTCAAGCGTGTTGGGGTGACTCAAAATGATGGTCATTTTCATGACAAGGCCCCCGTTGGAGTCCTCTTCTTCTCCCGTCGATCCAAAACCTGTTGACGTCACGGTGGATGAGGGGCTCCTGCGCAACCTGCTCAAGCGGAGCGGTCGACTCCTCGTACGACCAGCGCTGGAAGCGTTGGAAATGGTGCTCGAGCCGGCCACACCGCATCAGGCCAGAGTCACTGTTCTCGCTGCGCTCACTTACCTCGTCGTACCGATTGATCTGATCCCTGATCTGCTCCCTGTAGCTGGGTTCAGCGACGATCTGGTGGCCTTGACTGCACTGCTGGGACTGTGCAGGAATCACATCACTCCCGAGATCAAGCAGCGTGCTCAGCGCAGACTGGACCGGTGGTTCCCGTTGTTAAACCCATGACTGGCTGGTCTCAAGAGCTCGAGGACGACCTCGGAGCACTGATCAAGGACTGGCTCAAGCAACAGGGACGCACACAGGCCGACTTGCGTCGCAGTCTCCGTGCCACGTCAACGCGAATGCCGGCCCTTCTGGACATTCTTCAGAGAGATCACAACCTTGGTGGGATGCAGAGAGTGGCTGCCAGGCTTTGCGCCATCGAAGCCGAATGGGCAGACCATCCATCCACATCAGACTCCGTCGAGACTTTTGCTGCAACGGGGCACTCCGATGATCCTTTTGGTCAGCTCGACCTTCTCCTTCAGGAAATTCGCGATGGTCGCGCCAGCTAAGGAGAATTCCAGGCAGAGTAGTGATTAGTGGAGAACCAACGATGCCCTACCAAATCCAACAGCTTGCTGGCATCAGCCTGATGACCGCATTCTCCTTAGTCCTTCCCCAAAGTGCCCTGGCACAGTCAGAAGTCTGGCTTCTCGGCCCCAACAGTCGCACTGGGCAACAAAGCACCGTTGTTCCTACTGATTGCGTAGAGGGTTCCGACGGCTCAATCACTTGCAACACCAAGATTGAGAACCCTCCTGGAGACACACCCGCAAAGCCCTACTACAACCCCTTCAGCAGCAACTGAACCTCCATGTCAGAACTCCGTCGCAGACGACGAAGTTTTCTCCAATGGGTTGATCAGGGAGAAAAACAGGTCGCCATCCTTCTCACCGTGATCACGGCTGTCGTGATTGTTGCTGCCCTCATTCAGCTCACGGTCAAAGTCACCATGGCCCTGATCACCACCGATCAGGACGCTTATTGGCTTGGTGATGGACTGATCCGCATTCTCGGAGATCTTCTGACTGTCCTGATTGCGCTCGAGGTCCTTCAGAACATCACCAGCTACCTGCGTCGTCACGTTGTTCAAATCGAACTGGTTCTCGTCACCGCCTTGACCGCCGTAGCGCGCAAAGTGATCGTTTTGCCGGCTGGATCGGAGAACAAGCCCCAGCTCCTCATCGGGCTGGGAATTTCATCGATCGCCCTGGCTGGTGCTTACTGGCTGGTCAAGCGTTCGATCCAACCGGCGCATGGATCCTCCCGTCATCACCACTCCAGTACAGAGCCAACCAGGTCGTACCTGGATAAGGATCAGTCCTCTCGACCCGATGCCGACGACCAGCCGGCAACAACAGCTGATCACCAACACTGAGATCAACCCACTGGTCAGGATCACCCAACCTGAGCAGGGCGCTTCCCCTGAGAAGGGTCAACCATTCATTTTCATTCTGCTGATACCAGAAGCCTGGAGGACTGCTGGCGGCATTCGAGCAGATCTTCACCAGCCTCCACCCAACGCCAGAACAGAGAACATCTTCCTGCTCCTCACCAGGCGAACAATCCACATCAGCTAGAAGCTGCGAGGTGTTCGTCGATGCAGAGCGAGCGTCAACGGAACGTTCTCCCCAGCGACGTCCAATCTCAAATCCCCATGAAGCCGCAAGAGACACAACGGCGTTGTGATCTGAGCAAGCGGCAAACTGCCTCCAACGTGTCGGGTCATGTTCAAGACACTCAACGAGTGCATTCAACGCTTTGACCTTCTGCAGAAATTGCTGGAGATCCTCTTCTGCCATGCGAACTGGAGCGATCTCGTGATCCTGGCAACAGACGGCAAGCAGGGGGCACCACGAAAGTCAGGGGAGCCTGACAGATTCACTCATGACAGCCTCGAGCCGCACTCTGACCATCGGTGATCTGGAAGCAGGGTTTTCGAGCTACTGCCAGGCTCTGCGTCGCCTTGTCTCAGAAGGACGATCAATGCCGGCCATTCAGCGAACCATCTGCTGGGACTATCTCCAAAGACTGCACCGGTCACTTCCACAGAGCTATCGCTCCCCTGAGGATCTCGTGCTGCGCTACCAGCGCTCCAATCAGACAAATGAAACAGCCCCAAAGGCAGACTGATCAATCAGAACGGAGTCTTGGTGATGCGATCACTGTTGGTTTTTGCTGCGCTGTTGATCGCCCTCATCCTTCCCATCGTTCCGGTTCAGAGCGTGGACGCCCTGGCACCGGACGGGGAGCAACTGTTTGATCTTCATTGCGCCGGGTGTCACCCCAACGGTGGAAACATCATCCGCCGCGGCCGTTCACTGAAATTGAAGGATCTATCCAAACGAGGCTTGGACAATCCAGAAGCGATCGCAGCCATTGCCCGAGAGGGAATCGGCCAAATGAGTGGTTATGGCCATGTCCTCGGCGAGGGCAATGACAACGTTGTGGGCGATTGGGTCTGGCTTCAAGCTCAGAACGCTTGGATCCAGGAATAGATATCAAGGCGCGTCCAGATACCCTCCCGCCAATAGACATCCGCTTCGAGCAGTGCGCGTACCGACGATTCACTCTCCGATTCAAACACTCCGAAAACATGAGTGCTTCCCTCGGTAGGCCCCAGAGTGATCAAGGTGCCGTCGTCCTTAAGACGTTGAAGACGAGCTAGATGCTCATCACGAAACGGCACTCTTTTCTCAAGTGCATCTTCGCAGTACAGCCCCCAGAGAACGAATCGAGCCATAGGTTGCTTGCCCTGTTGGTACAAAACTGAGGCAAAGGATGGCACATGCTGCACATCAAGCGCTATGTTCAGTGAGTAGATGTTTTCAACAACCATGCTTACAGGCGCTGACCTACTGAACAAAGTGAAGGAGCTGGGTGATGTCAGCAAGTCTGATCTCGTCCGCGCCTGCGGTTATGTGTCCAACAAAAAGGACGGAGGAGAGCGCCTCAACTTCACAGCCTTCTACGAAGCACTACTTGAAGCCAAGGGTGTCAATCTTGGTACCGCCGGAGTTGGAGGAATCGGCAAGGGAGGCCGCAAACTTTCCTATGTCGCCACTGTTCAAGGCAATGGCAATCTCTTGATCGGTAAAGCCTATACGGCCATGCTCGATCTCAAGCCTGGCGATGAATTCGAGATCAAGCTTGGTCGCAAGCAAATTCGTCTCGTTCCCGTGGGTGGCACTGACGAAGACGAAGAGTGATCTTCAGCCCGCAGCCTGTCTAAGTTCTCGGCAAAACTCACCAGCATTCGCCGCTGCACAACCAGGTTGTGCAGCGGCGATTCTTTTGACGAGGGCACTGCCGATGATGGCTCCGTCAGCGCCCCACTCACGCACCTGACGAACCTGATCAGCCCCTGAGATTCCAAACCCAACCGCAACAGGACCTGCATCGCATTCTTTGAGAGAAAGCACCAACTCCGCCACACGTTCCTGAAGCGATGCACGTTCACCCGTCACGCCTGTGACACTGACGAGATAGGTGAATCCTCGGCTCGATGTGGCAATTCTGCGCCTGCGATCTTCTGGAGTGGTCGGTGCCACAAGCAGAACCAGATCCAGGCCTTGTTGAGCAGCAAGCGGAGACAAACGTTCGGCTTCCTCGAGGGGAAGATCAGGCACCACAAGTCCTGAGACGCCTGCGTCTGCGGCCTCCGCAAAGAATTGTTCAGCACCACGATTCAGAAGGGGATTGCTGTAGGTAAACAGCACCACTGGCATCGTCAGACGATCTTTTAACCCACGCAGCATGCTGAGCACTTTGGATGCCGTGGTGTTCTGAGACAGTGCGCGGTAGGCAGCAGCTTGAATCACAGGTCCATCAGCCAAAGGGTCGCTGTAGGGAAGTCCCAGTTCCACCACATCAGCACCATTGGACTGCAAGCTGAGAAGGATCTCAGCCGTCGTTTCCAGATTCGGATCCCCAGCCACGATGAAAGGCATCAATGCGAGGCGATGCTCACGGGTGGTGTTTGCAAAGACCTCAGCGATTCGTGACGAGGGCTGCATTGCAGAATCTGACAACGTGACGGATGCGAGCCTAGGGTTCGATTGAATCCTTGTCCTGGGATTGAGGAGGCGTGTCGCTGGTGACTGAGGCCAGTAATGCTTGCTGTTCTTCTGGAGTCATGGCATCGAAACGAGCTTGCAACTGCTGATCCGTCAGAGCGTCGTACTCAGCCCTGTAAGTGCGCCTTTGCTGCATGTAGGTCATCCGTCCGGTGATCACGCGGAAGAGGTAACTGCTTGTCCAACCAACAACAACAAGAACCAAAAGGGATTCAGCTGCAATGCCGGCTGAAAATCCCTCAAGCCCCAATGCTTGGAAAGCTCCATATCCCAGCCCGCCGACCACAAACAGGGCGGCACCCAGTGTCAGAACTCCTGCCCGCGTCAAATCAAACGTCTCCCTGTCCGCTCAGTCGCAGATTGAGGAACGGTGCAAACAGGATCAAGCCTGGGAAGAAAAGAAACACCAGGCCGTAGATCCCTAGGCGCTCCAGCTTTCCCATCACCGTCCAACGACGGTTCATCCAGAAATAAAGAAACAGAGGAACAACCACCAGATAGGCAGCTCCGAGGACTCCATAGGCACCGATCACCAGAAGGGTGTCCTGGGGGATGGCATTCAGAAGCGTCTCGATCGTCACTGATGATTCCATGTCCACAGGGAATCTAGGATGCCGCTACGGAGCCGGTGGGTTTCCAGGGGGCGTGGCGGAATCGGTAGACGCACACGACTTAAAATCGTTTGGGCTGAAAAGCCTGTGGGGGTTCAAGTCCCCCCGCCCCCATCCCTCGCCTTCGAGCAGACCGCAATTGCATGGGCAGTCTCTAAGTCCCTCTATACGTTCTGGGGAAAGGGATAAGCCAACTGCATGGCAACCTCCGTAATGTCCACCACCCAACTCGGCGAAGAGCCGATGGAGCTGGTTCGAGCCAGGGAGCGGGATGAGAACTTGAAGCCCTGGGATCTCTGGGGGACTTATCTCAGTGATCGCCAGTGGGGAACTGTCCGAGAGGATTATTCCGACGACGGGAACGCCTGGAACTCCTTTCCCTTTGATGACAGCCACTTGCGGGCCTACCGCTGGGGTGAAGATGGTTTGCTCGGTCTGAGCGATGCCAACGGTCTGCTCTGCTTCGCTCCCGTGCTTTGGAACGGGAAAGATCCAGTGCTCAAGGAACGCCTGTTCGGCCTGGGCAACCCCGAAGGCAATCACGGTGAAGACCTGAAAGACACGATGTACCACCTGGCGGGTACACCCACATGCAGCTATGCCAAGGCGCTGTACCGCTATCCGCAGGAACGCTTTCCCTACGAACAGCTGCGCGAAGAGAACCAACGCCGCAGCCGGGATGAGACTGAATTCGAGTTGGTCGACACCGGAATTTTCTCTGGAAACCGCTTCTTCGATCTGAACGTCGAATACGCGAAGGTGTCGCCAGAGGATCTATTGATCCGTCTCACGGTGACCAACCAGGGATCAGAAGCCGCGGAGCTTCATCTGCTTCCCAGTCTCTGGTTCCGCAACACTTGGGACTGGGGCGATGAAGACAGCGCACGTCCGCGCATTCGTCTTGCAGACGGAGCAGTGGTGAGCGATGCATTGCAAGGGTTGTCGTCTTACAACCTCAGTTGCAGCGATCAAGGCACTTGGCTGTTCACGGAGAACGCAACCAACACCGAGCGCCTTTACAACCAACCGCTGCGCCAGCCCTTCGTGAAAGATGCCTTTCACCGGTATCTGATCGAAGGGCAAACAGACGCCGTGAACCCGATTGGAGAAGGAACAAAAGCGGCATTCCACCTCCAACGACATCTGGAGCCAGGTGAGGTCTGGCAGGTCAATCTTCGCCTCTGCCGGCATGACCATCACGGAACGAAAGATCCCGACCCGATGGAGTCCGCCCAAGTTGAATCAATCCTCAGTCAGCGACGCCAGGACTGGGAGGATTATCTGAGTTGGATCGCTCCAGGTCTGTCTCAAGACGACCGCGCAATCCATGCCGCTGCTGCTGCCGGATTGTTCTGGTGCCGCAAGTTTTACAACTGGTACGTGGCCCGTTGGTTACGTGGTGACACCAATGGGCCAAGACCACCGGAACAGCGATGGCATACCGAGAACGCTTACTGGAGCACCCTGCGCACTCGCAACATCATCTCGATGCCCGACTGTTGGGAATATCCCTATTTCTGCCAGTGGGACCTGATGGTTCACGCTGTGGCCTTCGCCGAGATCGATCCCGGAGAAGCGAAACGTCAGGCCCGCATGCTGCGTCAGGCCAGCGTGACAGCCAACAACGGTCAGTCACCCGCTTACGAGTGGGCCTTGTCGGATGCCAATCCACCGATCGGAGCCTGGGCCACCCTGCGCATTTTTCAGATCTCGAAGCGCAGCAATGGTCAGAAGGATTTCCCCTTCCTCAGAGCGAGTCTGCGGGAACTCCTGCTCGAATACGGCTGGTGGGCCAACCGCACGGATCGCAATGGTGACAGCCTGTTTGAAGGGGGCTTTCTGGGTCTCGACAACATCGCCATCTTCGATCGTCGCTACCCCCTGAAAGACGGAAGTCGGATCGAACAATCCGATGGGACAGCGTGGATGGGCATGCTCAGTCTGAACATGCTGGAGGCCTGTGTTCTGCTCTCTGATGATCGAGCGGAGTACAAAGGGCTTTGTGAACGATTTGTCAGTGATTTCAGCAGGCTGACCTATGCCCTGAACAGTCCTTCAGGGCGGGGATTCGTGAACTGGGATGAACAGGATGGGTTCTATTACGACGTCTTGAAACGACCGGACGGGAGCTCCGACTACTTAAGAACCCGATCCCTCAGCGGTCTGATCCCTCTGCTTGCAATCGCCACCTTCGATGCAGAAACCGTGAATTCGATTCCAGCCCTGGATGTACGCAACTACATCAATGAACTGGGGAAAGAGCGCGGAGCCCCATTCGATGCGATTTCGCATCTCGGCACCTGGAACCGGGACAGGGTTCTGTATTCGATCGTTCCTCCAGAGAGACTGCGGCGCATTCTCACCAGAGTGTTCGACGAACAAGAGTTCCTTTCTCCTTACGGCATTCGAAGTCTGTCGAAGGTGTATGAAGACAATCCCTACTCCTACCAGCAGGGAGACGACTACGCAACAATCAGCTACAGCCCAGCGGACAGTCCAGTCGCCATGTTCGGGGGCAACTCCAATTGGCGTGGACCCATCTGGATGCCGATCAACTACCTGCTGATCGAGGCACTTCAAAAATTCAGCCATTTCTTCGGCGACGATTTCAGAATGGAATTCCCTACGGGATCCGGACGAGAACTGAACCTTTGGCAGATTTCATTGGAGCTGGAGAAACGCCTGATTGGCATTTTCCGCCGCGATGCCAACGGTCGACGTGCGTTCAACGGTTCTGTTGAACAGTTCCAGAATGATCCTCTCTGGCGTGATCTCCTCCTGTTCAATGAATACTTCCACGGCTGCAGTGGAGCGGGCGTTGGAGCCAGTCATCAGACAGGTTGGAGTGCCATTGTCGCCAAGATGATCACTCAACTGAATCGCTGGCAGGGCTAACCCTGCCAAAACGCTGCGCCTCCTCACGCATCTCCTGACGTCAACGGAAGCTCTTCCTACCGTTCAGGAAACGGTGCAAGCCATCGATTGATTTTGCCACCAGCTCCGCAGATCCCGGGAAAACTTTGGTGAGTTCCAAGGCCCGAGCCGACCGAGCTTGAACTCACTGATCGTGCAGAGCTGATGTCGACTGATGCCCTCATCGTCCGTCCAGAGATGCCAATACTGTTCTGCATCGGGAGTCTGGATCTGCGAATCGCCCATGCAATGAGGTGTACGCATGAACGAACCCTATTCAGTTGGTCTCCGCTTGCCCATCGACGTGCACCGACCAGGTCAGCGTTTCGCCGGCGTGAAACAGAACCGGCCATTCACCGGCTTCGAGTCCCGCGTCCCCAAGCTGGATCGACGGCGTCGATTCGAGGCGCATGGGAACGATCTGTTCCTGTTTCACGAGCGTGAGGGTTTCAGCGTTCGGAGAAAGACCGTAGAACCGGGGCCCATGCTCACTGGCAAAACCCTCGAGACGATCCAGGGCCCCCTCCTGTTCGAAAACGGTGGCGTAGCTCTCGAGAGCATGCATCGCGTTGAAGATGCCGGCACATCCACAGGCCGATTCCTTACCTGAACGTGGATGCGGGGCTGAATCGGTCCCGAGGAAGAAACAGGGGAGACCACTGGTGGCTGCCTTGACTAGAGCGCGTCGATGGCATTCCCTCTTCACCACCGGAAGGCAGTAGAAGTCGCTGCGCAGACCACCCATGAACATCGCATTACGGTTGAGATGCAGATGGTGAGGCGTGATGGTGGCCGCGATGCGGGAATCACCCGCCAGGCTTGCATTGCTGATGAAATCGACGGCCTGTTGAGTGGTGATGTGCTCAAGCACGATCCGCAGGGCTGGATAGCGCTTCCGAAGGGGGATCAGGTGGGTTTCGATGAACGCGGCTTCCCGGTCAAAAACATCCACATCACAATCGGTCACCTCTCCGTGAATGAGCAGGGGCATGTCGATGGCCTCCATCCGCTCCAAAAGCTCACTGATCTTGGACAGATCACTCACGCCAGCGGCTGAATTGGTTGTGGCGTTGGCGGGGTAAAGCTTGGCTGCGGTGAACACACCCTCAGTGAAACCACGCTCAAGCTCGGAAGGATCCAAGTGATCAGTGAGATAGGCCGTCATCAGCGGCTCGAACCTCGTATCCGCTGGAACTGCCTCCATAATTCGCTCCCGGTAAGCGCGCGCCTGATCCACCGTGGTCACGGGTGGTTTCAGGTTGGGCATCACAATCGCCCTGGCAAACACCCTGGCTGTCGCAGGAACGACGGCTCTGAGCATGGCTCCATCCCGAAGGTGCACATGCCAGTCATCAGGACGGCGAAGCACCAGACGGCTGGGACTGTCCTGCAATGGTCAGACCTCCTGAAGAACGGGAAGCTCGCCGACGGCTCGGCGAAGAATCTCTTCGCGATCCTCGCTCACGTGGTGCTCGGGAAGAAGTTCAAGAAGCTTCAGCTTCTCGAGACGAGTGCGTGTGGCTGATCCAGCAATCACGACCAGATAAACAGAACGGCCGACTTCCACGGCTTCCTTGATGGCATTCTCCAGCGCCAACGATGCCGTCACACCCAGGTGAGAGACTTCGCTCAGGTCAAACAACACAGCGTCGCAATCTTCGATGGCGTTGTGTTCGCGACTGATCGTCTTGGCTACACCAAAAATCATCGGGCCGGTGAGCTGGAAGAGCAAAAGTCGACCTGAGGCCTGATCGAGCAAAGCCTGCTCCTGCTCAGGAAGTTCAACGTCATCATCAGTCGTGGTAATCGTCTTCACCCCTTTGGCCTGAAGCGCTGTCATCCGCTCGATCGTGAGGACATTCGCAACGAACACCCCGATGAACACGGCCCAGATCAAATCAACCAAAACAGTGAGCGCGATCACGCCATAGGTGATGCAGGCCGCCTTGATCGAGAGATGATGCGCCCGCTTGAGAAAGCTCCAGTCGATGATGTCGAAACCGACCTTGAGAGCGATGCCCGCGAGAACGGCCAAGGGGATGCGAGAAGCCAATGGGGCCGCAAGCAGGATCACCAGCATCAGAATCAGCGCACGCACGATTCCTGAAAGGGCGGATCGTCCACCGGCCTGAATATTCACAACAGTTCCCATCGTTGCCCCTGCACCGGGAAGACCGCCAAACAGCCCCGACATCACATTGCCAAGACCCTGACCAATCAATTCTTTATTGGAGTCATGCTCTGTGCGGGTGAGGCTGTCAGCCACAACAGATGTGAGCAACGCATCAATGCAGCCGAGCATGCCCAGAACCGCACCGTTCACCACCATCAGGCGAATCTGATCCGTGGAGAACGTTGGGACCTGAAAGGTGGGGAACTCAGCTGTGAACGTGCCAATTCGGCGGAGTTCCACATCCCCGAAGACCGTTAACGACAGCAACGTGCCGATCACAAGTGCCAGTAGCTGGGGAGGACAGAAACGCTTCAGCTGCTCAGGAGTGAACCAGAGAATGAGCAGCGTGATCACGGCGAGGGCGAGCTCAAGCGGCTGAATTCCGGCCGCGAGCTCCGGAAGACTGCTCAGTGTTCCGATCACTCCCCCACTCGGGCTGTCCTGACCGAAGAACGGAGCGAGCTGGAGGATCACCAGGATCACGCCGATTCCGGACATGAACCCGGAAATCACGGTGTAGGGCATCATCGTGATGTACCGACCCAAACGGAAAAATCCGAACAGGATCTGGAACACACCGGCCAGCACCACCACGGTGAAGGCCATCGCCAGAGCGGTTCCACGATCAGGGATCTGGCTCGTGAAGCTCAGGATCACTGCGGTGAACACCACCGTCATCGGACCTGTGGGCTCTGAAATCAGCGTGGGAGTCCCCCCGAACAGAGAGGCCATCAAGCCAATGATCACGGCACCCCACAAACCTGCAGCAGCTCCTGCCCCTGAAGCCACCCCGAAAGCAAGTGCCATGGGAAGGGCCACCACAGCTGCCGTCAATCCACCGAAGAGATCACCTCGGATGTTGCGGGTGCTGATGTGATTCAGAAACACGCCATAGCAAGCCATTGGTGGCGAATGCTAGATCCCGCTCAAAACAATCAGCCCCACATCAGCGCATCAAGGGGTGAAGCTCGACAAAGCAGAATGGGATCAGGCCTCAGGTAGCGATGCCTCCGTTTCTGTCTGCATTCCTGGAAGTTCTGGTCGGGATCGCTCTGCTGTTCGGCGGTGGTGAAATCTTCGTGCAGGGTGCGGTCACCTTGTCATTGATTTTCGGCATTCCCCAGCTGGTGATCGGCCTCACGGTCGTGTCACTGGGCACCAGTGCCCCTGAATTGTTTGTGACCCTGAGCTCGGTGTCCCAGGGATTTGACACCCTGGCCGTGAGCAATGTGGTCGGCAGCAACATCTTCAATGTGATGGTGGTGCTGGGCAGCAGTGCCCTGGTGATGCCTCTCAGGGTGGAGAGCCGACTCGTGCGGCGGGATGTCCCCCTCCTGATTGCGGTCTCGGCCGCTGTGTGGGGAATGGCCTCAGCAGGGCGGGTGACCTGGCAGGCGGGGCTTGCCCTGCTTCTGGCGTTGGTGATCAATTCGGTCTGGGAAATCCGCACCGCCCGTGAACAACCAGACGACAGCGGCAGCGCTGAACCTGACATCGAAGAGAACGCAGCGAGCGGGGGTTGGATCCTTGCGGTTCTGCGGTTGATCGGAGGTATCGGCATCCTCACCATCGGATCCCGGGTGTTGGTCAGCGGCGCCACTGAAGCTGCCACCTATCTGGGGGTCAGTGAGGCGGTGATCGGTCTGACGATCGTTTCCGCCGGAACCTCGATGCCGGAATTGATCACCTCCCTGGTGGCCGCCCTGCGCGGGCGCACTGATCTGGCCATCGGCAACGTGGTGGGCAGCTGCCTGCTGAACCTTCTGCTGGTGCTGGGCGGTGGAGCCTTGGCTGCCGCTGGCCGCGGCCTGGACGTCAGCCCCGAACTGATTCAGGACGACCTGCCGGTGATGTTGCTGACCAGCCTGGCCTGCTTGCCGATCTTCTGGACGCGCGGTCGGATCAGCCGACTGGAAGGTGGACTGTTGCTGGGTTTGTACATCTTGTACATCGTTGACAACGTTCTTCCGAGAACAACTCTCGCCAGTTGGTCAGACGAATTCCGGCTGTTGATGCTCTGCCTGGTGCTGCCGGTCGTGATGATTGTGATCATGACTCAGGCCTTGGTGTTCTGGAGAACCAAGTCCTAACAGCATTCAATTTCGGCCTTTGATGGCTCGGATGAAGTTGTATTTCCACACCCAGTGCTGACCATCTGATCCACCGTGGTCATCCTTGGAGGGTATCGATCGGCTTGCCGATGCTCGGGCTGCTACCACCACTCAACGACAAAAATCTTCCCTGGCTGGATGTCATTCATCCAATCGTTGTTCACTTCGTGATCTCGATGGCACTGATTACAGTCGTTTTCGATGTCATCGGAGTGATCACAAAAAAGAAAAACCTATTCGAAGTCAGCTTCTGGAATCTGATTGTCGCGACTATTGCCATCTTTGTAGCGATTATCTTCGGACAAATTGAGGCTGGGCTCGCCAATCCTTACGGAGCCTCGCGCGACATTCTTAATTACCACAGCACGCTCGGTTGGTCCCTGGCTGGAGTCCTGTCGTTGCTCACCGGATGGCGCTATGTAGCTCGCCAAAAAGATGCGACTGCGTTGCCGAAAGGCTTTCTAGCGATTGACTTCGTATTGGCCGGTCTGGTCTTCACCCAGGTTTATCTCGGAGACAAACTCGTGTGGGTTTACGGGCTCCACACTGTGCCTGTGGTGGAAGCAATCCGCAATGGGGTGGTGTCATGACTCTTCTTTCCGCGATTGCATCGCCGATCAACGACATCGCCGACTCCCTTGGCGCTAACGATCTTCCCTACGCGATTCCCCTTCACCCCAACTTGGTGCATCTCACCATCGGGCTGTTCTCGATCGGGATCGCCTTCGACTTCGCTGGCGCGTTTTATCCCTTGGAGAAACGGGTCTTCCGCTTTCTCGCCCTGCCAGTGACCCGCAGTGGATTCCATGATGTGGGCTGGTACAACCTGGTGGCCTGCAGCGGGATCAGCTTCTTCACCGTGGCTGCCGGCTTTTACGAAATGCTGTTGGCGGTGCCCCTGCCAGGCATCCGCAGCATTCTCGGCCAGACCGCCATCGACACCATGCTCTGGCATGCCATCGGTGGTGTTGCCATCCTGATGGTGATCGTCGCCATGACTGTCTGGCGCGGCTATCAACGCTTTGTCTGGCGCAAGGATCTCGGCCGTCAGGTGACATGGCTGTATTTGCTCTGTGGAGCCTCGATGCTGATGGTGATGGGCCTACACGGAAGCCTCGGCGCCTGGCTCGCCAGCGACTTCGGAGTGCATATCACCGCGGATCAGCTTTTGGCCGCCGGCGCTGATCTGAATGAGGTGCTGCCATGACGACCACTTCACCGAAGAAAAGCCCCAACATTGGCGCGATCGTGATCATCGTTGTCGCGGTTGTGCTCAATCTGGTGATCGCCAAGCTGATGGCCACTTGGTCCTACAGCTGGTTCCCGCCGCAAGCCTCGACGGCAGCGCCTTACGTCGACGATCTGTTCGCGCTTGAAACGGGGATCGGCTCCTTCATCTTCTTCGGCTGCACAGGCGTGATGGGCTGGGTCCTGCTGTTCAATCGGGCCGGCAAATATGACGAAAGCGACGGTGCGCCGATTGAAGGCAATACCAAACTTGAGATCACCTGGACCGTGATTCCCCTGCTTCTGGTGTTCACCATCGCCTTCTATTCCATGAAGGTGAATGACACCCTTAACACCTTGGGGCCCAAGCAGAAGTACTCCCTCGGGACCGATACCCGTGAGCTGATTACGGCCGATCCCATCGCTCAGGTGGGACCGATTCAAGTGATCGCTCGCCAATGGAGCTGGGAATTCATCTATCCCAACGGCGTTCGCAGTTCAGAACTGCACCTCCCCATCGATCAGCGCGTCAACCTGCAGCTGCAATCTGAGGACGTCATTCACAGCTTTTATGTACCGGCCTTCCGATTGAAGCAAGACATTGTTCCGGGCAGCCTGATCTCCTACAGCCTCACGCCAACCAGGCAGGGGCGCTTCCGACTGCGCGACGCCATGTTCAGTGGCGCCTACATGTCGGTGAATCAATCCAACGTGATCGTCGAATCAGAGGAGGCGTACTCCGATTGGCTGAAGCGTTCGGCGCAAAAAGCTCTCCAACCCGGCCTCGACCCAGGCCGCACGCTTTACGACCGCCGCATCGCCCGCGGGAACAAGGGCTGGGGCACGGTGCCACCGGCACCACCTCCGTTAGTGAATGACCCTGGCGATCCCTCAATCCCCCACGACGCCTGAGCCATGAGCACCACCAACTACGACCCCCGCATCCTCAAGGCGCCCCATCCCGTACCCGGTGCACCGGACAACTGGAAGCGCTTCTTCAGCTTCAACACCGATGCCAAGGTGATCGGCATCCAGTACATCGCCACCTCGCTGTTCTTCCTGCTGGTGGGAGGTCTGCTGGCCATGATCGTGCGGGGTGAGCTGATCACACCCCCGGCCGATCTGGTTGATCCCAGCGTTTACAACGGCCTCTACACGATGCATGGAACAGTGATGCTGTTCCTGTTTCTCTTCCCGATCCTCAACGGCTTCAACAACCTGTTGATTCCCACGATGATCGGGGCACCCGACATGGCGTTTCCAAAACTGAACGCTGCCGCCTTTTGGCTGGTGCCGGTCTTCGCCGTGGTGCTGATGGGCAGCTTCTTCGCCCCTGGAGGACCAGCCTCATCAGGTTGGTGGTCCTACCCACCGATGAGCATTCAAAACCCTCTGGGGCACTTCATCAACGGACAGTTTCTCTGGATCCTGGCGGTGGCTCTGTCGGGCATTTCCTCAATCATGGGCGCCGTCAACTTCGTGACGACGATCATCCGCATGCGGGCCCCCGGCATGGGCTTCTTCAAAATGCCGATCTTCGTTTGGACAGCCTGGGCCGCCCAGACGATTCAACTGGTGGGCCTACCGGCACTGACCGGAGGAGCTGTGATGCTGTTGTTTGATCTCAGCTTCGGCACCACGTTCTTCCGACCGGAGGGCGGAGGCGATCCGGTGCTGTTCCAGCACTTCTTCTGGTTCTATTCGCACCCGGCTGTTTACGTGCTGGTGCTGCCGGTGTTTGGCATCTTCTCTGAGCTGTTTCCTGTCTATGCCCGCAAGCCTCTCTTCGGCTATCGGTTCGTGGCCATCGCCTCCTTCGGCATCACCTTCCTCAGCCTGATTGTGTGGGTGCACCACATGTTTTATTCCGGCACACCGATGTGGATGCGCAATTTATTCATGGCCACCACAATGCTGATCGCTGTGCCCACCGGCGTCAAAGTATTCGCCTGGCTTGGAACTCTCTGGAAAGGCAATCTGAGACTGAACACTCCGATGTTGTTCTGTCTCGGTGGGCTGTTCAACTTCATCTTCGCCGGAATCACTGGAGTGATGTTGGCCACCGTTCCAATCGATGTGCACGTTGGCAACACCTACTTCGTGGTGGCCCACTTCCACTACGTGATCTTCAACACGATCGGCTTCGGAGTTTTCGCAGGGATCTATCACTGGTTTCCAAAATTCACTGGCCGCATGTATTACGAAGGTCTGGGCAAGGTGCACTTCGCTCTCACCTTCATCGGCGCCACACTCAACTGGCTGCCGTTGCATTGGGCCGGTCTGCTCGGCATGCCCCGCCGTGTGGCCTCCTATGACCCCGAATTCGCAATCTGGAATGTCATCGCCAGCATTGGTGCCTTCATGCTCGGCGTCGCCTCGATCCCCTTCATCCTCAACATGGTGAGTTCCTGGGCCCGGGGGCCGAAGGCTCCCCCCAATCCCTGGCGAGCCATTGGTTTGGAATGGCTTTTGCCCTCCCCGCCACCTGCTGAGAACTTCGAAGACGACATCCCCACAGTGATCAGTGAGCCCTACGGCTATGGCCTGGGCCATCCCCTCGTCGAGGACGAGGAGTTCTACGTTCGCCGCTCCCTGGAGGCCTGATCGATGACCAGCGTCAATCCCGATTTGCAGCTCCATCACACCCCTGGCCATGTGAAGCACGACGGTCACAACATGACTGGTTTCGTGATCTTCCTCTGTTCCGAGAGTGTGATCTTTCTGGCTTTCTTCGCCGGGTATGCGTTGCTCAAGCTCACGGCACCCCAATGGCTCCCCGATGGCGTTGAGGGACTAGAGGTGCGCATGCCTCTGATCAACACGGTGGTATTGGTGAGTTCAAGCTTCGTGGCTTACTTCGCTGAGCGTTACCTCCATCACCGCAACCTCTGGGGCTTCCGTGCGGTTTGGCTCCTCACCATGGCGATGGGCTCCTACTTCGTTTACGGGCAGTACCTCGAATGGTCCGAACTCACCTTCAGCCTCAGCAGCGGTGTGTTCGGAGGAATGTTCTATCTGCTCACCGGATTTCATGGCCTTCATGTGATCACCGGCATCCTGCTGATGGGTTTGATGCTGGCCCGGTCGTTCCGTCCTGGTAATTACGACAAAGGCGAAATGGGCGTCGCTTCAGTGAGCCTGTTCTGGCACTTCGTCGATGTGATCTGGATCATTCTTTTCCTTCTTATCTACGTTTGGCAGTAATCCCATGATCATCGACGATCGCCATTACGACATCATTGTCATCGGCAGTGGCGCCGGCGGAGGAACCCTGGCGGGAGCTCTAAGCAGGCAAGGTCGCTGTGTGCTTCTGCTTGAACGCGGAGAGGCCATGGCCCTGAGTGATCAGAACGTGGCCGATGTTGATCTCTTTCGCAAAGACCGTTATCACCCACGCAACGAGCGCTGGTTCGGACCGGATGGCGACCCGATCGCCCCACAGACCACCTACGCCCTAGGCGGCAACACCAAAATCTGGGGAGCCGTTCTCGAGCGCATGCGCGAGAAGGACTTCGAAGACCTCCCACTTCAGGACGGCATCTCCCCTCGCTGGCCCTTCAATTACGAGCACCTGGCTCCTTTTTACGACGAGGCCGAAAGCCTTTATCAAGTGCACGGCAAATCGGGCGTGGATCCAACGGAACCGGCCCGCAGCGACGACTTCAGCTACGCACCCAAACCGTTGATGCCTTTCCTTGAGCCCTTGCGTGAAAGTCTCAAGCGCCAAGGTTGTCAACCCTATGACTTGCCCTTGAGCTGGTCGAGCAGTCAGGAAGACCCCAGCGGAGACTCCCAGCTGTACGGCCTAGACAACGCCGACCCAGAGAAACTGGAGGTGCGATCGATGGCCCGGGTGTTACGACTCCACGTGAATCCAAGCGGCCGCGAAGTGAAGGCTGTTGAAGCCGATGTAGCCGGTGAAACCTGGTTGTTCTCAGCTGATGTTGTTGTGCTTGCCGCTGGGGCGATCAATACAGCGGCAATCCTGCTGCGCTCCAGCAGTGAAAAGCATCCCCGAGGTCTCAACAACGGGTCTGATCAGGTGGGCCGCAATCTGATGAATCTTCAGCTCACCTCGATTCTCCAGCTGGCAGCTGAACCGAACAATGGTCGCTATGCCCGATCGCTTGGCGTGAACGACTACTACTGGGGAGACAAGAATGTGAGCTTTCCACTGGGTCACATCCAGACGGCTGGTGGTGTTTTGCAGGATGCCCTGTTCGCCGAATCACCACCGGTGCTGTCTCTCGTCAGCAAATTGATCCCTGATTTCGGCTTGGAACGCCTGGCATCCCGGTCAGTGGCCTGGTGGGCCATGACGGAAGTGCTTCCCGACCCCCACAACAAAGTGTGGCTGAACAACGATCAGATCCGCATTAATTATCTGCATAACAATCGCGAAGCCCACGATCGCCTCGTTTATCGATGGATCGACACCTTGAAGGCCGTTGAATCGGATCCCATCACCAAGGTGGTGACCAAAGCACCGACGCACCCTCGTGGAGAAGCTCCATTGAGCGTGGTGGGCTATGCCTGCGGCACTTGCCGCATGGGTGAAGATCCAGCTGCGTCTGTGGTCGATAGTGATGGCCGTTGCCACGAACTTGACAATCTCTACATTGCAGATTCCAGCGTGTTTCCCAGCTGCCCAAGCGTCGGCCCTGGACTCACCACCATTGCCTTAGCTCTTCGCATGGCCGGTGCCCTCAAGCAACGATTCGATGCCTAGCGGGGCAGGAAAAACGCCCGAATCTTGCCAATAGGCCCGCGCGTGTTGTTGTCAATCAGCGCGCCACTAATTAGGCCACCTGCAATCAGCGAGTTGGGAATAATTCTGGAAGCCAAGCGAGCTTCCAGCTCCCCATTCACTTCCTCTTCCGGATAAAAACTGAGCACGGCCATCACCTCCCGATCATCCATGCCGTGGCGCACCAATGGCGTCAGCAAAGCATCAGGGAGGAATCCCTTTCCTCCAAAGCCGAAGCGGTGCTGGATGGCGTGAAAAAACTCGTGGCGGGCCACTTCGCCCAGGGATCGCTGCCCCTGCATCGCATGCTCTGCACAGAGGCTCACCTGCTGATGATCAGGATCAAAGCTACCCAGGTAATGCGCCTTGGCCTCACAACCTTCCCCACCGGTCACAGTGCTGACGCCTGCGAGAGAGGCGAGAAACACCAGAACAAACAACGGCATCAATCATTAACTATTCCTTAACTTCTATTCTTATGGCCCTTAACCCTCTTCTCAAGTAAGAATTACTACTTAATCCAAGGATCGACGAGCGATCCACACGGCCTCATCCCTGGCGCGAAGTAGAAACTCGGCGTCTGGTGATGTGATCACAAGAGCGTTCAGCTGCAACGTGGTTCGAGGACGAAAGGAATCCAGCGGCACCTCTCGCACCTGTGAATCTTCAGGAAACGCACCGAACTCATCGGGCCAGCTCTCGACGGGATCACCCTCTTCCCAGAGGGAGCTGACCTGTTGAACCTCCAGAGGCGGCAAAAACGCCATCGTGCTTTGAGAAGCCGACGCCCCCGTCGCAACAGACGGATTCGTACGGTCTTCCTGATCAGCTTTCGTCCTTGGATCGCAGTTTTGAACCTGCTTTTCCCCAGATGGAGCATCCAGGAGATCCGGTGCAGGTGGCGGGGGCAACGTTTCACTCAAGCGCAGGCCAACCGAGGCCACAGGGTGAGTCTGGGCCACTCGCCTGCTCAGACGCACCAGTTCCCGGGAGTTGTCGATCACTTGCGGGGGCCCGGATTCCACCGTCGTTCGCGTCGCCAGCACCGTGCTGGTACCAATCACAACGGCATGGCCAGCAACGGCGACGCCCACCGGCAACGCAACCATGGCGAGACCGTCAGGAACGCGTCGGCGCAGGGAGTTGAAGATCCACATCGAGGGAGCTGGAATTGAAGAAAGGAATCAGGTCTTGCACCACACCCCAAGACACCTGGGGCGCCAGAGACAAACGGATGCGAGTACCCGGATCAAGACGATTCAGACGAGCGATCAAAGCAGGCAGCATCAATGGCTCAATCGGTTGATTCCAGAGACGCAGTCCGCCATCGGCCTCAAGATGGATCACGATCACGCCGTCACTGGCCGCCTGTTGTTGCTGCCACTGGGGGAGCAGCAACAGTGCTGTCGCGGCGAGAGCGATGCAAAGGGAGACCACTGAGCAGCCAAGCGCACGACGCTGGGCGAGAGGCAATGTCATGGAGCCATCACCTCTGGCACACCCTGCAAACTGACGGGGATCGATGACTGGCGTCTAAGCCAGGCAAGGTCAGACACGACCGCCGATACCGGTCGGGCGCTTGAGGGAAGCAGCACCAGTTCATCTGGCGAGTCCTCTCTCAGATCGAGCTGCCGGCTGAGCACCGCAGCTGACATGGGTTGTCCATTGAGATACCAACTACCACCGAGAGATCGGACCACGAGCCAACGCGTCCGTGACGAAGCTCCAGACATCTGCCGCGATTCCGACGTGGGAGTCTGTTGCACCAAAAACGGAAAGGATGCCAGGAACGTCATCAGCGACAGAACAATCACACTGAACGAGAGCACGAGAGGCATCAGATCAGGCCAGAACGACGTTCCAAGCAACGATCGGAGACAGCATTGAGAACCACCTGGGCACGAAGACGATTCAGGCGTTGCACCAAAAGGGCCAGAACCGCAATCAAAAGGCCGAGAACCGTGCCGATGAGCACCTGGCCATACCCAGCGACCAGTTCGTTTCCTTGGGAAGGAAGCGTGAGTCCTGGTCCAAGCGCTTGAAGCAACTGCATCAAGCCGATCACTGTGGCCAGCAGCCCCAGCAGCGGCCCAAGAACCATGCAGAGTTCCAGCGCACCATCCCAGCGACAGAGCTTTCGCTCAAGACGCGCCAGAAGCAAATGCTGACGCAGTGATGCTTCCGATGGATTGAGTTGATCCAGTTCAGGCAACGAAAGCTCGGGACTGAGAAGATCGCCGCGGCTCCATTGCCACCAGAAACGCAACCGCTCCACTCCGATCGATGCAACAGCAACGGAGACCAGCATCAAAGGAACGATCAACATCCCTCCACGACGCAGGGCCTCAAGAGTCAGCACCGCTTGACAAAAAACACTTCTGGCAAAGTAATGCGTCTTCCGCAGCCCCGCTGTCACGTGGAACCTTGACAGCGATTCGCCAGACGATCTCTAGGCCATCTCTAGGCCAGGGTGACAAATTCCTCTGACACCGTGGGATGGAGAGCCATGGTGCGATCAAAGTCCGCCTTGGTAGCGCCCATCCCCACAGCAATCGCCGCCATCTGAATGATTTCAGCGGCATGTTCTCCCACCATGTGACAGCCCAGCACCTTGTCCGTGCCGGCCTCAATCACCAGCTTGAGCAGAGTGCGCGGACCACGCTTGGGAAGTGCCTGCGCCATGGATCGGAACCGCGCCCTCTGGATCACAACAGCGTCAGCACCCAATCGACTGATGGCGGCTTCTTCGGAAAGACCGACGGTGGCCAGCTCAGGCTGACTGAACACCGCGCTCGCCACAAGGTCATGATTCACCTGGCGAGGTCGGCCACCAAACTCAGTATCAGCAAAGGCTCTGCCCTCATCCACCGCCACCGGGGTGAGGCAGATGCGATCGGTCACGTCGCCCACAGCGAAGATATGAGAAGTGCTGGTGCGCTGGTCAGCATCCACCGCCAGCTTCCTGCCGTCGCTGCGGAGACCAGCTGCTTCCAGGTTCAAGCCCTGCAGAAAAGGCTGACGCCCGGTCGCCAGAAGCACGCCTCCGGCAGGGATCCGATCTCCTTGATCCGTGATGAGAACAAGATCACCGGGCGCGCCTTCGATGGCCGCAGGACTGGTGGATAAACGCAGATTCACCCCCTTCTCGATCATTCCTTCCTGAACCGCAGCGGCGAGTTCCCGGTCGAAACCACGCAACAGGCCGTCGCTCCTTACAAGCTGGGTGACGGCGATGCCAAGTCCACGGAGGATGCAAGCGAACTCGCAGGCGATGAAACCGGCTCCTACCACCACCACGTGGTCTGGGAACCTGTCGAGGAGAAACATGTCGTCACTCACCCAACCCAGCTCTGCACCTGGAATCGCAGGGCGCCTGGGACGCCCTCCCACGGCGATAAGAATGCGGCCGGCATTCAAAACCTGCAAAGCTTCGCCTCCGGGTTTGGAGGAAACAGCAATGCGGTGGTCATCTTCAAAACGACCCCAGCCTTGGATCAGGGTGACTCCCGCTTTCTCGAGGAGGTTCACATGCAGAGCATTCAATCGGTCCACTTCGGCCCGCACCGCCTTCAGAAGCACATGGGTGTTGATCGTCGCCGGCGGAACATCAACGCCATAGCTCGGTGCATCAGCCAAGTGCTCTGATACCTGAGAGCCGTACACAAGCAGTTTCTTCGGAACACACCCACGGATGACGCAGGTCCCGCCGACCTTGTCGCCTTCAACGAGAGCGACACGTGCGCCATGGGCCGAGGCTCGCTTGGCAGCGGCGAGACCGCCTGAGCCGGCGCCGATCACCACGAGATCAAAATTCTGGTCCACCGGAACACCTCGATCAGGTCCATTCTGATCAAAAGCTGCAACTGCTCCTGTCCCTGATCCTGCTAAGCCGATGTGCGCCGGAATACGGCATGGACGTAAAGGCTTGATTATGGTCCGAGTAAGACCCAAGCCAGGGTTGTTTGATATCTGCTCAAGACACCATGAGTTCTAAGCGTTTTCGCAGAGTCCACCCCCCCGACAGCTTTGCTCTCCAAGCCGATCAGCGCAGGGAACTGGTCATGATCATCACCAAAGATGATATGAACCAGAGGCTGAAAGAGCTCGCTCAAGAAGGCAAGCGCGATGATTGTCTTGCCTTGATGCGAGAACTTGGGGATTGGCAAGGCAGTTCCAAGCCGTCTGAGGTGCTCTTCGCCCCCTACCTTCGAAGACCAGAACGCTGATCATTGATGAGTCTGATCTACTCCGCTCTGACGGCGGCGCTGATGCTTGTCGCCATCCCAGCAAGAGCCCTAGAAATCAACGGTCAGACCAGTTTTGTCGCGGTACCAACCAAAGCTCGTCTTGTGAATTACCAGTGGTACGCCTTTGAAGGGCGCGCCACTTACTACGTTGTTCTCGACTTTCCTCAAGGTGCCGAAGCGGGACTTGGAGGAATCAGCCTCGAACAAATCCGAGGCGTACAGCCTGCTTTCCAGTACGGGGCTGTCCCAGTTAGAGCATTCCTCGGAACTCCGCGCAAAGAAGGCCGAAACATTCCCACGGCCGCCGAGTTCAGCATCGAGTCCCGCACCGTCAACGTTCAATTCAAAGAACCTGTCGAACCAGGGAACACGGTGACAGTCGCCTTCAAAGCTGGAACCAATCCACCTGCAGACCTCTACACCTTCACACTGGCAGCGATTCCTTTTGGACCGAGTCCCATCCCACAAGTTGTCGGGGTAATACAGATGGATATTCACACTCCCTATTGAGCCAACTCTCCTCATAAGATTTCCTGGCAATGGTGAGGGATTTCCTGCAACTTCCTCGATACGACTCCATCCCTGATCACGACAAAAACCACCCTCTTTTCGAGGTCAAGGTCAATGATCTACAGCCCACGCAGATGTGCGTGGGCCTCACAGAGGTATGGAGCCGGCAGCAAGATTTCCACGACCAGAGCCCCAAAGACAGACTGCGTTATCTCCGCGGAAAACCCGTTCCACTGGTCCGCAACCGCCTGGGGCAACTTTGGATGGTGGATCGTCACCACAGACTTCGTGCGCTTCTCGAACTTGACCGGAGCGTTACGTCCTTCGGCTATGTGATTGCCGAGCTTGAGAGCGAATCGAGGGAATCGGCACTCGAGGCTCTCCAGAAGCGCGGCTGGCTTTACCTGTTTGACGGTCGGGGTAATGGCCCGAAGCCTGCGACGGAACTCCCCCACACCCTCCTCGGCCTGCAGGACGATCCCTACAGAAGCCTGGTATGGAAACTGAAAAAAGAAGGATTGATCAAACCACAACCCCTGATTCCTTACCACGAGTTCCGTTGGGGAAGCTGGTTGCGAACCAGGCCTCTGCCTCCATTCAGCTCCGCGCGTTTGGAGCCCGCATTACCGGCGGCGCGATGTTTGGCCCGGTCAGCCGCCGCTCGACATCTTGCAGGCTGGAGAGGAGGCGCTGATTAACGCTTCCGGCGGGAGTCAATCTGAAGAAGATCCTTCACCTTCTGCACCTGACTGGCCAATTGCGGGTCGCTCGACAATTTCTTCTCGACCTGTTCGATGGCATACATCACCGTTGTGTGATCTTTCCCCCCGAAGGTGTCGCCGATGCGCGGAAGGCTGAGACCTGTCCCTTGTCGCATCAGAAACATGCCAACCTGCCGGGCCTGACTGACAGCTCGTCGACGGCTGCTGCTGCGCATGTCATCGCAGCTCACTCCGAACACCTCAGACACCTTGTCGATGACCTGTTGCGGGGTGACCTCCACGCCTTGGCCACTGGGATCAAGCATGGGAGCAACCGATTCCACCGTCATTGGCAACCCAGTGATGGAGGCGAAAGCGACAGCCCTCGTCAGTGCACCTTCCAGCTCCCGAATATTGGACGTGAAACGTCCGGAGATGTACTGAATGAGATCCCTGGGCAGGGCCACCCGCTCCTGTTCCGCTTTCTTCTGAAGGATGGCCATCCGTGTTTCCAGATCCGGTGCCTGTATGTCGGCAATCAACCCCATGGAAAATCGGGAGATCAAACGCTCCTGAAGCCTGGGGATTTGACTGGGAGGCCGATCGCTGGCAATCACGATCTGACGGCCTGCTTCATGGAGCGCGTTGAAGGTGTGGAAGAACTCTTCTTGGGTGTATTCCTTGCCCTCGATGAACTGGATGTCATCCACCAAGATCAAATCAGCAGCCCGATATCTGTCACGGAACGCCTGCATTCCGTCTCTGCGGATCGCCAGGATTAGATCATTCGTGAAACTTTCAGTGGAAACATAAAAGACCCGCGCCTCGGGATCGATTTCGAGCCGATAGTGGCCGATGGCTTGCATCAGATGCGTTTTGCCGAGCCCGACACCGCCGCAGATGAACAGCGGATTGAATTCCCGTCCCGGTGCTTCGGCCACTGCCAGAGCCGCGGCATGGGCCATCCGGCTGTTCGGACCCACCACGAAGCGGTTGAACACGTAGCGCATGTTCAAGCCGGGGAGACGGCGTGGTGCCTTCGAAGCCTTCGGCAGCGCATCGACCGTGGGAGGCGACGGAGCTGACTCGGCAGTCACTGCGGTCGTTTGGCTGTTGGGGCTGCCACCACGGGGCTCAACGTCCCGGGCCTCAACCATCACAAGGACGGGACGACCAACGATCTCACCAGCGACATCGGCAATCGTGCCGGCGTAGTTCTTGCGCAGCCAGTTACTCGCGAAGCTGTTGGGCGCCAGCAGAGTGAGCGTTCCATCCGTGAAAGCGCTGCATTGGGCTGGCCGGATCCAGGTCTCGAACGTGGGCTTGCTGAGGTTGCTCTGAAGGGTCTGCTGAACCTTGCTCCAAAGTTCACTTCCCGTCAGATCCACACCCCTCCTGCCTCGCGGAAGTGAATCTACGCACTCTCCGTCGATCAATCGGTCTTTAATGAGGCACTGACAACAACACTCTCTCTTCATGGCTCCCGCCATTAAGCGCTCCAGGCAGCCAATCCTCGCCACGCTGACCCTCGGCCTCCTGAGCACCGGTCTCAGCAGCTGCGATGGCTCGTGGCGGCAGCGCATTGGCCTTGAGACGAAGCCTGTTGCAGAGCCGATGCCAGAGGTCAGTGACGGCCCCCGGTCAGCACCGCTCAAGCCGGGAGAGAACGTGATCGTTGAGGCGGTGGACCGGGTGGGCCCTGCGGTGGTTCGCATCGACACCCTGAAACGGGTGGCCAGTCCACTCGGAAATTTATTCGGCGGCCGAGCCCCCATCCAGAGGCAGGCTGGCCAGGGCTCCGGCTTCATTACCCGATCAGACGGATTGATCTTCACCAACGCCCACGTGGTTGAAGGCGCTGATCAGGTGTCGGTCACCCTGCCCGATGGACGCAGTTTCAGTGGTCGTGTTCTCGGGGGAGACCCGCTGACGGATGTGGCCGTCGTCCGCGTCGTGGCCGACAAACTGCCGGTAGCGCCGTTAGGGAATTCCAATGACCTCAAACCCGGGGAATGGGCCATTGCGATCGGCAACCCCCTTGGACTCAACAACACGGTGACAGCAGGCATCATCAGTGCCGTTGACCGGACCAATGCTGTTGGTGAAGGACAGCGAGTCCCCTACATCCAAACGGATGCAGCCGTGAACCCTGGCAATAGTGGTGGTCCGCTGATCAATGCCTCAGGCCAGGTGATCGGCATCAACACGGCTATCCGGCAGGCACCGGGGGCTGGCCTGAGCTTCGCGATCCCCATCAATCTGGCCAAAAGGATCGCCCAGCAGATCGTCAGTACCGGACAGGCCTCCCATCCGTTCATCGGCGTGAGGCTGCAGAGCCTCACGCCTCAGCTGGCTAAAGAGATCAATGCCACGATCGACCTTTGCAAGGTCCCTGAGCTCAACGGCGTGCTTGTGATCGAAGTTGTGCAAAACAGCCCTGCAGCAAAAGCTGGAATCAAGCCGTGTGACCTGATTCGGAATGTCAACAGCACAGAGGTTCAGGATCCTTCCCAGGTCCAGTTGGCCGTTGACCGTGGTCGCGTGGGTGAAGCGATGCCGATCGTGGTGGAGCGAGATGGGCAACGCCTCGACCTCACCGTGACACCCGAGGAACTACCCAGACAACAATGAGCCATCAGGGTGAATCCGGAGCTCTGCCTGTCCTGATCGTGATGACCCGCTGGCCTGCCAGCGGGCGCTGCAAACAACGCCTAGCCCAAAGCCTTGGGAAGGCTTCAGCTGCGGGCATTCAGGCCCGTTTGATCAGTCACACGCTGGCCGTGGCGGAAAGCCTCGCGCAAAACAGGGTTCTGGACGTAAGGATCGCTGTGAGTGGAGCTGGCCCCAAAGCCTGTCGGCGCTGGCTTTCCCCTCAGCAGGGTGTGTCGGTGAACGCCCAGAGTCGCGGTGGCCTGGGGACCCGTCTCTGTCATGAAGTGCTCAGAGCCCGGGCCCACCGCCCCCCCACTTCGGTGATCCTGATCGGCACGGATCTGCCCGATCTTCATCAGCAGGATCTACTCACAGCGATCGACAGACTGAACCATTCACCGTTGGTGATCGGTCCATCGCCTGATGGGGGGTACTGGCTCATCGGCCTGGCTGCGGAGGAAGACCCTCACTGGCCCTTTCATTCCATTCCGTGGGGAACGGATGCGGTCTGCAGGCTCACCGTCGAGAGAGCCCGGCGTCTGGGCCGGACCCCGGAGTTCCTGAGCTGGCGCAATGACATCGATACGATCGGCGACCTGAGTGGTTGGCTGGCATGAACCAGGCGATCCCATTCCTGAGTGTGGTGATTCCTTGCCTGAATGAGCGCGACAGGCTGCCGTTGTTATTGGCCGATCTCCATCAGGGACGTGGCGATCTCGAACTGGTGATCGCGGACGGGGGCAGCATCGATGGCAGCCCTGCGATCGCTCGGCTCAGCGGAGCCCAGGTCATCACTGTGGAACCGGCTGGTCGAGGCCGCCAGCTTGCCAAAGGCGCCCGTCATGCATCCGGGTCGTGGTTGCTGTTTCTTCACGCTGACAGTCGGCTGCCGAAGACCTGGGCCGAACACATCCGCACGGTTCTTCTCTCACCGCAGGCAGCGGCATCCGCCTGGTATTTCGATCTCCACATCGATCCTGAAACCCCGATGAGGCACATCCTGGGGAAAGCTGTCGCCCTTCGCAGCCGATGGCTGCAAAGGCCTTACGGGGACCAGGGACTTCTCCTGCATCAGACTCTCTACGAACGCTCTGGGGGATTCGCCGAAGTCCCCTTGATGGAAGACCTCGACCTGGTGGAACGACTGAGCAGGATCGCCATGTTGCGCCCACTGCATATCCCTTTGATCACGGACGGACGTCACTGGGAGCGTTGCGGTGTGCTCCAGCGCTGCTTGCAAAATTTCAGGCTCAAGCGGAGATGGAAACAAGGTGTTTCCCTGGAAACGCTGGCCCGCGACTACTACACCTCCTAGCTGGCGTACCAGAAGCCGCAACGATGACCGGCAGGCTCCAGATCCCATCCCAACCGCTGGTAGAACGGCAACACCCCAGGATCAGCGAAAAGAGTGGCGCGCTCTGTGCCCATCGTGCGCAAGCAATCGAGGATGTAATCCATGAGCTGCTTGCCGAGGCCTGCCCCCTGGTAGAGGGGATGCACAGCCACATCCCAGATGGTGGCCTCAAGCACTCCATCCCCAGTGCAGCGCGCAAATCCAACCAAGCGGGGAATCCGCGCGTCATGACGCCACAGACCAACCCGCAGAAGGCTGTGATCAAGGGCCTTGCGAACTCTGCGCACTGGCCGTCGGCTCCAACCCACCGCTTCCAGAAGCTGCTCCAGCTCCACCAGATCGAACGCCCGGTGCTGACTGAACACCAGAGTCAGCTGCTCGTTGGGAGACATGCACAGCTTGGCCTGTTCGCCGTACATGGCCTGCAGAGTTTCCGGTTGAAGGGAGGAACCGCTGATCACCGACCTGTGCTGCTTTGGAGTGATCCTGACGCACCGGAGGCCCAGAAGACGGCAGGCTGGTCGGGCCACTGACGCTCTGATGAACGACTCTCCCCTGCTGATCGCGGTGCATGGCTGGATGCTGAGCCGACAGGTCTGGGAACCGTTTGTGAAGACCTGGGAACAGCGAGGCATCCCTGTCACGTTGTGGTGTCCGGACCTGCCTGGCTTCGGAGACCGGATCCGCCCAAAGACCCTTCTGCCAACACTGGCGGCCTACGGACGTTGGTTGGCCACTCAGGCTCTGGATCGAGCAGCAGGTCGACCCTTCATTCTCATGGGGCATTCCCTGGGAGGGAGCGTTGTGCTTCACGCGGAAGCCGAACTGCGCAGAAACGCCAAGTCAGGCTTGTGTGGCCTTGTTTGCGTGGCAGCGGGGGGAGGAATTTATCAGCCCAAACCCTTCCGGCAACTGCGCTCGATCGGACGACTCGTGATCAACATGCGACCGGAGGGACTGCACCGGCTACCGCCGCCCCTGGGGCGCCTGGGTCCTCTACGAGCCGAGAGTCGAGCTGCCCGGGGGCTTCTAGTGAACAGCACCAGCAGGGGAGCTGTTCGTCAACTGCCGGGGATGGTGGCACGGCTTGCGGTGAACAGCCTGTGGATCAGTGGTGAGCGAGATCAGGTGATGGAACCTGGCTATGTGCGCCACCTGGCGGGATACAGCTCCGGGCATGACTATCGGGAAATCACGAACTGCGGACATCTGCCGATGCGGGAGCAACCGGAGGCGTTATGTACTGAGATTGAGACGTGGCTGATCGCTCAGAGCCTCGCCAGACCACGTTCCTGAAGTTCAGCCAGTTCTGCGTACAACCCCCCTTGAGCTCGAAGCTGGAGATGGCTGCCCTGCTCGATCAGACGACCACGGCGTAACACCAGAATTCGGTCTGCCGCCTCCACGGTGGCCAAACGGTGCGCAATCACCACAGCTGTTCGTCGTTCCAGAAGCCGATCCAGATCGCGTTGAAGCGTGGCTTCGGTTGAGGGGTCGAGAAACGCAGTGGCTTCATCCATCACCAACACAGTGGGATTGCGAATGGCCACCCTGGCAACAGCCAACAGCTGCCTCTCTCCTGAACTGAGATTCCCCCCCCGTTCCCGGAGTTCAGTGTCGAGTCCCTCCGGCAGGCGATTGAGAAGGCCACTGAGACCAAGATCCCTGCAGATATCCTCCAGCTTCTGATCAGCAATGTTCTGATCGAGCCGAAGATTGTCAGCGATGCTGCCGCTGAAGAGAAAGGTGTCCTGCAGAACCACTCCGAGCTGATGACGCAAATCGGAGAGGGAGAGGGTGCGGATGTCTTGGCCATCCAGCAGGATCCTCCCCCGCTGGGGTTCATAAAGACGGCACAGCAAACGGATCACCGTGGTTTTTCCAGAGCCGGTTGGGCCGACCAACGCCACATGCTCCCCGGGTGCAATGCGGAAACTGAGGTCTTCAAGGATCGGTTCGTCAGGGCGATAAGCGAAATGCACGTTGTCGAACACCACCTCCCCCCGAGGCGTCTGGATGAGTTGGAGTGGTTTGGTCGTGATGGATTGCTGAACGCCATCCGCAGCGATGGGTTGCTTCTGGATCTCGAGGGGCTCTTCGAGCAGCTCACCGATGCGCTCCACCGCCGTCAACCCGCCCTGAATCTGTGTAAAACGTTCCGCCATCTGGCGAAGGGGATCAAACAACCGCTGGGAATAAAGAATGAATGTGGTGAGCGTGCCCAGCCCCATGGCACCAGCCGTGACCATCCATCCACCCAGAGCGAGAACAATGGCGACGGCACCCAGCGACACCCATTCCAGAAATGCGGAAATGCTGCTGTCGTAAAAGATCGTTCCATTCACGGCCCGTCGGTACGCCAGACCGGTCGTCTCAAACCGGGAACCGTTGAAGGCTTCCCTGCGATACATCTGAACGACTTCCAAGCCTTGAAGATTTTCCTGAAACTCAGCATTGAGTTGTGAGAGCTCTTCTCGCACTCTGTAATTCGCCTTCCTGTAACGACGCTGAAGCCAGAGGATGAACAAAGTGACCGGAACCTGCGTGACGAGGAGGAGCAACCCCAGCCGCCACTCGATCAACACCATTGAAATGGCGATCACTGTGAGTGAAACCAGATCTCCGAGCACACCCACGGCACCACTGCCGAAAACTTCAGCCAAAGCGTCAACATCACTGGTCAGTCTGGTGAGAAGCTTTCCCACAGGCATCCGATCATGGAACCGGAGCGAGAGATCCATGGCGTGTGAGAACAAATCACGCCGGATTCGTGCCGTCAGACGCTGGCCAACAATTTGAATATTGAGCGATTGATAACCCTGCAGGGCCAAACGCAGCAAGACAGATAACAACAACGTGCCGATAATCAGACGGATGGCCACTGAGCTGTCGAGACCCTGGAGAGCTGGAAGGACCGACTCATTCGTGGCACCAGCCACTGTGCGAAGCACAGAAATCGCCTGACCCACAAGAAGCGGCTGGATAGCGCCAGCCAGAGCCAAAGGCACCAGCAGCGTCAGCGTGAGCAGGAGTCGGCGACGGTCACGTCCGAGGTAGCGGCCGAGCCTGCGGATTCGTTGCAGATCTGAACCCGCCATCAGCTCACGCCCACTGCATCGTGCCGGGAGCCCTGCATGACATCAACGATGCCCTGAAGTTCTCCCTGATCCAGACGCAAGGCAAGCGGATGACCGACAAGACGAGCCGTTGTATGAAACAAATCCTCGATGGCCACGAGCCCGTTGTCACGCAACGTTCGGCCTGTAGCCACCAAGTCCACGATGGCTTCAGCAATCCCTGTGATCGGTCCAAGTTCCACTGACCCGGAGAGATGAATGAGCTCAACCGGAAGGTCAATGGAATCGAAATATTGACGCGCGCATCGGGTGAATTTGCTAGCCACCCTGCAATGCGGAGGGAGATCCGTTGCTCTTGTGTAACCGCTTGAGCTCTTCACGGCCACAGACATCCTGCAGCCTCCGAAACCCAGATCCACGAGATGGGCAACCGGCATTTGGTGTTCGCGCAACACGTCGTACCCCACAATTCCAAGCTGGGCCTGTCCATAAGCCACGTAAACAGGCACATCCCCGTTGCGCACGAGCAGGGCTCTGGCCCGTCCGCAGGTGGAGGGAACCATCAACTGGCGGTTGTCCGGATCAAGCACCGCTGAAAAGTCCAGACCGGCCAAGCGGAATCGTTCCACGGAATCCCGCAACAGCGCGCCCTTGGCCAATGCAACGGTGATCATGGACTTCTGCAACATTTCGGACTTTAACGATGAGCCTGGTATCGGAGAGGAAAGCCATTCAGCCTCTGCCTGTCCTGCAGGACAACATCATCTGGATCTGGTCACGTGGATCCGAGGCCGTGGTTGTGGATCCCGCCGTTGCAGAGCCGGTCATCCAGACACTTCAGCAGCAAAAGCTGACGTTGATTGCTGTGCTGCAGACCCATCACCATGCCGATCACATCGGCGGCACGCCCGCGTTGCTTGATCAGTGGCCTCAAGCCGCCGTGATCGCCTCAGGACAGGATCGACGGCGGATCCCTTTTCAGACCCAATCGGTCTCGGCCGGTACACGATTCCATTTGCTTGGCATGCCCGTGGACGTCATCGACGTACGGGCTCATACCAATGCCCATCTCGCCTTTGTCTTACCGGACGGCTGTTCGCCCGCTGAAACAACCCCTGCACTCTTCTGTGGCGACACCCTGTTCAGCGGAGGATGCGGACGACTGTTTGAGGGCTCTCCCGACGACATGCACAGGGCCTTGCAGAAACTCGCGGCCCTGCCTGAATCGACGCGTGTGTACTGCGCCCATGAATACACGGAGGGCAATCTCCACTGGGCCCATGCACTCAAGCCTGATGACCAGGCGATCAAGGCTCGGCTCAGGAACGTGGTCGAACTGAGGAGCCATGGACAACTCACCGTGCCGAGCACGATTGGTGAAGAACGTCGATCAAATCTTTTTCTGCGAGCGGAATCTGCAGAAGAGCTCGGTGACCTGCGCAAACTCAAAGACGCCTGGTGAGGGCTTTAAGAGGCCGGCGCTGAGGATGCAAGAGCACGGTTGCCCCCGGTTGAAGTTGCAGATGGCATCGAAGGCCCCGATCGTGATCTTCCGCCAGTGGTCTCAGAAGTCGAAGCTGACGCTCACCACTCTGAACCCGATAAAGCCAGCCGTGGCCAAGGAACTCTCGTCCCATCACACAGTCTTCTCCGGAAGGGTCAGGGTGCAGGATGATGGCCTCTGGAGCGACGAGGACAGTGGCGTCCTCCGGCAGTGATTCCTCATCGAGGTCGCCTGGATCCCCCAGATCACCGAGGGGACATCGAAGACACCCGGCCGAGAGCTCTCGCCAAACGGGAAGCACATTGCTCTGCAACACGAAGCGGCCGACGAAGGGCGTGGCCGGTGACGCCACGAGTTCTCTTGGGCTGGCGCACTGATGCAGGGATCCATCACGCAAAACAGCCACGCGATGACAGATGGCCAAGGCCTCTTCGGGGTCGTGGGTGACTAGCACTCCGCTGGCGCCACAAGCACTAAGGACAGAGGGGAGCTCACTTCGCAGCCTTAGTCGAACCTCCACATCAAGATTGGAGAACGGCTCATCCAGAAGCACGACCGACGGAGCGGGGGCAAGGGCCCGAGCTAAAGCCAGCCGCTGCCGCTGGCCTCCCGAAAGTTCATGGGGATAGCGCTGCTGAAGACGCTCAAGGCCAAGGAGTTCCAAAAGCCACGAGGCCCGACTGGTATCCGCCCCCCGTCGCAGGCCGAAACAAGTGTTGTCCCATGCGTTGAGGTGCGGGAACAGGGCGTAATCCTGAAACACCATGCCAACACCGCGTCGCTCCGGCGGCAGGGATCTCTCTGGTGTGGCTACTTCACTTCCATGCAGACGCACCACACCACGGGTTGGAGTCTCAAATCCAGCAATCAGTCTCAACAGCGTGGTTTTACCGCAACCGGAAGGTCCCAACAGACCCACCAACTCACCACTTTGAAGCTTGAGATCGATTGCCTGAAGGGTCCAATCATCAGCGGATCCGCCATAGCGATGCCAGAGACCATTGATCTCGACCGGCAAGGCCCCCATCGGCACAAAACGCGAAGATGCAGACACATTGTGAGCCTCAACCATGACTCTTTCTGCGATTCAGGCCGTTTATACCGATGCTGCTCCGGCTCCAGTCGGCCCCTACAACCAAGCGGTCCAGGCTGGCGGATGGCTTTACTGCTCAGGACAAATCCCTCTTGATCCTGCCAGTGGCGAAATGGTGGGAGAAGGCGATGTGGAGGCAGAAACACGCCAAGTCCTTCACAACCTTGATGCGGTGCTGAAAGCAGCAGGCACCGATGGATCACGCGTGGTCCGCACAACGGTGTATCTGGTGGATCTCAACGACTTTCAGGTGGTGAATGCGATCTACGCCGAATGGTTCGGAGAGGGTGTCAGCCCGGCCAGAGCCTGTGTGCAGGTAGCTGCCTTGCCCAAAGGATCAAGGGTCGAGATCGATTGCATCGCCTGCCTCAGTTGAGCTGGGGACAATCCCGCATCCATCCACATTTCAACATGAAGTATCACGGCAAACGCAAGGCACACGTGTCCATCTTTTAAGTCTCTTGTGCCTTGCTGAACCTTGTTGTGGAGTCCCTTACCCAATCATTTGAAAAGGTTGATCAGCAGACTTCTGAGGAACTCACGCCTTGGCTGAATGCCAGGGAAGAGGCAACGCGATCACTGGTCGCCAACGGCTGGCAGCGGCTGTATTCAGGGCTCACACCCCATCGAGCCAGTGTCACACTCCTTGACCCAAGCGAAAGCCTGCAGATCAGTCTGCAGATTCCTGTCGACGCCGATGGTGAAACGCAGGGCGATTGGGATCTCTGGATCGAAGCCTGCCAAAGGCAACTCAGCCTTCCATTGAGAACCTGGCTGGAAGAGCAGGGCATTGAGCAGAGCACCCTGCGCCGTCTGAGCGGAACGGAGCGGAACGAATTGGAGGAACCGCTCGATCTGAAGGCGATGCTTCAGGTGGCTCACTGGCTGCAAGGTCCAATTGAAACGATCGAGAAGCTGGCAAAAGCGAACAGCAGCCAATTGGTCCTCCATCTCGCTGGCCTTGGCCCCAACAGCTGACCGACGGTTTCATAGGTTGAGGGTTGCACCCGAGCAATCCTCATGCCCCAGGCAAAGCTGACCATCGGCGAACTGGAAGCGGGTTACCCCTTGTACTGCAAGGCTTTACGGAGACTTTTGAAAGAAGGACGCGAGGTCAAAGAGATCGAGAAAACTGTCTGCTGGGGACACCTCGAGACCCTCAACCGCTGCCTTCCTGGTCGCTACAAAGCTCCGTCCTATCTCATGGCGTTAATCAGGCGGGACCTCGAGCAAGCCAGCCCCACCTGACCCTGCTCCTCAGCTCGCGGAAGGGGGCTCGATCTCGGTGAGAGGGATCGAAGGATCCTCCCCCTCCACCATCCCCTGAAACACACGACTGGCCAGCACATCTGCTGCCTCAATCGTCACAAGAGCATCCCGATCAAGAGGGCTGTGCATCTGGGAGAACAGGCGGTTCGCTTGCCTAAGACGAAGGCGATCCACCGCGTTACGCATGGAACGGGCGTTCGCGAAAAAAGGGAGCTGGCGTCGCCTGGAGATATAGGTCACGAACGCATCAGCAGCATCAGCGCTGAATTCGTATTGCTGCTGATGCAACAACAAGGTGGTGATTTGCAATAGCTCAGATTCACTGTAATCCGGAAAATCAATATGATGAGCGACACGTGAAGACAAGCCTGGATTAGAAAGGTAAAAATCATTCATCTTATCTTTATATCCAGCAAAAATCACAACGAGATCATTGCGCTGGCTCTCCATCTCCTGCAACAATATTTCAATCGCTTCAGCGCCGTAATCACGTTCATTACCTGGCTTGTATAGATAATAAGCCTCATCAATAAATAGGACCCCTCCATGTGCCCTTTTGATCATCTCTTTCGTTTTAGGTGCTGTATGTCCAACGTATTGCCCCACTAAATCATCTCTAGTCACAGTAACGACATGGCCTTTTCGGAGGTAGCCCAAACGATGCAAAATCAGTGACATGCGAAGTGCCACCGTTGTTTTTCCTGTTCCCGGTTGCCCAGTAAAGGACATGTGAAGACTGGGTGCCGTACTGACAAGGTCAAGTTGACGTCGAGCCTGATCAACGAGAAGCAACGCTGCAATCTCGCGGATTCGAGTTTTGACTGGATGCAGGCCAATCAGTTCATGATCAAGCTGCTGAAGCAAGTCAGCAACACCAGAAGACTTATAAGAGGATGCGAGATCAATCAACGAGCTCATCAATGAGTTTCGCGAATGAATGGTCATCACTAGTCAGCACTGCATCAACGTCGTCGCTCACCGGCCGCAACGTGATGTTGACATAAGTTTTGCCAAAGCTGAGATCTGGGAAGCGATCTTGAGCTTCACTCAAGCAACCAAGACGATCAAGAAAGTCCCGAGTTTCAGCATAGGAAGAGAATTCAATGCGTTTTTCCAGACAAACCGGACGTTTGCGCTCAGTCCACTGATCCATCCTTTTGTCAGACCAACTGAAAGAAAGCTAGAGGAGAGCCCCACGCTGACATCCCATCAACCGACCGGCCCATGCCTCAGCATAGGCTCTGTTAGCCGCTTGATCACAAGGTTCCGGGCTTTCCAATGGATGAGGCATCGTGCCTGCAATGGCCGCGTTTGTGACGCAGAACATTGATTTCTGGAAGCTCACACAGATCTGCACGTGCACGTCAGCATCAGAGCGTCCATGAGACGCATACCAAACGTTCAGCTCCTCCGGGAGGTTTCTAAACATATCCTGCATGCAAAGGCTCGGAGGGATCCCAGCACCCATGCTGGGCACTGGATCGGCGTAGAGCGCCCCATACTTAAATTGGCTTTGATCGGGAGAGATCTGACGCGCCTGAGCGTTGTAAGACACCGTTCCAAGGAAAGGCATCCCGCGAAAAAAGACAGCCTCTACATAAGGAACCGCCACATCCACGAGGAAAGTAAGCCCAGCCTCGGGTGGTAGAAGCCACACGGATTCATCACCCAGGGTGACTTTGTAAGTAATCGGGCTTGCAGCTGCAGCAACGAGTCCATCCCGGATGTGATGGACAACATCGAGGACACAAGCCACTTCGCCGATTCGATACCGACGGGCGAGATCAATGAAAATATCACTCATCACCCGCCAAAACAGACCAAGGGCGTAGATCGTGGTCATCGAACGAATCGCCTCAGGGGCAAAGCCGGGATAAAGCCCGTTAACGAGGCGCAACAGAGGATCGCGACGGCTACGTAAACCAATCACCTGCTGACAGGCACTCTTGAAGGCATCCGAATCGAAATAGGCATCCATCCCGCCCGTGCCATGCCAAAACATCGCCTTCTGGCAGTATTCAGCATATTCAAAATTGATGCGATCACCAAGAAGATGAGACCAAAGACGATCTAAGGAAAAGCCTTCGTGAAAAAAACGTAGAACTGGAAAAGGATTGAGAAGCTGAGTATTTCCTTGATGAATCAAATTGCGACTATAAGCATCAAGAACGAGTCCGTAGCTTTCAAGAACATTGACCACCTGCAACAAGTGGTCAGGGGTATCAGCCAGGAGAGGGGTGTCTGAAAGGAGGCGCTGAACCAGCTCATCCTGATCAGGAAGAGCCTGAGCTGGGGTTTGAGGCAGCGACTGAGTGCTTGTGATCATGCGAAACCTCCAGATGGAACCAGCGAGGCAAGATCGCTCAGCTGCATCGTGGCTGCTTGGCTGAGTCCAACCAGAAGGTGTGGAGCCAGTCCAAGGATGAGGATCAGCGCAGACATGGACAACGCTGGAAGTTGTTGAAACAAGGGCACCTTATCGAGAATATTCGGATTGAGAGTTTCGCCAGGAGCAGTTGCAAGGCGACCAAAAAACGCACGGTTAACCAGCAGCAGGAAATACACAGCAGTCAGACCGGAGCCGACCATGGACAAGAGGGTGGCCAAAGGGAAATGCTCGAAACTTCCTTTGAAGACCAGGAATTCAGCAATGAAACCTGCCATCCCAGGAATACCTGCACTGGCCATTACACCAATAATCATCAGTGTCCCTGTGAGAGGCAAACCCCGTTGAGGGTTGAGAAGTCCTCGAAGAACATTGAGATCACGCGTTCCTGTTTGCTGATAGACGATGCCGACCGCGAGAAAAAGCACAGCGGATATCAATCCATGACTCACCATCTGGAACAAAGCGCCCATAATCGCCAATGGCGTTGCAGCAGCTGCCGCAAGCAGCACATACCCCATGTGGCCAACCGAGCTGTAGGCCACCATGCGCTTCATATCAGTCTGTGCAATGGCAGCCAGCGACCCGTAGAGCACTGAAATAGCAGCCCAGCCTGCTAACCAAGGGGCCGCCACAGACCAGGCTTCAGGAAAGAGTCCCAGGCAAAAGCGCAAGAGTCCGTAGGTGCCCAGCTTGAGAAGAACACCTGCCAGCAAAACTGAAACGGGCGTTGAAGCTTCGGTATGAGCATCAGGCAGCCAAGTATGGAAGGGGAACAAAGGAATCTTGATGCCGAATCCAACGAGAAGAGCACCCATCAGCAACAGCTGGGTGAACAAACTCATCTGACCGACAAGAATCGGACGTATTCCAAAGTCAGCCGATCCAGTAACTAAAGCAATTCCAAGAAATGCACCCAGAATGAGTACACCAGAGACAGCAGTTATAATCAGAAACTTTGTCGATGCATAGGCACGATTTGCACCACCCCAAATTGCGATCAGCAACCAAAGAGGGATCAACTCCAGTTCGTAAAAAATAAAAAACAGAAGCAGATTCTGAGCGAGAAAAGCACCATTAACCGCTCCACTGATCACCAACAGTAGTGAGAAATAAAGCCTCGAACGGTTATCAACTGAACGCGAAGCGAATGCAGCAACCAGGCAAAGAACCCCATTCATCAGCACCAGTGGCAGGGACAAGCCGTCAACACCAAGGCTGAACTCAAGACCTACAACAGGGAGCCATGGAACGCTGTCAACCAATTGCTGGCCAGCCTCGCCGGCCTGAAAAGGAATTAACAAAGCAAAGCTATAAACACACTGAATAGCAAGGGTTAACAATGCAAGAAATCTATTTTTGCCGGAATCCTCAGGAGGGAGAACACTGATGACCAGCGCACCAAGGAAAGGAATTAAAAGAAGAATCGTAAGCATGACAGAGTCAGTTCAGGATCCAGCTAAGGGAGGAGAGAAGAATCACAATGGCCGCGATCACCGTGAGTACATAAGACTGAGTCTGCCCACTGATGCTGAGTTTGAGACCTTCAGCCGATTGAAGAGAGATTCGAGCCAAGCCGTGAAGCACACCATCAACAACAGTGCTGTCGAACCAACCTGCCAAACGAGAAAAGCTCGCCACGACATTAACGATGGTCACCCTGTAAAAACGCTCTGTGTAGAAATCATTTTCCAAAAGATCTTGAAGCCATCGCAAAATGGGATTAAGGGATCGGGACCAAGCCTTGTTCAGTGGGATCAAACCACCGATCGAAACGCCGATCACTCCACTGATGACCACCAGTGCTGCTGCCCATAGGGGGAATGCAAGAAGACCATCGAGGGACTCCAGACGAATCAGCAGGAAGGGTGTTAGGAGCACAATCACTGCCAGCGCAACCATTGGCAGAGCCATCAACCAGTTCACCTCAGCGGCTCGCCTCGTCTTCGCGAGGGACTGACCAAGGAAGACCTGTCTGAAAACGCGAGTGAGATTGAGTGCCGTTAAAACATTTGTGATCAAGAACACAGGCACAAAAATCACCTCTCGAGCGCCAATCAGCTCAACCGCCTGTGCCAGACAGAGAAATCCCCCCAGCGGCAAAAGGCCGACAAGTCCAGCACCACCAATCAGGAATGAGCCTGTTGTCGCCGGCATGCGACTGGCCAAGCCACCAAGCTCGGTGATGTCCTGGCAATTGGTTGAAGCAATCACTCCCCCCACACTCATGGAGAGCAGTGCTTTCGAAACAGCATGAGCGTAAAGAAGTAGCAAGGCCAACACAGGGACCTGAAGGGAAATTGCGATAAAGACCAGGCCCAGATAAGCGGTTGTGGAATAGGAGAGTGTTCGCTTGATATCCACCTGAGCAATCGATACCAATGAACCACCAATGGCGCTGATCGCACCGATCACCTGAAGAACCACCAAGGTGACGGGAGCGTTTTGAAGAAGCGGCATCACCTTCAGCAGCACGATGGCACCACAAGTCACCACCACAGAATTGCGAAGAATGGACGCGGGGTTGGGACCTTCCATCGCTTCATCCAACCAGAGGTGCATAGGAAACTGTGCACACTTACCTGTAGGTCCAGCAATCAGTCCAAGCCCGAGAAGCGTTGCCGCAAGAGGAAGAAGTGTTCTCTGAGCAGACCAGCTGTAAAGATCCTCAAAGCTCGTCACGCCAGACCAAGCGGTCACTGCCACAACACTCATCAGCAGCAACACGTCTCCAACACGCTTGGTCAGAAAGGCATCTCGGGCTGCGGTAACAACAAGCGGCTGGGCATACCAAAATCCAACCAACAGATAGGTTGACAATGTAAGCATTTCCAGAAGGAAATAACTCTGAAAAAGCGAGTCACTCAGAACAACACCTGACATAGCCCCTTCGAAAAATCCAAGCAGCGCAAAGAAGCGAGCCAAAGCCCACTCTTTGTCCATGTATCCAAGTGAGTAAATCTGGGACAAGAGGCTCAATCCAGTGATCAGCTCAAGCGCAGATACATTCGTCAGAGAAAGGCTGAAACTGATCTCGAGATTCAGATCTGCCACGGAGAGCCAGGGCACTCGAATCAAAGCCGGCCCGGTGAGCATGACGTCTCTGAGCACCAAGCTGCCATGGATCACCGCAACCAGGGTGAGCAGAATGTTGAGATAAGCGGGAGGCTTGTGGGCATCCCGACGGAACCAGCCAAAGGCCCAGGGGAGAGAGACAATCATCCCGGCCAATCCGTAGAGAGGAATGAACCAGGCGGTCTGGAGTGGCAGCGTCAATGCTGAGGTCAAAGGAAACGAGACCGGGTCGATCTTCGTATGTCGTGTTGGCCGGGGAATCTACCCTGAAATGTCGAAAGGCGACATCTCTGATCAGCTACGTCGTCGCACATTGGTCGCCATGAGTGCGGGTTCTACTTCCTGATGCGGCCTGGCGATGATGTGAGCCGCAACGAGCCCGTCACCGACCCGCTCACAGGCGTCAGCCCCGGCACGCACGGCAGCATTCACAGCGCCGGTCTCTCCGCGCACCATCACGGTCACATAACCACCACCGACGTACTCACGACTGATGAGAGAGACCTCTGCAGCCTTGGTCATCGCATCAGCGGCCTCGATGGCAGGCACCATGCCACGCGTCTCGATCATGCCCAGAGCGATGCCCTTGATGGGCTGGGCCGCGGATGAGGACGTGGTCTCAGGCTTGGACACACTGCCCCGACCTCCGGAACCTGTCGCTGCACTGCCGCGTGTCGTGGAGCGACTGGCGGTTGCCCGGGTGACCGGTGAACTAGCCGCTGTCGAACCAGTGGATGCCGCTGGGGTGGAGCTGGCAGCCGGATCTGGAGAGGTGGAAGCAGGTGTGGCCACAGGATTCACATCAACGGTCTTGTTCGCAGCGGCACTGCTGCGGGTGGTGCGGCGACGGGGAGAAGGGGATGGAGTGGCCATGGGGTTAACGGTGTGGAAGCGGAACGGAAACGGAGGAGAGAGGGGAAAACTCCCTATCCGTCCGGATTCCAGTGATCAATGATCCCGCCGATTGTCAGATCGGTCAGGACCGTGTTGTCGGGGCACGCATGTCGGGCGGCAGAGCCACTGGCGGTGAACACCCAGTTGCCCTCTCGGGCACCCACAGGATCCACTGCCACCAGTTTTTTGCCCTTGGAATTGCACAAGACGCGCAGGTGCATGTGATCCAATCCCGCCACGCGGAAGGTGCAGACCAGAGTTCCCATCACCTGCATAATCTCCATCAGCCAGCCGCTCCTCCCGCTGGATTCGCTGCGGGGGCAGACGTTGGTGCTGGTGCAGGCGCTGAGGTTGGTGCAGGCGCAGGGGTTGGGGACTTGGGAGGGTCTGGTTCCCAGTGGTCGATGATTCCCACAATTGTGAGATCGCTGGGATACGACTTACTCCCGGCGGCTTCGCGGGCAGCAGAACTGCTGACACAGATGACCCAGTCGCCTGGTTTGGCGCCTACGGCATCCACCGCCACTTTCTTGGTACTGCCGTCTTGCACAACCTGAAGATGCTTGTGCTCGAAATCAGGAATCCGGTTAGTGGAAACCAGCGGCTTGATGACCTTGACGATCAACATGATCAGTGAGCCTCCTGTTGAACGGGATCGAGTGTTGAACCAACGACAACGGCGGAATGAGGTTGATCGCGGTCGCGGATGGTGAGCAGCGTATGAAGCAGTCCCTGACTCACCAAAGGTTCATAACGATCGTTGATCGCCGACTGGATGCGATGACAATCAGCAATCGCTCGATCACGGGCACCTGGAACCTTTCCTGAGTAGTCGAAACGCACCACAACTGGAATCGGAAGATCACGGGATACATTCAGACCTTTGAAGATCTTCACTCCCACATCCAGATCAGGAGCTCCCTGTTCCACCGTATCAAGGTGAGCAAAATACGTGAGATTGCGAAGATGAACCTCCTTGAATCCAATACCAACACCAATGAATCGTTCGGCATGACCTGCGTCGGGATAGGGGCCGCGGTGCAAAGCACGGACATAGTCCTGCTGAGAAAAGTTATTAACCAGAAGCTGTGAAACAAATCGCACCATGCCCGGATCAGGAGCCGCTACAACATGCGTAGTGACAGCAGCTTCCACGGCTTCATGCGCCTGCTCTGGTGTCAAGGACACCGTGCTGTCGTACAGCGCCCTGGCACATAACCATTGGTCAACACGGATCTCACCCTGCTGATCGGGAACATGGACACGGATCGCATCCGTATCGGTGTCTAAACCGATCAGAAGTAAATCAACAGACGCTCCGCAGCAAAAACTATTTTCAACAGCCTCTCTGAAATCAAGTAGGCGACGAAGCCCGGACGATGCCGCTAAACCATCGTCACTTCCATGCGCTGCACATCCCTGATGGAGAGGATCAACTGAGCTGAAGTGATACGCCACCATTTTCAGATAACGCGTTGAAGCATGAGCTTCATTCGGAATCTGCTCTCGGAAACGTCGATGTTCGGTCTTGACCCAGCGATTGACAGTGTTCTCAATATCGAACATCGCACCAGCGTGAGAACGTCGGCGAACAGAGCTGAAAGGAATGCGCAGGGCATAAGCAATGGTGTGCGCTAGCCGACCATCAGCACAGGGAGTGACATCCAGTAAATGGAATCCACACTCGAGGAGAAATGAATCAAATGCCTGAGCATTTGAACTCCCCACAGCGCTCTTCAGAGGATCCTCCTGAAAGAAGTGATCGCTGAACTGCTGGTGAGATTGAAAAACACACCAGGCGAACAACGCTCGCATATCCAGGGGACGGACCCAGGACTTTTCAAGAATGTGATCAGGCAGATCAAATCCCAGTTCGGCTCGAGCCAGACGTTGGGCCTGCGACAGGAAATCTGGCTCATGCTGCAGGACCGCCACCTGCTTGAGCACAGGAACAATCCGATCAAATCGTCCTTTGATCTCAGTCTCATAAGCCTGAAGATCACGGTTCTGCTGTTGATCCGTCAGAGGGTGAAGATCAACGGTCCATGGAAGAGACGAGCGGCTGAGATTGACAGTCGAACGCGATGGCTGAGAGACCTTCTTGACCCAGCCAGGCTGCTGGGTTGAAGGTCGGGGACGGTCTTGCTGAGTGCGAACTCGCCCAGCAGCGACTGAACCAGAGTTAAGAACTGCAGCCTTACCAGCGGTGGTCAACGCTTGTCGGCGTTGCAGCGCTGAAGAACGCGTCTCGGATCGGGTTAACGGAATGGAGGACCCTTGAGATGATGACGGTTGGTCATTCTGAGAAAACAGTTGACGCCGCGTCGGAGCCGTGGGCGCCTGAGGTCGCCCGCCGCGGAGAGGCATGGAGCGAACCATCAGATCCTCAACCCCGTGCGCCGCCAGACACTGTGATCAGAGATCCCTTGTCGGTATTGCCGCTGGAACCCGTAACGCGACTGACAGGCCAGTCGGTTTCTTGATTGCGCTTGCGCTCGAAAGGTGGCATCGCACCCATCGCCCCGGTGCGGCTGGGATTGCGCCGACGGGCGGAAGCGCCCTCGGTGCCGGTGACGTGCTCACCACGGTCCCAGTCATCACCAGTCACTTTCCTCGCTGAACCTTCACCGGTGACCCGGGAGACCTGACGTAGATCCTCATCCATGGTCACCGGAGCCTCAGCCACTGGCGGAGTGGCTTGAAAATGACGACGCTGGAATTCGCGATTGTCGAAGCGGAACTGCTCGGTGCCGGTGACCTTGCCACCGGCCATGTCAAAAGGGCCGGTGATGCGGTTGCCCTGCTCATAAGAAGTTCCAGTGACAGCACCCTGGGCATCGCGCTGTTGCTGGGCGGCGCGGGCAGGGGACATCACGCTGAAGCGAGTCCAGGCTGCACCCTCGGGGGATTGACCGTGGGTCTCTGTACCTGCGGGAGATTCATCACCACAGGCCTGGGCAAGCTGGTCTGCGCCCACATAGGGAGTACCGGTGACAGCTTCGCAGGCACCTTTTTCGTCGCCCGTCATCACACCACCCACACCGGGCTGAATACCGGTCATGGCTGCCGACGGCGTACCGAGACGCACAGGGGTGCGTTCGCGAATGGCCTGCACAGCTGGAGTACCGCAGTGTTGGCCGGCCTGCTCAAGACCTGCATAGGGAGTGCCGGTGACAGCCTGGCAACTGCCGGGCTCATCGCCAGTCACACGCTCCGAACGACCGGTGCGGGTGCCGCTCACCACCTGGTTGCGGTTGGTGATGCTGAAGCCGACTTTGGCAGCTTCAGGTTCAGGCTTGCTGCCGCAGAAGGCATTCACCTGTTCTGCACTGATGTATTGATCGCCAGTCACGCGATGGCATGAGCCGAACTCATCGCCTGTCACCTGGGAGGACCGGCCCACCATGGTGCCAGTGACACCTGTGCCGGAGAGAGTTCCCGACAGGCCAACCTTGGCGGCAGGACGACCGTCAGGGAGGGGATCAGACCCGAGGTATTGATCACCGGTGAGACTGCGGCCAGCACCAGCCTCATCACCGGTGACACTGGAGGAACGGCCCACCATCACCCCACTCACAGGACGCCCTTGCTGGGTGAGGCTATGGCCCACCTTTCGAGGTGAAACCTGCGAGCTACCGCAGTAAGCAGCTGACTGGTTGGCCGAGATGTATTCAGTACCCGTTACGTTTTTGCAAGTCCCGGGCTCATCACCGGTGACTTTGTCGGAGCGACCAACCTCGTTACCGGTGACCCGGTTGCCATGACTGGTGGCGGACACTCGCACCTTGGCGGGGGTGGTGGGCTCAGGTGCCTGCTGGCAGAACGTCTGGAACACCTCAGCGCCCAGATATTCGGTACCCGTGATCGAACGGCAAGTGCTGGCTTCGTTGCCAGTGGTCTTGACCGAACGGTTGGCTTGCGTGCCTGTGACGGTCTGGCCTGAGGTGGTGGTGCTTTCACCCACCTTCCAATGCGCATCGGCAGCAGCAGCCTGTTTGGCACCGTGACGGTTCGGGCCAGTGGGCCGGGTCACACCGGCGCTTTGCTTGTTGCGGGCACCGGCCTTCGTGCGCAGCTCGCGCACCTGCTGAGCGAGCTCTCGGCTGGTGAGGTCTGGATTGGCCTGGCGAGCCACAGCCGCAGCACTAGTGGGCTGTTTACCTGCGGTTTTGCCATGCTTCGACATGGCGTCTCGTCGAGCGAGCACAAGAGCACGACTCGGGTTCTCGATAGCGCGACGCTTTGGCGTCGCTGAACGACGCTCCGTGCGAGCGGACAGCTTGGGTGCCGATGCACTCAGTGAAGTCAGTGCAGTCTTCTCAACAGCACGCTTGCCACCGCAGCCACAGCTCTTGGTGGATTCAGCTGGTGCAGCAGCTAGTGCAGCCGCTTTGGTTTGACGGGCGACATCTGCTCGGCTGCGATCGCGGCTGGTGTCAGCGGTCTTACCGCGGCGCGACAGGGCCTCACGACGGGCCAGCACTAGATCCCGGCCGGGATGACGCTGGGGCTTCACCTGAGAACTGCGGGAAGGGGACGCCGGTGTAAACGACACCTTGGGTTTCACGGGAGCGGCAACAGCTGGAGCGGTGGGCTCAACAGCGGCAGCAGCCTCCGTACGGGTGGGACGTGCGTCGGCGGCAGTGCGCACGCGATTGGCACCATCTCTTGCAGCCACAGAGGACTTCTTACCGGAGGTGGTCAGCGCCTTGCGGCGCTCGAGTGCGAGTTCGCGACTGGAAAGTCTTGCCATGTCCGCCCGAGGGTGTCGTCGTG